>ENA-OQIL01000227-OQIL01000227.1-human-gut-metagenome-genome-assembly--contig:-NODE-227-length-25324-cov-2.872286_pt1 | contig 25324 bp, 17 predicted proteins | sample MGYA00242583_ERZ504748 | MGnify/ENA primary metagenome ERZ504748 (study PRJEB26092, sample SAMD00036191) | human gut metagenome | host: Homo sapiens | study: EMG produced TPA metagenomics assembly of...
GTCCCTGCAGGGTAACGCCGTTTTCCGAGCGATGAAATTCTACCACATCGCATTCACCGGACACACCGAGTACCGCCGAATGGATACGCATGGCACGAACAATCAGCAGGTCGCCGCGGCTTTCTGTGCCGCCGCCGTGCGCTTCCTCGTGCAGAATCGAGCCGTCCACCGTGCGGTAATTCTCCGCCCACTGGTGCTCCACATGGATGAGCGCCCATTGCCGACGGCAGAATGCGAAATGCTGCAAACCGGAGAGTTGGAGGAAGTCCTCCTCGGCGTAGATTACCCCAGTACCTTGCAGGTCACGCCGGCCGGCAGGTTGGCTTCGTCAACCGTGATGGTGTAGTCTGTGTACGCACGCGGCGCAATCACGCCTTCGTTGTGCTCGGCATGAACCAGATCAAACAGCTTGTGCGAGGGTGCGTTGCCAAGCTCGGAATCATGCTTGAACACAATCAGCTGGCGTACAGCCATCTTGCCGCGAGCAGCCGAATGGTCGTTCTCGAACATGTTGATGATTGCCGTCCACAGCAGTTCAAGGTCAGCCTCAGAGAATCCGGTCGTCTTGCGGGCGAGATTTGCGGAAACATAGCCTTCCGCACGGTACAGACCGTAAGGCACGATGTACTTGCGGCCCATTTCGGTGCCCTTTTTCTCCGCGTCAGCCTCGGTGGTGATGGCAACACGGGTGATCGTGACTTCCTGCGGAACAATAGGATCCACACTGCGGGCAAAGCCAAGCTGCACCGGACCGCGCACCTGTCCGCAGTTGAGTGCACCCTTGACAAAGGTGGTCATAACCGCACCGAATGTGCGAATATCGTAGAAATTCTGGCACATAAAGTCGCGCAGCTTGCTGTCCAGCTGGTCGTCCTTCTTCTTTGCATCCTTGAGCTTGTCCGGCGCTATACCGACATAAGCGCAGGCTTCTGCATCGCTGCGGTTGAGCGGTACACCGTCCTTGACGTAAATGCGGTAGCCGGATTCGCCTTCCTTGGCCATTTCCACATAGTTGCGGATTTTGCGCTTGAGGCATACATCGGTCACCAGACCGTAGCCGGTTTCCGGGTCGATACGCGGCATGTTGCCCGCATCCGGACTCGCCGTTCGGATTGCCGTTTTCCACGTTCGAAAAAAGATTACAAATTCATAGCGGTTTTTGATGGGTTCCATTTACTTGTCCTCCTTTTTAGTGTAACGCTTCTGCGTCTGATGGTAGTAACCGAGGTCAAAATGAGCCTTGCTGCGGCAGGTTCAGCCGAGCGGGATACTCTTCGTGCAGAATATCCATGATCTGGCCGATTTGCTTATTAAAATAAATTTGCTGATCGATTCGCAGCTTACGCAGATGTTTCTGACAGAGCTTGTCAAGAATAGGGAAGATAGTCGCGGGGATAGACGAAGCGGAGTTGAAGTATTTATCCTTGATAGTGGTGTTGATGCCCGGATTTGCTGCCTGCTGTACGGCTTCGTATATCGAGAACAGCCGTCCGAGCGTATAGGGAATATTGGTGCTGGATTCATTCAGGCTCACAGTTAAAACCTCCTCGGGACAGTCCTTGTCCTTGTTTTTTAGGTAATATGCCTTGATAATTGCGGCACGCCGCCAGTTTATCTCAGAATCTGCGCGGATACGGAGCATAACACCGTTCAGCAGTGCAGCCGGATAGCGGTCATTGTTCCAGACGGCGCGGGCAGTCGCACCGGCCATAACCGGACTCGGCTTTTTGTCGCGGGCACTCTGGTTGACGGTTTCGGCAAGCAGCTGCCACAGCGGCAAAAAGCCGGCAGGCGCCTTCGCCGGACGCTTGATTTCCAGACGTTCATAGTGCGCGTTGACGTTCTTCATCAATTCACCAAACGTGTTTTTATAGAAGAATCGCACACTCAGACGCGCAGCATTCGGTGCCAGACCGAGAATGTAGAATGCACGGTCAGGATCAAGATTTAATTCCTGACACGGTTCGCTGTCTGCAAGGTGTTTGAGCGCAGCGGATAAGTCATTATCCGACCAGCTTTGCGTGTTATTGCCCATAAGGCAGCTGAAAAAATCAGTATACTGCGGTTCCGCGGTCTCCGCCCAGCAAACGACAGTGGTGTCGCCGATGTACTGCGTATGCTCGCGGTCAGCCAGCAGGTGATTGAGCGCCGTCGTATAAGCAAATGCAGCGTGCTTGCCAACAGGTGCGTTGTAGTTCTGCTCGTGACCGTAGGAACAGAAGGCGGGTGCGTTGAACGATACAAGTGCGGCGCCGCTGGACTGCGCATCACGCACACCTTTGATGGCAGGATGAACGGCGGCAATCTCATCGAGTTCGCCGGTGACAAGACATTGCTGTTTGGGTGCATCGGAGTCACTGTCATAATGCGCCTGCCATGCAGCGCAGATGGCCGGATCATCTGCCGGATACTGTCCGTTCACATAAAATACCAGATTGGCACCGGAAATGATTTTGTCGTAATCATTGACAAGAGCAGGGTGCTGTGCAGCTTCGGCAGGCTGCCATGTATCAAAGAAAGAGAGAATTGCGTGTGCGAAAGGAGAGTCTACAGTGCCTAACAGCTTGTGGTGCAGCTTGGCAGCGGCGTGAAAGCATTGCAGACTGCGTTCCGGTTTGCCTTTTGCGTCTATGCCAAGCAGATATGCCGAATTATCCCACATAAAGTTGGACGCAACACCGGAAGAACGCTTGACTGCCGCCGGCAGACGAATATCCTCGCGCGGACGGAGCACTTTCTTTTTGCCTGCATCCACTTCATGCAGCAGCGGAATAACCTGGGTGAGTTCACCGTTTTCGCGCAGCTGGAGCGCATAACTGATTTTCGGTCTGCCCCAGCCGGGTGCATCAATTTCACCGCGGGCATTGAGGGCATCATAATATTGCGTCAGCGCCTGCAAAATCATTTGACCACCTCCGCACTGTGAATCGGGGGAACCTCCATGACACCGTCTACCAGCTTGGCGCGGAAGAACATCGGTGTGATATTGGCGGGATCGCTGTAATCCATGTCGAGCAGCATCCAGCCGAGATCGTGTTCACCGAGCAGTTTCTCCGGACAAGGCGGAAGTTGTTCACAAAGCGCAAACTTGACCGGAAATTCCCGTGTGCCGAAGTAGGGCATGCTGTAGCACTGTCCACGGCGCAGACGGCGTTTCATAATGTCCTGAAACTTGCCGGGATTGTCGGTCGGCGCAGCCTTGTCGGTCATTTCAAAGTGCGCTTCAATGACATAGTGGACATCGCGCAGTACCATTGCGGCACGCTGCTGAATGCTTTCCGACGCAGCAAGATACAGCTCACCCTTGGGTTTTGCAATCCACGCCTTGACCGAACGTGCGTTGATGGTGTCTTTCACCTCATTTCGGCGGATGTTGGTGAAGTGAATCGGCGCACAGACATGAATGCGGTCGATGATCCAGCGAAGACCGGGATGCCAGTAAATACTTTCCAGCAACCCGCGTGCCGCCGAGGGTGTCATGCAGTCATAGCTGACGCGTTCGGTCTTCATTTCGGGTCTGCTGAATAGAGCGTATGGACCGCTTACTTCAACTTGAATTGACATTGGTATATTTCCCCTCCTTTTCAAAATATAGAGTGATTTTTCCTTGTCTTGATTTTATAGTACGCCCTTACGGCTACAAAGTCAAGAATTTTTTTTCATTGTAAATTACAAATTTCATTGTACATTATGTATTACGAAAGAATGTAAATTTGGACATTTGACTAAGAAACATAGAGTTTGATATAGTCTAATTGTCGCTGAATCATCAGTGTGGATAGAAATATTGTTAATTAAGTGTTTGGAAACTCGGGAGAATGTTACCGCATTCTCCCGTTTTCCTTTTTACGCGAAAAATTATCCGAAAAACGCCTGACCGCTGTCGGCCTGGAGTGACAGTCCGGTCGCTTCGCTGTACAGCGAGGCATCAGTCAGCACAGCACTGCGGTCGTCCAGACCATTGGTTTTATCGGCGGTTTGAAGTGCACCGGCGTCGTACAGCGCCTGAAAATGCTCATCATACACCTGCACGGCATACTGCCCAAGCTGCCGATACAGCTTTTTAGAGCACGCACCATCGCAAAGCCGCTCGATGAGTTCGGAACCGTCCTTCCACGGAATATAAACTGTGCGTGTGTCGTTGTCGATCATGTGAAATTTCTCGGCGATCGTGCGGAACGGATACAGAGAGCCGCCGCGTCCGCGTTCAAACGCGTCGATCACGCCGATTTTGTCAATCGCGGAACCGTTCAGCTTGCGCAGTTCGCTGAAATAGCTCTGCATTGCCTGCGGAGAAGCGGGATCGGCATTGTTATCCAGCGCAGTATTTGTCGCACCGATGGCTTGTTCAAACAGCGGCGGAGCCTTCTCCGTGCGGCGGAAAATGGTAACGATGCTGTCCTTTGCGGCACGCTTGCCCTCGCGGTTGCAGCGTCCGGCGGCCTGCAGAATGGAATCCAGCCCTGCCAGTTCGCGGTAAACGGCGGGGAAGTCTATATCAACGCCAGCCTCAACGAGCGAAGTGGATACGACACGGCAGGGCAAACCGTCATTCAGTCGGCGTCGGATTTCCTCGAGCACCGCACGGCGATGCTTCGGCACCATCAATGTGGACAGGTGGAAACTGCCTTCCTCCGGCAATTGCGAGAAAATGGACTGCGCTGCTTTGCGGGAATTGACAATGCAGAGAACCTGCTCATGTGTGCACAGCTGCTCAGCGAGTACGTCATCCTCGAGTACACCGACCTGCCGGAATGTCACACGGCGGAATTTGTCAAAATAGAACGGAATCTCCGGACAAATCTCGGAAATCGCGTGCGACGGTGCGAATCGCTGTATCAAATCGCCGAGTACCGGCTGGGTAGCCGTACACAGCACAGCGGTTGCGCCGAACTGCTCTACCAGAGCACCGATGGCTGCAATGCACGGCATCAGGTGGCACAGCGGAAGCATCTGCGCTTCGTCGAAAAAAATCACGCTGTTCGCCAGATTGTGCAGCTTGCGGCACTGTGAGGAACGGTTAGCGTACATCGACTCGAAAAACTGAACGGCGGTTGTGATAACGAGCGGGCTGTCCCAGTTTTCGGCAGCCAGTGCCTTGGGATCGGGATTGCCGTTTTCCTCATCGTTCTCGAACTGTACACCGGAGTGATGCTCGAGTACGTTCTCATCGCCTAAAATACCGCGGAAAACATCGGCATTCTGCTCGATGATGGAGGTGTACGGTACAACATAAATCACACGTTTCATACCGTGCTCAACGGCATGATGCAGCGCAAATGCGAGAGAACTGGTCGTTTTGCCGCCGCCGGTCGGAACCGTAAGCGTGTAAATGCCCTTGGGATTGGCTGCGGCGGAAACGCACGCCCGCAAGATCTGCTGACGCAGCTTGTTCAGCTCGGAAGTCGGGTTGTCCCATTCATTTAGCCTGGCCTGTAAGCGGGTGAGCAGCGTTTCGAGTGAATCTCCGGTGCCGCGCGGCATATCGCCCTGCATGAACTGCTCGGTGTCCAGATAATCCGCATCCACCAGACAGGAGTACAGCATGCGCGTGCGGAATGACTCGGAAAGCGACGGCTTGGTGACCGGACGCTGCGGCAGGCGTACCGGCGGAATGGGGTAACCCGGGTCGAGCGGCGGAATAGCGGGAGTGCCCCACTTTTTTATTCTGCCGGTGAAGGTGGGCGTGCCTTCCGGGTCATTTGTGCTGCCTAAATCCGGCAAACCGCTGTGATGCCCCATGACACAAGCGGCTAAGAGCAGATTGTTTGACAACATGATGTTTCGTGCACCGGCGGTTGCATGATCGACCTTTGGACCATTATCCAGAAGACGATGTTGAAATGCGGCAGTTGCTTTGCCGTCATCGTGGTGAACACCGGCCTCGTGACCTTCAGCTTGTGCACCGAATGCTTCGGCAAACTGCCCGCAGAGCGTGCCGACACCGCGCTCGTGATCGGAGAGAAGCTGATATTCTGTACGTTCAACGCCGTTTTCATTGATCGGACGGGTGTGTGCATAGAATTTTTTATCCATAGCGATCACCTTCTATTGAATTGTTATATACAGTATATAACAGTTAAAGTCCGATAAAAAGTACAACACCCAATATGCCTGCTAAGAAGACCGCCTTGAATTACAGCAAACTGCTGAAAATATCAGTCAAATCCTATAGATTTCGTTGGCTTTATTTGTGCAAAACTGGCAAAACCTCCAGAAAATGAAATTCCTGCAATTCCGAGGTTGACACTGGGGATTGGCTGTGCTATTCTATAACCAACAAATCCAGTAGGGGATCGGAAAGGAGCGAGCAAAATGTTCATCGTAAACGCACGAATGTCGGGTCGAATGTGTATGAACATGCTGTATTATGCTCAGATGCTGCCTGACCGACAGAATACGAAATTACTTTGAATCGTCTTGCCTGACGCTGCGCGTTCTTGCGGATTCATTGTATTTTCTGAAGCGGGGAGCTGCGAGCTTCCCGCTTTTTTTGCGCATTTAAGAGGAATAAGGAGGAATTTTCTTGATAAAATTGTCACATATCTTCGAAGGAGTTTGTGAGCGGCAAGCGAACCGTTCATTGCGGTGCAGGATGTTTCGCTGACGATTGACAAGGGCGAAATTTTCGGTATGATCGGCTTTTCCGGTGCGGGTAAATCGACGTTGGTGCGCTGCATCAATCTGCTCGAGCGGCCGACCTCCGGCAAGGTGATCGTAGATGGTCAGGATATGCTGTCGCTCTCGGCAAAGGAGCTGCGGCAGGCCCGCAAGAAGATTGGCATGATCTTTCAGCACTTCAACCTGATGCCCTCGCGCACCGTAGCCGGCAACGTAGCGTATCCGCTGCGCGGCAGCGGCCTTTCCAAACAGCAGATCGAGGAAAAAGTACAGCGGTTGCTTGATCTGGTCGGCATCGGTGATAAGGCGGAGGCGTATCCCAAGCAGCTGTCCGGCGGTCAGAAACAGCGTGTAGCAATCGCTCGCGCACTGGCAAACGACCCGAATGTGCTGCTCTGCGATGAGGCTACCTCGGCACTCGATCCGCAGACCACCAAGGCGATTCTGCAGCTGCTCAAGCACCTGAACGAAACCCTCGGCATCACAGTCGTTATCATCACTCACGAAATGGCGGTCGTCAAGGAGATCTGCCACCGCGTAGCCGTTATGGAGCACGGCAAGGTGGTCGAGTCCGGCGAGGTGTTCAACATTTTCGCCAACCCGAGAGAGGACATCACCAAGAACTTCATCCACACGACCTCCAATCTCCGCAAGATCGAAGACCTCATCGCGGAGGATTCGCCGGTCGTCAAGCTCAATCCGGGCGAGCTTATCGTGCGCCTGAGCTACATTCAGCGCAATGTATCCGAGCCGCTCATCTCGACGGTATCGCGCAAATTCGACATTGTGCTCAACATCATCTTTTCCGATATCGCCATCGTGCAGAATGCACCGATCGGCGGCACGGTAGCCATTATCAGCGGCAGCCGCGATCAAATCACACAGGCAATCGCTTATCTCAGTGAGAAAAACGTAGGAGTGGAGGTCATCAAGGATGCAAGAGTTTCTGAATAACATCATTCCGAACGTGATGGCAAAGCTGCCGGACTTCTATGCAGCCATCGGCGACACGCTGCTCATGGTGGTCTGGTCGGGTGCGATCTCGTTCGTGCTCGGTCTGACACTGGGCGTGCTGATCACGATCACCAAGCCGGGCGGCATTCTGGAAAACAAAATCGTCTATCAGATTCTGGACAAGCTGGTCAGCCTGTTCCGTTCCATCCCGTTCATCATCCTGCTGACGTGGGTAATGCCGGTTTCCCGTGCAATTATGGGTACGGCAATCTATGTTCGGGGTGCAATCGTTCCGCTGGTATTCGGTGCGGTGCCGTTCTTCACCCGTCAGGTGGAAAGCGCGCTTGCCGAGCTGGACGGCGGTCTGATCGAAGCGGCACTCTCGATGGGCTCCACACCGCTGGAGATCATCTTCCGCGTATACCTGAAGGAAAGCGTAGCCGCCATCGCGCGCGGCACAACCATCACGGCGATCAGCCTGCTGAACCTGACCGCAATGGCCGGTGTCGTCGGTGCCGGCGGTCTGGGCGACTTCGCCATCCGTTACGGCCACGACCGCAACATGCTGGACGTTACCAACGTCACTGTTCTGGTCCTCGTCATCATTGTTTGCATTATGGAGTTCGTTGGCGGCAAGGTCGTCAAGAAGAACACGCATTAAGGAGTGTCTGACATGAGTATTTCCAATCGTAAAGTTGTTATCGTCGGTGCAGGACATGTCGGCTCCCATGTCGGCTACGCACTGATTTCGCAGAGTCTGGCAGACGAGATCGTCTACATTGACTCCGATCACGCCAAGGCAGTCGCACAGGCGTTCGACCTGACCGATGCGACCAATTACCTTCCGGTTCGCACCAAGGTCACTGCGGGTGACTACAGTGACGCGAAGGACGCGCAGATCATGATCATTGCGGCAGGCCCGCTGCCGACCGGCAATCAGACCCGCATGGACACCCTGGGACAGACCATCGCCATTTTGAAGGATGTAACAAAATCTATCAGGGAATCCGGATTTGACGGCATTATCATCAGTATCTCGAACCCGGCAGACGTTATCGCGCATTATATTCAGCACACGCTGAACTGGGCGCCGGAGCGCATCTTCTCCACCAGCACTACGCTGGACTCCGCAAGACTGCGCCGCGCGATTGCGCAGGAGATCGGCATTGACCAGAAATCCATCACCGCTTACGCGCTCGGCGAGCACGGCGAAAGCCAGATGGTCGCATGGTCGGCGGTCACCATCGCGGGCAAGCCGCTTTCCCAGTGGCGCGAGGAGTATCCGGACACCTTCGGCAAGCTCGACCTCGATGCACTGGCCGATGCGGGCCGCGAGGGCGGCTGGACCATCCTGCGCGGCAAGCAGTGCACCGAGTTCGGCATTGGCGCTTCCGCCGCAGAAGTGGTTCGCGCCATTTTCTACAACGAGAACCGCGTTCTTTCGGTTTCTGTTCTGCTGAACGGCAAGTATGGTCAGCACGATGTGTATGCCAGTGTGCCCGCTATTGTTAACCGCGACGGCATCGCAGAGATCATCGAGCTGCACCTGACTCCCGAGGAGCAGGAGAAGTTCAACGCATCCTGCAAGACCATGAGCGAGAATTATCAGCTGTCGCTCACTCTCTAACATCAGTCAATTAAAAAATTCACATCATAAACGGAGGTAATCCCAATGAAGCTCAAAAGAATCATCGCACTGTCCCTGTCCGCAGCAACCCTCGCCCTGTCCCTGACCGCCTGCGGCGGCTCGAGCAGCGCAGCTTCCGATAATGCACAGGCATCCGACAGCAATTCCGGCGATGCCGTAACCGTAAAGCTCGGCGTAGTCGGCAGCATCTACGAGGATCTGTGGACCCCGGCCAAGGAAAAGCTGGCTGACGAGGGTATCGACCTTGAGTTCGTACAGTTCTCGGACTACGTTACCCCGAACAACGCACTTGCGAACGGCGAGATTGACCTGAACGCATTCCAGCACCGCATTTACCTGCAGAGCGAGATTGACAACTACGGCTATGAGATCGAGAACATCGGCAACACCTTTATCATTCCGCTGAATCTGTACTCCGACAAGGTTAAGTCGGTTGATGAGCTCAAGGACGGCGACACCGTAGCCATTCCGGACGATGTAACCAACGGCGGCCGCGCGCTCAAGGTGCTGGAGGCTGCCGGTCTGATCAAGCTGAAGGACAGCGCAGAGTTCAACCCGACCATCGACGACATCGAGACCTACAACACCAAGATCACCATCGAGGAGCTGAAGGCAAACGTTATCCCGTCCACGCTGGCTGACGTTACCGCAGCTGTCGTAAACGGCAACTACGCACTGGATTTCGGCCTTAAGACCGAGGATGCCATCTACAAGGATGATCAGCTGGACATCGAGGAGTACTGGAACCTGATCGCAGCACGTTCCGCTGACCTTGAGGATGCGGACAAGCTGGAGACCTACAAGAAGGTCGTTGCAGCGTTCCAGTCCGATGAGACCGAGGCAGTATTCAATGACCAGTTCGGCGGCTACTTTATCAAGGCAGGCTGGGATCAGGATCTGCTGGCAGACAAGTAATTCATAATTATTCCTAATGCCGCCGGAAACAACCGGCGGTATTTTCGGCAGGGAGGAAACAGTAATGCAGATCAACAAACAGGCGCTGCAGGAGATCATTCCGGACAGCGAACGCCTGCTTTTCGAGGAAAATATTCCGGCGGAGTACCTGAGCGACGCGCTCGGCCGCCGCACCGGCACAGCGGATGCACTCGTGTTCGCGCTCTCGACCGAGGAGGTCAGCGGCGTGCTCCGGTACGCCAACGAAAACGGCATCCCGGTCACGCCGCGCGGCGCGGGCACCAATCTGGTAGGCTCGACAATTCCGCTGTTCGGTGGTATCATTCTGGATGTATCCCGTATGAACCGCGTGCTCGAGCTGGACCGCGACACCATGACCATCACCGTCGAGCCGGGTATGCTGCTCAAGGATCTGCAGGCGTATGTCGAGGAACGCGGTCTGTTTTACCCGCCCGACCCGGGTGAAAAGGCCTCGAGCATCGGCGGCAACATCAGCACCAATGCGGGCGGTATGCGCGCAGTCAAGTACGGCGTAACACGCGACTATGTGCGCGGACTGGAGGTCGTCCTTGCGGACGGTACGGTGCTGAAAGTCGGCGGCAAGCAGGTCAAGGACGCGAGCGGTCTGTCGCTCAAGCATCTGCTCATCGGCTCGGAGGGTACGCTGGCGGTCATCACCAAGTGCCTGCTGCGCCTTCTTCCCAAGCCGGAGACCACGGTGAGCGTGCTCGTGCCGTTTGCTGATCTCGGCACGGGTATCCGCAGCGTGCTGACCATCCTGCAGGCGAACGCCAACCCGACCGCAGTCGAGTTCATGGAACGCAAGGTGGTCGCGCTCGGCGAGGAGTTCTGCAAGGTGAAATATCCGCGCCCGGATGCGGGTTCGTACATTCTGCTGACGTTTGACGGTCACGAGAGCGAGGTCAACGCGAATATCGAGCGTGTGCGCCGCCTTGCACTCGACAACGGTGCGATCGACTGCATCGTGCTGCGCAGCGCGGAGCAAGCCGCCGACATCTGGAAGGTGCGCGGTGCGCTCGTTATGGCGGTCGAGGCTGTGTCCGAGCAGGAGCCGGTGGACATCGTTGTGCCCATCAGCCACACGGCGGATTTCGTTCGCTATATCAACGAGCTGGAAGCGTCCTCGGGCGTGCGTATGATCGCGTTCGGTCATGCGGGCGACGGCAACGTGCATCTCTGCGTGGTGCGCGACGGCCGCGACCAGCAGACATGGGAGCGCGAGCTGCACGAAAACATGGAGCAGGCTTACGCTAAGGCGTATTCCTACGGCGGCGTAGCCTCGGGTGAGCACGGCATCGGCATTTCCAAGCGGCCGTACTTCCTGCGGGAGACCGCGCAGGAGAATCTTGCCGTGATGAACACCATCAAGGCCGCGCTCGACCCGAAACATATACTGAACGATCAGAAATCTTATATTGTGGGAGGAAAATAACCATGCAGAGCTTATCTGAGCGCACCGCCGGCTTTACCGATTCGGTCATCCGCCGTATGACGCGCGTTTCCATGCAGTATGATGCGGTAAATCTGTCGCAGGGCTTCCCGGACTTCGAGCCGCCGAAAGAGCTGCTCGACCGTCTGGCGCAGGTGGCCTACGAGGATTACCACCAGTATTCCATCACCTGGGGTTCGCAGAACTTCCGCGAAGCGCTGGCCGCCAAGCAGACCTATTTCATGGGCCGCAGGATCGACCCGAACACCGAGATCGTCACCACCTGCGGCAGCACGGAGGCGATGATGGCCGCGATGATGACGGTTACCAATCCGGGCGATAAAGTCATCATTTTCTCCCCGTTCTACGAGAATTACAGCGCGGACACCATCCTGTCCGGCGCAGAACCGATTTATGTGCCGCTCGTGCCGCCGGATTTCCACTTTGACGCAAATGTACTCGAGGACGCGTTCCGTCAGCACCCGAAGGCCATCATTCTGTGTAACCCGTCCAATCCGTGCGGCAAGGTGTTCACCCGTGCAGAACTGGAGATTATCGCGTCTCTCGCAGAGAAGTACGATACCTACGTTATCACCGACGAGGTGTATGAGCATATCGTATTCGCACCCAACAAGCACACTTATTTTGCCACGCTGCCGGGCATGTGGGAGCGCACGCTGTCGTGCTCGTCGCTCTCCAAGACGTATTCCGTCACCGGCTGGAGACTGGGCTATATCATCGCTCCACCGGAGATCATCGACCGTGCGAAAAAGGTGCATGATTTCCTGACCGTCGGCGCAGCAGCACCGCTGCAGGAGGCTGTTGTTACCGGTCTCAAGATGGGCCAGGACTACTACGACGACTTGCAGGCCAAGTACACACAAAAAAAGGAGCTGTTCCTCAAGGGTCTGGACGATCTCAAAATCGCCCATACTGACCCGCAGGGCGCGTACTATGTTCTGCTCGACATTTCCGAGTTCGGCTACGAGAGCGATCTTGCGTTCTGCGAGGATCTGGCGCATTATGTCGGCGTAGGCGCGGTTCCCGGCTCGAGCTTCTTCCGTGAGTCGGTCAACAATCTGATTCGCCTGCATTTTTGCCAAGAAAGGACCGAGACGCTGACTCGATGCACTCAACCGTCTGGAAGGTCTGCGTGATAAAATCAAACCGAAACACCGATAAACAGGAGGAAAAGCCGTCATGGATGTAAAGAAAGCCGCAGCGGAAACGAAGGACTACATCGTATCCATCCGCCGGGAATTTCACCGGCACCCCGAACTGAGCCTGCAGGAGTTCCGCACCGCGCAGCGCATTGAGGAGGAACTGGACAAGTTCGGCATTCCGCACACGCGCGTAGGCGAAACCGGCGTGCTCGGCACGCTGAAAGGCGCAAAGGACAACGGAAAAGTGCTGGTTCTGCGTGCGGATATCGACGCGCTGCCCATTGAGGAGACGCACGAGTGCGCCTATCGTTCGGAGAATGCAGGCGTCATGCACGCCTGCGGTCATGATGCGCACGCGGCCTGCCTTCTGGGTGCCGCGAAAATCCTGTCGGAGAACAGAGATGCGTTCAGCGGAAAGGTCCGTTTTGTGTTTCAGCCGGGTGAGGAAATCGGAAAAGGCGCAAAGCCGTTTGTCGCAGCCGGTGTGCTGGAGGGTGCCGAGCGCGTGTTCGGTCTGCATACCGCGTATGATTTGGAGGCAGGCACGGTAGGACTCAAACCGGGCATCAACAACGCCGCAGTCGATCATTTCCGCATTCATGTGCACGGTAAGTCTACGCACGTTTCCACGCCGCATCTGGGCGTGGATGCGCTGTATATCGCCAGCCAGATTGTTGTGGCAGTGCAGGGACTGGTTACGCGCCGCACTTCACCGACCGAGCCGGTCATCATCGGCATCGGCAAGCTGAACGCGGGCACGACCTACAACGCCGTGGCAGCATTTGCTGAAATGGAGGGCACAACGCGCACCATTTCGCAGGAGAGCCGCGACCGCGTTCGCGCACAGGTCAGTGAGACCGCGCAGAGCATCGCTGCGCTGTACGGCGGCACGGCGGAAATCGAGTGGACGGACTTTGCCGCTGCGCTCGTCAATGACCCGCAGGTGTGCGAGGAAGCTGCTCAGGTCGTGGACGAGCTGCTCGGAGAAGGACACGTTGTCACCGACCGTGAGCTGTCGCTCAGCGGCGACAATTTTGCCGAGTTTGAGCTGTATAAGCCGGGCGCGTATGCGTATCTCGGCACCGGCAATCAGGATTTTCCGCACACGATGATCACCAACCATAACGGCGGCTTCGATGTGGACGAGAATGCACTTGTGACCGGTGCCGGTCTGTATGTCGGCTAACACAGTCGCGCGGCTTGGATAAAGAAAACCGCTCTATCCTTGAAAAAGACAGGTGGACAGCGTATAATATAGATAAGTTAAGGCAATACCGCATAATTGAACAAGAGTGATTTTGCGAGTAAAATTTTGCGTACTGACGAGGCACAGCTTTGCGGTAATACTTGATGTATTACCGTGAAATTGCAACAAAGTCAGGGCACAAAATTTCCGCAAAGCACCGCGGCTTTAATTGTGCGGTGTTGCCTTAAGGGACGCTGTGCAATGATCAGCCCCCTAAACGTTTTTGCTCAACACGCATTTGTAAAGAAAGCGAAACGCTCAGCTATCGTTTGGTAGCTGAGCGTTTTGCTTTTGAAATTACAGTTTTGAACTTACATCCCGCACTCAAGTCCGTTATACCGTGTTACTACAAACGGATAGCTGAGTGTCTCCGGCTGGATGCCAAGCTGCCGCAGACCGGCGCACAAATCCTCGACAACCTGCATATCGTGATCACGCTGCGCAACGGACAGTTTCATTTTATCTCCATACGACGAGATCAGCAGCGCAAACGGCTGCACGGCGCACGGCAGGATTGCGCCGTAATCGAGTACATACGGACGGCAGCTTTCCGGCAGGGCGAACCGGCCGACGTTGGTAATGAGGAAACTGTCCTCGAGCACAAAATCAGTCGTGACCTTCTGTGCCGCCTGCATTTTCTCTGCGAGCGGCATATCTGCCTCATGCAGCGATTCACAGCGGTCTGCGGCGGCTTTTGCACGATAGAGCAGCTGTTCGCGCTGCATCTGATCCTTCAAAAACGCCTTCGTGCGCCGGAACACCTCGTCATTCGGCAGATCGCGGTATTCCGGAAAATACGGCAGATCGATGAAGCAAATAAAATACCGCGTGGTAAGCGTCGGCAGCAGCGGACGCAGATCGACCGGAATCTCCGCGATAACCGGCTTGTCCGTTCCGCCGAACTTATCATCAAACGCTTTCATCATCAGCGGAGCCAGTACAGACAGCGGACTGACGCCGATGGACTTTGCGTAATCGTGCAGCTGCGAAAACGGGAATGTCACCTCGGTGACGACCTCGGAGCCGTCAGCGCCCCACTGTACCTCGGGGGCATGAACAGCCTCCGGCTTTTTCCAGATGCCATCCGGCGAAAATTCACGGTCTGCCAGCTGCTCGTAGCCGTTTGCGCTCTCCTCGGGAGACCAGCGGGTATCCATGCCGCGCACAGAGCCGTCATTCTCAACCGGGAAACCGCAGTTTTTCAGGTACTGGAACAGTACACAGCGGATAAACTCCTCGAATCCGCGTCCATCCGAGATAGAGTGCTGATACTCCATATAGATGGTCTTGTCGTGGTAGCCGACGAGAAATAAGTATCCGTTCGTATCCTTGGAGCCGATGGTGTAGCGGGTGGATACGCCGTCGAACGGCAGCACTACGGCGGGCTGCACGTTTCGGCGATAGCGGAACGCAGTTTCGGTCGGCTCGGCGGTCAGCATCATGTGCGGAAAGCGCAGCAGTGCCTGCTCAACGGCTTCGCGCAGCTTGTCCGGGCGCACTTTATCGCGCATGCGGATGGTGTGGCGCGGCACACAGGCGACGGTTTCATGGGTGTTATACAGGAAGATTTTTGCATAGCTGTCCGTGCGGAGCAGCGGGTCATTCATGGTCATTATAGCATTCTCCTCAAAGCATAATCCGGCGCATCTTATATGGTAATTTCAGTATATCACCCTGCAACGACGTTGTAAATCAAAATGAGTCGAATTTGCACAGTATTATGCAAATATAGAACATGATGTACGATATAATGAGCCGCGAGCCTGAAAATACTTGCGATTCGGTTGGCAGAGTATATCACGCCGGAGAAGCTGACATATGAGCATGGAATTTCTGCCGCGGCTGTTCGATTCGTTCTCGCGTGAGCGTATTCCGTGTGAGAAGCAATAAACAAGCGACACCATTTGGCAGTTGGTGTCGCTTGTGTGCGTCTTCAGGCGCTGTCGGTATTGTCTGCCCTTACAGGGCGGTTGTTCATACCACATCCGTTGTGCGGTATGGATCGGATGGGATTACTGGTCGGTGTAGCGGCTGAGGATAACCGCTACCTGAGCACGGGTTGCGGTGCCGTTCGGCACGAGCGTGGTCGGGGTAACGCCGGTTACCAGACCGTTGCCGTTCGCCCAGCTCATTGCTTCAGCAGCCCACGACTCGACAGAAGCCGCGTCTGCGTAGCCATCGAGTGCTGCGCTGCCCTGCGGCGTATGACCGCGATAGGTATCGTAGCGGTACAGGATGGCCGCCAGCTGCTGACGGGTGATCAGCGTATCCGGCTGGAATCTGCCGTCCGTGAAGCCGTTGACGATGCCGTTTTCGGAGGCCCATGCGATGGCTTCCGCGTACCACTTGCCGTCCGCCACATCGGTGAACTGTGCGGTGGAAGCGGCCTTGCTGCCGCTCATGCGGTAGAGTACCTGAACCAGCATTGCGCGGGTCATGCCGTCATCCGGACCGAACTTAGTCGCGGTCAGGCCCTTGAACCAGCCGTTCTCGAGTGCGGTGTTGACCTCGTTGTAGAACCACTTGCGCAGGTTGACATCGGAGAAGTCGCTGCTGTACTCGTGAGTGATAACGAAGGTGGAGAAGTGGGTGGTCTTAAAGGTAGCCTTTCCGGTCGCTGCATCATAAATGACAGGCAGCTTTTCAAACGAGCCGTCCTCAGCAAGATAGTATGCAACCAGATGATCGGCGTTCTCGCCGCTCTTGAGGCTGTATGCCACAGAAATCGCAGCCGTGCCGTTCAGCGCGTGAACACGGGTTGCAGTGCCGTTTTTCGGCTGTACCTGCGCGGAAATGTTCAGGATGGTGCTGTTCTTCGGCAGGTATTTGCGCTGTGCGTCAGTCAGGGAGGACTTGTCAGCGGAAGCGAGCGAAATACTTGCCATACCGTCAGCCTGTGCGGCGCTGCCGAGTGCGGTCAGCGTCTCACGGTCGAGTGCAACCGTGCCGTTCGGCAGGGTAAGCACTGCACCGTTCTTTGCACCGGCGAGAGCAGCTACCACATCGCCGGTGAGCGATACCGCGCGTACGGTGGAGTCTGCGGACAGATCAAGCGTCAGCGAATCCTTGCCGGAAACCGCAGTCAGCTTGGAGCTGTCGGCAGAAACCGCTGCGGTGCCGTTCTTTACCGAAACCGTTGCGGGAATCTTGGTGCCGTCCGGTGCAGTGATGGAGGACGAGCCGTTGTCGGACGGAGCAGGTGCAGCACCGCCGCCGCCCGCTCCACCGCCGCCGCCTGCACCGCCGCCGCTGCTCGGCTTGGCGGCAAAGGCTGCGGTGACAGTAACGTCATTTGCCGGCATGGTGAAGGTGTAGGTCAGGGTGGACGCGGAAACCGTCTTGTCGAGTGCGGTCTCCGGTGCCAGCGTCAGGGTTTTCAACTGATAGCCGCCTGCGGGTGTTGCAGTGAGCGTTACCGTGTCGCCGGCCTTGGCGCGTGCCGCAGAAGCGGAAACGCTGCCGTTTTCGGCCTTATTGGCCGTGATTGCGTAGGTCTTGTGGAACAGATTGTCGGTGTTGACCGCCAGAGCTTCTGTTACGTTGCGGATAACCGCTTCAAAGCTGCTGTCCTTCTCGGTGACGGAAACAACGGCATTCGGAGCCGCCTTCTCGAGTTCAGACTTAATTTCTTCGGCGGTGCCGACACAGTTTGTGCTCGGCGTGAGCGTCAGCTTGACCGTGCCGTTCTTGCGAACCTGAGCGGATGTGCTGTTGACTGCACCGGTGTCGGTTGGCTGAATCGGTGTGGTGTAGGTGAAGTTGCCGGTGCCGTTCGTGCCGGTGATTGCTGCGTTGTACTGCTCAAGGTCGGTGAAGTGAACGCGGATGGTCTGGTTGGCATCGAGTGTGTGAATATAAATTGGATCGACAAGATTTACACCATCAACCTGTACAGCAGCATCGTTTTCTGCTGCGGTAATGTCACCCTGGGTAACCGTCCACTTTTCGACCATCTTTTGGGTGTTTGGTGCTGCAGTGAAGGTGATTTCACTGCTGTTCGGCTGCTTGGTCTGAGAGTCAATCGCGGTGTCGTCAATCTTGGCGGTCAGATGGCCGTTCTCACCAACGGTGCCGAAAGTAAGCTGATAGCTTGCCGTAACCTTAAAGTATACGGTTGCAGTAATATTCTTGTCCGCACGGATTTTGCCTTCCGGATTGGTTTTGGAGTTTCCGGCAGTCTTTTGCCGTTTACTTCCCACTGTTCAACCTGATAGCCAGTCTTCGGCGCTGCATGGAAGGTGATTTCCTCATCCTTATAAATGGTTACGCCTTCTGCAGGCATAGCCTTGGTCTCAACTTCCTTGCCGTAGATATCATACAGCGTGTATTTTACGGTGCCGTTGCCGGCCGCAGCGGTGGCCTTGGTGGTGTAGGAAGCGCTCTGGGCAAATTCAGCGTGGATGGACAGATTGCCGGCCAGTTCGCTGATGGTGTAAGTGCCGTTGGTCTTTGCCGCAGCTTCATCCTGAGCAGTATCGTTTACAACCCAGTTCTTGAAATGCCAGCCGCGGTCTGCGCGTGCCTGCAGCTCAACCTTGCTGCCGCCGGGAATCTTGGACAGATCGTCCACAGCTTTGCCGTCTACGGTTGCAATGATCGTGCCATGCTCCATTTCCGGTGTGGTAATCGCAAATGCGGCACGGTCGGTCTTGAGCGAAACCTTGGTATTCTCAGTGATGGGGAAGGTATAGCTGCCGTCAGCGTTGAGTTTTCCTGCTTCAACAGCCTTGCCGTTCACCTGATAGGTCTCGCCCTTGGCGGCAGCATAGCCTGCCTTGGGCGCTACCGTAATCTCCGTATCACCGGTGACGCTTTCGCCGCTCTTGAGAGACTTGGTAAGCGTTTTGGAGGTATCGTCCGGATCAACCGTCTGATAGCTTGCGGTCAGCTCACCTTCCAGCGTCAGCGTGTAGCTGTCGCGCTCGAATACGGCAGCCAGATCAATATCCTGCACGCCAACCTCAACAGAGAGCGTGTTGGAGCCGTTCGTCGGGTCCGATTCGCCGGACGGATAGCTGTTTGCACCGCGTTTCGAGAGAATCCACTGCTTGAAGTGCCAGCCGGTGTTCGGCGTTGCGGTGAAGTTGAACTTTGCACCGCTGGCAATGTAAGCCGGGAAGTTCTTGAGGCTTTCGGAGCCATTTTCATCCGTGCATTTGAGTGTACCGCCCTGCTTATTCTGAACGGAAGCATTCAGTTTGGTATTGGTGGTCTTGAAGTAAACCAAAACAGATGCCGGTTTTGCAAGGGTCTTGATGGTAACCGAGCTCTTCTCCTTACTGTTCTCGATTTCCTTGCCGTCATAGGTCCAGTAATCGACTGCATAACCTGCATCCGGCACAGCCGTCAAGGTAACATCGGTGTTTGCGGTAAAGCTGGAGATTGCACTGCCGTCATCCGCCTTGCCGGCATTCAGACCTGCGGTGATGATCGACGCAGAACCGACAGAGTGCTTGTTTGTGCCTTCGCCGAAGTCCTCAGCCTTGAGGGTCAGGATGTAAGTCAGGCCGTTTACCGTGTAAACACCGGGGATAAAGGTGAATTCATAGTTGTTGTACAGCGTTTCGTTGGTAGCGGTAGTCTTGCATGGAGAAACCGTGTAGTTGCTGGGTGCAATGTTCGGCGCGAGCGTTTCCTTGTTGCCTGCGGTGTTGACTGCGGTATAGTCGAGGTGCAGAGCAGTAATCTCTTCAGCAGTCATGTTTTTCGTGTCTGCCGTGAGAGAAAGCTGTTTCGGGTCGGCAGGATTAACCTGATCCTGTGCAACGCCGTCCTTCGGGTGACAACGCGCAGCGTAACGGTACGCTGAACAACGGTAAACTCAGTTTCCGCAACCGGCTTGGATTCGCCGCTTGCATAAGCATACAGCGTGTAAGTGCCGACATTCAGCTTATTGTTCTCTGTCAGCGGCTGCGAATCCTTGGAACCGGAAACTGCATACTTGAAGGTCGCGTTATTGACCTTCTGCAGACCATGCGTATCTTTACTCATGCGGGAGAGCGACGGCGTTACCGTATCGCCGTAGGTGAAGCGGGTGACGCTGTTGTTATCCTTGCCGTTGGTGAGCGTCAGCTGATAGCCGGTCGCGTTCTCGCCAACGAGAACCATCTGGCCTTCCGCGTTGCTCATATCCTTGAATACATAGCTGCCCGGATAATACGGGGTAACCGTGTAAGCGCCGTCTGCGGGCACGACAACGTCCTTGGTGGCCACGCCATTGGCGCCAATCTCTGCGGCAACCGTGGTAGAGAAGTCCGTGCCGCGAATCAGGAAGCTGAGCGTGCCGGTCGGGATGGTGGAGGTAGCAGACGCGGAACTCATTTTTAGCGTTGATGTGCAGCGTGCGGTCAAATTGAGCAGTGTTGTCTTTTTGTACATTCTTCGCCGTAACCGTCAGCTCACACTTGGGCGTGCGCTTGCTGTACTGTGTGGTAATCTCAGGCGAGTAAGCGGAAATGCTGAACTCCTTCTGGACGGTATTATCGAAGTAGAGCACATTCAGTCGGCAGCGGTAAGTTCCCTTGTCGGCAGAACCGGCGTTTTCGATGCTTAGCGTATCGGAAACGCTGCGGCAATATTGGTCCAGGAACCGCCGTTCAGCTTCTGCCACTGATAGCTTACGCTGTTGTTACTTGCCGCCGTCCGGATGTTTATTGTCTCCCGTTATATTTAACCGTTGCGGTTGCCAGAGAATCCGGATAGATCGGCAGCTCCGTTAGATCTTTCTTGCCGCCAATGTTTACCGAAATATCGGGATAGCCTGCTGTGGTCTTGGTGCAGCAGGTCAGCGGTTCGCTGTAAATGCTGTTGCGCTGCTGCACAGCCTTGTTGTTGTTGCGGGTCTGAATCTGATATTCATACTCGGTATAGGGAGACAGGTTCTTATCCGTGTAGCTGAAGGTGTAGGTGCCGTCATCGTGACGCTCACCATCGGTGAACGGCACAAATGCGAGTTCCTTGCGGCCGGAGCCATCCGGGAAGTTGTAGTAGCGGTACAGCTGGAAACCGGAAACGATCTTGTCGTACGTCCACGTCAGGGTGACGGAATCATCGGTGGTTTTCGCAACATCCTGCTCAAAATCCTCCGGCAGCGGAGACGGAGCCTGCGGCTCGGTTACCGCGTAGGTAACAACCGGGAACGCCTGATTGCCGCTGCGGTAGTTGTAGCAGAAAATTTTCCAGTTCATGCCGTAGCCGTATGGTTTTGCTTCGATCGGCATGTTCTGCAGCGAACCGGAGAACGAGCCGCCTGCGGTGTTGACCGATACCTTGCCGGCAGAGTGTTCCGAACCTGCCACAACGCCTGCGGTTACGCCGCCTGCGCCTGCACCGGCTTTCGTTTCGATCGAGGTGGTGTTGGTGTAGTTTTGGCTGTCCGAGGTGGAGAAGCTGATCTCCTGCATGATGCCGGAGCCGCCGCCTGCCGCGGTGAAGTCAACCTTAGCCGGATCACCGTTATAAGCCTTAGCGTTTGCGTATGCCTTATGCGTGCTCGGATAGCTGGACGGATCACCGATCGTATGCGTCAGCACACTGCCCGAAATGGACGGCAGCACGCTGTAATCCTCGGCAATGTTTTCGTAGTCGGACAGGTCGATCAGACCGATCGAGGCTTCGTGCGGGATGGAAACGGTGGAGGTTACTTTCGTGTATTTGCCTGTTCCATCCGGGATGTAGGAGGTGTACTCGTAAATCTCCATCGGGATGGAATAGAACGCCACTCTGTCCTCGCCGGAGGTTGTCTCGTAGGTGATGGACTGCTCGAGCGAGGAGGTGTGCTCGGTCTCGTAGGTGAAACCGGAGGTAAAGGCGGCTTCTGCCTCAACGCTGCCGATCTTAACGCCGAATACCGAGAATTCCTGCTCAAAGGAGACATATGCGCCGACCGAGATGGTAGAGGAGGAGCTGGTGCCGTTCTCGGTGCCTTTCATGCTCGAGTAGGTGGTGGAGGACTCGGCATAGTTGCCGGACAGGTCATCGCGGTCGAGCAGATCGGAGAAGTACGGAGGCGAAGCCAGTACCGCCAGAACCTGCGGATCGGAGTAGGTGTAATAGTGCTTGCCGGTGTAGGTCATGTAGCTGGTATCGTCGTCCGTGTTGGCGAGACAGAGCGTGTACGAGCTGTTGACATCGGTTTTTACCGGCTGAGAGCCGTCAAACAGGTTGACGGTCGAAAGTCTGGTTGTACCCGGCGTGCGGGTGGTGTACGGTGTCTGAACCGCCTGATCTACGGTTTCGTAGCCGACAAAAGCCTGGTAGTAGGACTTTCTGCGGAACAGCTTGTGCCACCAGCTCTTGTAGTAGGCACGGCGCTCGTACTTCGGGACCTGACCCTTGACGGTGTAGGATTCAGACTGCTTGTTCTCATCCTTGGACATGGTCTGCGTCAGGGTGAACAGCGTACCCGAACCTGCGGTGTTGTTGTCTTTATCCACCGCGGTGGTCACAGAGCCTGCGGATGCATCGTACTCAACGTAGTCCTCATCCGGCATAGCAGGCGTGTTGTCGAGTGCCTGCTTGATATTCAGACCGTTCTCATCGCAGGAGACAACAAGGCTATCAAAGTACAGCAGATCACTGGTTTTGCCGTCATCGGCTTTTTCACCTGCGGTCGGACGGGAGATAATCGCCGTATTGGCCGGACACAGCGGCAGAGAACGGAAGGTATCGTTGTGCTTTGCCATTGCACCGTAGATGTACTCGCCTTTATCGTTCTTAGAGAACAGATCGAAATTCTGCGAAACAGACGGCTTGAAGGTGACGCCGTTCCATGCGTACAAACCTACATAGCGCGTGTTCTGCTTATTTGCCTTGAGGTCAGCATCCGACTGAGCCGCCAGAATCAGCGTTTTGCCGCCGCCGGTCATATCGCCGAAGGCGAAGGATGCGCGGACCAGATTGCTGCCCTCGTAGGTCAGCGGGAATTCCTGCGAGCTCTGCAGCATGTGCGCGCTCGTGGAGCCGAACATTACAACGGCACGCGAGCCTGCGTTCTGCTGCGGACCGTAGTAGTAACCCCAGGTGCAGGCGAGATCGTCTACGCCGTCCTGGTTGACGTCACCGCTGACGAGAGAGATCATGTTGGAAACGACACTGCCCTCACGGAAGAAGTACGTCCACGCCTGTCTCCAGTTAGAGGGATGGGAGTAATCTTCAGTCTGCAGGTCGTAAATCTCAATGCGGGAATTGCCGACCTCCGGCACATAGACCGCAACCTCGTCCTTACCGTCGTTGTCCCAGTCGCCGGTAGCTACCTGCAGGTAGTTTTTCAGCTGATACGGGTTTTCTGCGAAGTTTTCGACCTTTTTGGCGGTCGTGCTGCCTTCATCGCTGGTGTCGGTCAGATTCGGGTTGCCGATTTCCTTGCTGGTGTCCAGCAGCGTGATCGGCTTGCCGTACTTGCCGGATTCAGCATCGCCGAATCGCAGGTACAGACCGCCTTTTGCGCTCAGGTCACCGGCGTAAACCATGACCGTCTGCGAGGACTTGGCGTCACTGCTCGAGGTGAAATGGCCTGCGGCCACGTCTGCCATGGCGTAATCGGTACCATCCTGCAAATCGGTAGTAGCATTGGTCATGCCGGTCAGATAGCCCTTGGTGGCATAGCCGCCATTGTCCTTGCTGCCCACCGGGAACTGTGCGTATGTGCCGGTAGAGGTGGTTTTACCCTTGGAGATTTCCTTGGAATTGGTTTTAGCCGTCAAAAACTGCTGAGCCTTGGTAGATGTGTTATCATCATTGCCGTACAGCGTGCTCTGCAGCTTGTTATCCTTATCGTTGGATGCGGAAGTGCTCTTTGCACAGCTTTCTGCGTCGGCCTTGGTTCCCATACTGATGGTATCCGACGGCAGAACATCACTTGTCAGACCAACGGTATACAGCTCGTACACCGGCGTAACCTTGATGGTATTGCGCCCGTATGGGTTGCTGGGGTCGTTGGCATTAAAGCCGTCGGGCGCTTTGCTCGAATCAATACCGAGCGCCGCAAGCGCGTCCGAGCTGCCGGTATCCGCCGCCGCTGCGCGGATATCAAGCGGGCCGCCTATGCCGGCGATAAGAGCCAGTGCCAGAGCAAGGCTTATGCCGCGTTTGAATTTCATGGTATATTCCTCCTTTTCCAATTCTGCGGTGCGGTGGAACGAGCCGCGCCTGCAGAAAAGAGACTGAAAATTGCCTGCGTTTATCATAGCAGCTTTGCAGCCTGCTGTGCGGTCGGGCACACGAAATGTCCGATTTTCGACACGAAATACACCGATAGGAAAAATAGAGTGAACTACGCGTAAATTCTGCAAAAAATGACACACAATCCACAGAAGTTATCAACAGGCTGTGGATAAAATGCGGTAAAAAACACCCCGGTTTTGTCAGGTGACAAAACCGGGGTGAAAGGCGCCTGCGCTGCTTTTCCGCTTGTGCGCTGCGGCGGCTGCCATAGCCTGGCACCCTTGCATTCCGCTGAAACGGGTTGCGCCTGTATTTTACCGCGTTTGCAGTATCAAGGAAGGGGAAAAGATGACGAATGATTTTGGACAGGGGGGTTAAAGCAGCTCGCGCAGCCTGTCCGCAATGAGCCTGCCGAGCACGGCGTGCTCCTCTGCGGTCAGATGAATCTGGTCCGAGCACTTTGCCGCCGTGACAGCCGAGCTGTCCAAGAAGGCGCAGCCGTACTTTTCCGTCAGTGCGCGGAACCGTGCGGGCAGAGCACGGATGAGTGCGGCACTGCTTTCGTTTGCGCGTATGCTGCTCGAGCAGGCAGACATCATGCAGAAGCACTTCGGCGTGGGCAATAAGCGCGTGCCAAAGTTCTGCGTGTCATGTCAGTACTATTCGTTCGCGGTAAACGCATTCGTCGAGGTTGTCAAGGAGTGCGACGCGGACCGGTACGGTTTTATCCTGCGGGAAACACAGACCGGTGAGATCATTGATGATGTGGCGTCGGGCAAAAGCGAGCTGGGTCTGCTGTATTTGTCCGAGAGCAACGAAACCGTGCTCTCCAAGCTGCTGCGCAAAAGTGAGCTCGTGTTCGAGGAACTGTTCACTGCCGCACCGCATGTGTTCATCAATAAAGGACCATCCGCTCGCAGACCGGAAGTGCATCACGCTCGATGAACTGAAGCCCTATCCGTATCTGATTTTTGAGCAGGGAGACCGCAATTCCTTTTATTTTTTCCGAGGAACTGCTCAGCATTGCTCGACATGCCGAAAACCATTCAGGTCCGCGAACCGCGTCAACACTGTTCCAGATCTGGTGATCGGACTGAACGGCTTACGGTCAGCTCGGGCATTATCGACCGCAAGCTGAACAGTCCGAGCATTATCGCGCGGCC
>ENA-OQIL01000232-OQIL01000232.1-human-gut-metagenome-genome-assembly--contig:-NODE-232-length-24825-cov-7.236092_pt1 | contig 24825 bp, 23 predicted proteins | sample MGYA00242583_ERZ504748 | MGnify/ENA primary metagenome ERZ504748 (study PRJEB26092, sample SAMD00036191) | human gut metagenome | host: Homo sapiens | study: EMG produced TPA metagenomics assembly of...
CCGTTGAAGAATCTTTTTGAATACAGTGACATCCTGCACTCGCCGATTGAAGCCTTTTTCCTGCTGCTCCGACAGTTTTTCCATGCCGGTCAATCCCACTGGCACTATTTTACGGAGGTTCTTTATCTGCAGGAAGGTTCTCTTCTCGTGAGCTGCAACGATTCCGTCTACCACATAAAACCGGGCTCTTTCATCCTGTTTCCTCCACAGACGGTCCACGCACTTGCCGCAGACCAGGATCGGCCATTCCGCTATTTCTGTATCAAATTCAACCTGAACCGCATCCAGCTCACCGGAAGCTACCTTCCGAACCTGAGCTTTGCTTTCCATAAAATCGCCACGATGACCTATCCTTCGCTTTTGTTTACGCAGGAAGATCTCTCAGAGCTGAATCTCCATGATTTTTTTGTAACCCTTGAGAGGGAGGCTCTTGAAAAGAAATACGGTTATGATGCCTATATCTATTCTCTCTTTTCCACACTGTTTCTCCGGCTTCTGCGTATCTGGCACTGCCAGGGAATCTGTTTCAATCCCGAATCGATTTCCGAGAGTGAGGAACAGAGTATGCAGGATATCCTCGTCTATCTCGACCGCCATTCCCAGGAAAACATCAATATCGAGGCACTGGCACATAAATACAACATGAGCTACTCCTATTTTGCCAAACTTTTTCTGAAGCATTACGGGCAGAGCTGTAAGCAGTATATCGAGTTTATCCGCCTGAACAAGGTTGAAAACCTGCTTCTTTTTACCGACTATGACCTGAACTATATTGCAGCCGAGACCGGCTTTGCGGACTGCAGTCATCTGATCCGCACCTTTAAAAAGCGGTACCAGATCACCCCGCGGCAATTCCGTCAAAAGCACCAGACCACGGTTTCCTCGTCTCTCCCGGCGAAGCTGGGATAATCTGAAAATGAAAAAACCCTGCAAAAAAGAGCGTTGCCATAAGAAAACATGAAAAAAACCAGTAAAATCAATGTTTTTTAGGGCAGCGGAAAACGGGGCAGGTCAAAACAACTGAATAATCAGACAGAAACAGAGTGTTGTCAAGCATGACAGCGCCCTTTTCTGTTCCCCGGCTAAGCCGCAGATTTTGAAAAAGTCTGCGGCTTTTCTTTTTGCCCAAACGCAGAAAGGAGGCGACGGCCTATGTACTTCACTTCCGGCAGCGACCGGGCGTTTGAACAGCTCATGCAGGGCAAGCCCGGTTTCGACCACTACGACAGCGGCGAGGCGGTCACGCCGGAGGACTGCGGCACCTGCCGCTTTTATCGCCCGCACTGGAAATATCAATTCTGCGTCTATGCGGAATGTCCCTACCAGCCGGGCAAGCTGACCGCCTACGACGCGGTGACATTTCGAGTGAAAGGAGTTGAGAATATGGCAGTATTTCGTGTAGAGCGTAACAAGGGCTACACGGTGATGTCCAACCACCACCTGCGGAACAAGGACTTGTCCCTGAAAGCCAAGGGCCTGCTGTCGCAAATGCTGTCCTTGCCGGAGGATTGGGATTTTACGCTGAAAGGCTTGTCCCTTATCAACCGGGAGCAGATCGACGCGATCCGGGCGGCTGTCCGGGAGCTGGAACAGGCGGGCTATATCGTGCGTTCCCGTGAGCGTGACAGCCAAGGCCGCCTGCGCGGGGCGGATTACATCATTTACGAACAGCCCCAGCCTGTGCCGGATTCACCTACATTGGAAAATCCAACATTGGATAATCCAACGCAGGAAAAGCCTACGCAGGAAAAACCAACGCAATTAAATAAAGATAGATCAAGTAAAGAGAAATCAATTACAGATGGATCAAATACCGATTCCATTCCTATCCTTTCCCCTCCCTCTCCTTTGGGGGAAGAAGCGGCTGCGCCGCCGGAACGGAAAGGAACGGGAGCGAAGTCACAGAGCGCCGTAGAGATTTATCGGGAGATCATCAAGGACAACATCGAGTATGAACACCTTTGCCAGTACGCCAAGGGGATTGACCGGGATATGCTGGACGAGATCGTGGACTTGCTGGTGGAAACCGTATGCAGCGCCCGAAAGACCATCCGCATTGCCGGGGACGATTACCCCGCCGAGCTGGTGAAATCCAAGCTGATGAAGCTGAACAGCTCTCACATTGAGTTTGTCTTTGACTGTATCAGCAAAAACACCACGGAAATACGGAACATCAAAAAATACCTGCTGGCGGTTCTGTTCAACGCCCCAAGCACCATCAACGGCTATTACACGGCGCTGGTGGCCCACGACATGAACACAGGCAGTTGGGGAACCCCGCAAAATCGGTGATTTTGTGGGGAGAGGAGGAACAGCGAAATGAGCGAGCTTTTCACGCTTGCGTGGAAACAAGCGATATGGAGCTTGTGACGACGAGAAAGGAGGACGGCCCTATGAAACAGGGTGCTTTGATTTTTGACGAGCAGACAGACCGCTACGACATCCGCTTTGACCTTGCGGACTATTACGGCGGCCTGCACTGCGGAGAAACTTTTGATGTGATGGTGGGCGGCAGATGGAGGCCGACCCGCATTGAAATGGCCGAGAACTGGTATCTTGTGGGAATCCATGCCGACGACCTCTCCGGCCTGCGGGTGCGGATTTAAGCCATCCGCCTGCCTGCTGACTTTCCAAAGGAGGGATAGCAGTTGCAGGAAGAAGTAGACCAGAAAACCATAGCGTTAGCGGTTAAGACGGGCAAGCTCACCGCCCAAGTGCTGCAAGCGGCCATCCGAAAATATCTGGCCGCCCGGCAGAAAGGGACGGGCAAGGCCCATCACGGACAGCAGAGCTTACGGCAGCTCAAAAAGGACGGTTCCGCCCTGTCCAACATTGAGATCACCGACGCCAACATCGGCCTGTTTAAGCCCTGCGCCAAGAAATACGACATTGATTTTACCTTGCGGAAAGACCGCACTACCCATCCGCCCCGGTATATCGTGATCTTCAAATCCAAGCAGGCGGACAATCTGGAACAGGCGTTTAAGGAGTTTACGGCCAAGAAGCTCAAACAGCAGGAGCGCCCCTCCATCCGAAAGACCCTTGCCGTCCTGAAAGAAAAGGCAGCGGCCAGAAGCAGCCAGCAGGCCAAGGAGAAAATCAAGGAAAGGGGGCTGTCACGATGAAGCCGGAAATGAAAAAGCTGATCATCGCCAACCTGCCCTACCTGCTGTTTGTTTACCTGTTCGGCAAGCTGGGACAGACCTACCGGCTGGCGGCTGGGGCGGACTTGTCGGAAAAGCTATTGCACCTTGCGGACGGCTTTTCCCTTGCCTTTGAAAGCGCCGCCCCCAGCTTCCACCTGTTCGATCTGGCGGTGGGCGTGGCCGGTGCGGTGGCATTGCGGCTGATGGTGTACTGCAAGAGCAAGAACGCCAAGAAATACCGCCGGGGCGTCGAGTACGGCAGCGCCCGTTGGGGAGGCCCCAAAGATATAGCCCCGTACATCGACCCGGTGTTTGACAACAACATCCTCCTGACCCAGACGGAACGCCTCACCATGAACAACCGGCCCAAAGACCCCAAGACCGCCCGGAACAAAAATGTGCTGGTGATCGGCGGTTCCGGCAGCGGCAAGACCCGGTTCTTTGTGAAGCCCAACCTCATGCAGTGCGTGTCCAAGGACTACCCGACCTCATTCGTGATTACTGACCCGAAAGGAAGTCTGATCGGCGAGGTGGGCCAGCTCCTTGTGCGGTGCGGCTACCGGGTAAAAGTGCTGAATACCATTAACTTTTCCAAGAGTATGCGCTACAACCCGTTTCGCTACATCCATTCGGAAAAGGACATTTTGAAGCTGGTAAACACTCTGATCTGTAACACCAAGGGCGAGGGCGAAAAAAGCGCCGAGGATTTTTGGATCAAATCGGAACGCCTGCTGTATTCGGCCCTCATTGGCTATATCTGGTACGAAGCGCCGGACGATGAAATGAATTTCACTACGCTGCTTGAAATGATAAATGCCAGTGAAGCCCGCGAGGACGACCCGGAATTTCAATCCCCGGTAGACCAGATGTTTGAACGGCTGGAAGAAAAAGACCCGGAACACTTTGCGGTGCGCCAGTACCGTAAATTCCTGCTGTCGGCGGGCAAGACCCGCAGCTCCATTTTGATAAGCTGCGGAGCCAGATTAGCGCCCTTTGACATCCGGGAGGTGCGGGAGCTGATGGAGGACGACGAACTGGAACTTGACACCATCGGGGACAAAAAAACAGCCCTGTTCCTGATTATGTCGGACACGGACACGACCTTTAATTTCATTCTGGCAATGGTGCAAAGCCAGCTCATAAACCTTTTGTGTGACCGGGCCGATGACAAATACGGCGGGCGGCTGCCCGTCCATGTGCGGCTGATTCTGGACGAGTTCGCCAACATCGGCCAGATTCCAAACTTTGACAAGCTGATCGCCACCATCCGAAGCCGGGAAATCTCGGCTTCTATTATTTTGCAGAGCCAGTCGCAGCTAAAGGCCATTTACAAGGACGCGGCGGAAATCATTTCCGACAACTGCGACTGTACGCTGTTCCTTAGTGGCAGGGGCAAGAACGCCAAGGAGATCGCGGAGGTGCTGGGCAAGGAAACCATTGACAGCTACAACCAGAGCGAGAACCGGGGCGCGCAGACCTCCCACGGACTGAACTACCAAAAACTCGGAAAGGAGCTGATGAGCCAAGACGAAATTGCAACGATGGACGGAGGCAAGTGTATTTTGCAGGTGCGCGGCGTGAGGCCGTTTTTCAGTGAGAAATACGACATCACCCGCCACCCCCGCTATAAATACCTCTCGGACGCCGACAAAAAGAACACCTTTGATGTGGACAGCTACCTGTCGTCCCTGCGCCGGAAAAAGCGGCGCGTGATAACGGAGGACGAACCCTTTGACCTCTACGACATTGAGCTGTCGGAGGAAGATTTTGCCGCAGAATAAAGCGGCCATAGAGAAAGGAGCGTGACCGATGGGACACTCGGACGAATGGACATTTGCGGATTATTTCAAGTATGAGAAAGAAATCTACCGGGCAATCATTTCCGCTGCGGTGCTGTGCCAGTGGATCGCAGAACATGATACCCCGCCCACGGACGGGGAAGCCGAAGAACTTGCAAGGGAAATAGACCGCAGACTGTGTGAAGCATGGGGCGAAATTTTTTTCGCTGGCTGTGCTGGAATGGCGGGACGGCCAGTAACTCCGGGCCGTCTGCGGATTGTGAGGCTGCCGCTGTGTCCGGCGGCTTTTTTGTACCCAAACACCATCACAATCTGAATTTATGGAGGTAAATTTATGGAATTTTTCAATAGTGCAGTTGATACTTTGCAGACCATCGTTGTGGGCCTCGGCGGAGCGCTTTGCGTATGGGGCGGCGTCAATCTTTTGGAGGGATACGGGGCGGACAACCCGGCGAGCAAGAGCCAAGGAATCAAGCAGCTTGTCGCCGGAGGAGGCGTTGCCCTGATCGGCATGACCCTTGTTCCGCTGCTGTCCGGGCTGCTGGGATAACCCCATGTGTGTTAGAAAACCCTCCGCGCCCTCTCTGATCTGGGAGGGCGCGGGAAAGGAGGTGTCCCCACATGATTGGTGATTTAATCGGGGAATGGATCAAAGGAATCCTGATCGACGGTATCATGGGCAACCTGTCCGGCCTGTTTAACACAGTCAATACCAAAGTCGGGGAAATCGCGTCGGATGTGGGCAGTACCCCGCAGGACTGGAACGGCGGCATTTTCTCCATGCTGCAAAACCTGTCCGAAACGGTGATCGTCCCCATTGCGGCGGCCATTCTCGCCCTTGTGATGTGCTATGAGCTGATCGACATGATCGTGGAAAAGAACAATATGCACGACTTCGACAGCTCCATGTTCTTCCGCTGGATTTTCAAAAGCGCCTTTGCCATTCTCATTGTGACGAACACATGGAATATCGTCATGGGCGTGTTTGACGCCACCCAGCAGGTCGTCAACCAAAGCGCCGGGGTGATTATCGGAGATACCAGCATTGATTTTGACACGCTGCTGCCCGATCTGGAAAGCCGCCTTGAAGCAATGGACATCGGGCCGCTGCTGGGCCTGTGGTTCCAGACCCTTGTTGTGGGGCTGACGATGAACATTCTTTCCATCTGCATTTTCCTTGTGACCTATGGAAGAATGATTGAAATTTACGCCGTGACCGCATTGGGGCCGATCCCCCTTGCCACGCTGGGCAATGCAGAGTGGCGCGGCATGGGCCAGAACTACTTGAAATCCCTGCTTGCGCTGGGCTTCCAAGCCTTTTTAATCATGGTGGTTGTCGGGATTTATGCGGTGCTGATCCAGCAGATCGGAACCGCCGACGACATATCCGGCGCGATCTGGGGCTGTATGGGCTATACCGTTTTGCTTTGCTTCTGTCTGTTCAAGACCGGCAGCATATCGAAAGCCGTATTTACCGCACATTGACAGACAGGAGGAATACCAACTATCGAAGAAACACAAAAGAAAACCTACAACATCCTTTACGCCGACCCGCCGTGGCGATATGAACAGAAAGCAGTACAGGGTGCAGCAGAAAAGCACTATCCCACCATGAGCATTGACGAGCTGTGCGCCCTGCCGGTGGAAACGCTGGCGGAAAAAGACTGCCTCTTGTTTTTGTGGGCGACTTTCCCCCAACTCCCGGAGGCGCTGCGTCTGATTAAGGCGTGGGGCTTCACCTTTAAGACCGTGGCCTTTATCTGGCTGAAATTGAACCGCAAAAGCCCCACATGGTTTTACGGGCTGGGCTACTGGACGAGAGGAAACGCGGAAATCTGCCTGCTTGCCAAGCGGGGCCATCCCAAGCGTTACTCCAAAAGCGTCCATCAGTTTATCATTTCCCCGGTGGAGGAACACAGCAAGAAACCAGACATTACCCGCGAGAAAATCATAGCCCTTGCGGGCGACCTGCCCCGCGCAGAACTGTTTGCCAGACAGAAAATCCCCGGCTGGGATGTGTGGGGCAATGAATTGGACAGCGATTTTTCCCTGTCCGTACCAGAAACGAGGTGACTTTTTATGGCTTATGTAACTGTCCCCAAGGATTTAACCAAGGTCAAATCCAAGGTAGTATTCGGGCTGACGAAACGCCAGCTCATTTGTTTTGGCGGTGCGCTGCTTATTGGCGTCCCGCTTTTCTTTTTGATCCGGGGCCGCGTCCCGACCAGCGCGGCGGCGCTCATTATGGTGTTCGCCATGCTGCCGGGCTTTCTGCTGGCGCTTTACGAAAAACACGGCCAGCCCCTTGAAATGGTGGTGCGCCAGATCGTAGAGTGCTGCTTCATCCAGCCCAAGGAACGGCCCTACCAGACCAACAACGCTTATACCGCCCTTGTGCGGCAATCCCAAATGGAAAAGGAGGTCAACGCCATTGTCCAAAAAGCAAAAGAACGAAACGAGCGCAAAAGCGCCGGTCAAGCTCACCCGCGCCGAAAAGAAAGAGATTCAGGCCGTCATCCGAAAGTATAAGGGCGACGGCAAGCCCCATTCGGCACAGGCCAGTATTCCCTATGAGGCCATGTATCAGGACGGCGTATGCCGGGTAACGCCCCGCACCTTTTCCAAGTGCATTGAGTTTACGGACATCAGCTACCAACTGGCGCAGGCGGACACCAAGACCGCCATCTTTGAAAACCTGTGCGACCTCTACAACTATCTGGACGCCTCCATTCATGTGCAGTTTTCCTTTATCAACCGCAAGATCGACCCCAAGCAGTACGCCAAGAGCTTTGAAATCCGGGCGCAGGGGGACGACTTCGACGACATCCGCAGCGAGTATTCCGACATTTTGCAAGACCAGCTTGTGAACGGGAACAACGGCCTGATGAAGCGGAAATTTATGACCTACACCATCGAGGCGGACAGCCTGAAAATGGCCCGCGCCAGACTGCGCCGGATCGAAACCGACCTTTTGGGCTATTTCAAGAGCATGGGGGCCTCCGCGTGGGGACTGGACGCCAAGGAACGGCTGGAAGTCATGCACAGCATTTTCCACCCGGACGGGGAGCCGTTTTCTTTTGACTGGAAGTGGCTTGCCCCGTCGGGGCTTTCCACCAAGGACTTTATCGCCCCGTCCTCGTTCCGCTTCGGCAATGCCCGGATGTTCGGGCTGGGCGGCAAATACGGGGCGGTGAGCTTCCTGCAAATCCTCTCCCCGGAGCTGTCGGATGAAATGCTGGCCGACTTCCTCAACACAGAAAACGGCATTGTGGTGAACCTCCATGTGCAGGCCATCGACCAGAGCGACGCCATTAAGACGGTCAAGCGCAAGATCACCGACCTTGACGCCATGAAGATTCAGGAACAGAAACGGGCGGTAAGAAGTGGTTACGACATGGATATACTTCCCAGCGACCTTGCCACCTACGGGCAGGACGCCAAGGAGCTGTTAAAGACCTTGCAGAGCCGGAATGAACGGATGTTCCAGCTTACCTTTTTGGTGCTGAACACCGCAGACACCCGGCAAAAGCTGGAAAACGATGTGTTCTGGGCTGCCGGTATTGCACAGAAATACAACTGTTCCCTTGTGCGGCTGGACTACCAGCAGGAACAGGGGCTTATGAGCAGCCTGCCGCTTGGGGCCAGCCACATCCAGATTGAACGCTCCCTGACGACTTCCAGCGTGGCCGTGTTCGTCCCCTTTGTGACGCAGGAGCTTTTTCAGGGCGGCGATGCCATGTATTACGGGATCAACGCCAAGACCGGCAACATGATTATGCTCGACCGCAAACGGGCGAGGTGTCCCAACGGGCTAAAGCTGGGGACACCGGGAAGCGGCAAAAGTATGAGCTGTAAATCCGAGATTTTGAGCGTGTTCCTCTGCACCCCGGACGATGTGTATATCTGTGATCCAGAAGCCGAGTATTACCCCCTTGTGAAGCGGCTGCATGGGCAGGTGGTGAAGCTGTCGCCTACCAGCAAAAACTATGTGAACCCGCTGGACATCAACCTGAATTACTCCGAGGATGAAAACCCGCTGGCCTTGAAATCCGACTTTGTGCTGTCGTTCTGTGAGCTTGTCATGGGCGGCAAGAACGGGCTGGAAGCCATTGAAAAGACGGTGATCGACCGGGCGGTACAGGTGATCTACCGGCCTTATCTGGCAGACCCCAAGCCGGAAAATATGCCCATCCTTGCAGACCTGCATAAAGCCCTGTTAGACCAGCATATCCCGGAGGCTGACCGGGTGGCGCAGGCCCTTGACCTGTATGTGTCCGGCAGCCTAAATGTGTTCAACCACAGAACCAACATCGACATTCAAAACCGCATTGTGGCCTTTGACATCAAGGAACTGGGCAAGCAGCTAAAGAAAATCGGTATGCTCATTGTCCAAGACCAGATTTGGGGGCGCGTCACCCAAAACCGCAGCAAGGGCAAGGCGACATGGTATTTCTGTGATGAGTTCCACCTGCTTTTGCGTGAGGAACAGACGGCGGCCTTTTCCTGTGAGATTTGGAAGCGTTTTCGTAAGTGGGGCGGGATTCCCACAGGTGCGACGCAGAATGTAAAAGACCTGCTTTCCTCCCCGGAAATTGAGAACATTTTGGAAAACAGCGACTTTATCTGCCTGCTCAATCAGGCCAGCGGCGACCGCAAAATCCTTGCGGAACGGCTGAACATTTCGCCCCAGCAATTACGGTATGTGGACAATTCCGAACCCGGCGAGGGGCTTCTCATTTACGAAAATGTGATCCTGCCCTTTAAGAACCCCATCCCGAAAAACACCCAGCTCTACCAGATCATGACGACCCGGTTAGGCGAGGGGGCGACGGTATGAGCGCCTTAACACATTTCAGCCTGTTTTCCGGGATCGGCGGGATCGACCTTGCGGCGGAAGCCGCAGGGTTTACCACCGTATGCCAGTGCGAATGGGCGGATTTCCCGATGGAAGTTTTGAAAAAGCACTGGCCGCAGGTACCAAAATTCCGGGACATTACCACAGTGACAAAGGAGGCATTTTTTGAAAAAACAGGACAAGAAACCACCACACTTATTTCCGGGGGATTCCCCTGCCAGCCCTTTTCCAGCGCCGGGAAACAACGGGGATTTGAGGACGAACGGTATTTATGGCCCGAAATGCTCCGCGTTATCCGGGAACTGCACCCCTCTTGGGTGCTTGGAGAAAATGTTGCTGGCTTCATCCATCTGGGGCTCGACAAGACGGTTTTTGACTTGGAGCAGGCAGGCTACGCCGTTAGGGTTTTCGTACTTCCTGCTGTCGCCGTCGGCGCATGGCATGAGCGCAAAAGAACTTTCATCATCGGCCATGCTGCTTCCCACGCCCCTTGCCAGCGACACGGGGGATGTGGGGAAAACTGTCGATGTGCGGATGACCCCGACCGGGAGCTTCCGAAAATACAATCCCAGCGGAACCGTATGGACGGCGCGGCTGTCATGGGCGGTTTACAAACTGCTGGGCAGCCCGCCGGGGGATGTGAAACTGAACCCCGACTGGGTGGAATGGCTGATGGGATTCCCCCGGAGATGGACGGACATTCCATGTGGGCCAAAGAACCGGCGCAAATCCCGTACTTAATCAGCGACCCGCCGGCGAATGTGGCAAAGCGGTTAAAGACTTTGGGAAACGCAGTTGTTCCCCCGCAGGTGTACCCCATCCTGCGCTATATTGCAGAGATTGAAACCGGGCGCTGCCGGAACAGACAGCAAGGAGGTGTTCGGATATGGAACCCTTAAAACCCCGCGACAAGGTAACGCAGCACATGACCTGCGACGGCCTGACGCTGGATAACCAGACCACCGGCGAAAGCGTCAATGTGTCCAGCCGGGAGGCCGAGCAGGAATACACCGCCCAGCCGGAGGGCGCGGCGGAAAAAATACTGGAACGGGCGGACGAACTGCACGACCGCCACAAGGCAAGGAAAGCGGCCAAGGACGCCGGAAAAACCGTGGCGCAGGCCACCGGCCCCGTTTCCCGGTTGCAGTTTACCGCCGAGGAACGGGCCTCCCCGGAGCTGGCCCCGTATATCAAAAAGGCAGAAAAACGGGCGGATCAGCTGGAAGCGGCCAAAGAAGCCCTGCCGAAAAAGCGCGTCGTCACCAAGGAAACCGTTTATGACGAGGCCAAGGGCAAGGCTAAAAGCAGGCTAGTATTTGACAAGGTGGAGAAAATCCCCTCCCCAGCTCAAACCAAACCGGCCAGCCGCCCATACAGGAAGCCGGGCTTTATCTCCACGGCAAAAAATCCACGAGGTAGAACACGAAAATGTGGGCGTGGAGGGCGGCCACAAGGGGGAGAACTGCGAACGGCAGTGGGCCGCATGATCCGCAGCGGCGTCCACCGCCACAAGCTCAAACCCTACCGGGCCGCAGCCAAGGCCGAGCGAAAGTCCATCGCCGCCAACGCCGAGTTTGCGTATCAAAAATCCCTGCGGGACAACCCGGAGCTGGCGCAGGCGACCAAGAACCCCGTTTCCCGCTTCTGGCAGAAACAGCACATCAAGCGGGAATATGCCAAGGCAGCAAGGGCGGCGGGCCAGACCGCACAGGGGGCGGCAAGCACCGCCAAGACCACGGCTGCCGCAGCCAAGAAAGCCGCAGAGAAAAGCAGACAGGCCGCGTCCTTTGCCGCCCGGCACTGGAAAGGGGCGCTGATCGTCGGCGGCGTAGGCCTTATGCTCCTGCTGGTGATGGGCGGCTTGCAATCCTGCACCGCCATGTTTGGCAGCACCGGGACGGGCCTTGCCGCCACCTCCTATCTCTCCGAGGACAGCGATATGCTGGGAGCCGAAGCCGCCTATGGCGCGCTGGAAGCAGACTTGCAGCACGAACTTGACAACTACGAAAGCCTGCACCCCGGTTATGACGAATACCGTTTCGATCTGGACGAGATCAAACATGCCCCCTATGTGCTGACCTCCATCCTCTCCGCGCTGCATAACGGCGTGTTCACTTTGGGGGAGGTACAGGGCGACCTTGCCATGCTCTTTGAAAAGCAGTACATCCTGACCCAGACCATCGAAACGGAAACCCGCTACCGCACCGAAACGAGGACGGACAGCGAGGGAAACACCTACACCGTGGAAGTACCCTACACTTACTACATCTGCAATGTGAAGCTGGAAAACTTTGACCTGTCCCACCTGCCCATCTACATTCTCACCGAGGAACAGATGGGCTTTTATGCTGCCTATATGCAGACTTTGGGCAACCGGCCAGACCTGTTTCCCAACGGCAGCTATCCCCACGCCTCCACCCCGAAAGAGCCGACCTACTATGAAATCCCCCCGGAGGCGCTAAAGGACGAAGCCTTTGCCGCCATGATCGCGGAGGCGGAAAAGTATGTGGGCTATCCCTATGTGTGGGGCGGCAGCTCCCCAAGCACCAGCTTTGATTGTTCCGGCTTCATTAGCTGGGTTATCAATCATTCCGGCTGGAATGTGGGACGCCAGACGGCGCAGGGGCTTTACAACATCTGCACTCCCGTTTCCCCGGAGCAGGCCAAGCCCGGCGACCTTGTATTTTTCGTCGGCACTTATGACACTGCCGGGATGTCCCATGTGGGGCTGTATGTGGGAAATTCGGTCATGCTGCACTGCGGCGACCCCATTTCCTACACGAACCTCAATTCAAGCTACTGGCAGCAGCATTTTTATTGTTACGGGCGTTTGCCTTAAACGCCAGAAAGGAGTAAATCACTATGGCAATGAACAAATTGGAACGCATTGAAAAGGATATTGAGAAAACCAAGGGCAAGATCGCGGAGCTGCAAAAGCAGCTTCGGGAGCTGGAAGCGGCCAAGACCGAACAGGAAAACTTGCAGATCGTCCAGCTTGTGCGCGGCCTCAACATGACCCCGCAGGAGTTCGCCGCCTTTGTGCGCGGCGGCGCGTTGCAGGCGGCCCCGGCCCCGATCCCGGACTTTGAACAGGAGGACAGCGCCCATGAAGAAATCTAAACTGTTCCGCACCTTGACGCTGGCTGTGGCCGCTGCGCTCTGCATGGCGACCACGACCGTTACCGCCTACGCCGGGGGCGCTGACCCTGACCCTGTGCCGCTGCCGGAAACCACCGAGGCCCCCGCAGAAGTGCCGGAGGAAACCGAAGAACCTACCACCGGCGGCATGGAGCCGGTGGGCGTACCCGTCACCCCGCAGGGCAACGCTACGCTGGTGGATGATTTTTTCGGGGATAAGCAGCTTATCACCGTCACCACCAAGGCCGGGAATTATTTTTATATCCTGATCGACCGGGCCAACGAGGACAAGGAAACGGCGGTGCATTTCCTCAACCAAGTGGACGACGCCGACCTGCAAGCCTTGTTGGAGGACGGGAAAAAGAGCCGGAGGTCTGCAACTGTACGGCCAAGTGTCAAGCCGGGGCCGTCAATACGGCCTGCCCGGTCTGTAAAAACAACCTGACCGCCTGCAACGGGCCGGAGCCGAAGCCCCAGCCGGAGGAAGAAAAGCCGCAGGAGGAAAAGCCAAGCGGCATGGGCGGCCTTGTGGTGTTCTTTGTGGTGGTGCTGCTGGGCGGCGGCGCAGCCCTCTACTTCCTGAAATTCAAAAAGGAAAAAGCCGACACCACAGGCAATGACGATCTGGCCGAGTATGACTTTGGAGAGGACGAGGACGACGAGGACGAAGCCCCGGAGCCGGACGAGGATATGACAAGTGAAGATGGAAATAAGGAGGACGAAGTATGAGCTATCAGTTAGTAATTGCAGAGAAACCAAGCGTCGCCCGCAGCATTGCGGGCGTGATCGGCGCGGACAAGAAACAGGACGGTTACATGGAGGGAAACGGCTATCTGGTGAGCTGGTGTATCGGCCACCTTGTTTCCCTTGCCGACGCCGGGACTTATGACGAGCGTTTCAAAAAATGGCGCTATGACGACCTGCCGATTCTGCCGCAGGAATGGCAGTACATCATTCCCGATGATAAGAAAAAGCAGTTTGACACCCTGCGTTCTTTGATGGAGCGCCCCGATGTTACCGGCCTTGTGTGCGCCACTGACGCCGGGCGCGAGGGGGAATTGATTTTCCGTTTCGTCTACCAGATGGCGGGCTGCAAGAAACCGTTTCAGCGCCTTTGGATTTCCAGCATGGAGGACGCGGCCATCAAGGACGGCTTTGCCCATCTGAAACCGGGAACTGACTATGACAACTTGTATCAGTCGGCCCTTTGCCGGGCGCAGGCGGATTGGCTGGTGGGGATCAACGCGACAAGACTTTTCTCCATCCTCTACCACAAGACCCTGACCGTGGGCCGTGTCCAGACGCCGACCCTGAAAATGCTGGTTGACCGGGAGGCCAAGATCAGCAGCTTTCAGAAAGAGAAATACCACATCGTCCAGATTGCGGCGGGCGGCATGGAGGCGGCCAGTGAACGCATGGGAAACGCAGACGACGCCAAGGCCCTGAAAGCCGCCTGTGAAACGGCGCAGGCCGTTTGTGTGTCGGTAACACGGGAGAAAAAGACGGAGCAGCCGCCCCGCCTCTATGACCTCACCACCTTGCAGCGGGAGGCAAACCGGCTGTTTGGATTTACCGCCAAGCAGACCCTTGACTATGCCCAACAGCTTTACGAAAAGAAGCTGCTGACCTATCCCCGCACCGACAGCCAGTATTTGACCGATGATATGCTGCCAACGGCGGAAAGCCTTGTGTCCGGCCTGTGGCCGCTGCTTCCCTTTGCGGCGGGGCTTGACCTGTCCCCGCAGTTTGGCCGGGTGCTGAACAGCAAAAAGGTGAGCGACCACCACGCCATTGTCCCGACGATGGAATTTGTGCAGAAAGGCTTTGACGGGCTGGCCGAGGGGGAAAAGAAACTGCTGTCCCTTGTGTGCTGCAAGCTGCTGTGCGCCGTGGCCGCGCCCCATGTGTACGAGGCTGTCACCGCCACATTCACCTGTGCCGGGAAAACCTTTACCGCCAAGGGAAAGACCATCCTGACCCCCGGCTGGAAAGAGCTTGACCGCCGATTTAAGGCGTCGTTCAAAACAGACGCCGACGACACCGCCCCGGAGCTTGCGCGGGAACTGCTGGAGATCACCGAGGGACAGACCTTTGACAAGGTAACTGCCACAGTCACCGAGCATTTCACCGCACCGCCAAAATCCTACACAGAAGATACCCTCCTTTCCGCTATGGAGCGCGCCGGTGCGGACGATCTGCCGGAGGACGCCGAGCGCCAAGGTTTGGGAACCCCGGCCACCCGCGCCTCCATCTTAGAAAAGCTGGTGCAGATGGGCTTTGTGGAGCGCAGGGGCAAACAGCTACTTCCCACCAAGGACGGCCACAACCTTGCCTGCGTGCTGCCGGAGGTGCTGACCTCTCCCCAGCTTACGGCACAGTGGGAAACAGAGCTGACGGCCATTGCCAAGGGGCAGGCCGACCCGGAGGGCTTCATGGCTGGCATTGCAGAAATGACAAGGGGCCTGATCGCAAACTACTCTCAGATCAGCGAGGACGCGCAGAAGTTGTTTCAAGCCGAGCGTGTGGTTATCGGCAAATGTCCGCGCTGCGGGGAAAGCGTCTACGAGGGCAAAAAGAACTACTACTGCGGAAACCGAAGCTGCCAGTTTGTCATGTGGAAGAATGACCGATTTTTTGAGGAACGGGGCAAGGTGTTCACCCCGAAAATCGCCGCCGCGCTCCTTAAAGACGGAAAGGCAAAGGTAAAGGGCCTGCGCTCCATGAAAACCGGCAAAACCTATGACGGGACGGTGCTTTTGGCCGATACCGGCGGCAAGTATGTAAACTACCGCGTGGAACAGAGGGGCAAGAACTAAAAACAGCAAGCATAGGGAGTGTAGCCACACTCCCGGCAAAATCCCTGACCCGGCGCACCTGCCGGGCCGGGGATTTTCTCTTTGGGGAAGCCCCAAACCCCTTGTATCAGATCACCGCCATAGAAAGGATGTGAACCCAAAATGTCTTACAGCTCCTACGACCACGACGATTTAGAACCGGCCAGCACTATGCGGATCGAGCGTCGGATTTACTTTGAAAGCGGCAAGGCCGATCTTTCCGAAATGGTAAAGCTGCCCCTTGCGGAGCTTCTTTCCCTGCGGGCGGAAAGCGCCGCCGCAGAACAGGAAGTGTTTGACCGCCTGAAAGAACAGGCCGCCGCATGGGAGGAACAGGCCGGAAGAACCCTGTTTCTGGACAAAGCCCTTGAATATGCCCGGACGCTTCCCGTCACCCACACCGCAAACCAGTGGGAGGCCCCGGACGAATACCGCCATATCCGCAGCAACATGGTTTACCAGATGGATTACTCCATTTCCGAGAACACCCGGTATGACAGCGCCGCCCAAAAATCCGTCCCCTACTCGTGGACGCTCCGCTGGGGTCTTTATACCAACGCACCCCACGGAAACCCGATGGAAAAGATCGCCGGACAGGAACGGAAAGTCTTTTCCAGCCGGGAAGAACTGGACAAGTACCTGAATGGCCGGATCAAAGCCCACGACCATTACTTTACCGAAATTTCCCCGGCCATCCCCAAGGAATACGCCGACTGTTTTAAGGTCAATGGCTGCCTGCTCCCCGGCTATACCATCGAGGGGGAGGAACCGGCAAAAGCCGCAGCACTTCCCACACAGGAGGAAGCCGCACAGCCGCAACAGACCACAGCCACCCCGGAAAGGAGGGAACCCGTGAACGAAGTATTTTCCATTTTTCTTGATAACCGCGCCGAGGCGCAGACCGGCGGGCCGCATGGGTACTGGCTTTCCCTGCCGACTTCCGCCGAACAGGTACAGGAAACCTTAAAGGAAATCCATATCACCGCCGACAACCAGCAGGACTTGTTCATTGGCGACTTTTCCGCCCCGGAGGGAAAACCGCTGGAACTGCCGGAGGACTTAATCAAGACAGCCAGCGTGGACGAACTGAACTTCCTTGCTGCCCAGCTTCAAAAGCTGGACGCCGTGGAGCTTGCGGAGCTGAACGCCGTCATGCAGTCCCCGGCGAAAATGCAGACCATCGGGCAGCTTTTGGACTACGCTGAAAACACCGATTGTTTTGTCTTAATCAACGCCAAGGACAACCGCAGTCTGGGGGAATATTATCTGAATGATTCCGGGCTGTTTGTCGTTCCCGACCCGTGGAAACCGGCCATTGACACCGACCGGCTGGGAAGTTTTATCGCCAACGAGGAACAGGGAACCTTTACCGATTACGGCTATATCCTGCGAACCAGCGACGAATGGCAGCGCGTCCATGAGGGCCAGCCAGTGCCGGAACAATACCGGGTGATGGCCTATCCTGCGCCGGAAATTCTGCGGGAGGAAAGCAAGGTACAGCCGGAGGCGGCAGCGCCTACAAAGGCCCCGCAGCCTGTCACCCCCATTCTCTTAAACGGCCAGAACAGCGCCGAGCGCATGAAAGAGATCACCGACCGGCTGGAAACCGGCATACAGGAGCTTTTCGAGAGTGAACGCTACAAAGCCTATCTCACCACCATGTCCAAGTTCCACAGTTACAGCTTCAACAACACCCTCCTGATCGCCATGCAGGGCGGACAGCTTGTGGCGGGCTACAACAAGTGGCGGGACGATTTTCACCGCAATGTAAAGAAAGGCGAAAAGGCCATCAAGATACTGGCCCCGGCCCCGTTCAAGGCGAAAAAGGAAGTGCAAAAGCTGGACGCACAGGGCAGGCCGGTGATGGGAAAAGACGGAAAGCCTGTTACCGAAGTACAGGAAATACAGGTTCCGGCCTTTAAGATCGTTTCTGTCTTTGATGTGAGCCAGACCGAGGGGGAACCGCTGCCCTCTATCGGCGTGGAAGAACTGACCGGCAGCGTGGAACGCTACGGGGAATTTTTCAAGGCGCTGGAACAGACCTCCCCGGTTCCCATTGGTTTTGAGGACATTCCGAGCGGTTCCCACGGCTACTACCACCTGACGGAAAAGCGGATCGCCATTCAGGAGGGCATGAGCGAATTACAGACCCTAAAGACGGCTATCCACGAGATCGCCCATTCCAAGCTCCACGCCATCGACCCGGAAGCCCCGGCCATTGAGCAGGCCGACCGCCCCGACAGCCGCACCCGCGAAGTGCAGGCTGAAAGCGTGGCCTATGCCGTATGCCAGCATTACGGGCTGGACACCTCCGACTATTCCTTTGGCTATGTGGCCGGTTGGAGTTCCGGCAAGGACTTGAAAGAGCTGAAAGCCTCCCTTGAAACCATCCGGGCCACCGCCCATGAACTGATTACCACCATTGACGGCCACCTTGCCCAGCTTCAGAAAGAACGGCAGGCCCAGCAGGAGCAGCCGCAGGCCGCGCCGCTGGAACAGGCCGCCGAGCAGCCAGACCCGGACAGCGTATTTTCCAAGCTGCCCCCGGAGCAACAGCAGGAAATGACCGCCAGCGTAAAAGCTATGCTGCAAACCCTGATTGACGCGGATTTGAAATCCACCGGCGAAGTGTCGCAGGGAACCAAGGAGGCGGCGCAGGCGCAGGGCTTTACCATTGCCGGGGATGGAACGCTGGAACAGGCCAAAGCCCGCAGGAGGCCGCCTACCGTCTGGAAAGCGGCGAATATCTGTATATCCAGACATCAGAAACCGGCTACGATTACACGCTGTACGGTCCCGACTACAAAGAACTGGACGGAGGCCAGCTTGACAATCCCGACCTGTCCCTTGCGGAAGCCGGAAAAGAAATCCTTGCCATCCATGAGCGACCGGCTGGGACAATAGAACCCCTGACCGGCGACGGGCTGGATGATTTTCTGGAAGCAACCGAACAGGCCAACGCCATTCCCCAGCCGCAGGCGTGGAATGGGATCGACGGCCTTTTGAATGGAAAGCCGTTCATGCCGGAGGCGTCCCCGGCTGACCGGGCTGCCGCTCTGATTGAACTGGCAGAGAAAAACGCCCCGCGTTTGGGCAGCGAGGAACGGCAGTTGATCGTGGCCTATGCCGAGGCCGTGGGCGATAACGACAAGGTAATCGGGCTTATCAACCGCCTGTGTGAACAGGGCTATGAGCTGCAAAAGGGCCAGATGGATTCCTTTGTGAAAAGCGAGATCGAAAGTGAGATTGCCGTTGCAAACGCCAAGCGGCAGATCGCCCAGAATCCGGCAGCGGAGCCAGTTGTCACGATCCTTTGGAGTGAAAGCCCCCATCTGAAAGACGGCCAGCAAATGCCGCTGCATGAAGCCGAGGCCGTTTTTAAGGAGCTGGACAGCGCCAGACGCCATGAACGGGAGCAGCCGGGCTATACGGGCCATTGGTACGACAAGACCAAGTTCCGCATTGATTTTACCATGCAGGGCCAGCCGGACAGCTACGAGGGACGGCAGGACTTTGGCGACGGGGACGGTTCCCTGATCCAGCATATCCGGGGCTATCACGAATACTACGCACAGGATGAAAGCTGGAAAAACCATGTGCTGCACCATGAGGGGCCGGAGGCATGGGAGGCGGACAAGGCCCAGCGGGATATGCTGCTGCATGAGTTCGTCCCATATATGGAACTGCATTGCAATCTGGCCGCTATGGAGCAGGAGGCCCGGCGTCCCCTGCGATCCGGGGAAACCCTGACGCCGGAACAGACCGCTTATTTCAACGCGGTTCTGGACTATGTAAAGGAGTGCCGCCCGCTTCTCAATCAGGGCCAGTACCATTTGCCGGAGCCGCCGCAGCTTGCCGATTTCGACCAGAACTTGCAGGACTACAAAAAACAGATCGAGGCAGAGCTGGAACAGGAGGCCGCCGCTGCCGGGCTGACGGTGGAGGAATATGTTGCCTCTGATTATGAAGCACCAGCGCAGCCCAACTTTTCCATCTACCAAGTGCCGCCCGGCCCAGAGGGGCGCGACTTCCGCTATCGTTCCTATGAGGACTTGCAGGCGGACGGGCTTTCGGTGGACAGGAAGAATTATCAGCTTGTCTACACCGCGCCGCTGGACAAGGACACCACACTGGACGAGATTTACCGCCGCTTCAACATAGAACATCCCTCCGATTACAAGGGACATTCCCTCTCTACGGGGGATATTGTGGTGTTCCGGCAGGATGGGAAACAGACTGCCTACTATGTGGACGAGGGGGCCGACTACCGGCAGGTGCCGGAGTTTTTCGCCCAGCCGGAAAAGCAGCTCACGCCGGACGAGTGCATGACCGGCGAACAAATCCAGACGCCAAGGGGCCGTTTCTATCTGACCGACAGGAGCCGGGAACAGATGGAGGCCGCCGGGTATGGATTCCACCACCAGTCGGAGGACGGCAGGTATCTTATTATGGCAAACGGCACAAGGGCCTTTGCCATCCCCGCCCAGCAGGAAAGCCATATCAAGACGGCGGAAATGTCCACCGAGCAGAACTACAACATGATCGATGGCATGATGAACAATGCCCCGTCTATGGAGGAACTGGAAGCAAGGGCAAAAGCCGGGGAACAGATTTCCCTTTTGGATGTGGCCGAGGCAGCCAAGGCGGAGGCCAAAAAGCCCAAGCAGACCCGAAAGACGACGCAGAAGCAAAAGAAACCGTCCATCCGGGCGCAGCTTGCCGCCGCCAAGGAGGAACAGAAAAAGAAACCCCCGGTGCGGGAAAAATCAAAAGAAATGGAGGTATGAGGAATGTATTTTCACCGTGGAAGAAGAAAACCTGATCTGTCTGTACCACAACGCCGACCGCCGCAAGACGGCGGCAAATCTCCGGGCAGCTTTGCCGGACATGGACAAGGAAATGGCGGTGCTGGCCTGCCAGACCGCCGATAAGCTGGACGCCATGAGCGACGCCGACTTTGCGGCGCAGCGGTTCCACTTCACAGACGAATAAGCAAAACGCCGGGTGCGGGGGCTGTCAAAGCCTCTGCGTCCGGCGCTTCTTTTTTTGTCCATTTTCCCGCATTTAGAACCCCGTTTTGAGGGGAACAGGATAACTTTATCCACCTGCCTGCCGACCATGCGGAAAAACCCTTGATTTCCGTGGACTTTTACCGCCCTAAATGCGTAGACAGGAGGTATCTTTTCCGCTGGCGTTCCGCCTCTTTCTTCCGGCGTACCTGCACCGCACAATCCGGGCAGTATTTGGCCCGGTTGGAGTTGGGCGTAAACGCCGCCCCGCAGACGGCGCAGCGTTTGATCTCGTCCCGGCCTTTGGTGATCTCGGCGCACAGGGCCGCGTCCAGCGGCAGGACGGCCACCTTGAACCACCGGCACAGCAGCGAATAGGAAATACTCTGCACACAGACACATTCCTCCCCATCGTCCAGCAGGAGGCAGTTCCCGTTACAGTAGTTGCAGCACTCATGGGTGAGCCTGCGGGCCTTGCGGTATTGGGGGTAACTCATTCTCGGTATGTTCATCGTTCCTGCGTATGCTCCTTTCCCGGCGCTGTCCGCAAAATGCTGTCTACATTCTGTTTGACAATGCCGTATTCTTTCAATTTCTGTTTTGCTTCGCTGTACTGTGCGGACAGCCGTTCCCGTTCTGCGTCCAGCTTTTTATACTCGGTTTTGAGGGCGTACAGGTTGGGGAGCTTTGTGACCCCGGCCTCTTTGAGCGTCTTTGCCGCCGCCTCATACAAGATCAGTTGGCTTTCATGCTGCCGCCGGAACGCGGCCTTGTCTTTGGCGTTTCGCAGTTCCAGCGCCACAGGCCGGAGCTGCTTGTAGGCGGAGAGGTTTTTTATCAGCAGCGCCATATCCCCAAGGCGTCGTTCCGCGTCTTTCAGGGCGGAGGCCGCCGCGTCGTTTGCCGCGCTGATCTCGGCCAGCCTGTTTTCCAAGCCCTCATAGCTGTCGATCTGGTGTTCCGTGATGAAGTTTAAGGAATTGGCGGCCTGCTTCAAGTTGTGCAGCTTCGCCCACCGCGCATAGCCCGCCGACTGCTGGGCCTTGATACTGTCCTCCAAGGCGATCCGCAGGGAGATTTCCCCGGCGCTTCTTCTGCGCGGCCCCCGGTCGATGGCAATGCCCTTGATCCGCTGGGTGATCCGTTCCTCGGTGTAATCTTCCCCCAAGGTCTTGCAGCGGGTAAAGCGTTCCTGTCCGGGACGGAGGCCGTCTGCCAGCGCGCGGAATGAAATAAACTTGCCCTGTTTGACTTCATAGCCCTGCGCCTCCATGAGCCGCAAAAAGCCGTCAAAGTCTTTGGCCTGCGGAATGGCCGCGTCGATAGCAAGTTTCAGTTTTGCTTTCCAGCTCTTACCCTTTTTCTGTGCGTCCCACTCGGCGTAGGTCTTGCCCTTGTCTTTGCCGGGCTTTACCACAGACAGGCCGTGTTCCTTGCACAGCCGGTCGCTGGTGCGCCGGATAAAGGCGTAGGTCTGGCGGTTGGAAATGTACTTGCGCTGGTTCGCCATATCCACGGCGCAGAAAATGATGTGGTTATGCAGATGGCCCTTGTCAATGTGGGTGGTAATTACATAGGGGTACTTGCCTTGCAGCACTTCATCGGCAAGCTGCCGCCCGATCTCGTGGGCCTGCTCCGCCGTGGTTTCCCCCGGTTCAAAGGCTTGTATCAGGTGGTGGGCCAGATTATTGCCCTTTTGGTACGCCTGATCTAACAGCATTTGAAATTCAATATCCGCCGTTTCATAGGAACAGCCATAGGAAGAAACGAACAGCTTTTCATCGGTCTTGTCCGGGTTCTCGATGTAGTCCAGCGCCTTTTTCAGCGTTGACTTGATAGGATGGATCTTTGTAACTGCCATATCTGTGCCAGCGCCCCCTTGATGTCCTCCAAGTCCTGCGCGTACACAGTCCCGGTACTGTTGATACGCCTTGCAATCTGGTTGATGTTGACGCCGATTTTTTGCAGCTCTGCGGTCTGCGCCCGGACGGGGCCGGTGTCGATATGGACGATATAGCCGTCGATCAGCATTTTCCGGGCGTAGGCAGAAAAGTTCTTTGTGCCAAGCTGGGCCATCTTCTGTTGGATCAGCGCCCGTTCCTCCGGCGTCACTGGGACGCGCAGCACAAACTTCCGTTTTCGGTTTGCCACTTTCTCACCTCCATTCATTCAGGGGTTTGGGGACTTCCCCAAGATACAAACGGGAAGCCGTTTGCCGGGAGTGTGGCTACACTCCCTATGCTTGCTGTCTTTGTTCTTCTTCCTCTAAAAAGCGTTCTGACCCCAAAGAAATACCCGCAAAATCCCTGTTTTTCCGAAAACCGCACAAAAAAAAGAAGATGGGCGCAAGCCTTGCAGTCCTCCCAAAAACAAAACAGAGGGTTGTCATGCACCTCCGTTTCGTCATTCTTCTGTTGAATTTGAATGGCCCCGTCAATCGCGCCCTCGATGATCGGCAGAAATTCTTCCGGGCAGAGTTTCAGCTTGTGGCTGACCCGCTGCCGCAGTGCACTTTCCTCCCGCATGACCTCCGGGTTAAAATACCGTTCCACGGGAAGCCCGCAGATTTTGATAAGCTGTATGATAACCGGCAGGCTGGGAATCGTGCCGTCATTTTCGATGTTGGCAAGATAGCGCCAGTCGATATTGACCTGTTCTGCCAGCGTCTTACGCGATAACTGCTTGACTTTCCGTGCCGCTTTTACATCTGCGCCGAAAGTTTCAAAGCCGGGACAATCTTTGATATTTGCCATATAGCACCACCCATCTACATTGTATATTTCATATTTTCTCAATGGAATGTTGCTATATGCAGTAAGATTAACTTTATAATTCATATTTTGCGCCTTGTACGGAAAAGCGGGCTATCTTATAATAAAGAAAAGCACTTTTTTTCAAAAATTCGTCCGCTGTAACATTTCACGGACAATTTGCCTGTTATACTATCTGCAAAAAGCAAAGGAAGTGAGGATATGAATGCAGATTTTAATTGTCGAGGACGACAGTTTTTTGAATAAGATGTTGGCCTATAACCTGACCGCAGACGGCTACGGCGTGACTTCTGCCCTAAATGCCAGAACCGCAGCCGAAGCCATCCGCCAGCGGGAATTTAATTTAGTGCTGCTGGACATCAACCTGCCGGACGGGAACGGTTTTGAACTGTGCAAGCTGATAAAGCCCCAGCACCCGGATACCATCGTGATTTTCCTGACCGCCAACGATCAGGAGAGCGACCAGATACGGGGCTATGAGGTGGGCGCGGTGGACTACATCACAAAGCCCTTTGTGATCGGGGCCTTGCAGCGGAAAATCAAAGCCATGTTCGCCATGCTGGAACACCACAAACCGGCCAAGGACATTTACGACGACGGGCGGCTGTTTCTGGACTTCTCGGAACAGACGGCTTCCTTAAATGGCAAGCCCCTGACCCTATCCCCGATGGAGTACAAAATGCTGAACCTGTTCCGCAAAAATCCCCGGCAAGTGCTGACCCGTGGGCAGCTTTTGGAAAAGCTGTGGGATATAGACGAAAGGTTTGTAGACGAACACACCCTGACAACTTCTATCAGCCGGATTCGCAGCAAGATTGAATCCGATGGCGGCGCGCCCTACATCAAGACCGTTTACGGCATGGGCTATCAATGGACGGGAGGCGAGGCAAAATGAAGTTTCAAAACCTCTCGGTAAAGCGGCTGTTTGGCCGGGTGGCAATAGGGCTTGCCCTCTCCATGTCCGGGATCACCATAGCCCTTTTTCTTGTGACAAAACAGACGGCGGTGCTGCTGACGGGCGGGGCGCTGCTGTTGTGCGCCCTTGTAGGGATTTTTGTACTGACGCAGGCGTTTGGAAAACGGTTATCACAGTTTACCGCTGACCTGTGCCAGACCTTAGACCACATGATTGCCGGAAATGAAGCGCCCCAGCGGCCAGAGGACAGCGAAACCCAGCTTGCCAGAATCGGACACCGGCTGGCAAGGCTTTACCAGATCATGCAGGAGAACCGCCGCCGGGTGGACGAGGAACGGCAGGAGTTACAGACCCTTG
>ENA-OQIL01000233-OQIL01000233.1-human-gut-metagenome-genome-assembly--contig:-NODE-233-length-24780-cov-5.718695_pt1 | contig 24780 bp, 19 predicted proteins | sample MGYA00242583_ERZ504748 | MGnify/ENA primary metagenome ERZ504748 (study PRJEB26092, sample SAMD00036191) | human gut metagenome | host: Homo sapiens | study: EMG produced TPA metagenomics assembly of...
GCCCGGCATTTTTTATAGGACGAACCCTCTCAGTCGTCGCTGCGCGATGCCAACTCCCTCAGTTCAAAACCTGACGGTTTTGCCAGCTCCCTCAAAGAGGGAGCCTCTGGCGGAGCCGGAAGCGTCCTAACCCTCTCAGCCTGCTCCCGTTGGTCGCAGACAGCTCCCCCGAAGGGGGAGCTTTATAGCACTGCCGGAAGCTTTTTAGCATTCATCCGATACGTTTCGGTTATCGCAAAAAAATGCTCCCCCTTCGGGGGAAGCTGTCGCCGCAGGCGACTGAGAGGGTTCAGCCGGGATAAAACAGTGTGGAAAACTGCATGTTTTCCCCGCCTTTTCCACACAGAAAAACGGCAGCGGCCCGGTGTTGAAAAACTTGCGGCCGGTTCATTCCAGATTGGAGAAAAATAAATCACCGCCCGGAAACGGTTTGTAGAATGCAAAGAAAATCCTTCGACTTTCTTTTTTATAAAAGGCAGAATACCCGCATTTTTTGCCCAAAACTTACCAGAAAGCTGCGGCCTGAATTACGGTGTGTATAGGGCTGATGCCCTTTTGTTGTGGAAAACCCGGTGGAAAAAGTGGAAAACCTCATGGAAAACTTGCCCTTTTCTTCACAAAAACGGTGGAAAACCCGGTGGAAAAAGTGAAAAGTTCATTCCAGACAGGAAACTCCATACACTTTCCGGTTGTGCTTTTGTGCCGCAAAATCCGCTTGACAGCTGTATTTTTGGGCGGAAGATACGGCAGTTTTCCACACTGTGGCATTGCCTTGAATGCCCCGGCCAATCATGGTACAATAACAGCAGAAAAATGCGGCAAAACTCACCGATATCGGAATACAATGCGTTGGAGGCACCCTATATGAACAATTGGCTCAACCAGCTGGAGCGCAAATACGGCCGCTTCGGCATCCCGAATCTGACCAACATTCTGGTGGGCGGGCAGATCCTTGTGCTGGCCATCGAGCTGTTTGTCAACCAGACCGTCAGTGTCTGGCTGGCACTCAGCCGCTATTTTCTGCTGCGCGGCCAGATCTGGCGCATCATCACCTTTGCGTTCATCCCCTCTTACGGCGGCAGCATCCTCAGCGTGGTGCTGGGCATCTACTTCACATGGTTCATCGGCACGGCGCTGGAACAGGAGTGGGGCGATTTCCGCTATACGGTGTATCTGCTCTCCGGGATGCTGGGCACTGTGCTGGCCTGCCTGCTCACCGGCGTGACCGGCAGCACCTACTGCCTGTCCCTTTCGCTGCTGCTGGCCTTTGCCATGCTGTACCCGGAGGTGCAGGTGCTGCTGTTCTTTGTCATCCCCGTCCGGGTAAAATACTTTGGCTTTTTTGCGGCAGCACTGTGGGTGCTCAGCTTTCTGGGCGCGCCGCTGCCGCAAAAGCTGAGCCTGCTGCTCAGCATGGCGAACGTCTGGCTGTTCTTTGGCCCGATGGCCTATCGTTCCGTCCGCGCATGGGTACGCCGTGAGCAGTGGAAGCGGAGAAACAGAAGGTAAGGAGAAACATCATGATGCTGGACCGCATGGAGGGCAATGCAGAACTGAAAAGCAGCGTGCAGCTGATGCTGGCAGCCCGCCGCCTGACCCACAGCGTGCTGCTGGTGGGAGAAGAGGGCCTTGGAGCCGGTTTTGCGGCCCGCTGCATTGCGGCAGATTATCTTTACCCTGCAGGCGGAGCGCCCGCTGAGGCCCTTCTGCGGGGCGAATGCTGTCGTGCTGTGGGTAAGCCCGGCGACCGCGACAGCGGCCATGTGGAGACTGGCATCGTGCGTGAAGCGATCAGCGTTGCCGGTATGGGCGCAGGCGGAAAATATCTGGTCAGTCAGGTCAAGGCTATGCGCAGCGAGATCTTCAACACCAGCCTTTCGGCCGAGGGCCGTGCCGTGCTGCTCTACCATGTGGAAAAAATGAACGAGGAATCTGCCAATGCCCTGCTGAAGGTGATGGAAGAGCCGCCGGAGGGGGTGCTGTTCCTGCTTACGGCGGATTCGCTGGCAGGCGTGCTGCCCACCATCCGCAGCCGCTGCGTCAGCTTTGCAGTGGCGCCTGTCTCGCCGGAGCAGTGCGCCCACTACTGCGCCGCACAGGGGGTGGACAAAAAGACGGCCGCGCTGTACAGCGAATTGTTCGATGGGCACATTGGCACGGTGCTTGCCGCCGCACAGGACGAAGCCCGCACCGCGCAGGTGGAAAAGGCCCTGCAGCTGGCAAAGGCCGCTGCCGACCGTGACAGCTATGCCGCAGCCTGCCTGCTGGCCGCCTACGAAAAGGACAAGGCCGGTGCCGCCGCCCTGCTGACGGACTTCCGCGCGGTGGCGGCAGCGGGCCTGCGGCAAAGCCCCCACGCACCGGTGCAGGGCATTGCCGCCCAGCGTGCCCTGCGGCTGGCCGAAGCCGCCATCCAGCGCCTTGGCGCGCAGGTGAACCCTAAAATCGTGCTCAGCGTGTTTGCGGCAAAGTTCCGCGCGCTGTAAACAAAAACTCCCCCGAAAGGCTTTTTACGGCATTTCAGGGGAGTTTTGCTGTCAGGAAACGGTAGAGGAAGGGTCGCTGATCAGGCCGTTAAAAGTAAAGGTGGCCGTTTGATTATTAAGTTTACTCAGCGTGATGGTTATGGTTCCTCTATAGAATTTATCGAAAGAAGAGGTAGTGACGGGGCCGATGTCGATGAAAAGAATAACGGTTTTGGACCGGCCTGCAGGAACAGTAAGAGACTGGTTGAATACATAGGCGGTTTTGCTGCTGTTCAGACCTTTGTATCCAAGACCACATACCTTACCAGTGCCGCCAGCGGTATGGCTGAAAGCAAAGTTGCTGATGTTGACAGTGACAGCACTGGTGCCGCTGTCATTATCCAGTTTGAAGCCGGTGTAGAAATAGTTGTGGCGGGTATCAGATTCATAGATGGAGCTGGAAGTCCACTGCCCGCTCAAGGGGCCGATATCTGCGGTAAAAGAGCCAAAATTAGCGAAATCGCTATTATCGATGGGAGGGGCAACCAGATTTTCGGGAGTGGAAGCATACGCTCCATCGCCGCAGCCAACCAGCATACTGCCGGCGGCAGCGACCAGTGCGGCGGCACCAGTGGCCTTTAAAAAGGTACGGCGGGTGATCAGTTCAGACATAAAAATCTCTCCTTTGATTGCAGGAAATCACAAAATACAAAAGCTGATGCAAACAGAAACTCCCTCCGGCGCTTGCGGTACACCGGAGGGAGTTTCTGTTTGGGGTATTGCTTTGGTGTGAGGAGGAATCATGTGCGGAAAGACGGTTGCGGCCCCGTCTCCCCGCAAGGTATAGTATACCCGATTTTAAGTGAAAAGTCATTACATTTCTGTGAAAAAACATCCCGCAATGAACTTTTTACAAAATTCCCCCAATGATAAAAACCAAACAGCGCGGTGTACAAAAATTCTGGTATTCCAGAATGACATAAACTGCCAATTTCACTATAGCAGACAAGACCGCAGGTGTCAATTAAAATGTCGGCTTTTTGGCGGAAAGACGAAAAAATGTGGCAAAAAACTGTAAAATCGGCACAGGGTCAGCCCTTGGCAAGCTCGGCGGCGTGAAGCTTGCCGTGCTCTACGTAGTGGGCGGCGTTGTGCAGGTTGGCCTCGACCTGTGCGGGGCTTACCTGCTTGATGACCTTTGCAGGCACGCCCACGGCCACCGAGTTATCCGGGATCACCATGCCCTCCGGCACCAGCGCACCCGCGCCGATGATGCAGTTTTTGCCCACGACACAGTGGTTGAGCAGGGTGGCGTGCATTCCGATGAGGCTGCCATCCCCTACCGTGCACCCGTGCACCAGCGCACTGTGGCCCACGGTGACGCTTTTGCCCAGCATTACAGCACCGCCCACATCACAGTGCAGCACGGCGTTGTCCTGTACGTTGGAGTTTTCGCCAATGGTCAAAGTGCCGTCGTCGCCGCGCAGCACGGCCCCGTACCACACTGTGGAACCGGCTTTCAGGATCACATCGCCTTGCACGGTGGCGTTGGGCGCAACGAACGCAGCCCCCTCGTCGCGGGGAACTTTTCCACAAAAGGACAGAAACATTGTTAAAAACCGCCTTCTCTCTTTCTCTTTTGGCTGGTTTATGGTATTCTTTAAAGTAGTATAGCAAGCCAGAGCCTTTCCGGCAAGTAGGAGCTGTTTCAAAACAAAAATTTTTGCCGTGCGTCGGCAAGCAGATACAAGGGGGCACGCTCATGTTCAAAAACACCATCTTCCGCCGCATGACGGCGCTGGTGCTCACGCTGGCACTGGCCGCTGCTGCTGCACTGCCGGGCCTTGCGGTATATCCCATGCCCATCCAGACCGCCAGCGAGACCGAGGCGGTGTACCTGTTCAACGCCGACACCGGCAAGACCATCCTGAACCAGAATGCTGACCAGCAGCAGTATGTTGCCAGCCTGACCAAGCTCATGACGGCCCTGCTGCTGCTGGAAAGCGGCAAGGACCTGAACGGTGAAGTGACCGTGCCCACCGCGCTGACCCAGGAGTTCCGGGATATCCAGAACGCCAACGGCACCACCATGGGCCTGCGAATCGGGGAGACGGTGCGCCGCATCGACCTGCTGAACGCCATGCTCATCGTCAGCGCCAACGACGCCGCCAGCGTCATTGCCTACGATGTGGGCGGCAGCGTGCTGGATTTCGTCAAGCAGATGAACGCCCGTGCTGAGGAGCTGGGCTGCACCGGCACGAACTTTACCTGTGCCCACGGCCTGTTTGACTACGGCAACGTGTCCACCGCGCAGGATCTGGCAAAGATCGCCGCCGCCTGTGCGGCAAACCAGACCTTTGCACAGGTGGCGGGCACCGCCAGCTATGTCCTGCCGGCCACGAACCTCCGCAAGGCTGAGCACACCATCAGCAGCTCCAACAGCCTGATGAACAGCGAGAGCGCCAACTACCGGGAGTATGTCCGGTGGGTCAAGGGCGGCTTTACCACGCTGGCAGGCCGCTGCATCGTGGCCTTTGCGGAAAAGGACGGCCACACCTACGGGCTGGTGATCCTTGGCTGCGATACGCCGGACCACCTCTTTGCCGAGTGCGATGATCTGTTCGACTGGGCCTTTGCCAGCTTTGCCGACCGCCCGCTGGTGGACACCCAGACCGTGTTGACCACCGTAGACCTGACCAAGTGCCGCACTGAACCGGCAGTGGAGCTGTATGCTGCCGCACCGGTCAGCGGCTACGGCCACGCGGACGATATCGTTACCTACTCCTTCGACCTGCCGGAGAGCATTGCGGCCACCGTCAAGAGCGGCAGTGTGGTGGGTACAGCCACCGTGTATCTGGACGGCGATGAAGTGGGCACGGTGGACCTTGTGACCCACAAGGAGTATGTCTCCGACTTCCGCACCGACATGAAGGCCACAGTGCTTCTGCTGTGTGCACTGCTGTTCATCCTCGCTGCATTAATGGCGGTCACTCTTGCCGCGGGCGGCAGCTCGCTGAACCTCAAAAAGAGAAGGCGCAGAAGATAAAATGCCATGGCCACAGATGCGGCAGGTTGGAGCAGAAAAAAATAAGAAAAGCGGCGCTCAGTGCCTTGCAACAGGCTCTGAGCGCCGCTTCTTTTGCGCTTATTGGTTGAGGAACTTGATAAAGTGGTAAGATTCCACGATCTGGAAATACTTGATGATGCGCGGGTACAGGGGTTCGGCCTTTTCGCCGAACTGCTGCTTCATGCAGTCAGCAAGCTGTGCAACGGTCTTCTGGCCGTCGATCAGCGGCCAGAGATAGCTGCCGGTCTCGTCCAGATGCACCTGTGTGGTGCGCGGTTTATGGAACACTTTTTGCGCGATCGTATTGAACACACCGGTGTTCTCCACCTCAAGGGTGATAAGGCCGGTGGCTTCGTCTGTGTGCCAGCGCAGGGTTTCCGCCCGCTGCGGAATGAGGTCCAGATAGTTGATGGACTGCTTTTTCTTACTCATCAGTTCTTCTTTTTCTTCATGGAGAAGGCCAGCAGGCATGCGATCATCACGATCATCAGAACCACGCCGCCAATGTTGCCCAGATCAATGCTCAGGGCAGTGCTGATGCCGAACACGGCAAACACAGCCAGCAGGATGCCCACAAGGCCCTCGCCTGCGATCATACCGGCACAGAACAGGGTGCCGCGGGTGGTCTGCTCTTCCTTGAGCTTCGCGTCAACATTCTTGCGGCTGTCCATGAACCAGCGCACAACACCGCCGATCATGATGGAGGTGTTCAGGTAGATGGGCAGGTACAGGCCGATGGCGAACGGCATCACGGGGATGCGCAGGACCTCCAGAGCAATGGCAAGGAACACACCGGTGAACACCAGGTTCCAGGGCAGGTTGCCGCCCATGATGCCCTCGACGATCATCTTCATCAGGGTAGCCTGCGGTGCGGGGACCTCGGCACCGCCGTAGCCCCATGCGCTGTCCAGCAGGTACAGCACACCACCGATGGCCAGACCGGCGGCAATAACGCCGATCAGCTCACCGATCTGCTGCTTGACCGGGGTCGCACCCAGCAGGTAGCCGGTCTTCAGGTCCTGAGAGGTATCCGCAGCAATGGCAGCGCAGATGCAGATGACAGAGGCGATGGCCATGGAGCCGATCATGCCCTCGATGCCAACGTTGCCGGTGGCCTTCAGGATCATGGTAGCGATCAGCAGGGTGGCAATGGTCATGCCGGAGACCGGGTTGTTGGAACTGCCGATCATGCCGACCATACGTGCAGAGACGGTGGAGAAGAAGAAGCCGAAGATGACGATCAGCAGAGCACCCAGCGGGCTGACGGGGATGGCCGGAGCCAGCCAGATGATGAGGATGATGAGCAGGATGCCGCCCAGAATAAAGGGCATGGGCAGGTCCTTCTCGGTACGGGAGGTGCCGGAAGCACTGCCGCCCTTCATGCTCTTCATGGCATCACGGAAGGTGGATGCGATCAGAGGCAGGCTCTTGATCAGCGAGATGATACCGCCGGTAGCAATGGCACCTGCGCCGATATACTTGACGTAGTTGGACCAGATAGCGTCTGCACCGCCTGCTGCATACAGATCAGCAATGGTGGTGCCGGCTGCTGCCGGGTACAGGGAGATGTTTGCGCCGAACAGGCAGATCAGCGGGATAATGACCATCCAGCCCACCAGAGAACCGGTGAACATGTAGGAAGCGGTCTTGGGGCCGACGATGTAGCCCACGCCCAGCAGAGCGGGGTACACTTCCATGCCCAGAGCACCCTTGAAGGAGCTGAAGGCCACGGCAATGTCGGCGGGGATCATCTTCAGGCCATCGACGATGAACTTGAAGATGGCTGCCAGACCCATGCCGGAGAACACGGTGGAGGCGTTTGCACCGCCCTCTTCACCGGCCAGCAGAACGTCTGCACAGGCGGTGCCTTCCGGGTACAGCAGGGTGGCGTGCTCCTTGACGATCAGGGCGTTGCGCAGGGGCACCATGAACAGAACGCCCAGAATGCCGCCGCACAGGGCGATCAGGGTGATCTCCAGGATGCTGGGCTTGTCGCACAGACCCTCTTTTGCCCACAGGAACAGTGCGGGCATGGTGAAGATGGCACCGGCGGCCAGGCTCTCGCCTGCGGAACCAATGGTCTGCACCATGTTGCTCTCCAGAATGGAGTTCTTCTTGAGCAGGACGCGGATCACGCCCATAGAAATGACTGCTGCCGGGATGGAGGCAGAAACAGTCATGCCGACGCGCAGGCCCAGATAGGCATTTGCAGCGCCGAAGACCACGGACAGGATGATGCCCATGATCACAGAGGTCGCCGTCATTTCTGCGGTGATCTTTTCCGCAGGAATATACGGCTTGAAGGATTCTTGATCTTTCATGTTTGCTCTCCTTGCGACAGCACAAGCGCCTTGCTTTTTGGGCAGGGCGCTTGTGCTGTCCGTTTTCCGATTTCCTAAACACGCGCATCCCATCCAAAAGGACGCGCTGGCACGTACTCTATTATACTAAAGTATGACTGAATTGGCAACTGGAAATGTACACAAGAAATTTACAAAAAATTCGTTTATTCAAGCATTTTGCGGGAAATTTCGGGCAAAAGCGTGCAAAAAACTCCATGCAGACTTAAAACTGTCCGCATGGAGCATACAACTTTATAAAACTCAGACGGCACCGTAGATGCCGTGCACCGATACTTCGCCGGTGAACACATGCACTTCGCCGCTGTCGGTGCGCACCACCAGACGGCCCTCTTCGTCCACATCGACGGCTTCGCCTGCACCCTGCCCGCCGTCCGGCAGGTCAAAGGTGACCCGGCGGCCCAGATTGACGCAGGCGGCCTTGTATTCCTCCCGGAAGGGTGCAAAGCCATCGCGGGCAAACACATACATGTTGCGGTCAAAGCCAAAGTCGGTCAGGCCCTCGGCCAGCCATGCGGGGTCGGTGGAAAGATCCACCTTTGCGCCCTGCAGCGCCAGCGAGGTGCCGTTGGGCAGACCGGCGGCATCAAAGTAGCTCTGCGGCTGGGCCAGATTGATGCCGATGCCGCACAAAATGCCCCGGCCCTGCTGCTGGTAGCCGTAGCTCACGCCCTCGCACAGGATGCCCACGATCTTTTTGCCGTTGAGCAAAAGGTCGTTGGGCCACTTGATCTGGCAGTCCACGCCGTAGCGCAGCTTGAGCTGGGTGCGCACGGCAAGGCTTGCCAGCAGCGGCAGGGTGGCAGGCTGGGCCAGCGGTTCCCGGATGGCTGCCGTATAATACAGGGCCTTGCCCTCGGCGTTCACCCAGCTGCGGCCCAGACGGCCCCGGCCTGCGGTCTGGTTCTCGGTATACACCGCACCCACCGGGCCAAACTCTTCAAAATGTTCCTTCACGTAAGCGTTGGTGCTGCCGCATTCCGGCAGATAGCGCACCTCATTGATGCTCATTGTTTGGGTACCTCTTTATGTTCATAGGCGGTCACTTTGCCTTCGTCCAGCGTCAGGATGCCGTAGGTGTCCGGCCCGGTGTAACACCGGCCGCAGGAGCCGGGGTTGAACAGGAACACCTTGCTGCGGGTCTCTGCATGGGGGATGTGGGTGTGACCGAACAGCGCCACCTCGGCACCCCGGGCAGATGCGGCATCTGCCAGCGTATCCAGATCGTATTTCACACCGTACATATGACCGTGAGTGTAAAAGATCACCACGCCGTCAAAGGCGGCAAGGCCATCGGTGGGTTCCAGTGCGCCGTAATCGCAGTTGCCCGCCACCGAGTAGGCCCGCAGCTTGGGGCACAGCGTCAGAGCCAGTTCCAGATCCCGCAGGCCGTCGCCCAGAAAGATCAGGGCATCGATGCTTTTGCTCTCTTTCATCAGCACGCGCTCAATGGCAGCACGTCCGCCGTGGCTGTCGCTCAAAACCAGAAGCTTTGTCACAAAAGGGGTCCTCCTCTATTACCATTTACCTGAGATGCTGTCATTCACCAGCCTGCTGGCCCTGTTGCAATACCAGCAGCTGCTTGTACACTTCGCTTTTAGAATAAGGTGTACCCTGTGCCGCCGCCTTGGCTGCGGCGGTGGGGCCAAAGCCCTGCCCGGTCAGCTCCAGCGCCCGATGCGCTGCCTGCTCCAGCGTCAGCTCCTGCTCCGGGTCGGCGGTCTCCGGCGCACCGGCCATCACCAGCACATACTCGCCGCGCGGCTCGTTGGTCTTGTAGTGCTCCACCGCCTCGCCGAGGGTAGTCTTCCAGATATCCTCGTGCAGCTTGGTCAGCTCCCGGCACAGGGTGATGCTGCGGTCTGCGCCAAAGGCATTGGCCAGATCGTCCAGCGTGGTGCGCAGCTTGTGGGGCGCTTCGTAAAAGATGGTGGTGCGCTTTTCCTGCAAAAGCTCAGCCAGCCGCTCTTTTTTCTGCTTGCGGTTCACGGGCAGAAAGCCCTCGAACACCCAGCGGGAGGTGTCCTGCCCGGACACGGCCAGCGCTGTGACGCAGGCGGAAGCCGCCGGCACCGGCACCACTTTGATGCCCCGGGCCAGTGCGTCCCGCACGATCACCTCGCCCGGGTCGGAGACGCAGGGCATGCCCGCATCACTGCACAGGGCACAGCTCTCGCCTGCTTCAATGCGGCGCAGGATGCCCTCACCCTTCTGCAGGGCGTGCTCATAGTAGCTGACCATGGGCTTTTTCAGACCCAGAAAGTTCAGCAGCTTCATGGTCACACGGGTGTCCTCGGCGGCAATAAAGTCTGCCGCGCCAAAGGTGGCCGCTACGCGCGGCGGCATATCGTCCAGATTGCCGATGGGCGTTGCCACGATATAAAGAGTTCCTGCCATAGTTTACCTCCCATATAACGCCGCACCGGCGCTGATCAACACATCCGGCTCCACCCGCAGGCCGGTCTTGCGGTTCTTCTGCGCTTCCACAAGGAAGAGCCATGGCGCGCCGTCCGCCTTGTTCTTTACAAAGGCCAGCCGCTTCGGCTCCAGCCGGTTGGCCCGCAGCACCGCCAGCACCTCCGCCAGTCGTTCCGGCCGGTGGCACAGCGCAAAGCGCCCGCCGTCCTTCAAAAGGCGGAACGCACACTGGCACACATCGTCCAGTGTGCAGGTGTTCTCGTGCCGGGCAAGGGCGTGGGCTGCGTTTTGGCTTTGGGGCCCATCCGTAAAATAGGGCGGATTGCACGCACACACGTCAAAACTGCCCTCGCCCTGCCGGAAAGCGCGCAGGTCGGCACAGACAGGCTCAATGTGCCCGATGTCCTGCTCCTGCACCGCAGCGGAAAGCAGAGCGCTGCCATCGGGCTGCAGCTCCAGCCCCATGCAGGGGCCGCGGTGGCCGCGGTCGTGCCATTCCAGCGCCACGATGCCGCAGCCGGAGCACAGGTCTGCGGCCTTCTGGGCGCGCTTTGGCTCACAGAAACGGGCCAGCAGCAGCGCGTCGGAGCCAAAACGATGCTCCGGCGAGCAATAAACCATAGTTCTATTATACAAGACTTCGGTAGAATGTTCCATAGATAAGTGTGCCGTACCCTCTCAAAAAAATGCGTGGAATTGCTCGGGGAATTTGTGCGAATTACTGCAAAACAAAAAAGCAGCAGACCTGCTTTGGACAGGCCTGCTGCTTTTGATGCGTTTTTTGTGCAGCTACTAAAATTATTCAGCAGTGATAGCACCGGTGGGGCAAGCACCCTCGCAAGCGCCGCAGTCGATGCAAGCGTCTGCATTCACAGAAGCAACACCATCAACGGTGATAGCGCCAACCGGGCAAGCGCCCTCGCAAGCGCCGCAGCCAACACATGCGTCAGAAACCTTGTGTGCCATAATAAACTCTCCTTTTTATCTCCGTGCCCGAAGTATGTATGAAGAGTCATGTATGGCACGGCTGTGCATGTCTCTCCGGAAATCATATCCTTGCCTGCATTTTAACAAAGCAGGTGAGAAAAGGCAAGACTAACCGTGACCCGAAAAACACAAAAGTCTGTTTTTTGTTGGGTTGCACAAAAGCACAGGCTAACTTATGGCCAAATTTGCAGGAGTTTTTTGGCAAAAATCACGAAGAACAGTTAGTTTTAGCAGACTAACTCCTCAGAACCTCCGGCGCGTCCCTCACTCCTTTTCGGCAGCGCGCTTCCGGGCGCAGCCGCCGCCCGCACAGCGCTTTTCGCCATCGTCGGAGGAAGCCACCACCGGGGCCGGGTTGCGCACGCCGGAGTAATCGTCGTCCGGGTCCGGGCGGCGGGGCGCACGCTTGCCGCCGCTGATATATTCGCACACACCCACCTTATAGTAACGGGGCGAAAGGCTCTCGGTGCCGCAGCGCACCCGCAGGTAGCCGGAAACCGGGTTCACCTCCAGCACGGTGCCAAGACCGTCCGGCGTGCGCACGGTGCTGCCCACCATGGGCATGATGCTGTTCAGGTACTCGTAGGCGCTTTCCTCGTAGGCAAGGCAGCACATCAGCCGGCCGCAGGCACCGCTGATCTTGGTGGGGTTCAGCGAAAGGCCCTGCTCTTTTGCCATCTTGATGGAGACGGGCTGGAAGTCCTTTAAAAAGCGGCTGCAGCAGAAGGGCTGGCCGCAGATGCCAAGGCCGCCGATCATCTTGCTCTCGTCCCGCACGCCAATCTGGCGCAGCTCGATGCGGGTGTGGAAGATACCGGCCAGATCCTTGACCAGCTCGCGGAAGTCCACGCGGCCATCGGCGGTAAAATAGAACATGATCTTGGAGCGGTCTAGGGTATACTCGGCCTCCACAAGCTTCATTTCCAGGCCGTGGCGGGCAATGCACTCCTGACAGGTGCGGTAGGCGCGCTTTTCGTCCTCACGGTTCTGGCGCATCCGGCGGATATCCACGCTGTCGGCCATGCGGGTAATGGGCTTGAGGGCCTTGGGCACTGCCGCATCGGCGATCTCCCTCACGCCCTGCACCACCTCGCCGCACTCAACGCCGCGGGCGGTCTCCACGATCACATATTCGCCGGTTTTGATGTCGGCACCGGCGGGATCAAAATAATAGCTTTTGCCGTTCTCTTTGAAACGGACGGAGATGACTTTTTTCATAGTGTTCCTCGTTTTTATCGGTCGAATCTATAGGATAAGGCCCGAAAAAGAGCCTGCTGATCCATTCTGTACTCTAGTATAACATATTCAAATGCACATTTCCACGCAAAAAACAAAAAGCGGCTCTGGCGCTTTGGCAGAAAAATTTTAAAAAGGTGCAACAATCTGCCCTGCTGCCGCGTATCCATAAAGGAAGACTGACCGAATTTGGTCGCACCCGCAGCCGGAAAATGGAAAAACGGAACGGCAAATGTTAAAATCTTGCGAAAGTATCCAAAGAATCGCAAAAGAATCCCACCCCGCTCTTGCAAAGGCGGGGGCTTGCGTGTATAATAAAAATGTTGAAGTGTAGCCTTTCCCGCAGGGAAAGCAGCTGTCCTGCTTTGCGGCAAGGCAGAGAAACGGTAGGAGAAGATGGAAAAATTCAGTGTCAAAAAACCATTTACGGTGCTGGTTGCAGTGGTCATGATCCTGATCCTGGGCTTTGTGGCGGTCACAAAGATGGATACGAACCTGCTGCCCAACGTGAACACACCGTATCTGATGGTGGTCACCGTGTATCCTGGTGCAAGCCCGGAGCGCGTGGAGAGCGAGGTCTCGGATGTGCTGCAGAACTCGCTCACAGTGCCGGGCGTGTCCAAGATCACCGCAACATCGGCAGAAAACTACAGCCTGCTGCTGATGGAGTTTACCGAGGATACGGATATGAACAGCGCGCTGGTTCAAGGGTGTCCAACAAGCTGGATCAGGCCAAAAAGCGACCTGCCAGCACCTGCCTGACCCCCCTCCATCATTGAGTACAGCCTGAACATGAACGCTTTCATGACGGTGGCTGTCAGCCGCGAAGGTGCCGACCAGTACGAGCTTTCTGAGTTTATCCAGAACACCCTTGTGCCGGAAGTGCAGCGCAAGGGCGGTGTGTCCAGCGTTTCGTCCAGCGGTCTGGTGGAAAAGCTGGTGCAGGTGCAGCTCAATCAGGATAAGATCGACGAGATCAACGCAAAGCTGCTGGAACTGATCGATACCCAGCTGGCTGCAGCCCGCTCCCAGCTGGAAAGCGCCGAGGCACAGATCACCGCCGGACGCAGGGAATACGAAAAGCAGCTGAAAAACTTTGGCAATACGGTGTCCAACTCGGTCATGAGCCAGATGAGCACCGAGGTGGGCACCGCAGTGGAAACGGTGCGTGCGCAGGCGCAGGCTCTTCTGGAGAGCGTGAACAGCCTGATCGCTGTGGTCAAGGAGCCTGAGATCCAGCAGGCCCTGATCGAGGTGCGCGACGGTCTGCAGAAGGTCATGGACAAGTTCAACGAGACCGGTATGCGGGATATCGACTCTCTGATCGATATTGTGGCTGAGCTGCGCACCATTACCGATAAGCTCACTACCGCCCTGCAGAAGCTGCAGGAGCGCGTGAACACCGAGACCGGTTCCGAAGGCAGCACCGCAGAGGATCTTGCCAATGAGATGCAGCTGCAGGAAAGCCTGAATGTGGTCTATAACACGCTGGAAAGCACCATCAAGGCCATGGACAATGTGCCCCAGCTGATGACCGAGTTCTCCGGCGCACTGGGCAGCTTCTCCCAGCAGCAGCTCAACGCCTATATGCAGTTCACCGAAGCGCGTGAAATGCTGAACGAGTACGAAAAGCAGCTGGAGGCTGCCAAGGCAGAGTACGAGACGGCCAAGACCAACGCTCTGGCACAGGCCGATGTGACAAAGCAGCTGGACATTGAAACGCTGGCGCAGCTCATCTATGCCCAGAACTTCTCCATGCCGGCCGGTTACGTGCAGGATAAGGACGGCGAGTCCTGGCTGCTGAAAGTCGGCGAAGAGTACAACAGTGTGAAGGATATCAGCGGTGCCCTGCTGCTGCATGTGGACGGCTACGGCGACGTGCGCCTTTCTGATGTGGCGGATGTGGAGGTCATTGATAACTCCGCCGACAGCTACACCCGCCTGAACGGCGAAAAGGCATCCATCCTCAAAATCTATAAGAATGCGACTTCCAGTGCAAGGCGAGGTCTCCGACAACTGGCCTGACCGCATTTAAAGAGCTGGAAAAACAATACGACGGCCTGCACATGGTGGTGCTGTCCAATCAGGGCAACTACATCACCATCGTCATCAACAGCATCCTCACCAGCATGGTGGTGGCGCTGCACTGGCCATCATCGTGCTGGCTATCTTCCTGAAGGATATCAAGCCCACCCTCGTGGTCGGCATCAGCATCCCGCTGTCCGTTCTGTTCGCGGTGGTGCTCATGTACTTTACCGGGCTGGACCTGAACGTGATGACCCTGGCCGGCCTTTCCCTCGGCATTGGTATGCTGGTGGATAACTCGGTGGTCGTCATTGAGAACGTCTACCGTCTGCGCAGCCGCGGCGTGCCTGCGGCCCGCGCTGCCGTGCAGGGCACAAAACAGGTGGGCATGTCGGTGGTGGCCTCCACCCTCACCTCGGTGTGCGTGTTCCTGCCGGTGGTGTTCTCGGCCAGCATTGTGCGCAGCCTGATGATGCCCATGTCCCTGTGCATCGGCTACTGCCTGATGGCTTCCCTCATCGTGGCGCTCACGGTGGTCCCGGCGGCATCCTCTACTGTGCTGAAAAAAGCTGAACCCAAGCGCCTTGCCTGGTTTGAAAAGGTGCAGGAAAAGTATGCCCATAGTCTGGAATGGTGCCTGCAGCACCGTGCCCTGCCCCTGATTGCGGCGGTGGTACTGCTGGTGTTCAGCGGCTGGCAGGTGCTGAACATGGGCGTGGAGCTGCTGCCCAGCATCACCAGCAACGAGGCGCAGATCACCCTGTCCACCGCCGACGGCCTGACCAAGGAGGAATCCTATGCCATTGCGGGTCAGGTGGCAGAGGCGGCCCTGAATGTAGAAAACGTGGAAGAGGTGGGCATCACCACCGACACCAGCATGGCCGGTCTGGATATCAGCCAGCTGGGCCTGCCCACCGCCATTACCGATATCCTGAACTCCGCCAATGCCTACGGCAGATACAAGATCAATGTTATGATGAGCAAGAGCCTTTCCTCCCGTGAGGTGGAAAAGACCCGGCAGGCCATGGAGGATGCAGTGTCCCAGATCGAGAATTGCACCGCTGAGGTCAAGCTGTACGGCATGACCGATGATCTGACCAGCCAGCTGGCCACCGGCCTGTCGGTCAAGGTCTACGGCAAGGATCCGGAAACGCTGACCACCGTTTCCGAGAAGGTAATGGAGATCGTCAACGATACCGAGGGCTTTGCCAATGCGGACAACGGCCTTGGCAGCGGCGATGCCACCATCATCCTGAAGGTGGACCGCGACAAGGTGCGCGCCTACGGCCTGACCGTTGCGCAGGTGTATCAGCAGATCGCGGCAAAGCTCACCACCACCGCCACGGCCCAGACCCCCGTCACGGTGAACGGCACCACCATGGATGTCCAGATCACGGACAATCTGGACCCTGTCACCAAGGAAAACATGATGGAGCTTACCTTTGAGACCACCGAAATGTCGGCAGACGGCACAGTGACCAATGGTACCTGCACCCTGAACGATATCGCCAGCTGGACCACCGGCACCGCACCGGATGCCATTACCAGCGAGAACCAGACCGAGTTTGTCACTGTGACGGCAGATACGCTGAAGGGCTACAACACCATGGTGCAGTCCCGCGTGCTGCAGAAGAAGCTGGATGAGTACGCAGCCAGCGGTGAGATGCCGGAGGGCTGCAGCACCACGCTGGGCGGCGAGACCGAGGGCACCGACTACATGGTGAACGAAATGGTGCAGTGGATGGCTCTGGCCCTGCCCTTTGTATATCTGGTCATGGTGGCACAGTTCCAGAGCCTGCTGTCCCCCTTCATCGTGCTGTTCACGGTGCCGCTGGCCTTTACCGGCGGCCTGCTGGGCCTGCTGATCACCGGCCAGCAGCTCACCATGATCTCCCTGATGGGCTTCATCGTGCTGATGGGCACTGTTGTCAACAACGGCATCGTGTTCGTGGACTATGCAAACCAGCTGCGCATTGGCGGCATGGAGCGCCGCGCTGCGCTGGTGGCTACCGGCAAGACCCGTATGCGCCCCATCCTCATGACCACCCTGACCACTGTGCTGGCCATGCTGCAGCTGGTGTTCAGCGGCGATATGGCAAGCCAGTTGATGAGCGGCATGGCCATCGTCATCATCTGCGGCCTGAGCTACGCCACCCTGATGACCCTGTATATCGTTCCGGTGCTGTACGATATCCTGTTCAAGAAGCCGCCGCTCAACGTGGATGTTGGCAGCGACGATGATCTGGATGACATTCCGGACGATGCAGCCGAGTTCATTGCGGCGCAGAAGTCTGCGGGCACGGCACAGCCGGAAGCCTGACGACAGCATGACGATTTAGAATGCGCGCCGCTTTGCTTTGGACGAGTTGTGGCACCCAGCGGCTGCTACGGCCCTTGAGCGTGCCTTGCATCCTGCTGGCCACGGCCCCAACAGCTCCTCCCTGCATTCCCTCTTTTGTCGCTATGCGACATCTTCCCCCGACCGGGGGAAGTCTTTGGCCGCAGGCCGCAGTCGTCGCCGTTGCATCATCAGCGGAAGAATTATTTATAATAGAGCAATGCCGGGCGGTCTGCGGACCGCCCGGCATTGCGTCTTCACGGGAAAGGCCGTAACGGCATGTGCTGACGCTGGCTCCCTGCGGGAGCATTCGCGTCAGCATGAAAATATGCTGCTGCCCTTACGTTTCGTCGCGCAAGCGACTGTAAATCGGCGTAACACTCAATCCACGCGAAAACGCTCTGCGAGGGAAGCACATCTTTCTGACTGCATACCCCGCCAACTGAATAATTTCAACAAAAAATAGCTGGAAAAATTGGATGCAAATTCTAAAATCCGTTCCCCACAAAGATATAAAACTGTGATATAATCATAAATAAGATAGAATACAGTGGAAGTCTGCCTGACTGTATGTCCGAGTAAAATCTGAGGAGGCGAATGCCCAATGGCACAGATCCGCTCCAAGCCCTTCGGTGTGACCAAACAGGGCGCAAATGTTACAGAGTACATCCTTTCCAACCCCGGCGGCCTGACGGTGAGCGTTCTGGACTACGGATGCATCATTAAAAACATCATCGTTCCGGCCAAGAACGGCCCGGTGGATGTGGTGCTGGGTCACGACACCATGGCAGATTATGAGGATGACTTCACGTCCTCCGGCAGCACCTGCTGCGGCGCGTTCGTGGGCCGCTATGCAAACCGCATCGAGAATGCCACCTTCAGCGTGGGCGGCAAGACCTACCAGCTGGAAGCCAACAACGGCCCCAACCACCTGCACGGCTGCTTCTCCCGTAAGCTGTACCGGGTGAAGGCCTTTGGCGACACCCTGCTGATGGAGGCCGAGAGCCCGGACGGCGAGGACGGCTTCCCCGGCAACCTGAAGCTGGCGGTGCGCTATACCCTCACGGAGGACAATACCTTCCGCATGGATTACCGCGTCTCTTCGGATGCGGATACCATCGTGAACCTCACGAACCACAGCTACTTCAACCTGAACGGTGAGGGCGATATTCTGGGCCAGAAGCTGCGCATCTATGCCTCCAACTATCTGGAAGGCAACAATCAGACCTGCCCCACCGGTGCCATTCTGCCGGTGGCAAACACCCCCATGGATTTTACCGAGGGAAAGCTTATTGGCCGGGATATCGATACCGGCTTTGCCCAGACCACCATGGTGGGCGGCGGCTACGACCACTGCTATGTCATCGACCGCGCACGCGGCTCCAGCCAGAGCATCTGCGCATGGGTCACCAGTGAAAAGACCGGCATCAGCATGAAGCTGTACACCACCCAGCCGGGCATCCAGCTGTACACCGGCAACTTTTTGCAGGACTGCCCCACCCCCGGCAAGGGCGGCGTGCCCATGCAGAAGTACGGCGGCTTTGCGCTGGAGACCCAGCACTACCCCTGCAGCCCTTCCCACCCGGAGTTCCCCACTACGGTGCTGCGGGCAGGCAAGGTGTTCCGCGCCACCACCACCCTGCGCTTTTTCACCGGCAAGCAGTGCGGAAATTGTAAAAAATGATGTATCCACAAAAAACGTCTGCTCCGGCAGACGTTTTTTGCGTGGCAGGAGGAGAACTCCCCCAGTCGCCTACGGCGACAACCCTCTCAGTCTGCTCCCGATGGTCGCAGCCAGCTCCCCCGAAGGTGGAGCTGGCACGGCGTAAGCCGTGACTGAGAGGGTTCTCCCGTCCCCATTTCTATGTTTTGCACAAACCGTGCCTTTTATCCATGACAAAATGCCAAAAAAACGTTTTTAAATCAAAATCTCAAAAACAAAGATGCAACAAAAATTCATCTAAATAGAAGACGCATCCCTTGATTCTGAGCCATAAAAGCGGTATTCTTTAGGCAAGGCCGGGGAATGCCGGCATCAACTGTAATGTAAATAAGTGAGAGAGGTACTAGGCTATGGCAATTTTGGTTTCCGGCGGCGCCGGTTATATCGGCAGCCACACCTGCATCGAACTGCTGAACGCTGGCTACGACGTTGTTGTGGCAGATAACTATTATAATGCATCTCCGGTGGTGCTGGACCGCATCAAGCAGATCACCGGCAAGGACTTCCGCTTTTACAAGGCAGATATGACCAAGCACGAGGATGTGGAGCACATCTTCTCTGAGTGCCCGGACATTACTGCTGTGATCCAGTTTGCAGCCTACAAGGCAGTGGGCGAGAGTGTTTCCAAGCCCATTGAATACTATTACAACAACCTCAACTGCACGCTGGTCATTCTGGACGTGATGCGCCATCACAACTGCCACAACTTCGTGTTCAGCTCTTCCGCAACCGTCTATGGCGACCCCGCCAGCGTGCCCATCACCGAGGACTTCCCCACCGGTGCCACCACCAACCCCTACGGCACGACCAAGGTGTTCACCGAGCGCATCCTGCAGGATGTGTGCAAGGCAGACCCCAGCCTGAACGTGGCCCTGCTGCGCTACTTCAACCCCATTGGTGCGCACAAGTCCGGCCTCATCGGCGAGGACCCCAACGGCATCCCCAATAACCTCATGCCCTACATCGCCAAGGTGGCCGTTGGCAAGCTGGAAAAGGTGCATGTCTTTGGCAACGACTATCCCACCCCGGACGGCACCGGCGTGCGCGACTACATCCACGTGGTGGATCTGGCCCGCGGCCATGTGTGCGCCATCAAGAAGCTGGAAACGAACTGCGGCCTGTTCATCTGCAATCTGGGCACTGGCAAGGGCTACAGCGTGCTGGATGTGATCCACGCATTCTCCAAGGCCTGCGGTAAGGAGATCCCCTATGTGATCGACCCGCGCCGCCCCGGCGACATTGCCGAGTGCTATGCAGACCCCACCAAGGCAAAGAACGAGCTTGGCTGGGTGGCAGAATACGGCATTGAGGAAATGTGTGCCGACAGCTGGAACTGGCAGAAGAACAACCCCGATGGCTACCACACCGTGAAGTAAACGCATAAACCTCCAAAGCCGTGCATTCTCTGAAAAAGAGGGTGCACGGCTTTTTTGTGTGCAAACTCCCTCCGTCAAAACCTGACGGTTTTGCCAGCTCTCTCGGGGAGGGAGCCTCTGGTGAAACCGTGCACTTCGCAATTCAACCGGAAACTGTGCCGCCATGCCAAAAGCCGAACCCTCTCAGTCATCGCTGCGCGATGCCAGCTCCCCCGAGGGGGGAGCTTCTTGGCTTCTTCCGGTCAGCACAAATAAAGCTCCCCCTTCGGGGGAGCTGGCGAACAAAGTGAGTCTGAGAGGGTTCGATTTGCAGGCATCTCCCCCATATTATCTATTGACAACCGCGCAAAGTTAGCCTATATTACTATTGTTAACACAAACTAACACACGTTGACAGTGGATAAAATGAGAAGGTCGATCTTATGACATTAAAAGAATTGCAGATCGGAAAAAGCGCTGTTGTGGATACCGTCGGCGGCAGCGGCGCACTGCGCCAGCATTTTCTGGATATGGGCCTGATCCCGGGGGCGGAGGTCACGCTGGTCAAGCTGGCACCCATGGGCGACCCCATGGAGCTGCGCATCCATGGCTATGAGCTGACCCTCCGGCTGGACGATGCCGCGCAGATCGGCATCACCCCCACCGAAAAGGCCCCGGCAATGTCGGCGGCTCCGGCAGATGATAAAATGGTGGATCACCCCGGCCTTGGCGAGGGCGGAAAATACCACATTAAAAAGGGGGAGAATCCCCTGCCCGAGGACAGGACCCTCACCTTTGCGCTGGCGGGCAACCAGAACTGCGGCAAGACCACCCTGTTCAACCAGCTCACCGGTTCCAACCAGCATGTGGGCAATTTCCCGGGCGTGACGGTGGACCGCAAGAGCGGTGCCATCAAGGGCCACCCAGAGACTGAGGTCACCGACCTGCCGGGCATCTACTCCATGTCCCCCTATTCCAGCGAGGAGATCGTCACCCGCCAATTCATCATCGGCGAAAAGCCCACCGGCATCATCAACATCGTGGATGCCACCAACATCGAGCGCAACCTCTACCTGACGCTGCAGCTTATGGAGCTGGACACCCCCATGGTGCTGGCCCTGAACATGATGGACGAGATGCGCGGCAACGGCGGCACGGTGCGCATCAACAAGATGGAGGCCATGCTGGGCATTCCGGTCGTTCCCATTTCCGCCGCCAAGAATGAGGGCGTGGATGAGCTGGTAGACCACGCCCTTCATGTGGCAAAGTATCAGGAGCGGCCCGGCCGCATGGATTTCTGCAGTGAGGACGACCACGGCGGCGCGGTGCACCGCTGCATCCACGGCATCATCCATCTGATCGAGGACCACGCTAAGGCGGCGGGCATTCCGGTGCGGTTTGCCGCCACCAAGCTGGTGGAGGGCGACCAGCGCATTGAGGAAGCCCTGAAGCTGGATCAGAACGAAAAAGAGATGATCGAGCATATCATCGTGCAGATGGAGCAGGAGCGCGGGCTGGATCGCGCCGCCGCCATTGCGGATATGCGCTTCTCCTTTATTCAGGAACTGGTGGCGCAGACGGTAGTCAAGCCCCACGAAAGCAAGGAGCAGCTGCGCTCCAACCGCATCGACAAGTTCCTTACCGGCAAGTACACCGCCATCCCGGCGTTTATCGCCATCATGGGTCTGGTGTTCTTCCTCACCTTCAATGTCATCGGCCTGTTTTTCCAGAACCTCATGGAAATGGGTATCGACGCCCTGACCGGCGTTGTGGACACCGCCCTGACCAACTGGAATGTCAACGCGGCGGTGCACTCGCTGGTCATCGACGGCATCTTTACCGGCGTGGGCAGCGTGCTGAGCTTTCTGCCCATCATCGTGGTGCTGTTCTTCTTCCTCTCCATGCTGGAGGATACCGGCTACATGGCGCGTGTGGCCTTTGTGATGGATAAGCTGCTGCGCCGCATCGGCCTTTCCGGCCGCAGCATCGTGCCCATGCTCATCGGCTTTGGCTGCACGGTGCCCGGCGTCATGGCAAGCCGCACCCTGCCCTCGGAGCGCGACCGCAAAATGACCATCCTGCTCACCCCGTTCATGAGCTGCTCGGCAAAGCTGCCCATCTACAGCCTGTTTGCGGCGGCGTTCTTCCCGCAGTATGCGGGCCTTGTGATGGTGCTGCTGTACTTTACCGGCATTGCGGTGGGCGTGCTGGCGGCACTGCTGCTCAAGAGCACGGTGTTCAAGGGCGAGGCGGTGCCCTTTGTCATGGAACTGCCCAACTACCGCCTGCCCGGCCTGAAAAACGTGGCACAGCTGCTGTGGGAAAAGGCCCGGGACTTTTTGCAGAAGGCCTTCACGGTGATCTTTGCGGCCACCATCGTCATCTGGTTTTTGCAGAACTTTGACCTGCAGCTGCGGTTGACCGCCGACCCGCAGGCCAGCATCCTTGCCCGCATTGCGGGCGACATCGCCCCGCTGTTCGGGCCTTTGGGCTTTGCGGACTGGCGCATCTCCACCGCCCTCATCACCGGCTTTATGGCAAAGGAGAGCGTGGTGTCCTCGCTGCTCATCCTCTTTGGCTCCGAAGCTGCGCTGTCGGCGGCCCTCACCCCGGCGCAGGCGGCTCCCCTGCTGGTGTTCTGCCTGCTGTACACCCCCTGCATCGCGGCGGTGGCCTCGGTCAAGCGGGAGCTGGGCCAACAAGTGGGCGGTCATCATGGTGGTGAACCAGTGCGCCGTGGCATGGCTGTGCGCTTTGCTGGTGCGTCTGGCGGCTGTGGTGCTGTTCTGAGAAAAACGATTGGAATGCGCTCCGCGCTGCTCTGCGCATATTCAGTGGAAGAATTATTTATAATAGAGCAATGCCGGGCGGTCTGCGGACCGCCCGGCATTGCGTTTTCACGGGTGGGGTCGTGGAGGAAAACAGCATCTGCCGCGCTGATTTCCTGCGGAAACAGCCGCGCGGCGGGAAGAACCCTCTCAGGCTCACTGCGTTCGCCAGCTCCCCCGAAGGGGGAGCTTTATTTGTGCTGACCGGAAGATGACAAAAAGCTCCCCCTTCGGGGGAGCTGGCGCGGGAGCGCCTGAGAGGGTTTGCTCTCTCCCTCTTTGAGGGAGCTGGCGCGGCGTAAGCCGCGACTGAGGGAGTTCCCCCTTGACATCTCCCCTCATCTGCACTATAATACTTCAAAAATGAATCATTCAAAGATGAAAGGGAAGACCTGCTGTGAACCCGAATATCGAATTTTCCATCAAGACCGCGCAGGCGTACAATGCCGTCTGCAAACCGCTGTGTCAGGAGCTTGGCCTGTCGCAGACGGCGCTGGACATCCTGCTGTTCCTCGCCAACAACCCGGACTATAAAACGGCCCGGGACATCGTGGAGGTGCGGCATATCAAGGCAAATCTCGTCTCCATGAATGTGGATAAACTGGTGCAGGAAGGGTATCTGGAACGGTACGCTGTGGTCGGCGACCGCCGCAAAACGAAGCTTCTCTGCACCGGCAAGGCAGACCCGATCATCCGCAAGGGGCGTGTGGTGCAGAATGCCTTTTTCAAGCGCCTGCTGGATCATGTGGAGCCAGCCGATCAGGAGGTCTTTTTCCGGACCATGGAGCTGATCGGGAAAAATCTGGACGAAATTATAAAGGAGAACGCATAAAATGAACGTGTTGTTTACGGTTCTTGTCACCTTTTTTGCCGGCATGGGGGCCGGCCTTGGCACCGGCTTTGCCGGTATGAGTGCGGCTGCAGTTATCAGCCCCATGCTCATCACCTTCCTGCACATGGACCCCTATATGGCGGTGGGCATCGCCCTTTCTTCGGATGTGCTGGCAAGTGCCGTCTCGGCCTATACCTATCATAAAAACAAAAATCTGGATATCCACAACGGCCTTATCATGATGGTAAGTGTGCTGTTGTTCACGGTAGTTGGCAGCTGGGTGGCTAGCAAGGTGCCCTCGGCCACCATGGGCGGCTTCTCGGTGTTCATGACCTTCCTGCTGGGCATCAAGTTCATTGTGCGCCCGGTCATGACGACCAAGGAAGCTATGCAGGGTGTCAGCGCCAAAAAGCGTGCCATCCAGTCCATCGTGTGCGGTGTGCTCATCGGCTTCATCTGCGGCTTCATCGGCGCAGGCGGCGGCATGATGATGCTGCTCATCCTCACCAGTGTGCTGGGCTACGAGCTGAAGACCGCCGTGGGCACCAGCGTGTTCATTATGGCCTTCACCGCTCTGACCGGTGCTGCCTCCCACTTCATGATCGGCGGTGCGCCCAATTGGTTCGTCTGGGCGCTGTGCGTGGCGTTCACCCTGCTGTGGGCGCGCATTGCCGCTGTGTTTGCCAATAAGGCAGACCCCAAGACCCTGAACCGTGCCACCGGTATTGTGCTGGTGGTGCTGGGCGTGGTCATCATGGGCTTCAACCTTCTGAGCTGAAAACTCCTCCAGTCGCCTACGGCGACAGCCCCCTCAAAGAGGGAGCCTTTCGCGTCGGAAAAGCTTCCGGCTCAGGTGCAAACTTTCGGTTTCGCCAGAGCCTCCCTCATTGAGGGAGGTGGCAAACCCGCAGGGTTTGACGGAAGGAGTTCGTCCTGACCAGCAAATGCTGTTTTCCTCCACGACCTTTCCCGTGAAAGAGCAATGCCGGGCGGTCCGCAGACCGCCCGGCATTGCTCTGTTATAAATGATTTTTCCGCTGAATATGCGCAGAGCGAAGCGGCGCGCATTCCAGATCGTCAGCGCTTACTGGTTCTCTGCCTTGTCCTCGATGGTGGAGTGCTCGATCACCCAGTCGGCAGCCTTGC
>ENA-OQIL01000237-OQIL01000237.1-human-gut-metagenome-genome-assembly--contig:-NODE-237-length-24562-cov-4.302517_pt1 | contig 24562 bp, 24 predicted proteins | sample MGYA00242583_ERZ504748 | MGnify/ENA primary metagenome ERZ504748 (study PRJEB26092, sample SAMD00036191) | human gut metagenome | host: Homo sapiens | study: EMG produced TPA metagenomics assembly of...
GTCGTGCTCGCCGCCGACGATCCCGCGTGCCTGTACGGCGCCGGCCTGCCTTGGCCGCCGGTCGCGCGCGCCGATGCCGAGGGCGCGGAGGAGCACGAAGCCCGTCCGACGCGTCGCGCGGGCAGCCTCGTCGTCGTGCTGGGCGGCGTGCCGGCGCTCTACGCTGCGGCGGGGTTGCGCTCGCTGCTGTCGTTCACGGACGACGGAGACGCGCTCGCCCGGGCCGCGCGGGCCCTCGTGGCGCACGAGAAGCGCTCCCTCAGGCGCGCCGGAGCCGAAGGCGCCCGCAAGAAGGTGGTCGTGGAAACGCTCAACGGCCGATCGATCCTGGATTCCCGCTTGCCGAAGTCCTGCAAGATGCGGGGTTGGTGCGCCTTCCCGACGGCATGCGCCTCTACGTCTCGCCGTTCTGACGGTTCCGACGGCTCCGGCGGCCTACGGACTGCGCCAACCTGTGCGCCTTACATGCCCCGAACAAGAAAAGGAGCCGCCCGAGGGCGGCTCCTTCCGAACGATCGCAAGCCGGGCGTGCAGTCTAGCCCAGCAGCTTCTCCACGTAGGCCAGCTTCACGCAGACGGTGAACACGTCCATAGCCTCGTCCAACTCCTCCAGCGGCGGCAGGGTGGGGGCGATGCGGATGTTGCTGTCGTTCGGATCCTGCTTGTACGGGTACGTGGCGCCTGCGCCCGTCATCGTGACGCCTGCTTCTTTCGCCAGGGTCACGACGCGCTTGGCGCAGCCTTGCGGTGCGTCGAACGACACGAAGTAGCCGCCGCGCGGGTTCGACCACGAGCAGCCGCCCACCTCGTCGAGTCCCTCCTGCAGCTTGGCGTTCACCAGCTCGAACTTCGGGCGCAGGATGGCGGCGTGCTTGGCCATGTGCGCCGCCAGACCCTCGGCGTCGCGCAGGAAGCGCACGTGGCGCAGCTGGTTCAGCTTGTCGTGGCCGATGGTCTGCACGCCCACGCGTTTCTTGATCTCGGCGATGTTGGCCGGGCTCGCCGCCAAGGCGGAGATGCCCGCGCCGGGGAACGTCACCTTCGAGGTGGAGGCGAACTTGAAGCAGCGGTCCTCGGTTCCCGCTTCGCGACAGGCGGCGGCGATGTCGAGCAGCTGATCCTGCTCGGCCGCGTCGTCGAACAGATGGTGCACGCAGTACGCGTTGTCCCAGAAGATGCGGAAGTCGTCGGCGGCGCACTCCATGGCGGCCAGGCGGCGCACCGTCTCGTCGGAATACGTCGTGCCGCCGGGGTTCGAGTACTTCGGCACGCACCAGATGCCCTTCACGGAGGGGTCGGAGGCGGCGATGCGCTCGACCTCGTCCATGTCGGGCCCTTCGTCGGTCATCGGCACGGGGATCATCTCGATGCCGAACTCCTCGGTCACGCCGAAGTGGCGGTCGTAGCCGGGAGCGGGGCAGATCCACTTCACCGTGTCCAGCTTGCCCCACGGCTCGGAGCCCAGCGTGCCGAACATCCAGCAGCGCGCCACGGTGTCGTACATGATGTTGAGGCTGGCGTTGCCGAACACGATGACGTTGTCCGGCTCGTCGTCCAGCATGCAGGCCATGAACTCCTTGGCCTCGGGAAGGCCGAATCCCACGCCGTAGTTGCGGCAGTCGGTGCCGTCGGCGGCCACGCAGTCCTCCATCGTGGTCACGGTTTCCAGCAGCGGCATGCTGAGGTCGAGCTGCGCCTTGGCGGGCTTGCCGCGCGCCATGTTCAGCGCCAGACCGCGCGCCTTGATCTCGCCGTACTCGCGCTCCAGCTCCTCCTTGAGCGCTGCCAGCCGAACGTTATCCATCTCCGCGTACGTGGGCATCGTGCTTCCTTCCATTGTGAGTCGTGCGTACGATCCCCAGTATAAGGTTAAGGAGAAAGGCCGTCGATAGCGTTTTCGCCGAACGACGGTCCGGTGTCCCGCGTGCAACGGCTCCGCCGCCCTCCGCTGCGCCGGAAGCTCCGCGCGCTACGATGTGGGCATCCGACGAAAGGAGGCCCTCATGCCCATACCCGACCCGCGCGCCAACGAGAAGAAGGAAACCTACATCTCGCGCTGCATGGAGCACATCACCCGCTACGAGAAGGACAAGTTCCCCGATCAAGACCAGCGTGCCGCCATCTGCTACTCCACTTGGGATCGCTGGCAGAAGGACCACGGCCACCCCGAGAAAGCCGAAAAGTAGGCTTCGTTCCAAGTCCCTTCATCCTGCATGAGGCGGGGCGGCGGGGGCGATGACCTGCCTCCGCCGCAATTAGTCGCGCTTCGACCCGCGCCGTTGTCGTATAATTCCCTCATTTCGCATAGAGAAGAGGGGAGGAGACACCTGTGGTTTCCAACGATTTTTGGGTCGTATTCGCGATGCTCCTGTATTTCGTCGCGGTGCTCACCATCGGGTTCGTGTACGCGAAGCGCTCGAACTCGTCGACGGCCGAGTACTTCCTCGGCGGCCGCGGGGTGGGGCCGTGGCTCACGGCGCTGTCGGCGGAGGCGTCCGACATGTCGGGCTGGTTGCTCATGGGCCTGCCGGGCGTGGCCTACTTCACCGGTGCGTCCGACGCCATGTGGACCGCCATCGGCCTTGCCATCGGCACGTATCTCAACTGGAAGTTCGTGGCGAAGCGTTTGCGGAAGTATTCCGTGGTGGCGGGCGATTCCATCACGCTGCCGGAATTCTACAGCAAGCGCTTCCATGACCGTAAGAACATCGTGTCCACGGTGGCCGCGCTCATCATCATGGTGTTCTTCTGCGTGTACGTGGGCAGCTGTTTCGTCACGTGCGGAAAGCTGTTCGCCACGCTGTTCGGCCTCGACTACGCCACGATGATGGTGCTCGGCGCCATCATCGTGTTTTTGTACACGCTGGTCGGCGGCTACCTTTCGGTGGTCACCACCGACTTCGTGCAGGGCGTGCTCATGTTCTTCGCGCTGGCCACCGTGTTCGTGGGCTCGGTCGCCTGGGCGGGCGGCGTCGACAACACCGTCGCGTTCCTGCAGAGCATCCCCGGCTTCCTCAGCGGCACCCAGATAGCGGTGCCCCTCGTGGACGACGCAGGCAGACAGCTCGTGGAGAACGGGGCTCCTCTGTTCGGCGACGCGGCCGAGTACCCGCTCATCACCATCGCCTCGATGCTGGCTTGGGGCCTCGGCTACTTCGGCATGCCGCAGGTGCTCGTGCGATTCATGGGCATCCGCTCGGCTGACGAGGTGAAGAAGTCGCGCGTGATCGCGGTCGTATGGTGCGTCGTGTCGCTGGCCTGCGGCATCTGCATCGGCTTGGTGGGCCGCGTCATCATCCCCGTCGACTTCGCCACGCAGGCCCAGGCCGAGAACGTGTTCATCGTGCTGTCCCAGATGATCCTGCCGCCGTTCATGTGCGGCGTGGTGGTGTCGGGCATCTTCGCGGCGTCGATGAGCTCCTCGTCCTCGTACCTGCTGATCGCCGGCTCCTCGGTGGCTGAGAACATCTTCCGCGGGGTCGTCAAGAAAGACGCCACCGACCGCCAGGTCATGATCGTTGCGCGTCTCACGCTCATCGCGGTGTTCATGTTCGGCATCATCGTGGCGTACGACGAGAACTCTTCTATCCTTCGGGGTGGTGTCCTACGCTTGGGCGGGCCTCGGCGCCTCGTTCGGCCCGCTCCACCGTGTGCGCCTTGTATTGGCGGCGCGCCAACATGCAGGGTGCGCTGGCCGGCATGATCACTGGCACGGTCACGGTGCTCGTCTGGCACAACTTCATCAAGCCTCTCGGCGGCGTGTTCGGCATCTACGAGCTGCTCCCCGCGTTCGTCCTGTCGTTCGCCGCCATCGTCATCGTGTCGCTGCTCACGCCCGCCCCGTCGGAGGCGGTCGCGAACGAGTTCGACCATTACATGGACGAAGGGGGAGCCGCCGTCGAAAAGGTCGTGCAGTAGTCGGATCGTTCACGGTTGCACAACATCTAGAGGAGGCCACCACAACACTTGGTGGCCTCCTCTTTTCCCGTCATGCCTGATGGAGGGCTTGTTTGTGGTTTCGTGACGGGAAGGATACGGCTGCGGCACTTCGACATCGTCCCATGTGGCGGCTTTGAACTGGGCTTATGAAACGCGTTCACAACCTTTTTTGACCATCGGCGCGAACGTGGTATCATGCGTTCAGCTTTTGCCCATACATACTACGTGCTCAATCTAGGAGGATTTCATACATGAGCGAGCATACAATCGGACTGAGCAGGCGAACATTCCTCACCGGCGCGGCCGCGCTCGGCGCCCTTTCCGTTCTGGCTCCGACGACCGCGTTCGCAGAGACGGCTGCTGAGAAGCAGGCTGAGGCCGATGCGGTGCGCAACCAGCTGATCGGCTTGCAGGCCGATCTCGAGGCTGCCGAAATCAGCTATTACTCCGCCCTCGACGAGCGCGATGCCGCGCAGAAGGCGATGGAGGATCAGCAGGCCAAAATCGACGACGCTAACAGCCAGATCAGCGATCTGCAGGACAAGCTGGGCACGCGTGCCCGCAACATGTACCGCAACGGATCCACGAGCTTCGTCGATTTCGTCCTGGGTGCCGCCTCGTTCGAAGAGTTCACCCAGAATTGGGATCTTCTCAACAAGATGAACGAGAACGACGCCGATATGGTCGACCAGACGAAGACCTTGCGCGAAGAGCTGCAGGCCGCCAAGGACGAATTCGCTCGCCAAGAGCAAATCGCCTCGGCCAAGGCTGCGGAAGCCAAGCAGATCCAAAGCGATGTCCAGGCCAAGGTCGACCAGGCTACCGAGCTGGTCAGCTCCCTCGATGCCGAAGCGCAGGAGCTCCTTCAGCAGGAGCAAGCTGCGGCGGCGGCCGCTGCGGCGGCGGAGGCTGCGGCCGAGGCCGAGCGTCAGCGCCAGGCGGAGCAGGCGGTGAATCCCGGCGGCGGCGGTGGCGGCGCTAGCGGCGGTTCAGGTTCCGGCTCCGGCGGCGGAAGCGGTTCGTCCGGCGGCGGCGGTGGCGGCGGTTCTGTAGTGTATCCGTCCCGTCCGGTCGGTTCCTACGACTCGGTCGTGGGCTACGCTATGAGCCGTATCGGCTGCCCCTACATCTGGGGTGCCGAAGGCCCCGACTCCTTTGACTGCTCCGGCTTGGTCACGTGGGCGTACCGCCAGGTGGGCATGTATCTGCCGCACCAGAGCGAGGCGCAGTACGCGGCAGCCGCGCGCGTCGTATCGGTTTCCGAGGCGCGTCCGGGCGACGTGCTGTGGCGTTACGGTCACGTCGGTATCGCGGTGAGTGCAGGCGGCTCGCACTACGTGCACGCTCCCACCTTCAACGCGTACGTGCGCGACACCGATCCGCTGTCGTGGGCGCAGTTCACGAACGCGCTGCAGTTCTAAGGCTTCGTACGATCACTAAGGGAGGGCTTCGGCCCTCCCTTCTTCTATACCACGGTGCCAACCGTTGGTTCCGCGCGAAAGGAGATCGACCATGCGCATATTCGTCGGGCTCGACAACGGGCTGCTGCCCGATCGCTTCGGCAAGCACGCCCCCGAAGCGTACCAGCTGGACGGGCATCCCGTCCGCTCGTTTCCCATAGAAATCGCCGACGTGCCCGAAGGCGCGCGCTCGCTTGCGCTCACGTTTCTCGACTACGACGCCGTCCCCGTGGGCGGCTTCTGCTGGATCCATTGGCTTGCGTGCGACATCGCGCCGGACACGACGCTCGTTCCCGAGAACGCCAGCGCCTCGGGCGAACTGGCTTGCGTACAGGGCTCGAACAGCGATTGGTCGCCTCTGGCAGGCAGCCATACCGACCCGCGGATCATCCATCGTTACGCGGGCCCGTACCCGCCTGACAAGGCGCACGACTACACGCTGACCGTGTACGCGCTCGATTGCGAGCTCGGTTTGTCCGAGGGCTACTTCCTCAACGAGTTCAGGCGCGCCGTTCGCGGGCATGTGCTGGACGAGGCTTCGCTCGAGCTGCCCAGCCGCGCATAGGGGAGGGCTCGTGGAAGCCGTTCGCATCGAGCATCCGCTCGAACCTATATATGCAGTCGATTCGCGCGTGCTCGTGCTGGGAACCATGCCTTCTCCGAAATCGCGCGAGATCGGATTCTACTACGGGCATCCGCAAAACCGGTTCTGGAAGGTGATGGGCGCGCTGTTCGACGAGCCCGAGCCGCTCGGCATCGAGGGACGCACGGCGTTTCTCTATGCGCACGGCATCGCTCTTTGGGACGTTCTGTCGTCCTGCGCTATCGTCGGAGCTTCGGATGCGAGCATCGTCGACCCCGTTGCGAACGATCTTTCGCGCATTGCCGAGGCGGCGCCGCTCGAAGCCGTGTTCACCACGGGCTCGAAGGCGACGGCGCTCTATCGCCGCTTCGGCGCGCCGCAGCTTCCCGGCCTTGCGCACACGGGACTTCCTTCCACCAGTCCTGCGAACGCGCGCATGCGCCTCGACGATCTCGTGAAAGCGTATTTGCCGATTCGCGAAACTTTGGTACGCCGGGACGGCGGCGGGCGATGAGCTTCTGCGAGGTCGTTGCTCGATTCGCTGGGCGGAGAGGTCGAGAAAAGGAGGAATCGTGGAGACACGCCCGGGGGCGTGTAGACAGTTGACACGCCGATGTTCCTAGCGTATTATTCTCCTGCTCGCGCGTTCGGGTTCACCGAAAAGCGCGGCAGGCAGCTTGATAAATACACATGAATTAAGCAGCGAATTATGGGCGTGTGCCCGAGTGGCTAAAGGGGACGGGCTGTAAACCCGTTGGCTATGCCTACCTAGGTTCGAATCCTAGCGCGCCCACCATTTTTCGCCTGTGTAGCTCAGTCGGTAGAGCACTTCCTTGGTAAGGAAGAGGTCGTCGGTTCAAGTCCGATCGCAGGCTCCATTTTTTGCTACCTGGCGGTGTAGCTCAGTTGGTTAGAGCACACGGTTCATACCCGTGGCGTCACTGGTTCAAATCCAGTCACCGCTACCATTGTATTATTTCGCGTCCGCTTTGTCGGACGCGTCGTTATTTTGTTTTCGTTTCGCGAAAATATCCTATAAGGAGGATGAAACATGGCTAAGGAGAAGTTCGAGCGTTCCAAGCCGCATGTTAACATCGGTACCATCGGCCACGTCGACCACGGTAAGACGACCCTGACGGCCGCCATTTCCAAGACGCTGTCCGAGAACGACGGCTCGCACGGCTCCGCTCGTGCCGACTTCACGGCGTTCGAGAACATCGACAAGGCTCCCGAGGAGCGCGAGCGCGGTATCACGATCTCCATCGCTCACATCGAGTACGAGACGGATTCCCGCCACTACGCTCACGTCGACTGCCCCGGTCACGCTGACTACGTCAAGAACATGATCACGGGTGCTGCTCAGATGGACGGCGCCATCCTCGTTATCGCCGCCACCGACGGCCCGATGGCCCAGACCCGCGAGCACATCCTGCTCGCCCGTCAGGTCGGCGTGCCCTACATCGTGGTCTTCCTGAACAAGTGCGACATGGTCGACGACGAGGAGCTCCTCGAGCTCGTCGAGATGGAAGTTCGCGAGCTGCTCGACTCTTACGAGTTCCCGGGCGACGACACCCCGATCATCCGCGGCTCCGCTCTGAAGGCTCTCGAGGGCGACAAAGAGTGGCAGGAGAAGGTCTGGGAGCTCATGGACGCCGTCGACTCCTACATCCCGACGCCGGAGCGCATGGTCGACAAGCCGTTCCTGATGGCCGTCGAGGACACGATGACCATCACCGGCCGTGGCACCGTTGCCACCGGTCGTGTGGAGCGCGGTACGCTGCATGTTAACGACCCGCTGGAGATCGTCGGTATCAAGGAGACCCAGAACACGGTCTGCACCGGTATCGAGATGTTCCGCAAGCTGCTCGACGAGGCTCAGGCCGGCGACAACATCGGCTGCCTGCTCCGCGGTGTCAAGCGCGAGGAGATCGTTCGCGGCCAGGTTCTCTGCAAGCCCGGTAGCGTGACCCCGCACACCGAGTTCGAGGGTCAGGTCTACATCCTGACGAAGGAAGAGGGCGGCCGCCACACGCCGTTCTTCGACGGCTACCGTCCGCAGTTCTACTTCCGCACGACGGACGTGACGGGTGTTGCCCACCTTCCCGAGGGCACCGAGATGGTCATGCCGGGCGACAACGTGGAGATCAAGGGCGAGCTCATTCACCCGATCGCCATGGAAGAGGGCCTGCGCTTCGCTATCCGCGAGGGTGGCCGCACGGTCGGCTCCGGTCGCGTTACGAAGATCATCAAGTAACACCGTTTTAGCGTGATCCGGCGGGGCCCGCTCCAAGCGGGCCCCGCTCATGAAAATTCATGTGTATGAGATCCAAGCTCGTTTCAGTTGAGGCATAAAGGAGAATTCATGCGTACGTTGGTCACTTTGGCGTGCACGGAGTGCAAGCGCCGTAACTACACGACCAAGAAGAACAAGCAGAACAATCCTGATCGTATCGAGTTGAAGAAGTACTGCAAGTGGTGCAAGTGCCACACGGTGCATAAAGAAACCCGATAGCGCGTCAGAGGTTTGCACGAGCATAGGCCAGTAGCTCCAATTGGTAGAGCGGCGGTCTCCAAAACCGCATGTTGGGGGTTCGAGTCCCTCCTGGCCTGCCAGCTCGAGTATATGAGCAGCTTGCATCAGGTTGCTTGGATGAGCAGCTTGTGATCAGGCTGCTTGTTTGGCGTTTACACGGATACGAATCCCCGGTTAAGGAATCAGATGGCGAAGAAATCAAAGACACAGCGAGCGAAGGCATCTGCCGCACGCGCAGCCCGCAAGGAGCAGGCGCTGAAGGAAGAGGCCGCTGCCAAGGCGAACAAGAACGCCGAGGCCGATACTGCTGCGACCGAGGCGCCTAAGAAGCGGTTCTTCAAGAAGGCCGAGAAAAGCGACGCGGCCGTGGACGGCGGCAAGCAGGCGAAGGCCTCTGCGAAAGCCGTCGAGAAGAAGGTCGAGAAGGCTCCTGAGAAGAAGCCTGCGAAGAAGCGTCGTTTCGGGTTTCTCAAGGACGTTCGCTCGGAGCTCAAGCGCGTCACGTGGCCGACCAAGCAGGACGTCCTGCGCTGGAGCGTCGTCGTGGTAGTCGCGCTCGTGTTCTTCGGCGTGTACGTTGCCGTGCTCGACAACGTCGTCATCACGCCGCTGCTGATTGCAATTTCCGGTTTGGGGGTCTAAGCGCATGGCGAAGAAGTGGTACGTCCTGCACACGTATTCAGGATACGAGAACAAGGTCAAGAAGAACCTCGAGACGCGCATCGAAACGATGGGTCTCGAGAACAACGTCTTCGGCATCGAGATCCCGACCGAGATGGTCACCGAGATCAAAGAGGGCGGCCGTCGCGTCGAGAGCGAGAAGAAGGTGTTCCCGGGCTACGTGCTGGTTCGCATGGAGCTGGACGATCGCAGCTGGGCTGCGGTTCGCAACACCCCGGGCGTGACGGGGTTCGTGGGTGCCGACGGCAACCCTGCGCCGCTCACGCGCGACGAGTACAACAAGATCATGAAGCGCACGAGCCGCGAGGCTCCGAAGAAGACTTCGTCGAGCCTGGAAGTGGGGCAGTCGGTGAAGGTGGTCTCGGGTCCGCTCGCCGAGTTCGACGGCGTGGTGTCCGAGGTGTCGCCCGATGCCGGCAAGGTGAAGGTCATGGTCTCCATCTTCGGCCGCGAGACTCCGGTCGAGCTTTCGTTCGATCAGGTGGCCAAGATTTAAAGGTGCGAACACAAGCGGCGTCGCGTGCCCGCGTGGACCGGGGCTTCTCATTCGACCTATGCCGCTTTGTTGATAGATTTGTCTAGATGATTTTACTCAGCTGAAAGGAAGCTCTCATGGCTGAAAAGAAGCAAACCGGCTTTATCAAGCTGCAAATCCCCGCGGGTGCCGCCAACCCGGCTCCTCCGGTCGGCCCGGCCCTCGGCGCCCAGGGCGTCAACATCATGCAGTTCTGCCAGGCGTTCAACGCCCAGACGCAGGACCAGTCCGGCACCATCATCCCGGTCGAGATCACGGTGTACGAGGACAAGTCGTTCACCTTCGTGTGCAAGACCCCGCCGGCGGCCGTCCTCATCAAGGAGAAGCTGAACATCAACAGCGGTTCCGGCCTGCCGCACGTGCAGCCCGTCGGCACGCTCACGGAGGATCAGCTCCGCGAGATCGCCGAGATCAAGATGCCCGACCTCAACGCCAACACCATCGAGGCCGCCATGGAGATCATCGCCGGCACGGCTCGCAGCATGGGCGTGCGCATCGAGGGTCGCGAGATGAAGATCAAGTACGTGCCCTCCAAGAAGGTCGCGGCCATGCTTCAGGGCAAGACGCTGGAAGACTAGCCTCCAGCTGCCCGACGTAGGGAATGACCGGCCGCCGGAAAGGCGGCCGTTGTTCGATAGAACGCAGTGGAAGGGCGCCGAGGGCGCTCGCTACTCACCACGAAAGGAAGAACCATGACGAAGCTTTCCAAGAACTATCGCGCCGCTCTCGAGAAGGTCGGCGAGGAGACCCGCGCCCCCCTCGAGGCCATGGCCCTCGTGAAGGAGGTCTCGTTCGCGAAGTTTGACGAGACGGTGGAGGCGGACTTCCGCCTGGGCATCGACACCCGTCAGGCCGATCAGCAGCTCCGCGGCACCGTGAGCCTGCCGAACGGCTCGGGCAAGACCGTCCGCGTGGCCGTGTTCGCCGAGGGCGAAGCCGCCCGTGCCGCCGAAGAGGCCGGTGCCGACATCGTGGGCACCGACGAGCTGACGCAGCAGATCCAGGCCGGCGAGTTCAACTTCGACGCCGCCGTGGCCACGCCCGATCAGATGGGCAAGGTCGGTCGCCTGGGCAAGATCCTCGGTCCCCGCGGCCTCATGCCGAACCCGAAGCTGGGCACCGTCACCAACGACGTGGCGAAGGCCATCAACGAGCTCAAGGGCGGCCGCGTGGAGTACCGCGCCGACCGTTACGGCATCGCGCACGTCATCCTCGGCAAGGTGAGCTTCACCGCCGAGCAGCTGGCCGAGAACTACGGCGCCGTGTACGACGAGATCCTCCGCATGAAGCCGGCCGCCGCGAAGGGCAAGTACGTGAAGTCCATCACGGTGTCCTCCACGATGAGCCCCGGCGTGAAGGTCGATCCGTCCGTGAACCGCAACTACACGGAGCCCGCCGCTGAATAAGCGCACGAGCGCGAACTATGAAAAGGAGCCGAGAGGCTCCTTTTCTTTTGCATCATGAACTAACAAATGTTTCACGTGAAACACTCTGAGACGCCTATGCTCGACGGGGAGGAAGGCGATGCGGAGCCCCTCGCCCCCACGCTTCCTATAACGATCTCAATGTGATATCATATTCGTATCACCTCGCTGAGGTGGCGGGCGAGCGCATGGGGCGCGGAGCCTGAGAGAGAAAGGGATCATCATGTCCGTCGAGAAGACCGTTCATGCAAGGAGCGGCTGGCCGATGCTGGCGCTTCTGCTCGCCGTCGTCGCGCTGTGCGTCGCGTTGATCGTGACGGGGGCGACCATGGCTCCGCCCGATGATGCGCCTATCACGACCGCGACGCAAACGCTCGGCATTGCGCTGCTGGTGGCGGGCATCGTCGCCGTATGCGTGGCGCCCGTCCTGCTGCTGATGGGCTTCTTCACCATCCAGCCGAACCAGGCGCGCGTGCTCATCCTGTTCGGCGACTACAAGGGCACCGTGCGCGACGAAGGTTTCCACTGGGCCAACCCGTTCTACTCCCGCAACGCCGGCTCCACGGTCGACGTGGCCACGGGCAAGCCCATCGCGAAGTCCACGAAGGTCTCGCTGCGCGCCCGCACGTACAACGGCGAGCACCTCAAGGTGAACGACAAGTGCGGCAACCCCATCGAGATCGCCGACGTCATCGTGTGGCGCGTCGAGAACACGGCGAAAGCGCTGTTCGACGTGGACGACTACAACACCTACGTGCATACGCAAAGCGAGACGGCGCTGCGTCATGTGGCCACCACGTACGCCTATGACCAGATGCCCGGCGAGCCCGAAGACGAGATCACGCTGCGCAGCAACATCGAGGAGGTGTCCGAGGCGCTCAAGGAAGAGTTGGCGGTGCGCCTGGAGAAGGCCGGCGTGGTCATCGACGACGCGCGCCTCACGCACCTGGCGTACGCGCCGGAGATCGCCCAGGCGATGCTGCGCCGCCAGCAGGCCGAAGCCGTCATCGCCGCCCGCGAGAAGATCGTGCAGGGCGCGGTGAGCATGGTGGACATGGCGCTGGCCGAGCTGTCGGCGAAGAACGTGGTAGACTTGGACGACGAGCGCAAGGCCGCCATGGTGTCGAACCTCATGGTGGTGCTCTGCGGCGAGTCCGACGCGCAGCCCGTGCTGAACACGGGAACGCTGTACCAGTAGGAAGGAACGCTGCGGCGCGGCGCCACGCGCCGTGCCGCAGCTTCGGTGGCAAGCTATGGCGAAGCGAAAACAGTATCCCCTGCGCATCGATTCGGAGGTGTGGGCCGGCATCGAACGGTGGGCCGCCGACGATTTGCGCAGCGTGAACGCCCAGGTGGAGTTCATCCTGCGCCGGGCGCTCAAGGACGCGGGGCGCCTCAAGGACGAAGGCGGCCGGCAGCCCGGGCATCCGGGACTCACGGGAGACGAAGAAGCGCCCGCGGAGTGATTCCGCGGGCGCTTCCGTTCGTTCGGGCAGGAAAGGGGAGGGCGGTTACGCCAGCACCTCTTCGCGCTCGACGACCTCTTCCAGCTTCTCGCGCGCCGGAGCGCGGGAGGAGTCGTGCTCGGAACCCTGCACGCGGCCGAGCTTCGTGTTGTCCTCCTTGCGGTTGCGCAGCGCGCGCACCGGGCTGGGCTGGTCCTCGATGCGGTAGTCCTCGCCGTCCTTCTTCTGCGCCTCGCGGATGACGCGGTGGCTGGGCACGTTCTGAATGCGGCCGTTCACCTGATCGTTCCAGCCGAAGAAGCGGTAGTCGCCGGGCAGCTCGTCCAGCTCGACGAACTCCTCTTCCTTCGCGGTGAGGGTCGCCTGCTCGTCCAGCACCTCGCGCACGTAGTCCTTCGTGGGGTGGAAGTCCAGAAGCTCGGGGAACTCGCCGTCGGGGATGAGCGACTGCCATTCCGATGTTCTCGTGCTTGTACAGCAGGTCGGCGGCCTTGTGCAGGTGCCCGACTTCCTGCTCGAAGTGCTGCTCCCAGATCTTCTTCACGTACGGGTCGACCTCGGTCTCGTAGAACGAATAGTACAGGTACGTCTCCATGTACTCGCGCAGAAGCAGGTTCTGCAGCCAGGTGGCCGAAGGGTCGAGCAGCGCGCCGTAGTGCGTGACGTGCTCTTCCTCGACCATGCCGATTTCCAGGTAGAGGTCGCGCGCGACGCCTTCGGGCTGCGTGTTGCCCAGGTTCATGTAGAAGTTCATGGTCTGCTGCTCGCCGGCCGTCAGGATGAGCGCGCCGAGGATCGTGCGGATGTCGGCGGTCTTGGCGTTGCGCGGGGCGCGGACCGAGTCGAACGGATGGCGATGGTGCGCGACGGTGGGACGGCCCGGCGTGATCTCGATGGTGTCGAGCACGAGCTCGTGGGCGGGCAGGTCCTCGTCGACCTTGAGCAGGTTCGCGTAGCGGTACAGGTGGTCGAAGTCCTCGAGCAGGGCGAAGTCCATGCAGGATTTCGCGTACGCGTCGGGCTCGTGCATGGCGAGCCAGGCCGTGAGGTCGACGGCCAGCTGCTCGTAGCCGATGGTGGTCTCAAGCGGCGTCTCGTCGGAGGGCGACAGCCAGTTCACGTGCTTCTGCTGACCGGCCTCGATGCGGCGCATGAGGGCGAGGTCGCGGCGCAGGTCGTTGTCCTCGCAGTTGCGGTTGAAGTTGTGGCCGAACATCACGGCCTCCACCTCGATACCGTTCATGAGGATGATGCGCGCCTTGGTGTACGGATCGGTTTCCAGCTTCTTGTAAGGGCGGGGCGAAAGATCCTTCCAGTCCAGCATCATGTCCTCAAGGGATTTCGTCGGTTTCTGGTCAAACGGGTTCATAGAGCCTCCTGTTCGTTTGCTGACGGTTGCCCTTGCCATGCTAGAGGCGGCGCTCGCGCGCGTTGCCGCCCGCCGCGGAGGCGTTTCGGGGTCGTGGGAGGGATGTAACGGCCTCGGAAGCCGGGGCGGCAGTGCTATACTGGGCGACGGCAAACAACGGCGTACAAGGCAAGGTGCGAACGCGTATGATCATCAGGAAGTCCCCGGCCGAGATCGAGGCCATGAAGGAAGCGGGCCGCGTGTCGGCCAAGGTGCTGCGCGAAGTAGGCGCGCAGGTGCGGCCCGGCGTGTCCACGCTCGAGCTGGACGAGCTGGCCGAGGCGCTCATCCGGGCGGAAGGCGGCGTGCCCGCGTTCAAGGGCTACGGCGGGTTCCCCGGCTCCATCTGCGCATCGGTGAACGAGCAGATCGTGCACGGCATCCCTTCGCGCAGCGTGGTGCTCAAGGAGGGCGACATCATCTCCATCGACACGGGCGCCATCGTGGACGGCTGGGTGGGCGACAACGCGTGGACGTACGCGGTGGGGAAGATCTCGCCGGAGAAGAAGCGCCTGCTGGACGTGACCGAGCGGTGCATGTGGGCCGGGCTCGACGCCGCGCGACCGGGCAACCGGCTGGGCGACATCGGCCACGCCGTGCAGAGCGTGGCCGAGGAAGCGGGCTACGGCGTGGTGCGCGAGTACGTGGGGCACGGCATCGGGCGCGACATGCACGAGGATCCCAACGTGCCGAATTTCGGCCGCAAGCACACCGGCGTGAAGCTGGAGGCGGGCATGGTGCTGGCCATCGAGCCGATGATCAACCTGGGCACGTACAAGACGCGCCAGATGCCCGACGGGTGGCTCGTGTGCACGCGCGACGGCCTGCCGTCGGCGCACTTCGAGAAGACGGTGGCCATCACCGAGGACGGCCCCGTGATCCTGACCACCGAAGAGGGGCATAGGCGACCGGTGTAGGGCGCTAGCCTGCGAGGGCGCCGCGTCCGAACGAGAGCACCACCCCGATGGCGATGATGGTTTCGATCGAGCCGATCACCAGGAAGAGGATGCGTGCGCTGCGAGGGCTGTCGACGCCGTGGATGGTTCCTTTGGCGAAGAGCGCAGGTGCTTTCCAGGAGACGAGCATGAGAGCGAGGTTGGGAAGGCCCAGGATGGCCGCTATGCTCAGCGTCTCGTACTTGGAGCCGTACCGGTCGATCACGCCGTGTACGCCGGCATGCAGCGCGATGGTGTCAGGCAGCGATCCGAGCGCTGCCGCCGCAGCGGCGAGCGGCGCGATGCAAAGCGCGATCCAAACCGCCCACTCCCAGGCTTTCATCTTCATCGGCGCGCCGCCTTTCCGCGTGATTCGCTACTTCAGCTGCTTGCCGTCGGTGTCCCAGTAGAAGCGCTTGAACTTGGGGATCTGGTTCACGTGCATCACCTTCGCCCAGACGTTGTGCATGAACGAGTCGGGCGCGTAGTGCAACGGGTAGGGCTCGGGGGTGCGGCGCAGCGTCTCGAGGGCCTGCTGCAGGCGCGCGCGGTTCTCCATGCTGCGATCCAGCACGTAGCGTGGCACGCAGCTGTAGACGAACGGATCGTACGCCTCGCGGTAGTCGATGGTCTCGCCCAGCAGGAACTCGCGCACGATGAGCTCGACGAAGTTCTGGCCGCCCAGGCTCATGTAGTACGTGTTGCGGCCGCAGCGCGTGTTCACCTCGAAGAAGCGGAACGAGCCGTCGCGCTCGTCCAGCTTGATGTCGAAGTTCGCGAAGCCGCGGTAGCCCGTGCGTTTGAGGAAACGCTTGGCGCACGCGATGATCTCGGGCTCGCGCTCGCCCATGATGCACAGCGGGTTGCCGAGTGCTGTGGGGTCGTGGTCCTGCAGGCATACGACGCCGCCCGACACCACGCGCACCTCGCCCGAGGCGTCCGAGAACGTGGTGAGCGTGCGGATGGCGTCGTCGCCGCCGGGGATGAAGTCCTGCAGCACCAGCTCGTTGCCGTAATCGGAGGGGCGGATGTCGCGCCAAACCTGAGCCAGCTCCTCGGCGCTTTCGATCTCGTAGATCTTGCGCTTGCGGGGTATGTCGGCATCTTGGAACTGCGCCGAGTTCGACGGTTTCGCGATCAGCGGGTAGGGGGAAGTCCTGCACGGGCAGCTCGCCGGGCCGTTCTCGCTGCAATCGAAGTACCAGGTGCCGGGGGTACGGGGATGTCCAGGTTCGTCACACAGCTCGTAGAAACGGCGCTTCTGCGTGATGTCGTCGAGCAGGTCGAAGTCGATGTAGGGAACCGTGTAGCCGGCCGCTTCCAAGCGCGGCTTTCCCGACGACAGCATGCGCGCGTGGCAGTCGTCGCAGCCCAGCACCAGCAGCACGCGGTCGGGGTCCTCGGCGCGTACTTGGGCGGCCACGCGCTCGAGCGCGTCGTAGAGGCCTTCCGGCTCGTGGATGAGCGGCTCCAGGCGGTAGTCGGTGAAGCGGCTCGACGACAGCATCTTGATGTCCTGCGTGGCCAGCACGATGGTGCGCTCGACGCCGTAGGCGCGGTGCAGCTCGCGCACGTAGCTGTAGGCCAGGATGTCGCCGCCTACGACGACGGGCTGCAAGCGGCGCGCGACGTCGGCGGTAGATGCGATGCGGGGTGAAGCGGGCATATCGGGTTCTCCTTATGTACGGTATACCGCAGCATTATCCCATAGCTCGCTTTCGGCGTGGCGCGGGAAGCGAATCTCCGTGAAGAGCCGAGAAACGCGGGGCGGCGATCCGTTGGCCGCGGGCTGGGGGCTGCGTCTGGATATGGGGTTTCCATCGCCGCCCTTGGGGATTGCGCGGCGGTGGCGTATCATACCGAAGGATATGAACGCACCCGCCGCGCGAGAAGCGCAGGCGCGCACGCAGGAGGAGCCGATCATATGTGCGGATTCGTGGGATTCACCGCGGTCGATTACGATACCGATACCAACAAGGCCGTCGTCAAGGACATGGCCGATCGCATCGCCCATCGCGGGCCCGACGACGAGGGCTTCTTCGTGGACGACGACATCGCCATGGGCTTCCGCCGCTTGAGCATCATCGACCTCGAGGGCTCGCGCCAGCCCATGCAGAACGCCGACGGCACGGTGACCGTCACGTTCAACGGCGAGATCTACAACTTCCAGGAGCTGCGCGCCGAGCTTGAGGCGCTGGGCTACGAGTTCGTCACGAACGGCGACACCGAGACCATCGTCCACGGCTACGAGGCGTGGGGCACCGACGTGTTCGAGAAGCTGCGCGGCATGTTCGCCATCGCCATCTGGGACGCGCCGAAGAAGCGCCTCGTGTGTGCGCGCGACCTGTTCGGCATCAAGCCGTTCTACTACCAGCACGACGGCAACCGCCTGATCTACGGCAGCGAGATCAAGGCGTTTCTGGCGCACCCGGCGTTCAAGAAGGAACTCAACCGCGAGATGCTGCCGCAGTACCTGTGCTTCGAGTACATGAACGACTCGCAGACCATGTTCAAGGACGTGCACAAACTGTTGCCCGGCCACTTCATGGTGTTCGAGGGCGGCAAGCTGAACGTCGAGTGCTACTACCATATCACGTACAAGATCGACGAGTCGAAGGGTCTGGACGAGTGGGCCGACGAGATCAACCGCGTGTTCGACGAGTCGGTGGCGGCGCATGAGATCGCCGACGTGGAGATCGGCAGCTTCCTGTCGGGCGGCATCGACAGCTCGCTGGCCGCGTACTGCATGGGCCAGCACGCGCCCGACATCAAGACGTTCTCGGTGGGCTACGATATCGGCTGCGAGGACAAGCTGGCCGAGATCAACGCGCTGCCCGACTTCGACATCAAGCTGAACGAGCTGGACGACGCCACCGCCTTCGCCGAGTGGGCGAAGCTGCCGAACTTCCAGACGAAGGTGAGCGCCGAGGAGTTCCTCGACATCGTGCCCACCGAGCAGTACCACATGGACGAGCCGCTGGGCGCGCCCAGCGCCATCCCGCTGTTCTTCGTCAGCAAGCTGGCGCGCGAGCAGGTGAAGGTGGTGCAGTCGGGCGAGGGCGCCGACGAGCTGTTCGGCGGCTACTGGATCTACCACGACCAGTTCGAGTTCGACAAGTACTTCAAGGTGCCGCGCCCTTTGCGCGCCGCCGCGGGCGCGGTGGCCGAGAAGCTGCCGTCCTTCCACGGGCGCCGCTTCGCCATGCGCGGCTCGGGTGGGCCGGAGAAGAGCTACCAGCGCGCGAGCATGAACTACATGTGGGACGAGATCCCCAACGTGCTGAAAGACTACGACGGCCCCTGCAAGCCGTGGGAGTGGTGCAAGCCGCACTTCGACGAGGCCGCGAAGCAGAACCTCGACATCATCACGCAGACGCAGTACGTGGACATGGTCAGCTACATGCCGTTCGACATCTGCCTGAAGGCCGACAAGATGTCCATGTCGCAGTCGCTTGAGCTGCGCGTGCCGTTCTTGGACAAGAAGGTGCTCGACGTGGCGCTGCAGCTGCCCACCGCGTGCCGCGTGGACGACGACCACGCGAAGTACGCGCTGCGCGTGGCCGCCAGCAAGCTCGGGTTCCAGAAGAAAGTGGCGAACATGCCGAAGCAGCCGTTCATCACGCCTTTGACCGTGTGGCTGCAGACCGACCTGTACTACGACCGCATCAAGCAAGCGTTCACGGGCGAGGCCGCGCACGAGTTCTTCAACGTGGACTATCTTGTGCAGATGCTGGACGACCACAAGTCGGCCGACTTCAGCACGGTCGAGGGTCGCGGCAAGCTCAAGATGATGCGCATCTGGAACATCTACTGCTTCCTGTGCTGGTACGAGGTGTTCTTCGGGAAATCGAGCGAGCAGCTGAAGCCGAAGACGCAGGTGGCGTAAAGCGACTGTGTTGGAGTGTGCGCGCCCGGCCGACCAGCCGGGCGCGTTGCGTTTCGGGGGAGGGCCGTCCGGCGCGCGCGAGGAAGATCGGTGTCCTGAGCGGGGTGCGTTCGAAATTTTGGCAAGATCACGTCCATATGCGAGCCTTTGCGCGCCTTCGGTCGGCCATGTCCGCCGGTGCGATTGTGAAACCGCAGGTCGGACGACTTCCGGACTGCTATATTCTTGAGTGAGGATAGCCATATCGGCCTGATCATACCAGGATTCCGCGGCGGCCATGTGCGCGCTGCTTGCCGTATCGGGCGGCTTGTCATCGGCCGAATTTGCACAAAAAGCGTCGACGTTCGATGTTGTGAACGCTCGCGCTTCTTCTTGCCCGCTTGTTCGTCGGCGTTTTCCCTGCACGTTGATTGCGGGGGAGGCTTTGGCTCGGGCGATGGTCGAGCAAAGCATCCAACGTCGGCGATTTTTGTTCAGGAGACGCCCTTTTCGTTGCAGTCATGATGACGGCAGGGCCTTCTTTGCGAAAAGCGGCGGCGGAGGATGCTGCAAATTCGACTGAGTGCGAATCAAAGGCGAACATGATCGATGCGGGAGGTTCGCACCCGATGCGGGATCGATTCGATCGTCGAGGTTGAGACAGTGCGGTTGGCTGCTTGCGCGGAATGCAGGATATTGTCCTCGTTTCCTTCTCTATGTCATAATCGTTGCGGTCACACCCCCATGCAGGGTGCGGGGATTGAAATATCGAGGCCGTTTCGAGAGCCAACCTCGCCATAAGTCGCATCCTCATGCAGGGCGCGGGGATTGAAATTCGATTGGCTCAAGGCGGCAGACCCGAAGCTTGAAGTCGCACCCTCATGCAGGGCGCGTGGATTGAAATTGGTATCGAAGTCACTGTGCCACAGCCATGCCGACGGTCGCACCCTCATGAAAGGTGCGGGGATTGAAATCGGTTTCGGGCCACTCCGCTCCGCCCCTTCCGCTCTTCGTGTGCAGCAAAACGAGGTTTTGGCAGTCTTGACCGCTTGGGACGACGTGTTTTCGAGGTCGGGCGCCGTGTTTCCGGGGCGCGGTCGAGTGTCATCTGGGGTTTTGCCGCGATGCCGTCTCGGGTGTGAGGACTCCTCGTGCCAAAACCTCGTTTTTGCTGCACATCGCCTTGTGAAAACGTGCAGCGGGGTATTTTTCAGGCAGCTGTGGGGGCAGGTTGGGTGCGAAACGGCTCCCATGACAATCGCAAGGCGGCTTCGACCTGCTTTGACGCGCCTTATCGCCTCATGCGGTCGTATGATCCCAGGTGACGAAATCCACGTGCGACCGTCGATGCCCGACTCGACCGCCGAAACTGTCATAGGAGCCGTTTCGCGCCCAACCCGCCAACCGCCCGCCAACCCGCCAACCCGTCGACGCAGCGCCTCCCCGCCATCCCTCGCGCAGCTGCGACAGCGCTCCCTTGCGACAACGAGAAGTTGCCGGGCCGTCAATGCATGCGTGACGGGGGAGGCGACCGCCCCATGATACGCTTGCAACGTTGAAACACGTGTTGAACGAAGCAGCACCTCGAGGGGCATTAGCGACGATGCCTGGGCCTTGCACGGCTTTGGCACCGCATACATTCGAGTGACCGGAGGGATCACGTGGATACGTCTGCAACAACCAATCATGGGGAATCGAACAACGCGAACGGCGGCTTCTCGCGCAGGACGTTCGTCAAGGGCGGCTTGGCCGCCGGCGTCGCTGCGCTGGGCGGAATGGCGCTGACGGGATGCGCCGCAGCACCGGCTTCATCGAAGCAGGCGGCTGCCGCCGACGCCGCCGCTCCGACCGACGAGATCACTGCGCGCCTGGTGGAGCGCGTGCACGACGCCAACCTGCCCGACGCGGCGCCCATCCTGCCGGTGGAGCCGCCGGCGTCGTGGGACGACGAGGCCGACGTGGTCATCGTCGGTGTGGGCGGCGGCGGTATCGTGGCCACGGCGTTCCTCGCCCAGCAGGGGCTCAAGGTCATCGGCATCGAGAAAGAGGGCCAGGTGGGCGGCGCGAGCCGCCATGCCTGCACGTTCGCCAACGTGTTCGGCGGATCGAAGGACCAGAACGCGCTCGAGTTCAGCGTTCCCACGTTCCCGCCCGACGTGAAGGCGTTCACCCGCATGTACGAGGAGCAGAACTCTTACTCCATCGACGAGAAGTTCCTTATGAACCAGCTGCTCATGTCGGGCCCCGCGTGCGACTGGATCATGGAGCAGGACGGCATGAACATGGAGTGCATGGGCCCCATCTGGCATGATGCCGACGTCCATGCCGGCAAGCAGAGCGTGGTGCTGGGCATGGACAACCCCACGAACGCCATGGAGGCCGTCGCGCTGTCGGCGGGCGCCGACATCCGCCTGTCCACGAAGTGCGAGAAGCTCGTGGCTGACGGCGGTCGCGTGGTGGGCGTCGTGGCCAAGGGGCCGGATGGCAAGGAGCGCTACGTCAAGGCCGAGAAGGGCGTCATCCTGTGCGCGGGCGGCTTCGGCATGAACCGCGACCTGATCCGCGCCTACCTGCCGAGCGCCTACGAGGGCACCGTGCAAGGCGGTCCCATGCCGTCGCATACGGGCGAAGCCTTCCGCATGGGTCTGGGCATGGGCGCCGACTTCTCCGGCTTCGATTCGTGGAGCTGTTGGGAAGGCGCCATCGACGAGGAGACGGCCGGCGGCGACGGCCAGTTCTGGCACTATTTCTGGCACGGCGAGCGCCAGCTGTTCCACAACCCGTGGCTCATCATCGACAAGCGGGGCAACCGCCAGCCGTACTTCGCAGCCACGCAGGAGCTGTTCGCGAACCCGGGCGGGCAGATGGGCGACCTGAGCAACTGCGCGGCCTGGATGTCGGCGGTGGGCCACCATGTGTACTCCATATGCGACTCCGACTTCCCGACCACCGTGTTCGAGAAGAACGTGCTCACCGACGAGGGCACCGACCGCAACCGCATTCCCATCACCGACCCGAGCACGCTGATCGACACGAAGGGCCTCGTGTCGGCAGACTGGCTGGCCGAGGTCGACGAGGCGGTGGAGCGCGGCGCCGTGAAGAAGGCCGACACCATCGAGGAGCTGGCCGATATGCTGCTGCTCGACCGCGACGTGCTGGTGCGCGCGGTGAAAGAGTACAACGAGCTGTGCGAGAAGGGCGTGGATGACGAGATGTCCACGCCGTACGACCCCTCGTGGCTGCATCCCGTGGTGAAGCCGCCGTTCTACGGGGCCATCATCGGCAGCCAGATGGCGAAGACGATGTGCGGCCTGCGCACCGACGAGCATCTGCAGGTCATGCGCGAGGACGGCTCGCTCATCGAGGGTTTGTACGCCAACGCCACCACGGCAGGCGGCCTGTCGGGCGAGGCGAACTACGGTTGCTTCTGGAATTCGACGGTGTTCGGCGGCGTGGGCACCAGCTGGATCACCGGGTGGATCGCGGCGAAGTCGCTGTTGGACGCCCAGTAGGGTTGCGTCGGCGCGTCGGATCGGCTTCCGGCGCGCCGCGCTCAGCGCCGCATGCCGTTGCGGATGAAGCCGACCAGCTTGAGCGCCAGCGGCTTCGCAAGCGTCTCGCGATAGGCGAGGCACAGGGGCAGCTCGATCCGGTCGCTCGGATGGAACGGCAGGAAGACCGACTGCGGGTAGGCCTTCTCCATGCGCGGATCGAAAGGCTGCAGATGCACCCCGCCTCCGCTGCAGAACGCGTCGATGGCCTCGTCGTTCAACGGCACTTCGCGAAAGCTCGGATCGAAGCCGTGCTCGTGGCAGGCGGTAATGAAGGCGTTGGTGAACAGATCGAAGTCGAAGGGGCTTCTGATGGGAACCCCTTCGAGGTCGGCGATGCGGACGGACGCCCGCCTGCCGAAGGGGTTGGACCTCAGCGTGATCACGCGCGTCTCCACGGGGCCGAGCGGCACGAGCCTGATGCCGGGGCGCTTGTAGGTTCCGTGCACGAAGCCGAGGTCGATGGCTTCTTCCTCCAGGGCGTTCAGGATGGCGGTATCGGACATCTTGAACGTGGAGACGGAGCACCCAGGCGTGCGGTAGACGAACTCGTCGATGAGCGCCACCGCTTCGTGACCCTTGTTGAAAAACAGGTAATCGAGCGGGAACGACTTGAACGCGATGGCCAGCGATTCCGTCTGCCGCGCGCCCGCGCCCTGCGCTTGCACGTACAAGTCGATCTCGTCCAGCTCGCGCAGCACCGCTTCGGCGTGAACGAGGATCTCGCGGCCGTTTTCGGTGAGGCGCATCCCGTCGTCACGGTCGAACAGCTCGAACCCCATCTCGTGCTCGAACGAGCGGATGGCCTTGGAGACGGCCTGCTTGGAGACGTACAACTCCTCGGCGGCCTTCGCCGCGCTTCCGCAATGCGCCACGGCCGACAGGTATCTCAACTGATGAAGCTCCACGCAGCACCTCCCCTGTGCTCGCTTGCGCCCGCGCAGGCGCTATCCGCGTCCCAGCTTGCCCTTCACCTTGCCCACGATGGAGCCGACGAAGGCGGCTTCGGGCACGCGCAGCTTGATGGACAGGCCGAACGTCACCACAAGCGCCACGATGCCACCGGCCAGCACGTAGGCGAGGGCCTGCGGGATGGAACCGGACAGCGGCGCGACGAACATCTGCAGCGCGAACAGCACGCCGCTGCCCGCAGCGGCGCCCAGGCCGCCGAACAGAAGGCCGCGCGCGCACGCTTTCGCCACCGACCGCAGGCCGAACGGCCCGAGGCGGCGGCGCAGGTAGGCGAACAGGCACACGTCGGCAACCACGTAGAACAGCACCTCGGCCGCCGCGATGATCTCGATGGGGAAGCGCTCGACGTTGGCCGCGCCGAACATCGTGAGCGCGATCTGCGCCGCACCGGCCACGAAGTTGAACGCCGCGAACACGCCCATCTTCCGCAAGCTGGAGAAGATCTTCTGCAAATACGTGTTCACGCCGTACACGGGCAGGGCGAAGGCCAACACGGTCATGTACGTGGCGATGGAGTTGACGTTGTCCATGGTGAACGCGCCTGCATGGTACAGGGTGACCAGCGGCAGCGCGAACACCATGAGGTACAGCGCGAAGGGGATCATGAAGAACAGGATCTGGTTCGTGCCGCCGATGATGCCGCGCTTCACTCCTTCGGCGTCGCCTTCGGCCTGCATGTCGGCAAGTTCGGTGAACATGGCGGTGGTGATGGGCACCGCGAGAAACGCGTAAGGGAGCGTGAACCATTGGCGCGCGTACAGCAGGATGGAGGGGCCGTTGTCGGAGAACCCGTAAGCCGCCGCCGTCTGCACCGAAACCACGATGGTGGAGCACAGCATGACGAACAGCGCGGGGATGCCCAGCCCCAGCGTCTCGCGTAGCGCGGGGTCTCGGAAATCAACGCGGGGACGTATGCGGATGCCGTTCTTCTTGAGCGCCGGCAGCTGGATGGCCAGCTGCACGAACACGCCCAGCGGGTTGCCGATGGCGATGATATACAGCGCCATCTCCTGGTTCTGCGGCGCCACGACGGCGTACAGGATGAACGTGGCGATGACGATGACGTTGTTCGCCACGGGCGCGATGGACGACCACAGATAGTCGCGATTCGCGTTGAGCAGGCCCGACACGATAGCGCACGCTCCATAGAACACGATCTGAATGGCGAAGAACTGGAAGAAGAACACCGACTGGGCCATCTCGGTTTGAT
>ENA-OQIL01000239-OQIL01000239.1-human-gut-metagenome-genome-assembly--contig:-NODE-239-length-24143-cov-3.112550_pt1 | contig 24143 bp, 23 predicted proteins | sample MGYA00242583_ERZ504748 | MGnify/ENA primary metagenome ERZ504748 (study PRJEB26092, sample SAMD00036191) | human gut metagenome | host: Homo sapiens | study: EMG produced TPA metagenomics assembly of...
CGCGCAAGTGCAACGAGCTGTACCTGCAGTACACCGATCTTGTCGATCCGTTCGGCATTGACGAATCCTTCCTTGATGTCACCGGCTCGATGCACCTGTTCGGCTCCGGCGAGCATATCGCGGACGAGCTGCGCCGCCGCATGCGCGAGGAGGTCGGGCTGACCATCTCGGTCGGCGTATCGTTCAACCGCGCGTTCGCCAAGCTCGGCAGCGATTACCAAAAAGCCGGACGGACGACAGGTCTTTTCGCGCGAAAATTTCAAGCAGCGCGTGTGGTCCTTGCCCGCGAACACGCTCCTGTATGTCGGCAAACGCGCCAGCGACCGGCTGAACCGACTGGGCGTACGCACGATCGGCGAGCTTGCCGCCTGCGATCCGGCGTTTATCCACAGCATTCTGGGCAAAAACGGCGATCTTCTGCTGCGTTACGCCAGAGGTGAGGACGATGAGCCTGTGCGCTCGTTTTACGCGGAACGCGAGGTCAAATCGGTCGGCAACAGCATGACGTTCGCGCACAATCTGCTTGGTGCGGACGAATGCCGCATGGGCATCACGGCGCTGTGCGACAATGTCGGCAGACGGCTGAGAAAACGCGGCATGGTGTGCCAGACCGTGCAGCTCGGCATCCGCGACCCGGAATTTCACAACCGCTCACGACAGATAACGCTTGAGCGGCCGACCAACTCCACGCGGACGCTCATCGACCTGTCCATGCAGCTGCTGCTCGGGCACTGGCCGATGGACAAGCCGGTGCGCCTGCTGTCGGTCACGGCTGCCAATCTGCTGCCGGAAAATCAGTCGTGCGAGCAGCTTTCGCTGTTTGATGCTGCCGAGGATATCCAAAAGCGCGACCGCCAGCATAAGCTCGACCAGACGGTTGACGCACTGCGGCAGAAATTCGGTGATAAATCAGTCGTGTTCGCGCATTCGGTGAAGAAAAAGGATAAAACATGAGGACATATCCATCGGATATGTCCTCATGTTGCGTTACTGCGTCAGCCGGAAGGAAACTGCCCATCTGCCGTCCATCAGGTTGCTTGCAGTGTAGAGATCACCGGTAAGTGTACAGCCGGCAACATCCTTGTATGCCATCGGGAAAACGTATTCGGTGACTTCTGCGTCCGCGTCAGCATCGACGTAGGAAACGTCGTAATCTCGCCAAAGCTCAGTGCCGTCCGTCATGCGGAGTACCGCAAAATTCGCATGGTTGTCGCGCGACAGCTTGCCTTCCGTGCGGTATGACAGGTGCAGTGCACCATCGTGCCACGCTGCCGCAGTGAGCGTAACATTGCCGTCCTCGCTCTGCCAAAGCGTGCCCTGCGGAACAAGAAAATCATAGTCGTGCATGGTTTCGTACAGCGAGATATCCGACGCACTCAGCCCGTTGATATCGTGGTTCTCGGTCGGTGCATTCTGCGGCACAGCGGACAAATCCGCCGTTACCGGAACACCTTCCTGTTCCACTTTACCAATCAGCAGCTTGTTAAACGAAAACTCGAACGCGCCTGCCGGAATATCTCCTCCCAAATCGTCAATTTGAAGAAAATACGTTGCCGTGTGGGTACTTGGGGTCGTAGTCAACCGTCGAGCAGCCGCAGGACAACGGTGCAGCTCTGCCCCAGCGCGGATAATCCAAATGCCAGCTGTCATACAGATCCGGTGCGGCATCGCCGAACAGGCTGCCCGTGGTGTCGGTCAGCGACAAATACACCTTAGCCGTGCTGCCTTCCACGTCCGCCGAAACGACCTCCAGCTTAACGCCCCGGTCCTCACAGACCTGCCCGACCGGCTGCAGGTACTCTGCCATGCCGGGCGCGATTTGGTACAGCACCCGCAGAACCGCCTCCTGATTGGCAGCTACGGCGGTGCTCACGCAGGCCAGTGCCGCCGCAACCGCAAGGATGATCTTTGAGCGGTTTTCGCGCTCTGTGCGGCCTGCCGCTCTCCATTTTGGCGATCGTCTGCTGCACCAGTGTGTCGCTCGGCGTGATATTCTCATTCATGCCGCGGTACTGCTTGTGAAAATCCATCGTCCAGCTCTCCTTTCATCAATTCGCGCAGCTGTGCCCGTGCGCGTGTCAGCCGTGTGCGTATCGTGGACGGTTTTTCCCCGCTCATGCGCGCAATCTCCTCTGCGGTGTAACCCTCGTAGTAGAATAAATGCACTGCCGCGCGGTACTTAGGCGTCAACCACCGCAGAGCTTCATCCAGCGCACTGTCCTCCGGCTCGGGAAACGGAATGCGGTCATCGAGCGGTGTGTCGTGCCGCCGCCATGCCATGCGCCAGTGGCTTTTCAGGCAATTGAGCGTCACCCGCAGCAGCCATGCCTTTTCGTGCTCCTCGCTGTCGAAAACCGGCTTTTTACGCACGGTCTGGAGAAAGACCTCCTGAAAAATATCGTCCGCGTCGTGACGGCTGCGCGTCTGCGCATACGCCAATCGGTATACCATGTCACCGTAGACGCTGACGAGTTGTTCGGGTGTTTTTGCGGTCATGCTCCATCCTCCTTTCACCGGTAATACGAAATAAAAACCCGAAGTGCTACAAATTTTCGCAGAAATTTATCGCACTTCGGGTTGCATTTATTTTGTCCACGCTTGCTTGAGCCGCTTTGCCGCCTCGTCGATCTGCTGTTCGGTCAGACCGGCATAGCCGAGCACGAGTGTTGCTCGCGGCGGCTTGACCGGCGGCGTATAGTACGCCGAAAGCGGGTAAACGCGCACACCGGACGCCTTTGCGCGCTCAATAAGTTCGTGCTCGAGCATGCCGTTTCGCATGTGCAGCAGCAGGTGCAGGCCGGCTTCCGAGCGCGAGACCTCATGCGGCAGGTCGGCCAGCTCGCGGTCAAGCGCAGCCATGAGCGCGTCGCGGCGTGCCTGATAGACCTTGCGGCTGCGGCTGATGTGCCGCTCGAAGCCGCCGGTGTGCATGAAGGCCGCCAGCGTGTACTGGTCAAAGCTCGGCACGGTAGACGAGTACCGCGAAAACCGTTCGCGATAGCGCGCCATCAGCGCATTCGGCAGCACCAGATAGCCGATGCGCAGTCCGGGGGCAAGGCTTTTCGCAAAGGTGTTGACGTACACGACACGGCCTGTCCGATCCAACTCGCCTAACGCCGGAATCGGGCGGGAGGCGTAGCGGAATTCGCTGTCGTAATCATCCTCGATGATGTAGCGGTCGGGCGCTTCCGACGCCCAGCGGAGGATTTCCAGGCGGCGGGCAGCCGTCATAACCGTGCCCAGCGGGAAATGGTGCGACGGCGTAAGGTATACCACCGATGCGTCACTCGCGGCCAGCGCGTCAGCACGCAGACCGTGCTTGTCCAGCGGTGTCGGACGCACGGTCACACCGTTCACTGCGAAAATCTGGTACAGCTTGCGGTAGCCGGGGTTCTCGAGCGCGTACACGCGGTCGCGGCCGAGCAGCTGAATAACAAGATGCATCAGATACTCCGAGCCTGCACCGATCAGGATGTTGTCCGGCGAGACATTGATTCCGCGGAAGTCGTGCAGGTAGCGCACGATCTCCTCTCGAAGTTCCGCCGCGCCGCATGGGTCGGTCGCACGGAGCAGCGCACTTGAGTATTCGCTCAGCACACTGCGCGACAGCCGCGCCCATGTGGAGAACGGAAAGCAGCCGTTATCGACAAAATCCGTGCGAAAATCGTAAGGATATGTCTCCTCAGAGGCGGAAATCGGCGACAAAGGCGGTGTAAATGGCTCCTGCGGCTCGGAGACCGGCACGGCAAGCTGCTCCTGCACAAAGTAACCGCGCCTTGGCGCAGAGGCGATGTAGCCTTCGGCGGCAAGCTGACCGTAAGCGGTTTCCACGGTGATCTGGCTGACGCGCAGATTAGCCGCCAGCTTGCGTTTGCTCGGCAGGCGCGTGCCGCCGGGCAAGGCGCCGGACATGATGTCCGCGCGGACAGCGTGGTAGAGCTGCTCGTAGAGCGGCTGTTGGTCGTGCGGTTTGAGATGGTAAGTCAGCATGGCCGGAGGCTCCTTTCTTTGCGTCTTTTGCAAAATCTGTGCTGATTTTATGAGTTATCGCTTGCGAAGCGAACGAAATCTGCGCTGACGCCGCGCGGGCGCACAAGAGGGTAGACACCAAGGTTTCTACCCTCTTGTGAATCACCCGTTTCCTGTCATAGTCTGGCGCAGACCAGAGACCGGCGACCGCTGCGAAAATAGGGGTACGGCAGTCGGGTTACGCTTGCGTTTGTTTCGTAAAAATATTTGCAGTTCCCGGATAGCTTACTGCTACATAGACCGGCTGCTTCCAGCAGGCGCGACATACCCGTGTCGCGCAATTCGTTAGCGTGTTATCACAGACGGCACCTACGAAGATAAATGTTACCAAGTGTCTATATTCGCAGGTGCTGTCTACAATCTCCAGACTAACGATTCGTGCGGCACTGTTATGCCGCACCCAGCGTAGAGTCGCCGATCTGTGTAGCAGTCAGAAAACAGCTTGAGCATCTGCGGTTGAGAAATGGGCGGCCATTGGCCGCCCCTACGGAAGATGAACAGTACGGCCGTTCCCCCATAGTCTCAGTTCTCTGATAGCCGCCGTGCTAAGAGGAAAACAGGGAGATTCACAAGAGGGGTGGAAACCTTAGGTGTCTATCCCTCTTGTGCGCCTGCGCGGCGTCAGCGCAGTTCCCCTCGCCTCGAAGGCGAAAACCTTACGTTAAATAAGCGCCATCGAACGCAGAATGAACAGCGTCAATGTCAGCGTAACCGCACTCAACGCCGTGCTGAGCACAATGATTGACGATGACAGCACATGATCACCGCCCATATTTTTCGCCATAACATAGCCGGACGCTGTGCTCGGCGCACCGCACAGGATGACGATGGCCACCAGCGTCTGCTCGCGGAAGCCGAGCGCCACGCCCATCGGCAAAAAGATAACGCTCAGCAGCACCAGCTTGATAAACACGGCTGCACAGGTCGGGCCCAGCTTTTTGATTGCCTTTGCGCCCTCAAAGCCCGCGCCGATGCTCAGCAGCGCCATCGGCGTTGCACAGTTACCCAGCATGGACAGACCCTTGTCCAGCATCGGCGGAAAGTCGATTGCCAGGAGCGAGAACGGCAGACCCGCGAAAATACCCAGTATGATCGGGTTGGTGATGATGCCGCGCAGCGTTTTACCGACCAGGCCGCGGTGGTCCGCCTGCTGTGCGTCCGGCGCGGTGACAGTCAGCACCAGCACCGAAAAGATGTTGTACAGCGGCACGCTTGCTACGATCATCAGCGGCACAAGACCGGCATTGCCGTACAGATTCTGCACAAAGGCCACGCCCAGAATCGCCTGCGAGCCGCGGAAAGCGCCCTGTGTGAACGCGCCAACCATGCTCTTATCCTTGAGAAAGAGGGACGCGCCGATCCAGACGGCAAAAAAATACACCGTCGTCGCACCCGCACAAAAAAAGAAAAACACGGGGTCGAACTGCTCGGTGATGCGTCCCTGCGCGATATCGCGGAACAGCAGGATCGGCAGCAGCACCTTGAACGACAGACGGTCAATGTCGGTCAGCGTCTGCTTGATGAAAAAGTTTTTGCTGCGCAGCCAGCGGCCAAGCACAATGATCGCAAAAATCGGCACGGTGGCATTCAGACAGAATATCAGGTTATCCATTGGTTTCTCCCTCCACGGCTGCTTCCTCGTGGCGGAAGAAGTCCTGCAGTTTCTCCAAGCTCTGCGCTAAAAGCGCGGTCTGCTCGGGCGAGAGCGTGTCCACCAAAGACGCGATCATGCGCTCGTGAAAGTCCTTGTGGTACTCGTAGGCGGCCCTGCCCTTGTCGGTGAGCATGATATTGACAACGCGGCGGTCCTCCTGGCTGCGCACACGGCGCACCAGTCCCTTGGCGACCAGCTTGTCGCACGCAACCGTCAGCGTAGCCAATGTTACGCCGATTGACCTGGCAACCTCGCTCATACGCACAGGTTCCCTGTCACCGATCTTCTCGATGATGTGGATTTCGGTGATGGACACCGCGCTGCCCAGTCCGCCGGCCATGGCGCGTTCTTCGATTTTGTTGATCCGGCCGAACACATCGACCAGAAAGGAATTGAGCTGCTCTGCGTCTTCCATGTTCGCGCTGTCCCTCCGTTAGTTCGTTAATCTAACTAAATATTAGCATGGATTTGTCGAAATTGCAACACTGCCGTGCCCTCGGCAAGAGCAAAGAGGAAGGGACACCTACGGTGTCCCTTCCTCTTTGAACGCCTGCCTTGCAGAATCTCTTCACTCTTTGCAAAACTTTCAATCTATGTTTCACGCTATCCTGATTGTGCATTTGTGCATTTTTGTGCAAACTTACACATTGCACAGTGCCGCTATCGCGGCCCTCAGGAGGGCGCTCAGCACGGCAAGCGTAATACACAGGAAATACGGCATCCTGCACGTTCGAAGCGAATACCGTCCGGTGGCTTCACCGCCCTGCCAGACCATAGAGCATGCGGCAAGCAGCGCGGAGACGCTCAGTACGGCGGGTACGCCGGCTGCTCCTATGATGAGGGCGTTTCCTTCTCCCACGCTGACCGCGACGGTCATGGCAAGCACGAAGCCGCGTGCTGCGGCAACCGCACTCAGCAGCAGCTCTCTCGGGCGCAGAAAGGCGCACACGAGCGGCAGCAGCACCCAGATGAGCGCGCACAGCGTGCTCTGCACCACATGCGCGGGCAATTCAGCCAACAGACCGGAAAGCACTGCCGCGCCGTCCCCTTCGCCGGCCCGCAGACCAGTCAGACCGCCCGCCGCTGCACCGCACAGGAACATCGCACACAGGAACAGGAACACCGGTGTCCGCACCAAATCGTCAAAAAAACCGAGAATATGCTGTTTGTTCATACGTCTTCCCCCTTGGAAAAGTCATAGAACAGCATACTCCCGGTTTTGTCTTTTTAGAACAACAGACGGATTTAGCCTTCCTCGTTGATCGTCTCGCACATCGCGTTCACAAGATCCTCGCAGGGCTTGCGCAGGAACGGACGCACCTTTTTGCTGAACTCGTAGGTTGCATACAGCTTGCCTTCCTCATCACGGTGCAGCACGGCTGCGATCAGCTCGGTTGCAGCGGCGATGCGATCAGCCAGGTACGCAAGATCCACCTTTTCGCTGTCGCACACGGAAACTACCACGCGCTTTTGCGAACTGCTGGAAATCTTGGCAAGCTCGGTCGGCATTTCACGCTTGGAAGCGGTGAGCAGCACAATCTCGCTCTTGATCATGGCAGCAAGTTCGTCCTCGCAGATACGAACCTCGTCGTAGCCCTCTGCAGCCTTGCAGGCCGCCGCATTCTTCGCGGACAGGAACAGATTGCGCTGCGGTACGACCTCCTTCTCCAGGATGGCGCGGATCAGCTTCTGAAGATATTCACCTTCACCAAGCACGGAAACCAGTACATTCTGCGGCATAATATCATCTCCTTCACAGGGCAGTACAAATACAAGAGCAATTATACGCACAAACAGTCTGTTTCGCAACGGATTTTACGGATTCTTTTTACAATTCATCACTTCGACTGATTTGCACAAATTTTATCCATTGCCTTTAGGTAAATTGCACATTCCAGACGCTTACGCTCCATCTCGCAGCCGAGGTCGTAGGAGTCGTTCATGTCGTGGTTCATGTTGTAGTTTGCTGCCGAGCAGCCACCCGAGCAGTAGAACTTTGCCCAGCACTTCTGGCACTTCGGACGAGAATAGATGTTCATGCCGGCAAACTTCTGCGCGATGTCCATATTGAAGGACTGGTCGAGCACGCTGCCCTGCTTGAACTCATCCTTGCCGACAAACTGGTGGCAGGGATAGATGTCGCCGTCCGGCGTTACGGCTACATACTCGTAGCCCGCGCCGCAGCCGCGCAGACGCTTGACAACACACGGACCCTGATCCAGATCGACCATGAAGTGGAAGAAGGTAAACGGCTTGCCTTCCTTCTTACGCTCGAGCATGATATCGGTCAGGCGGTCGTACTCGGCCTCGATCTTCGGCAGATCGTCCTCGGTCAAGTCGTATCCGCAGCCCGGGTCAGCCGTTACCGGCTCGACGGAAAGGCGGTCAAAGCCTGCATCCGCGATGCTCAGAACGTCCTCGGCAAAGTCGAGGTTGTGCGAGGTGAACGTGCCGCGTGCGTAGTAATCGAGGTTCGGGTCGCGCTCGTCCACCAGCGCCTTGAACTTAGGCACGATGGTGTCATAGCTTCCCGTGCCGGCAACCGTCTTGCGGAACTCGTCGTTGACCTCACGGCGGCCGTCGAGCGACAGCACGCAGTTGTCCATGTTCTCGTTGATGTACTTGCGCTTGTCCTCATCGAGCAGCAGACCGTTGGTAGTGATGGTAAAGCGGAACTTCTTGTTATACTTCTCCTCCAGGCTGCGGGCATAATCGACCGTCTGGGTAACGGTATCCCACGCCATGAGCGGCTCGCCGCCGAAGAAATCGACCTCGATGTTGTGACGCACGCCGGAACGCGCGATAACAAAGTCGATGGCCTTCTTGGCGATCTCAGGCGGCATGATCTTGCGGCCCTGACCAAAGTCGCCGGTGGATGCGAAGCAGTACTGGCAGCGCAGGTTGCAGTCGTGCGCTACATGCAGGCACAGGGCCTTGACCGGTGCATTCACCGGAATGTAGCGACTTACATCGATGTAGTCATCCTGCGCGAACAGCTGACCGGCCTTTTTCAGCTCGTACAGCTCGTCATATGCCTCGCGGATCTCGTCCGCGGTGTAGTCCGGCAGGGCATCAATGATGCTCTGCGGACAGGTATCACCCATGTTTTCATCCAGCAGTCCGGACACTGCATAGCTGATATCATCGAGCAGATGTACCGCGCCCGAGTTGACATCGAGCACGAAATTCAGCCCTTTTTTCTGATAACGATGAATCATTTATTTTCCTCCGATATACAGGAACAAGGCGCACCCGCAGGCGCGCCTTGCATATTCCTTTTAAGCGTGATTACTTTGCGTGCTCGCACTTCTGGTTTGCCACGGTGCAAGAGGTCTTGCATGCGGACTGGCAGGAAGTCTGGCACTCGCCGCAGCCGCCGTGTGCTGCAGTCTGCTTCAGGGTTGCAGAAGTCAGGGTAGAAATATGCTTCATTTGATTTCCCTCCTATTTTTTGATGTGGCTGTAACGCTTCTTTTTCCGCATATTGGCACCGGCGTAACCGCCCAGTGCCGAGGCGATCAACGAGCAGAGCAGGCTGATCACCGTGCGTACAAAATGAATGGATTGACCGAGCGGCAGCACCGCAACGATCAGCAGGATCAGAAAAACCGCAAAACCTGCGCCGAGCGACCAGTAAAACTGTTTTTCGCCTGCGCGCTTTGCAGCGACCAGTGCAGCAAGCGCACTGCCGAGTGCAAGGAACACCAGCGCACAAGGCGCTATTGCACCCTCTGCCAATGTGCCGCGGTGAACGAGCACCGCACCGAGCAGCATCAGCAGCAGAGTACCGAGCAATCCGGCAAGCACCGACGGTAAAAGGATACCGACCGGTGACTGACCCTCATTGGTTTTTCTCATCATTTCATAGCCTCCCGCCGAATTTTATTTATATGTCATGCTATTCGGCAAGAAATGGGGTTATTACTTTGCGTCCTTCTTTGCTTCCTTGGGCGCCTCGACCGTCTCGGTCGCCGGAGCCTCCTTACCGCGGATTGCCCAGCGGTAAATCTTGAGCTTCGTGCGGTCGCTCGAAGACTCGATGACCAGAACGTCGTCCTTGATGCTGACTACGCGGCCGATAAAACCACCGATGGTGGAAATCTCATCACCGATCTCGATGGAGTTACGCATATCGCGCTCCTGTTTGTCGCGCTTGCGCTGCGGACGGATCAGGAAAAAGTAGAATACGACGATCAGAACTACAAACGGCAAAAACTGCGCGATGATCGCGCCATAATCCGACAGAGCCGGCATTTTGTCCAATGCCATAACCATGGTTACACCTCCCTATGCAATTTGCTGTAAATACTCACTATATTATACTGGATATTCTGTCAAATTACAAGTCCTTTTTGGAGGCAATACCACATAAATCAGCTGCGGCACTTTACGGAAATTTTGTACCCTGATATCGGCCTCGATTCCTTGCGCGAGTTCCATCCGCGCTGCCGCGATTTTTTGCAATACACAAAGTATTGCAAGAAACCGCGCCTAATCAGTACGCAAAATTTACTCGTAAATCGCTCTTGCTGTATTATGCGGTACTGCCTCTTTATTTGTGCTACTTAAGCTATTCACAGCATAAAATAGCAGTATCTTATCGAAACGAGGTGCTGACCATGCTTTTCCCTGCTTTATTTGCGCTCGGCGGCGCATTTTTCTTCTTTGTGCTGCGTGTACAGGGCGCGGACGGGTCGTTTCCCAAGCCGCTCACGCCCGATGAGGAGGCGGTTCTGCTGCGCCGCATGCAGCAGGACGGGGACGCCGAGGCACGGGAAAAGCTGATCGAGCACAATCTCAGACTGGTAGCACATATTGTGAAAAAATATTACGCCGTAAGTACAGAGCAGGACGATCTGCTGTCCATCGGCACGATCGGGCTGATTAAAGCCGTGAACACCTTTAAGGCGGATAAAAATATCCGCTTGGCGACATACGCCTCCAAATGTATCCAGAACGAGCTGCTGATGTATTTCCGGCAAAAGCGCAAGAGTGCGGGCGAGCTTTCGCTCTCGGACACGCTCGAATCGGACGGTGACGGCAATGCGCTTGCCCTGCAGGATATTATCTGCTGCGAGGACAGCGGTCTTTCCGCCGTTGAGGAGCAGGACCGGTACCATGCCATGCACCGCGCGCTAGCAGGCTGTCTCTCTCCGCGGGAAACGCGAGATCATCCGCCTGCGGTACGGCATCGGTCTGGCATCTCCCCTGCCGCAGCGCGAAATTGCCGCGCGGCTGGGTATTTCGCGCAGCTATGTTTCGCGCATTGAAAAGCGTGCGCTCGAAAAGCTGCGGGAGGCTCTCGAGCGCGAGGGACGGCCGCCGTAAAAGCGACGGTTGTCCCCTTCCGAAAAAAGTTTTTGAATTTTTTTTGGAAAAAATGGGTTGACGAATCCCGGATTCTGATATATACTAAACAAGTCGTCAGCGATAAGTCATCAAAACGACAGCAAAACTTAACAAATAGCCGAATTGTGTAAAGGTAGCACGACAGACTCTGACTCTGTTTGTGAGGGTTCGAATCCTTCTTCGGCTGCCACCGAAAACCGTCTTTTCTTTGAAAAGACGGTTTTTCTTTTGCCTTTTCGTGGTTTTCCTGTGACGGCTATTTGACAGACTGTCTCTCTCCCGATATACTAAAGTATATGTAAAGGAGCGATTACCATGTTTTGCATGAACTGCGGCACGCAGCTGCCGGACGGCGCAAAATTCTGCATGAACTGCGGCACAAAGGTCGGTGGGGTCGGCGCCGGCGCTGTCCCTTCCAGCAAAAAATATCCCTCGTACGCGATGCTGTACCCGAACAGCATGGCTTATCTCGAGTCCCCTGCCTATCAGCGCGAGCGCGGTCTGATGAAGCAGTCCGAGCTTGGCGCGACGCCATATGCGGGTTTTGACTTTACCAACTATGTTTCGCTCGATGACGGCACGATGGTCGGCTTTGTGTTCGGGCACACCGCGCGTTACCGCGCTGCCGAGGACTTCGGCTACAATCTCTATCGTCTGAATCCGGACGGCACAGCGGTTTTTCTGAACGCCGGCTGCAAACGCGGCGGCACCGAGCTGTATGTGCAGGACGGAACAGCGCACTGGACGGTGAATGGAGAAGCGTTTTCCGCATCTATTTGAGTATTAAGGCACCTGGTATCAGGTGCTTTTATTTTTGCATAATTTTTCGTAAAACCGCTTGACTTGGAGCACACTCCAAGTGATAGAGTGAGTTTAGAAAAAATATTCAGGAGGAAAACTATGTATATCGAGAACATCAACGGTCCCGCTGACGTGAAGAAGCTGAACATTAAGCAGCTGACCGTGCTTGCGTCCGAAATACGTGATGCACTGCTGACCAAGCTGAGCCGTCACGGCGGCCATTTCGGTCCGAATTTTGGCATGGTAGAGGCAACCATCGCACTGCACTATGTATTCGAGTCCCCGAAGGATAAGTTTGTATTCGATGTTTCCCACCAGTCCTATCCGCACAAGATGCTGACCGGCCGCAAGGACGCCTTTCTCTACGAGGAGCACTACGACGATGTTTCCGGCTACAGCAACCCGCACGAGAGCGAGCACGACCATTTCACCATCGGTCACACCTCCACCTCGGTCAGTCTGGCCTGCGGTCTGGCCAAGGGTCGCGACCTCAAGGGTGAGGACGGCAACGTGGTTGCTATCATCGGCGACGGTTCGCTCAGCGGCGGCGAAGCGCTCGAAGCACTCAACTATGCGGCAGAGCTGGACGGAAACCTGATCATCCTTGTCAACGACAACGATATGTCCATCGCAGAGAATCACGGCGGTCTGTATCAGAACCTGCGCCTGCTGCGCGAGACGGGCGGCAAGGCCGAGTGCAACCTGTTCCGTGCGATGGGTCTGGATTACCGCTTTGTAGCCGACGGCAACGATATTGCTTCGCTGATCGAGGCATTTAAGGCCGTAAAGGACAGCAGGCAGCCGGTTATTGTGCACATCGTCACCCAGAAGGGCAAGGGCTATGCGCCTGCCGAGCAGCACAAGGAGGCATGGCACTACTGTGCGCCGTTCCATCCGGAGACCGGCGAGCCGCTGATGGACATAAGCGGCGAGTGCTACGAGAGCATTACGCTCGACTTTATGATGAAGAAAATGCAGGATGACCCATCTGTGTGCATGATCACCTCGGGTACGCCGACCGTGCTTGGCTTCACCGAGGAGATGCGTAAGAAGGCCGGCAGCCAGTTCATCGACGTAGGCATTGCCGAGGAGAACGCGGTTGCACTGGCGTCCGGTATCGCAGCAAACGGCGGCAAGCCGGTCTACGGCGTGTACAGCACGTTCATTCAGCGCGCCTATGACCAGATTTCGCAGGACCTGTGCATCAACAGCAACGCAGCTACCATTATCGTTGCGTGGGGCTCGGTTTACGGCATGAACGATGTAACGCATCTCGGTCTGTACGACATTCCGATGCTGGCGAACATCCCCAATCTGGTTTATCTGGCGCCGACCACCAAGGAAGAATATCTGGCAATGCTCGACTGGAGCATTGAGCAGAACGAGCATCCGGTCGTTATCCGCATGCCGGGCGGTGCACTGGTTTCGGACGGAAAGGCTGTTACCAAGGACTTCGGCAGGCTGAACACCTACGAGGTTAAGGAGAAGGGCGCCCGGGTTGCCGTGATCGGTCTGGGTTCGTTCTACCCGCTCGGCGAACAGGCGGCGGCGCTCATCAAGAAAAAGACCGGCGTACAGCCGACCCTTATCAACCCGTACTATATCACCGGCGTGGATACCGACCTGCTCGAGAGCCTCAAGGCGGAGCACGATGTGGTCATCACCCTCGAGGACGGCGTACTCGACGGCGGCTTCGGTGAGAAGATTGCGCGTTTCTACGGCGACTTTGACATGAAGGTACTGAACTTTGGTCTCAAGAAGGAGTTCCTCGACCGCTATGACGTAGACGAGGTACTGAAGGACAATCACCTCACCGCAGAACAGATTGCGGAGGATGTGGAGAAGGTTCTGTAAGATTCCCTTTCCATTAGAAATTCGGTAACTTTTCTCCGAAGGGCGGGCTACCCTCAGCCTGCCTTCAATCCTCTAAATACTACTGCATATATTTGTGCATGAAAAAGCGTGAAAGGCTTCGGAGCAATGCTCCGAAGCCTTTCGCGCTGTATGTCAAGTTTGGGGAGGTTTATGCCAGTCCAAGCTCCTTTACGCGAGCCTGTGCCGCTGCCAGACGTGCGATCGGCACGCGGAACGGCGAGCAGGAAACGTAATTCAGACCAACATTGTGGCAGAACTCGACGGAGGACAGATCGCCGCCGTGCTCGCCGCAGATGCCGAGCTTGATGTCCGGACGGGTGCGCTTGCCTTCTGCAACAGCGAAGCGGATCAAGCGGCCTACGCCGTTCTGGTCCAGACGAGCGAACGGATCGGACTCGAGGATCTTCTTGTCGAAGTAGGTCTCCAGAATGCGGCCCACGTCATCACGGGAGAAGCCGAAGGTCATCTGGGTCAGGTCGTTGGTGCCGAAGGAGAAGAACTCTGCTTCCTTGGCCACATCGCCTGCGGTGACTGCGGCACGCGGCGTCTCGATCATCGTGCCGACCATATACTTCATCTTCAGGCCGGACTGCTCGATCAGCTCGTCAGCCTTAGCCTTGATAACCTTCTTTACAAAGCGCAGCTCATTGACCTCGGATACCAGCGGAACCATGATCTCCGGCGTGATATGCAGGCCGTCTTCCTTCCAGACATTGATAGCTGCGGATACGATAGCCTCGGTCTGCATCTCGGCGATCTCCGGATAGAGAACGTCCAGACGGCAGCCGCGGGTACCCAGCATCGGGTTGAACTCGTGCAGGCTTTCTACCTTGCCCTTGAGCTTGTCGAAGGATACGCCCATCTCATCGGCCAGCTCCTTGATCTCGTCATCCTCGTGCGGGAGGAACTCATGGAGCGGCGGGTCAAGCAGACGGATGGTTACCGGCAGGCCGCCCATTGCGCGGTAAATTGCCTCAAAGTCGCCGCGCTGCATAGGCAGGATCTTGGCCAGAGCCGCCTTGCGCTGCTCGAGCGTATCGGAAATAATCATCTCACGAACCGCCTTGATGCGGGCCGGCTCGAAGAACATATGCTCGGTACGGCAGAGGCCGATGCCTTCTGCGCCGAACTTGCGGGCCTGCGTTGCATCACGCGGGGTATCGCCGTTGGTGCGAACGTGCAGGGTGCGAATCTCGTCAGCCCAGCCCATGAAGCGGCCGAAGTCGCCGGTCAGCTCAGCCTCCTGCGTTGCGATCTCACCGAGGTATACGTTGCCGGTGGAGCCGTCGAGCGAAATAACGTCACCCTCGTGCACTACCGTGCCGTCGGCAAAGGTCAGGGTCTTATCCTCTTCGGAAACCTTGATGCCGTTTACGCCTGCTACACAGCAGGTGCCCATGCCGCGGGCTACTACGGCTGCGTGCGAGGTCATGCCGCCGCGGGCGGTCATGATGCCTTCGGATACGGCCATGCCGTCGATATCCTCCGGAGAGGTCTCCTGACGGACGAGGACAGCCTTGATTCCGGTCTTGTGGGCCTTAGCTGCAGCATCTGCGGTGAAGTAAACCGCGCCGCAGGCTGCACCGGGCGATGCCGGCAGGCCGGTGGTGATCGGCGTAGCTGCCTTGAGAGCTGCCGGATCGAACGTCGGGTGCAGAAGTGCGTCAAGCTGCTTTGCCTCGACCTTCATAACCGCCTGCTCCTTGGTGCAGACGCCTTCGTCTACCAGATCAACCGCTACCTTGAGCGCTGCCTGTGCGGTGCGCTTGCCGTTACGGGTCTGCAGCATGTAGAGCTTGCCGTTTTCGATGGTGAACTCCATATCCTGCATATCGCCGTAATGCTTCTCAAGGCGGCTGGAAATGTCAACAAACTGCTGATAAACCTCCGGCATGGTATCTGCCAGCGCAGAGATCGGCTGCGGGGTGCGGATGCCGGCTACAACGTCCTCGCCCTGTGCATTCATCAGGAACTCGCCGTACAGCTTCTTTTCGCCGGTGGCCGGGTTGCGGGTGAAGGCTACGCCGGTGCCCGAGGTCTCGCCCATATTGCCGAATACCATGGACTGTACGTTTACGGCAGTGCCCCAGCTGTGCGGGATGTCGTTCATGCGGCGGTAGGTGTTCGCACGCGGATTATCCCACGAGCGGAATACCGCGCGGACAGCCTCCATCAGCTGCTTCTTCGGGTCCTGCGGGAAATCTTCGCCGAGGGACTTCTTGTAGTGATCCTTAAACAGAACGATCAGCTCGGACATATCGTCCGCGTCCAGTTCATTATCCATCTTAACGCCCTTTTTGTCCTTTACCTGGTCGATAAACTGCTCGAAGGTGGACTTAGGCAGCTCCATAACAACGTCAGAGAACATCTGAATGAAACGGCGGTAGGAATCGCGTGCGAAACGCGGGTTATTGGTCAGCTTGGCAACTGCTTCGCAGATCTCGTCGTTCATGCCGAGGTTAAGGATGGTATCCATCATGCCGGGCATGGATGCGCGTGCACCCGAGCGAACGGATACGAGCAGCGGCTTCTCGGGATCGCCGAGGGTTTTGCCGGTAACCTTTTCAAGCTGATCGAGGTACTCCAGAATCTGATCCTGAATATCCGGATAAATAGTCTTGCCGTCCTCGTAATAACGGGTGCAGGCCTCGGTGGTGATGGTGAAACCCTGCGGCACAGGCATGCCCAGTCCGGTCATTTCAGCCAGATTGGCACCCTTGCCGCCAAGCAGCTCACGCATTTTTCCGTTGCCCTCCGGGAACATGTAAACATACTTTTTCATTTGGGTATTTCCTCCGTTTCGATTGATGCTCTCTCTAATACTCATTCTCTTTATCACGCAAGCACATTATAGCACGTTAGCGGTGAAATATTCCATTGTAGTATTATACCGATTTCCCACGAATATATTGTGCACTTTGACCAATTATGTATTTTTAACCAAAACTCAAACGTTTGCGTAAAATCTGTATTTTTAATTTATCAGAAATTTTATCCGATTTTTATTTTATCTTTTCCTGTTTTTCTCGATTTTTGCGGTGTTTTGGGCGTAAATACGTTTCATGCCCATCAGCTTTCATTTCATTAGGCGTAATGCACAAATTCCTGCAAAGAAAATCGGCGGTCTGAGGCAGACCGCCGATAGAAGCGAAGGAATTGCTGGAAACCACGACACTGATCGCAGGGATGCCGTCGTAGCTGGTCTCGTAGAGCTTGACCGAATACGGATACGTCGAGGACGAGGTGAACGAGCCGCCGGTGAACTGGTAGAAGGTATTTTCGCCCAGTGCGGCATAGTAGCGGAGCAGAATCTTGTCGCCGGCTTCTACCTCTTCCCTGTCGTAGTAGTAGGTGGTCGTGGTGCCCTCCCGGATGGTGCCGAGCAGTGTGACACCGGTCACCGTGCCGAAATCCGGCACCGGATAGTGCTTGTTGTAGCAGCGCGACGCATCCGGCTTGTGGTTGCGGTTATACTCGCCGGGAGAGTACGCCGTACCGTCTCCGATCAGGTTGTTCAGGTAGCGGATCGGCACCGAGTAAGACGGTACGCCGCCGGAATGGCTGCTGACCGTAATGCCGACAACCTTGCCCTCATCGTTGATGAGCGCACCGCCGGAATTGCCGCTGATGACCTGCGCCGTGCTTTCGATCATCGGTGCAAGGTAATCGTCGTTTTCCGGGTCGGTCACCTTGCCGGTCGTAACCGTTGCGGCGCCGCCGCCCGGGTAACCGAGCGCGTAGACCGTGTCGCCTTTCTCGACCTCAGTGGTAACACCGAGGTACGGCAGCGTGCTGCCGACAACACGGATATGCGCGATGTCCGCGTCCGCGTCAAAGTTGTAGATCGTGACCTCACGCTTGGTGCCGTCGTACATCTCGGCCACAAGGCGGTAAACACCGTTGACAAGGTGTCCGCAGGTCACCGCATCGCCGCGTGCGCTGAGCACAACGCCGCTGCCGATGCCGAGGATGTTGTTCTTGTAATCGTAGGCGTACAGCTTGAAAATCGCCGGTACACAGGCGCTGAACACCTCGTCCGCCGTCATGCCGACATGTGCTTCGATGGTGAAGCTCTGCCGCAGATCCGGCTTTGCCATACGGGTGACGATAGCCGCAACCTCGCTGCGGCGAATGTTGGTGTTCGGCTTGAAATCGTGCGCGTTGTTGCTGCCCGTGAGCACGCCCGCCCGGTACAGACGGTACACATCAGCGGCATAGTCTGCCGATATGTCCACATCCGCAATCGCACCGTCCGCAATGTCGTTGATCGCGGTCAGAGCGTCCTCCGGCAGCGCGTTTGCAAAGATGGACGCAAACTGTGCTCGGGTCGCCGGCTGATCGTAATTCACATAAGTCGTGTTAATAATACCATTTTCCAATGCATACGTCACATACGGCTGATACCACGGACGCGCAGTCTCAAAATCGGTCGTGCCGCTGACATAGGTGCTGTGCAGACACGCCGCCAGCTTGATCGCCTGTGCAATCGTCAGGTTGCTGTTCGGCTTGAACTGGGTGGCGTTTACGCCGTCCACCAGCTTGTATTCATACGCCGCCTGAACATTCTGCGCGTACCACTCGGTTGAGGGCACGTCGGTGAACTGTCCGGCAGGATACGTTGTTTTCGAAGTAAAGTTTTCATAGCCCGCAAAAGCCGCAGGCAGCATGCCGACCATCAGCGCAGCCGCTGTGATCAGACTGAGCAATCGTTTTTTCACGAATTGCATTCCTCCCTTTTGAGGCGTGGGTTTGTGGATTGGGATACAGGGCCGCAGAGCGACCCTGTACTTCTTTCTTGATGATACACCAAAATCGTGAGGAATTGGTGAATTTTCTGTGAAATCAGTTCTCGTAAGCGGCTACGATCTCGCCGATATACATGGTGTGGTAGTCGTGATCGCCGTACCACTTGTCCTGCACTTCCTGAGCCATATCGTCCGGTGCAATGTCGGTCACACCGCGCTTGCGGCAGATGAGTACCAGCTCGGCCTCCTCGAAGGTCGGCTGACCCTCTACGAATACCGGGGTAAGGCCGCTCTCGTGCATCTTATCCATGTCACGGCCAGACTTGGAGCCCATCTTGTTCAGCGCATCACGGTTGCCGTCCTTGAGCACGGTCAGGGTGAAATACTCGCCCGCATCTACAAACTCCTTGGTGAAGCGGCTCTTGCGAATATAGCAGGTCGCACTCGGCTTGCCCCACATAACGCCTACGGCACCCCAGCTTGCAGTCATGGTGTTCCACTTGTCCTCGGTGCCTGCGGAAATCAGCATCCACTTCTGACCGATCAGGTCGAACGGATTGAAAGACTTTTCGGCAATGTTGATCTTCTTCATGATATGTTACCTCCTAAGAGATTTGTTTAGCAAATTGAGAATTGAAAATGGAGAATTATAGAACGGCACAAAGATAGCGTTCATTTTCCATTACTGCTGCTTGTCGAGCGGCATTGTGCGGCGCAGTTTCATCTCCTGCCAGTCCTCACGCGAGATGAGGATCTGGCGCGGCTTGGAGCCTTCGGACGGGCCGATGATACCGCGGTCCTCGATCTGGTCGATGATACGCGCGGCACGCGAATAGCCCAGCTTCAGACGGCGCTGCAGCATGGATGTGGATGCCTGACGGCAGTCCATGATGACCTCAATGGCTTCCTCGATGAGTTCATCCTCATCGTCGCCCAAATCGCTCGTGCCGCTGCTGCCGCCGCCCTTGTTATTGCCCACCTGCTCGGCCTGCTGCTCGATGTGCTCAAGGATCTCCTCGCTGTACTCGGCGGTGCTGGTCTCCTTGATGCGGGCAATGACAGCCTCAATCTCCTCGTTGGAGATGAAGCAGCCCTGTACACGGGTCGGCTTGCCCTCACCGAGCGGCGCATACAGCATATCGCCCTTGCCGATCAGCTTTTCTGCGCCGGTCGTGTCCAGAATGATACGCGACTCGATCTGGCTGGCTACCGCAAACGCGATACGCGACGGGATATTTGCCTTCATAATACCGGTGATAACGTCAGCCGACGGACGCTGCGTTGCTACAACAAGGTGCATGCCTGCGGCTCGTGCCTTCTGCGCGATACGGCAGATGGAGTTCTCGACTTCCTTGGCGGCGACCATCATCAGGTCAGCCAGCTCGTCGATAACGATGACGATCTGCGGCAGCACCTGATACTGCTCGGGATGACCGTCCTCGGTCTGCTCGGCTTTGGCCTTTTCGGAACGCATGAGGTCGTTATAGCCGACCAGATTGCGCACCTGATGGTCTGCGAACAGCTTGTAGCGGCGTTCCATCTCACCAACCGCCCAGTTGAGCGCACCGGCGGCCTTTTTGGGGATCGGTAACAACCGGAATCAGCAGGTGCGGAATGCCGTTATAGTTGCCCAGCTCAACCATCTTCGGGTCCACCATGATGAGGCGGACTTCCTCCGGCGTGGACTTGTACAGCAGCGAGATCAGCATGGAGTTGATGCACACCGACTTACCGGAGCCGGTGGTACCGGCAATCAGCATGTGCGGCATCTTGGCAATGTCACCGATGACCGGCTTGCCGGTGATGTCCTTGCCGACGGCAAAGGACAGGCGGCTTTTCGCGTTGGCAAACGCAGGCGAGCCGATACACTCGCGGATAAAGACCGTATTGACGGTTTTGTTCGGCACCTCGATGCCGACCGCGACCTTATCCGGAATAGGCGCGATACGCACGTTTGCCGCGCCGAGCGACAGTGCAATGTCGTCCGCCAGTGCGGTGATGCGCGAGATTTTGATACCGCGCGGGATGGTCAGTTCAAAGCGGGTGACGGACGGGCCGCGCACGATGCCGATGATCTGTGCCTCGATGTTGAACGAGTCGAGCGTATCGAGCAGGCACGCCGAGCTTTCGCGCAGCTCGGTCTCCGCACCGGCTACCGAAGCGTGCTTGCCCTGCGTCAGCAGGTCGATCGGCGGGTAGTCGTACACCGGCGCGGGAGCCTTCTGGCTCTCATCGATCTGCTCGTTCATGGCCGCCTGCTCGATTTCCGAGATGTTCTCGGTCTTTTTCGGCTTGGATGCCGGTGCAGGAGCCGCCTCACTCTCGGCTCCGACTCGGAAACGTGCGCCGGTTCTTCCTCCGGCTGCTTGTTTCGACCAGATCCATAATGCTTCCGGCCTTTTTCTTCACGTTATCGCGCAGTGAGCGCAGATATTCGTCCGGCGCGATTACCTTGCCGTGGTGCTTGTTCGGGTCGATCAATTCCTCGCCCGGCTTATCCTCTCCGGGCGGATCGGCGTCGATCGGGATGTCAAAGTCGGATTTACGGTGCGCACGGCGCTCTTCTCGGCGCTGTGCATGCGCAGCTGCCGCTTCGTGGATGTTCGGCAGCTGAACAGGCGCTTCGTAGCGCTCACGCTCCTCCTCGTCCTCGTATTCATACTCAGGCGGACGAACCATGTCGTACAGCGCCTGCGGCGTGATGCGACAGGCCACCAGTAAAGTCACGATGAACAGCACCAGCAGGATGAGCAGTGCGCCGATGGACGAGAGCGCCCACTCGAGCAGGATGTACAGACCGCCGCCCAGCAGACCGCCGGACGAGCCTTCCATACCGGTAGAGAGCAGACCGCTGAGCGTGCTCATGGACAGGTCGTACTCATTTGCACACGAAAAGGCGTGAATGATACTGCCGATCAGCAGCGGCATGAGCGCGATACACGTTCCGCGCAGACGCACGGGACCCTTGGGACGCGCAAACAGCAGCACGGCGATGCCGATCAGCGCAAACGGCATGACATACGCACCCTTGCCGATGAGCGCACCGATGCCGCGGTGCAGCCACTTGAGCAGCACGCCGTCGATCGGCAGGATCGACAGCAGGCACAGCAGACCGACAATGCCCCAGATCGCGCCCCAGACCGGACGGGACAGGATCGGACCGAGTTCCTCCGGCTGCGGCTGTGCCGCACGCTTGCCCTTGGGTGCGCTTTTCGTCGATTTTTTAGTTGTGGTTTTCCTTGCAGCCAAAACTTTTATCCTTCAACTTTCTTTGTGATTCAATCTGACGGCGTTCTGCGCCGTTTTTCCGCTTTCTGCGGATACTCTGCAAGTATATTATAGCATAGAAATCCGATTTTTACCACTGTTTTTCCGGAAAACAGCGGCCGGTCTGCTCGTTTAGCCGTTCTCCGCGATGATGCGGTCGATGGCGGCTGCTACGCCGTCCTGTGCGTTGGTGAGCGTCTCGCGCAGGCACAGATTTTTAACGGCTGCGCTTGCGTTTCCCATCGCAATCGGGAGGGCTACGGCGTTCAGCATTTCGAGGTCGTTTTCGCTGTCACCGATGGCGGCGGCGTGGTCGAGGTCGGTGCCCAGCTCACGGCACAGCATGCCGAGAGCAACGCCCTTGTCCGCGGCCGGCGTGATGACCTCGAGGTTGTCAGCCGCGCTGCTCATCACGCGGATACCCGGGATCTGTTCCAGCTGCGCACGGGCGCGCACGAGCATGACCGGGTCCTGGCTGCGGATGAACATTTTATCACCGAAACAGGTTTGTGGCAATATATTACCGCAACAGACGGCACAACCTTTTTTCGAGCTTAAATAGCCTTCATTCGACTTATATTTGCCGGAATTCAATATCATCATACGGGGTAATGAGCAGCGTCTCTCCTGCATACACCATTGTGATCATGCCGATGCGCTCCACCACGGCAGACGCACGCACAGCAGCTTTCCCACGGCATGGACATGCGCATGGTGCAGCGCTCCTGCGACACGCTCGACAGCGTCGCGCCGCCCGAGGTGACCATCTGGTCATCCGTGCCGAGCATGAGTGCAAAGTCGCGTGCCTCACCGCAGATTCGTCCGGTGGAGACCACAACATGAATACCGCTCTCGCGGGCACGGCGCACGGCATCGGCGGTCGCCGGAGAGACCTGATTCTGCGGATTGAGCGCAGTTCCGTCTAAATCGAGCGCGATAAGGTCGATTCTTTTCATCTTCTTTCCTCCTGATACTGGCGCTGCTGCGCCGCATATTTTCCATCTTATTCAGCATACCGCAGCTGGGCAAAAATTGCAAGCAAATAAAAAATCGAACATTTGTTCTTGACAAATTTGGATTTTGCTCCTATTCTATGGCTCATCGAAAGGAGGTGAGGCCATGTGCAGCGAAAACGAAAAGCCGGATCGGCTGATCCGCATGCTGTACGACATCGCGGACGATGCGGAAGCACCGGCGAACAGCCGGCTCAGCGCGATCAAGGAAATCCTCGACCGGACGGTCGGCAAGGGCGTGATGCTTGGCGACGAGCAGACCGAAGCTCAGCCGGTGGAGATCGTGTTTCGGATCGTAGACGATACGAATTCCCCGTAACACGGCGGCAGGCAGCGTTCATGCAGTCGGACACGCTCGAAACACTGTTCGGCGGCGCGGCAGGCGGCGGCAAAAGCCACGGTCAGCTGCTCGATGCTTTGCGGTTTGCGGTTTGCTATCCGGGTTCACGGCAGCTCATGCTGCGAAGGACCATGCCGGAGCTGGAGCGCTCGCTTGTACCGGCGGCTTTGCGGCTGTATCCGCAGTGCATTGCAAAGTACAAGGTGAGTGAGCACCGGTGGGATTTTGCAAACGGTTCGGCGCTGGAATTCGGGTACTGCGACGCGGAAAGCGATGTGACCAAGTACCAGAGCGCGGAATACGATGTCATCCGGTTCGATGAGCTGACACATTTCACCGAAAGCCAGTTCACCTATCTGCTGTCGCGTATCCGCGGCACGAACGGATTCCCCAAGCAGGTCAAGGCGACGACCAATCCCGGCGGTGTCGGTCACCAGTGGGTGAAGAGCCGGTTTATCGACTCCATGCCGCCGGACACCGTGCGCGAGTTCGACGGCGGCACGCGGCTGTTTCTGCCCGCAAGACTGGGTGACAACCCGTTTCTCCGCAAGGCGGATGCAGGCTACGAGAAACGCCTGAAGCTGCTCTCTCCCACCGACCGGAAAGCACTGCTCGACGGCGTGTGGGAACTGAACGAGGGGCAGTATTTCAGCGAATTTTCGCGCGACCTGCATGTTGTAAAGCCGTATGCCATCCCGCATGACTGGCGGCGCTGCCTGACCATTGACTACGGTCTGGACATGCTGGCAGCGCTATGGATTGCGCAAAGTCCGGACGGACACAGCGTGGTCTACCGCGAACTCTACCGTCCGGGACTCATTATTTCGGATGCAGCGACGCAGATACTTGCCTGTGAGACGGCCGGAGAACACATTGACTGCCGTCTCGCGCCGCCCGATCTGTGGAACCGACGGCAGGAAACCGGCAGAAGCGCGGTAGAACTGTTCGCGGACAGCGGACTGGATTTTGTCAAAAGCAGCAATGAACGCGTCGCCGGATGGCTGGCGCTGCATGAGCTGCTGCAGCCGCGCAAGGATACGGATGGCACCGTTCGTCCCAGACTGACGATT
>ENA-OQIL01000244-OQIL01000244.1-human-gut-metagenome-genome-assembly--contig:-NODE-244-length-23575-cov-9.504521_pt1 | contig 23575 bp, 17 predicted proteins | sample MGYA00242583_ERZ504748 | MGnify/ENA primary metagenome ERZ504748 (study PRJEB26092, sample SAMD00036191) | human gut metagenome | host: Homo sapiens | study: EMG produced TPA metagenomics assembly of...
GATGACCTGGCGTTCCTCTTCCGACAGGTGCGAATATACTTCTCCCATAGGTGCGACATCCCTTCGGACTGGTTTTCTAGGCAATTTCCAATCTAACGGGTGTTGCACTTTCATTTAGACAACGGGGCAATTCATGCAGGATTCGCCGCATGAACGGGATAGTGACTAGGAATGTCAGCACGTCGGACACCGATTGCGCCATTTCCACGCCGAGCACGCCGAACATCATCGGCAGAATCAGTACGATCGGTGCCAAAAACAGACCTTGTCGGCACAGGGCCAGGAATGAGGCGATGCCGGTGCGGCCCATGGTCTGGGTCATCATATTGCCCATCATGTTGAAGCCGTTGAGAATCACCGTGCAGCATTGGATGTGCAGCGCGGCCACGCCCACCGCCACCACGGCCGGGTCGGAGCGGAAGATCTCGACCAGTTGCGGTGCGAACACCCACAGCAACACCGCCAACACCACGAGCACGCAGGTGGCGAGCCGCACGCAGAACCAGTACCCTTCTTTGACGCGCGCGAACAGGCCGGCACCGTAGTTGTAGCCGCACACCGGTTGGAAACCTTGGCCGAGGCCGACGATCACCGAGTTGGCGCCCAACATAATGCGCATCACAATGGCCATGCCGGCGATGGCCGCATCGCCGAACGGATTGGCGGCAATGTTCACGCAGGTCACGGAAATCGAACCGGCGCCTTGGCGGATCAGCGAGGGCAGGCCACCGCCGGCCACTTCGCGCATGAGCAGCACATCCGGCCTGCAATTGCGCAGGGACAGTTTCATCACGCCGAATTTGCGGCTCATTGTGGTCAGAATCGTGAAGCTCACCGTCTGGCAGATGGCGGTGGCCAGGCCGGCACCAAAAATTCCGAGGTGCAGCACGAAGATAAACAACGGCGCGAGCAGGAAATTCAGCAATGCGCCCGAAACCAGCCCGATCATGCCGAACGTCGATTGCCCTTGGTATCGCAGCAGTCCGTTGAGTGCGAACGAACCGCATACACAGGGTGCGGCGACCAACAACGGCGTCAGGTATTGCACGGCGTATGGGGCGATTGTCGAGGTCGATCCCAGCATGACGACCAGCGGCCGCAGGGTCAGCAATCCGATTGTGGCAATCACCAAACCAGAGAGCACCGCACCCGCGAAGCCCACGGCCAGTAGTCGGGAGGCGCGCTCATTGTTCTGTTTGCCGAGTTCGCGGCTCATCGAGTTGCCCGCGCCGTTGCCAAAGAAGAAGCCGAGCGCCTGCATCACGGTCATGATGGAGAACGCGATGCCGATGGCACCGGACTGCGCGGTGCCGAGCTGACCAATAAAGAACGTGTCCGTGAGATTGTAGGCGGTGGTCACCAAGTTGGAGATGACGGCCGGCAAACACAGTTTGAGAATCAGCGGCTTGACCGGCTGCCCGGTCATCTGCCGATATTTCGCGTCCGCGCTTGCGCGTCTAATGCCATGAATCTGCACCATGGACGGCTATCCTACTCGCGCAGGGTCCTATGCAAAGGCGCGTTACCGCCATACGAGTCAGCGCAGATACCGCCCGGTGATGCTGTTCGGATTGGCCGCGATTTGTTCCGGCGTTCCGGTGGCGACGATGCGTCCGCCGCTTTCGCCACCGCCCGGACCCATGTCGATGATCCAGTCCGCATTGGCGATCACGTCAAGGTCATGTTCGATGACCACGACTGTTGCGCCGCTCGCCACGAGCCGGTCGAACACGCCCAGCAGCACGCGCACGTCGAACGGGTGCAGACCGATGGTCGGCTCATCGAACACGAATACCGCGTCCGATTGGGCCTTGCCCATTTCACTGGCGAGTTTCAGCCGCTGGGCTTCGCCGCCCGAAAGCGCCGGCGTCGGTTCGCCGAGCGTCAAGTAGCCGAGGCCCAAGTCGTGCAGGGTGGTCAGACGTGCGTGAACCTTCTTGAGGTCGCCGGTCACGGACAGCGCCTGGTCCACGCTCATTGCCATGAGTTGAGGCAGGCTCAGGGAAATGTTGCCGCCACCCTGATCCGTCGCCTCACTCAATTTTTCCTTGGCAGCTTTGCGTTTATCCGGGACCTTCATCTTCGCCGCTTTGCCCTTAGCCGCTTTAACCGCACGCCGAATCGCGTCGGCTTCGGACGCATAGCGGGAGCCTCCACAATCCGGGCATTCGATGGTCACGTCCGGCAGGAACTGCACATCGAGCGAGATTGAACCGGTGCCGTCGCATGTGGGGCAACGCAGTCGGCCGGTGTTGTATGAGAAATCGCCAGCCTTCCAGCCGCCCGCCTTGGCGCCGTCCGTGCGGGCGAAGGCGCGGCGCAATTCGTCGTGAATATCGGCATAGGTGGCCACGGTGGAGCGTACGTTTGCGCCAATCGGCGTGGCGTCGATGAGATTCGCACGATGGATGCCCTCGGCCTCAAGTTCACGCACATGTTCCGGCAACCGCTCCCCCGCCGCCTGCGCTTTGAGCGCAGGAATCAGCGATTCGAGCACCATCGTGGTTTTACCGGAGCCGGAGACGCCTGTCACCGCCACGAGCCGGCCGCGCGGAATATCAACGTCCAGCGGCTTGACCGTATGCAACTGGCTGGTTGTCATGCGGATGCGGCCAAGGTCGAACACCTGCGGTTCCGCCACGCGCTCACGGATGCGCGCGCTCACATTATCGGCCAAGAACGGCGCAATACGACTACTTGGATTCGCCGCCACCTCGCCGACCGTCCCTTGCGCGATCACATGCCCTCCTTCGGCGCCGGCAACCGGTCCCATTTCGATAAGATGGTCGGCGGCCTTGAGCACGCGCACGTCATGGTCCACGACCACCACGGAATTGCCGTCCGCCACCAAGTCATGCATCACGCCGAGCAGCCCATCCACGTTCGAGGGGTGCAGGCCAATGGACGGCTCGTCGAGCACATACAGCACGCCGGTGGTGCGGTTGCGCACGGCACGGGCGAGCTGCACACGCTGGCGTTCACCGGTTGAAAGCGTGGCACCGGCGCGGTCAAGCGCCAGATAGCCGAGGCCCAGATCCAACAGTCGGCGGGCCACGTCCAGGAATGATTCGCAGATGTTGGTGGCCATCGGCCGCATGTCGGCGGACAGAGATTCCGGCACGCCGCGCACCCAATCCACCGCCGCATCCAAGGTCATCGCGCTGGCTTCGGCCAGGTTCAGCCCGCGCACATGCGGGGCCCGGGCTGCGGCGCTCAGTCGTGTGCCGCCACAGTCGGCGCATGGTCCCTCCTTGAGAAATCGAGCCACGCGCTTCAGACCTTTCTCGTCCTTGGCTTTGGCGAGCGCGTTCTCCACCGTGTATACGGCGTTGAAGTAGGTGAAATCGAGTTCGGCGAAATCGTCGCCTTTCTTCGGCTTGTAAAGAATATGCTTTTTGACGGCCGGCCCGTTGAATACGATGTCACGCTCTTCGGGCGTGAGCTCGCTGAACGGCACGTTGGTGCGCACGCCCATCGCGCCGCACACCTGCTTCATAAGGTCCCACATGAGCGAGCCCCATGGCAGCACCGCACCGTCGTCGATACTTTTCGACTCATCCGGCACCAGGGCCGCACGGTTCACTTCGCGCACAATGCCGGTTCCGGAGCAGGTCGGGCAGGCGCCGGACGAGTTGAAAGCGAGCGATTCGGCGCCGGGCGCGTGGAATTCCTTGCCACAGCCAGCACAGGTGATGGGCAGTCCGGCCGCCACGTTCAGCGTCGACTCGTTGCGCGCCCCGCAATGCGGGCACACGTGCGAGGCAACGCGGGAGAACAGGAGCCGCAGACTGTTGAGCAGTTCGGTCATCGTGCCGAACGTCGAACGGATGCCAGGCACCGTGGGCCGCTGGTGCAGGGCCAGCGCGGCCGGCACGTGCAGTACTTCGTCCACTTGGGCGCGACTGGCCTGGGTCAGGCGGCGTCGCGTGTACGTGGACAGCGCCTCCAAGTAGCGCCGCGAACCTTCCGCATACAGCACGCCGAGCGCCAGCGAGCTCTTTCCCGAACCGGAGACGCCGGCCACGCCCACCAGTTCGCCCAGCGGAATGTCGATGTCGATGTTCTTCAGGTTATGCACGCGCGCCCCGCGCACTTCGATCGCCTGCGGCCGTTGATTGTTGGTCATGCTCGGCACCGCTCCGCCGCCGCGCTATCTGACCTCTGTTCAAGTGTCACGCCGTCACCTCTTTCTCGACTTCGCCCTTGGCTGCCGCCGCCTGAGCTTCATGGTCTCCAGTATCATCACGGCCAACGACGGCGGCCGAACGACGGACGAGAATCTTTCGTCTTGGGCACCGTCCGCCACCTGCAATTCGAACTAGCTGAACCAGCGTGACGATATTGTCGGCTATCGATCTGCCGTGATCGTAATGGACATCGTCGTCCGGAAGCACGTCACCTGTTCCGAGAGGAGTCGGCGGCGCGCTTTCATAAGGGCACACAATCCCAAGATCACACCCACAGATCAATACCGATCAATACTCGTACGTGATCGCGGGGTCGCCGATGGTCGGCGTCTGATCCAGTTTGAGGTTGGCCGAGCCGGCCGCGGTGGTCACGTCGTATTCGATGGTCACCGTGTCCTGAGGCGCCAGGGAGATGTCGTCCATGTAGGTCATATGGTCCTTGGCCTGCACCTGTGCGAAGGAACTGCCGTTCGACGCCGACACGTTGCTGACCTCGCCTCCGGCCGGCGTGTAGATGACCACGCGGTTCACCGCCACGCCTCCCTTGGCGTTCGCCGTGATGTATTCCGGCAGGGATCCGGCCTCGCCCGGCTGCAGGGTGTTGGTGAACGAATACGTAACGTGGTAGGTGTTGTCGCCGGTCCTCTTCACCGTCGACTTGCGCTGGATGTACCAGTCCATCTTCGAGGCCTGCATCTCGTTGGAGTAGACGCCGGTCACCGGGTTCTTCGCGTCGTTGGTGATCTCGCCGGTGACGCCGGCGCTGCGCAGCACCGCCTGATCCTCCTCGTGGAACGACCAGAAGTACAGGTGCCGCTGCTCGGCCATCCGGAGCATCGTCTTGGCGACGGTCATGAGCTTCTGCGTGTTCATGTCGCTGAACAGGTGGGCGACCGCCTGGGCGGCGGTCTCGCTGAAGTACTGGTCCTGAGCGGAGGGCGTCAGTTCCTTGTAGGCGCCGTTGAGCAGGAATTCGGCGGTGTTCGACCCGTTGAGCACGCGCCCGTCGGACAGAGTCACGTCGCCGGTGGCGCCGATCATCGCCTGCAGCGCGACGGGGTCGAGCGACATCACGCCGTCGGACGATCCGCCGAACGGAGCCGCCTGCCAGAACTTCTGGGCCATGGACGCGACGCGCGGGAAGTCCGGCGTGGACGAAAGATTATGAATGACTTGACCGAAGTACAGTCCGCTGTACAGCGTGCCGTCACCGTCCTGGTTGACGTCATCCAACGCGGCGTTGGAGGGGAACTCGGCATCCGCGTGGAACTCCCCCACCGCGATCTTGCCGTTGTCCGCGCTGAAGGAACCGGCCGAACCGATCAGGCCGCCGGTTCCGCGGATCTCGGAATTCGTCTGGGCAAGCAGCACGTAGTTGCGGGCGCCGTTCGCACCGAGGAAGTTCGGCAGCATGTTGAGCATGCCGCTCAGGTTTTCGGTCACCTGCGCCAGGGCGGCCATCTGCGTCTTGCCGTTCTGCAGCGCGTTGTTCACCACGCCGAGTTTGGCGTCGGGAAGATCCTGGATCGTCCTGGCCTGTGATTGCACGGACTGGTCGACCGTGGCAAGCTGCTGCGCCGCAGCGATGATCGGCTCCATGTTGAGCTGCCCATCGCCACTGGAGAGGCTGGCACCGGTCAGTGTGGTGACGACCTTGCCCAGCTGGGGCAGCGTGGTCTGCGCGAAGTCATCGATGGTACCGATGGCGGTGCGCGCCGTCTTCACGTCACCGCCGACCACGGGCATCTTCTCCGCCAGCGTCCACAGACCGCCGCTGACATCCTGCTTGGCGGCGGCCGCCTCCTTCTGGATGTAGCTCACGTCGGACAGCGCCTTGACCATGTCGTCGGTGGAACCGTCCTTGATGACCTTGGCCGCGTTAACGACATTGTTGAGGTGCGCTTTGGCGCTCATCGCCGACTTGTACAGTTTGAATCCGCTGAAGCCGGCCGCCGCGGCGCACACGACCAGCAACAGCAGTACGACGAGCAGCGCGTTGCGAACGCGATGGGTTGTCCTGGTGACCGTGCGTGCGTGTGATGGCATGGGCTACTTCCTTACGTTATGACATGTATCGATACTGGCTAGCTGCCCGGTTACGCTTTCGCTGGACGGGTAGCCCGGCGGACGGCACGTAGCAGTGCACGACGTGCACATCGCGTATGATGCCGGGGGTTGTCAGCGCGGCTGACTGGGGTGGCCGCGGACCGGTACCTGGACTTGCAGCTGCCCTCCGGCGATGCGTGTCACCTGCAGCGGGGAACGTCCGCTGCAGTTACGGCTATTACCGGCCAGCCGACAGCAATCGCTGGTTTAGTTGTTGGTCTTTTCCGGCTGGTCACCCGTTCCCATGAGCTGGCATGCACCTTTCAGCGAGTATCTCTCCTACCGCATGCCAGTCTACCCATGCCCGCGGGATAACCCAAAAAGCCTTGCAAGAATACCGAATTTCTTTACCTTTGGCCCTGATCGTTCGACGGCTCTCAAGACGGCGTAACCTCATCCAACCGGCCGATCCCCGGAGGCGGAACCAGCGGAATCCTCGTGACCGGGAATGCGATCGTTCCCGCTTGCGCGATGGCGGATGCGCGCAACGCCAACGACGCATCGACAAGCCACTGTATGGCACTCTCAAAATCCTTGCCACGTCCACCAGCTCACACCACGCCGTATACGAACTTCTTGTTCTCTTTCGCCAACTGGGAAGGAATTGAATCCCATACCTGATTGAGACGAAGCGTGGTGACGGCGGGACTATCACGCATATCAACATGTTTGGAGAAATCGTCACGATAATCGGAGACCAGACTATTCTGCAATTTACGAACCGCCGTGAAGTCAGGATTCGGCAGAGTACTGGCGAACGCTTCAACGATCTCCGGCATGCCTCCTGTATACATGAAATACCGCAGCCAAGTCATGACCCTGTCATGCATTACGTTAATTAGCGGAGAATCCTTGGACTCAAGCATTTCGGCCAAGGCATACTGTTTGCACGCATACAGGAATTCAACAAAAGACATAGGATACAGCTTGAGTCTACTGACCTTGCCAACCGGGAATGAAAACCCAGGATGCATGGCGATGCCAAGCGCCGATCCAGTGGCCAAGACGTCATACTCCGGGGCAGCTTCATTGAACATCTTCAGCGAAGTCATCGCCCTCGGCACCTCCTGTACCTCATCGAAAATGACGAGCGTATCCTCGGGAGTGATCCTAGTTCCGGACTCGATCGACAGTGCGGGAATCAGCCGTTCCACACTCAGATCCGCATCAAACAACATACGCATGTTGGCATTGTCGAAAAATGCGACACAACAGCAATACGTAAGGTACTTGACAATCTTTGCTGGAGTCGTATACTCATATCTGTCAGGTACTTGACATAATTACTGAAGAGGATGAAAAAGACACACGACCAGCGACGCTTCGCTCGCTTCCTTATTAAAGGAGACCGGCATGAACATCACACATGACATGAGCAACGACCTCACCGAATACGACCCGGAATCCCGTCAAGTAGACGGACCGAACCCCATCGAAAACCGCATCAGCTCCTCCGCGGCCCGTGTTCCCGACATCATCAGCTGCGCTTCCGGCATCACCGTCCAGAGCCGCCAACTCCACTCGTTCGCGTTCACCACGGACGCGGCCATCATCCGCAACACCAATGCCGACGCCATTCTCGCCGTATATCCGTTCACCGGCGAACCAGTCATCACCCAGGCCCTACTCACCGCGGCCCAGGCCCCGCTGTTCGTCGGCGTGGGCGGTGGCACCACCACCGGCCCGCGCGTCATCCAACTCGCCATGATGGCCGAGATGCAGGGTGCGGCGGGCGTGGTGCTCAACGCGCCGGCGCCGCCCTCCACGGTGTACGACGTGGCGCGCATCACGAACACCCCGGTCATCGCCACGGTCCTGACCTGCGATGACGAATTGGACGAGAAAATCGAGGCCGGCGCCTCCATCATCAACGTGGCGGCCGGCCGCAGGACGCCTGACGTGGTCCAGCAGATCAGGCAGCGTCACCCCTCCATCCCGCTGCTCGCCAGCGGCGGTTCGACCGACGAGTCCATGGCCGAAACCATCGTGGCCGGCGCGAACGCGCTGACCTGGACCCCGCCGAACGCGCAGGAGATGCAGCGCTCGATGATGATGCGCTATCGCGGCGAATCCACCGGCGACAACATGCAGCACTGACGTAAGGATTCCGAACATGAGCAGCACCAGCAACAACGCCGCCGTAACCGGAAACGACGCGGTCGACGACGTAATGGCCACGAGTCAATCGGCGGAGAACGGCACAAGCCACGACACCGCCGACGGCGATATCAAGAACGATGTTCTCAGCAGTTTCATCAGCATTGGCCGTATCATGGCGTATCGCGCGATACACAGACGGCTCGTCTCCCCCGGCGCCAAATCGCCGCGCGGCGAACATGCTTTCGACCCACGCCGTGGCCAAGGCCGCGTCTTGGCCACGCTCAGGGAATCCGACCAGACCAGCCAGAAGGACTTGGCCGCGATGTTCGGCATGAGCCGCCAGGCCATGGCCGAACTGTTGAAGAAACTGGAGGCCAGCGGTCACATCAGCCGCCGTCCATCCAGGCGGGACAGCCGCGTCATGATGGTCAGCCTCACCAACCAGGGCCGCAAGGCCGCCGATCTGCTGGGCAAAGCGCCCGACCAGACCTCCTCCATGCTGGACTGTCTCAATGAAACCGAGCTACAAACCCTACACGGCTACCTGCAGCGCATCATCGACACCTCCTCCGACGACCTACCGGCCTCGACCGCCGAGGATGTCAAAAAGTGTGAGCTGCTTATCGAACACCTCAAGCGCAGGCGAATGCCGACCGACCGCGCATAGTTTGCGAACAGCCCGCACGACTTGTGGCCGCATAAGCATGCGGCCACACAACAGTCCAGCCGCACAGTCATCCAGCCGCCCCTACAAACACACCCGATTCACCATTTGCACGACATCTTGCACCAAACCCTACTTTGAAATGCGGTATTTTGCACCAAAACCCCATTTTGAAATGCGGCATTCTGCACATACAAGGCAGAAAATGCTACTCCCATAAGGGATATTGATTTTCATCGACGAGGTGCAAGAGGCACCGGATGTAATGACCACGTCAAGTTTGATGTACCGGCGTCGCAATTCGGCGATTTGACGTTTCACCACATCTCGCTGATTGCGAAAAACAGCAAGTCGTGATTCGAGCGTGGCATCACCTTGCTTAGTCATATCAACAAAATCCTTGATCTCTGCGAGACTCATGCCCGTGGATTTCAGACATTCAATGAGATCAAGCAATTCAAGATCGCCGTCATCGAAGCATCTCCGTCCGAAACCAGTTCAAGCGATACCGGGCAAAAGACCTTGGCCGTCATAGTAGCGCAACGTATGTTCGGACAGCCCAGTCTTTCGCGACACCTGACCGATGGAATATCCCATGCCAACTCCTTTCCCTGCAGTCGAGCCAGTGTGAGTCCAGCCATATTCACGGATGTCCTATGCGGAACGGACACTCTTCGACTGCCTGAACCTTGCAGCCCAACATGCATCAATCAGCACAAATCACAGACAGTGGGCCATATACAACGGCAGCTTGATGCGTTCTCCATCCACTTCGAGTTGGCGGGGATGCAGAACGTATTCCTTGCCCAATCGTTGGGCATACCTTTTGCGGAATTTGTCGAGCGAAGACACACCGTATCGTTTCGTGGATTTCACTTCGATCGGGCTGATGCGAGGCTTCATCGCGGCATTATCGTATTCCCGAACGATGAGGAAGTCTATTTCCATGGTTTTCGAGGCATCCGCCCTATCCAAGCGCGAGAAGAAATACAGTTTGCGCCCATTCGCCCGGAATTGCTGAGCCACCGCATTCTCCACCAGCATCCCTTCGTTGAGCGAGAGTTTATCGAACAGAATATCCCGGTACACATCATCCGGCGTTGTCTCTCGATCGGCAAACGCCTGCGACACCAGCAAACCGGTATCCGCCATATAGCATTTGAATGAATCGTTATCTTCGTACAATCCCAGCCCCACCAAAGGGTCAGTCGAATTACGGCACAGGTTCACCAAGCGGGCGTCTTCCAACCAGAAGAACGCCGAATCGTATTCACGAGATCGAGCCCCCTTATCGACCGATGCCAGAGTGAATCGTTTCTCATGCTTGGACAGCTGCCCTGGAATCTGAGCGAAAATGCCCCGCACGCGGCCGGCATCGCCATTGGCGAACTTGCCGATATCATCACTGTACAGCTGCAGGATGCCACGCTTGATCAAATCCACCTCGCCAAAATCGCGCTGCTCGACATAATCGGCAACCGCCTGCGGCATACCGCCCACCAGCAGATATTCGCGCCACAGCCTCATCGCTCGTTTGTGCAGCGCATCGGGCAACGGGACCAGACGCTCGAACGATTTGCGAATCGTTTCAGCAAGCAGCTCCTCCCCCATGGCCCAGCAGAACTCCTCAAAATCGAGCGGCCCCATGTCCATTTTCCGTTCCTCGGAGGGGATGACGATATTCGCCACATTCCTCTTGATGGAGATCAGCGAACCAGTTTCCACATAGTCATACCGGCCATCCGCAACCAGATATTTGATGAGCTCCCTCGCCGCCGGATACCGCTGCACCTCGTCGAAAATAATCAACGATTCACGCTCGTACAGTCGCTTGCGGTAATACGCAGACAACAGCATGAAAAATGTGTCAAAGTCATCACGCTGGTTTTCGAAGATGTCGCGAACATCGCGCGGCAAACGTGTGAAATCGATGAGAATATATGACTTGTACTGAGTGCGGCCGAATTCCTCGACAATGGTGCTTTTGCCCACACGGCGAGCGCCTTCGATGAGAAGAGCCTCACGCCCACCGCTTTTTGTTTCCATGCGATCAGCTTATCCAGCATCTTGCGCTTCAACATGAGCAATCACCTCATTACACGAAAACAACAGTATAGGCATATGCTATTCTACACGAAAACAGAAGTATAGAGATGGCCGATTCTACACGAAAACAACGGTATGGAAACATGCACCGAACCGGCTCACCCCCAATCTCTCCCCCATCACACCGGCGGCCTGTTCGATTGTGCGGTTTTGTGCGAATGGCTCACACGGTTCTTAGTGAGAACCGTTCTCTGCGCACCTGACCCTAGAACCGGATCAGCGCCTTGATGACCTTGCGCTGGTCCATCGCCTCGTAGGCGTCCTGGATATGGTCGAGGTCGTACTCGGCGGTGAACACGCGGCCGGGGTTGATCTCGCCCTTGAGCACCGCGTCCAGCAGACCCTCATCAAGGTCATAGTGGCGCACGGGAGCCGGGCCGCCCTTGATGCCGATGTTGCCGTAGAACGTGCCTTCGGCGCTGATCTCCACGTCGTGCGGCAGACCCACACGACCAATCACGCCACCGCGGCGAATCAGGCCAATCGCCGTGTCGAAGGACTGCTTGGAGCCCACGCATTCGAGCACCGCGTCCGCACCATAGCCACCGGTCATCTCCAGCACCTTGTCAATAGCCTCTTGGCCACGCTCGGGCACGATATCAGTCGCACCGAATTCGCGGGCGAGCGCCGCGCGATCCTCGTGACGGCTCATGGCAATAATGCGCGTGGCACCACGCATCTTGGCGGCAATCACACCGCACAGGCCGACTGCACCATCGCCCATGACCACGGCTGTGTCACCGGGCTTGACCTCGGCAGAAACCGCCGCGTGATAACCGGTGGACATCACATCGGAAATGGTCAGCAGCGATGCGAGCTGTTCATCGGAATAATCTTCCGGTGAACCGGGCACCTTGACCACGGTGCCGTCCGCCTCGGGCACACGCAGGTATTCGGCCTGACAAGCGGAGAAGTAGCCCCCGTGCGGGCACACGGATTCGAAGCCGGCCTTGCATACCGGGCACTTGCCGCAGCTGTACGGGAATGGCACGACCACGAAATCACCTGGCTTAACGGATTCGACCGCCGCGCCAGTCTCCTCGACCACGCCAATGGCTTCGTGGCCCACCTGACTGTGTGCGGCCTGTCCGCTCAGCCCACGGAAGAACCACAAATCAGAGCCGCATACACAGGTGCGCACCATGCGAATCACGATGTCATCATCCTGTTCAAGCATCGCCTTCGGCACTTCTTCCACGGTCATCTTGCCAGGCTCCACGAAAATCGCAGCTTTCATGGTTTCAGACATACGTTCATAACTCCTTGTTTTCCGGCATCGAGCGCTTAAGGCCCGTTATCCTCGTGTTCTATTAAACAATAATCGCCTTGCATTAACCAATAGCCATAAACCATGTTTCGCCATACCCATGAGGTATGGCAACAACCGAGCAATTCACTGCGATAGGCCAATATCCGAGATACGCTCACTGTTCGATTCGTCGCCATGAGTAATCTGGAGAACCGGCGATGGGACCCGCCTGAACTTGTTTCGAACCGCACACTGCTGATAGTTCCTACACACGATTTGACATTGCATGGAATCGTTGTGTCTTCAGCAGGATTCAGCGGTTTCAGGAAAGGCTATTATGGGCTCGCAATCCCCATCCGCAGATGCCCGGCCGGGCACGCGCACGGCCACTCCTCCGGCGCGCAAGCTCCCCGATATCCATCTTGATATTGTGTTGGTCGTCTTCTGCGGCGGTGCCATCGGCACCGCGATTCGCTATGCGTTCGCGCAGATTCCCGCAGCCGGCAGCTTCCATACCGGCACGTTTGTGGCCAACATGCTGGCCTGCTTCTGCTATGCGGGTCTGACCGCCTATTTGGCCGGCTCTTCCCGGTTCGACACGCGTGCCAAGGAGCTCACCAGCCGTGGGCTCGGCATGGGCGTATGCGGCGGTTTGTCTACGATGTCGACGTTGGCATTGGAAGGCTTCACCGCGATTCGCGACGGTCAGGTGGCGGCCGGCATTGCCTATCTACTGGTGACGTTCGCGCTGGGTCTGGTTTGTGCGTCTGCCGGCGTGTGGGCAGGAACGCATCTGGCCGGCTCCTCGAACGCATCCGCCGAAGCGTCCGCTGATACGAATGCCGCTACGACCAGCAAGGGAGGTAAGGCGTGATGACCGTATTCCTACCAATCTTGGTCTGCCTGTGCGGCGGCGTAGGCGCCTCCTGCCGCTATCTGCTTGACGCGACCATCAAAACGTATTGGCAACGCGCATTCCCGCTGTCCACATTCACCATCAATCTCATCGCCGGATTCCTGACCGGTCTGGTTGCGGCGCTGGCACTGGGCGGGACACTTGATGAACCGTGGCGGCTGGTGCTGGCCACCGGTTTCCTCGGCGGATTCTCCACGTTCTCGACCGCGATCAACGAAATGGTGACGCTCTTCCACAAACGCCGCTACCCCACGGCAACGGCCTATCTGGTGCTGTCGCTGGGTGTGCCGGTCGTTGCTGCGGCCTGCGGTTTTCTCGTCTGACCGCCACGACGATTCCCGACGCGGTCAGCGGTATCATTGCGAGGTCGAACGTCACAGGTACATCCGGGAGGTATATGGGCATGGCGAACAATGGAGCGGATGTGAAGCACAATCAGGGCGCGGACGTCACGAATGCCTCGGCCACAACGAACACTGCGGAAAATACCGTGGGCACGGCAACCCCGAAGCAAAATGGACTCGCCGTGTTGGGCAAGTATATGGGTGTTTCCGCCACGCAGACCATTGTGGAGTATGCGACGTTCGCCATCCTGCACTTGATCGGCGTGCCCTCGCAGATCTCCAACGGTATCGCCGTGGTGTGTTCGGCGACCTACAACTTCGTGATGAACCGCAACGTGACATTCAAATCGTCAAGCAACTTCGCCCGTTCCATGGCGCTGTTCGTGCTGCTATGGGGCTGGTTCGCTGTGGCGTTCGTAATCATGGTGGTAATCGCCTTCGCCATCATCGGCATGCAACGTGCGATGTCCTCAACGACTAGGCAGAACACTCATGGCAATCATCACGACAACATCCTCAGTCAACGCGGATACCATCGCGCCGACTGATTGCACCGACATATCATGACAACGAATAGGAGGCATATGACTCATTCATATGCCTCCTATTCATATTTCAGAGCGCTTATCAGAAGAACAGCATCGCAACACCTGCAGCGAAGCACATGAGCAGAATCGATGTCAGGAAGCTGGCGAGCATCGGCTTCTTGCCCTTGGAAGCGATGGCCTTGAAGTTCACGTTGATGCCGAGCGCGGCCATGGCCATGCCGAGCACGATGTACGCAAAGTCCACGAGCTGCGGGGTGATGGAGGTGACGAACGGTACGAAGGTGCCGATAATCGAAGCGCCGATGAAGCCGAGCATGAACCACGGGAAGGCCACGGTCTTCTTGCCGGTGCTCTGAACCTCGGAATGCTTCTTCTCCCACCAGATGGCGATGATGATGGCCGCGAACACAAGCATGAGCACGCGGGAAAGCTTCATGATGGTGGCGATGTCCACCGCGCCGAACGCGTCGCCGCCCGCGACCGCGTGGGCGATTTCGTGCAGGGAAGCACCGGCGGTGATGCCCAGCTGGTCCTTGGTCATGCCGGTCAGCGGGCCGAGCGCGATCTCCAGCAACGCGAACACAGTACCCATAATGGCTACGATGGCCACGGCCATGGTCACGTCGTTGTCCTTCTCGTCCTGCTTGTCCTCAGGCACCTTGATGGAACCGGCCAGGCCCATGACGGCGGCCGCACCGCAGATGCCGGTGCCACCGGCGGTCAGGATGGCGAGCATCGGGTCGACACCGAGTTTGCGGGCGATGGCATAGCACACGATGATGGTCAGCGTAACGACCACAGCGGCGATCGGCAGACACTTGATGCCCTGCGTGAACAGCACGGCGAGGTTGAGCTTGAAACCGAGCAGGATGATGCCGAGGCGCAGCAGCTTGTTGGAAATCAGGCCAGCGGCGTCCTTGACGCCTGCCTTGCGGCCATCATTGGAACCGACGTAGGCACTGCGGATCGGGAACTGGATGATCATACCGATGAGCAGCGCGATGATGAGCGCGCCGAACAGGCTGAATCCGGGGAACTGCTTGAGCCAGGAGGCGAACAGCGAGGCCAGCAGAGTCAGAACACCAATGAACAGCATGTCAACGGTGGCAATGCGCTTCCACCATTTTGTACAGAACTCTCTCATGATGTCTATTGAAGCTCAAGCGTTTACATCGGTCAAATCATTGCAACCAATACATATCATCGATTTTGTCGATACCTAATTGATCTCCCTCTGATGAGAGAGGTGGCCGCCGCAGGCGGACGGAGGGAGAGAAACAACGTTCGCAACCTCCCCTCAGTCGACTATCTGACTACCCGCGCAGCGCAGCAATAATCGTCTCCGCCAACTCCCGCTGATCGTGCGTCAGACCGGATCTCGGCACCAGCGCATAGAACCGCCGCACAAACTCATCGCCAAGCTCCCGCTGCACCGGCACGCCCGCCGGCACGGCGGCTTCCGAAATCAACGACTGCCCGAACCCGGCGGACAGCGCCGCCACAATCGCCGCATTACTGGACACTTCCATCGTGCGTGCAGGCACAACCTGAGCGGTCTTGAAATACAGATCCGTGTAATACCGCACGCCGGAACCGTGTTCGCGCACCATCCACACGCCGTCAGGCTCCCCCGCCAACACCAGCCGGTCCTCGCACAGGGTGACGCGGTCCACCGAATCGTTCACGATCGGCTTTTCCACCACGCCGAGCTGCACGGCCTTCATGCTGGCCTGTTCGAGAATCGCATCCGAGTTCATCACGTGTACAGCGAAGTCGAAACCGTCCATGTCCCGAGCCATCACCGGCAACGCCTTCGGCAGCAGAATCGCCGCGGTCGTGTGCGAGAACGACACGGCCAGCGGCTCACGCGCCTCCTGCACGCGGGCGATCTGCTCACGCGTATCCCGCCATAATCCGTCGATGCCGATGGCAGTCTGGTACAGCATCCGCCCGGCCTGTGTGGGCGTCACGTCACTTTTCGCATTGCGCACGAACAGCGGCGCGCCGACCATCTGCTCCAATTGGGCGATACGCGACGACACCGTCGACTGCGATACCTTCAGCTCATCGGCGGCCAGCGTGAACTGACCCACCTCGTATACGGCGACCAGGGTTTCGAGCAGAGGGAACATGGTTTAACTGTACGCTGTATGATGCACGAATATTTCAATTAGCTTGGGCGTAGCCCTAGGCCACGGACCTGGACCACCCTCAGTCTCGCTTCGCGAGCCAGCTCCCGCCAGCGGAAGCCCAATGGCTTTCACATCACTATGCCTCGCGCAGTTTTGCGAGCTGCGCCTTGGCCTTGTGGAGTTTGGCATAGATCTCGTTGCGCTGGGCCGGGTTCTTGACGCGCTGATGGTCACGAGTGAGCTTGTCCACTTCGGATTCGAGCCGAGCAATTTCAGTATGGCGAATGATGCGCGCATCCAGATTCTCGACCTCCGGCGTACCCAAAATGGTCTGTGAGCACAGCGATGCCCACAGCTCATCAATAGTAGAGCCGGCCAGCTCCAGCTGGGCCTCCCCCGCCGGCTGCCAGTCGCCGGCATATACCTGATAGATCGGCGTGTGCCCGGCACGCCCCGGTATGGCGCGGCGCACGGCGAACGCGCATTCCTCACGCGTGCTGCCCTCGAACGGCACGTCGCGTACGCACACGAACACGATGCCCGATTTGCGCTGTCCGGCGATCAGGTCGATGACTTCGTTCGGTATGCCGGTGGCTTTGGCCGTAAGCTTCAGTCCGATGACCAGCACTTCCGGGATCAGTTTGCCGTCCGCAAGCCCCGTGTTGGCCGACCGGGCCAACGCCAGCATGGTGATGGATTCGATCTCGTTCACCAATCGCTGCTTGAGTTTGCCGGAAATCGGCGCTTTGCCTACGAACAAGGCTTTCGGCAGTGTGCCTTTGGCTTCGGGAATCGCCGTGGAAACGGGCAGTCCCAGCGAAATTGCGGATACAGAACCACAGTGAGCGGCCTGTGCACCAGTCATCATCGACCTTCTTTCCCGGCCTGCCATCAGTGTCATATCCTCGCAGTGCAGCAGTCCGTTTATCTATTGGAAAGCAACACTAGCGCATCCAGGCCGGAAGTCGTGGTACATATCCATATCCTGCTGCGGTTATAGAAAATCCCCTCCGAGTTTCCTCGAAGGGGATTTCCTATAACGCTAGTTCAAGCGAAGATTCTTGTCTGATGAAAATCAGGCGAGGATCTTGGTCACACGACCGGAGCCGACGGTGTGGCCACCTTCACGCACAGCGAAGGTCAGGCCTTCCTCCATAGCGATGGGCTGAATCAGCTCAACGGTGAAGGTAGCGTGGTCGCCCGGCTGAACCATCTCGACGCCTTCCGGCAGCTCGATGACGCCGGTGACGTCGGTGGTGCGGAAGTAGAACTGCGGACGGTAGTTGGAGAAGAACGGCGAGTGACGGCCGCCTTCGTCCTTGGTCAGCACGTAGACTTCGCCCTCGAACTTGGTGTGCGGGGTGACGGAGCCCGGCTTGGCCACAACCTGGCCACGCTCGACATCGTCACGGCCGAGACCACGCAGAAGCAGACCGGTGTTGTCGCCAGCCTCGCAGGCGTCCATGGTCTTGTGGAAGGTCTCGATGGAGGTGACGGTGGTCTGCTGGGTCGGACGGATACCAACGATCTCGACCGGGGTGTTGACGGCCAGCTGGCCACGCTCGACACGACCGGTGACAACGGTACCACGGCCGGAGATGGTGAAGACGTCCTCGATCGGCATCAGGAACGGCTTGTCCAGGTCGTGAACCGGGGTCGGGATGTAGTCGTCGACAGCGTCCATGAGGTCCTTAACGGACTGGACCCACTTCTCGTGGTCCGGAGCGTCGTCGTGCAGAGCACCGTAAGCGGAGGTGTGGATGACCGGGCAGTCACGGTCGAAGCCGTTCTCGTCGAGGAGGTCGCGGACCTCTTCTTCGACGAGCTCGATGAGCTCTTCATCGTCGACCATGTCGCACTTGTTCAGGGCGACGAGGATCTTCGGAACGCCAACCTGACGGGCGAGCAGCACGTGCTCGCGAGTCTGGGCCATCGGGCCGTCGGTGGCGGCCACAACGAGGATAGCGCCATCCATCTGGGCGGCACCGGTAATCATGTTCTTCACGAAGTCGGCGTGGCCCGGGCAGTCGACGTGAGCGTAGTGACGCTTCTCGGTCTGGTACTCGATGTGGGCGATGTTGATGGTGATACCGCGGGCGGCCTCTTCCGGAGCGGAATCGATCTGGTTGAAGTCGTACTCCGGGTTGACATCCGGGAACTCCTCGTGCAGCACCTTGGAGATGGCGGCAGTCAGGGTAGTCTTACCGTGGTCGACGTGGCCGATGGTACCGATGTTAACGTGCGGCTTAGTACGCTCGTACTTTTCCTTTGCCATTACTTTTGTCCTCCTGGACGTCTCGTGAGTTTCCTGCACCCTTTCGCACAGGAACTCGCTTATTCTACTGGGTTTCTGGGTTATGTGCCACTTTGAAGAGCCAGAACCCAGTCAGCGGTATACGATATTACCGCTGACTGAAGACACTGGCTACTTCATGCAGTGGCGCGTGTCACTCGCCGCGCTGGGCCTTGATGATCTCCTCGGAGACGCTCTTCGGCACCTCGTCGTAGGAGTCCATCTCCATGGTGAACATGGCACGACCCTGGGTCTTGGAACGCAGGTCGCCGATGTAGCCGAACATCTCGGACAGCGGGACCTTGGCGTCGATGACCTTGACGCCGACACCGTCGGTCATGGACTGGATGTTGCCACGGCGCTGGTTCAGATCGCCGATGACTTCGCCCATGTACTCTTCCGGCGTACGGACTTCGACCTTCATGATCGGTTCGAGAATGACCGGCTTGGCCTTCGGGGCAGCTTCCTTGAAGCACATGGAACCTGCGAGCTTGAAGGCCATTTCGGAGGAATCGACCGGGTGCATCTGGCCGTCAGTGACGGTGGCCTTGACGCCCACGACCGGGAAGCCGGCGAGAACACCGGACTCCATGGCCTCCTTGACACCGGCCTCGATGGGGCCGATGAATTCGGCGGAGATGTGGCCGCCGGTGACCTTATTCTCGAACTCGAAGGTCTTGCCCTCGGTGGTGTCGAGCGGCTCGAAGTTCATCAGGACCTTTGCGAACTGGCCGGAACCACCGGTCTGCTTCTTGTGGGTGTAGCCCTGGTCCATGACGGCCTTGCGGATGGTCTCGCGGTAGGCGACCTGCGGCTTGCCCTGGTTGCACTCAACCTTGAACTCGCGGCGCATACGGTCGACGATGATGTCGAGCTGGAGCTCGCCCATGCCGGCGATCAGGGTCTGGCCGGACTCTTCGTCGGTCGTGACCTGGAAGGTCGGATCCTCTTCGGCCAGCTTGGACAGGGCGATGCCCATCTTCTCCTGGTCGGCCTTGGTCTTCGGTTCGACGGCCACCTGGATCACAGGATCCGGGAAGGTCATGGAGTCGAGGGTGATCGGATCGTCGATGGCGCACAGGGTGTCACCGGTGGTCACGTTCTTCAGGCCCACGAAGGTGTAGATGTTACCGGCGTCAGCGCGGTCCATCGGGTTTTCCTTATCGGCGTGCATCTGGAAGATCTTGCCGATACGTTCCTTCTTCTCGCGGGTGGAGTCGAGCACGGAGTCGCCCGGCACAACGGAGCCGGAGTAGACGCGCACGAACACGAGCTTGCCGTAGAACGGGTGGGTGGAGATCTTGAAGACCAGAGCCGCGAACGGATCGGACTTGACCGGGTGACGGTCGATCTCGACGGACTCATCGCCAGGCTTGTAGCCCTTGATGGCCGGCACGTCTTCAGGAGACGGCAGGTAATCGACAACGCCGTCCAGCATCGGCTGAACGCCCTTGTCCTTGAAGGCGGAACCGCAGAAGATCGGGAAGGCTTCCTTGGCGATGGTGAGCTTACGCACGCCAGCGCGGATGTCTTCCTTGGACAGGTCGCCGTCCTCGAAGAACTTGTTCATGAGGTCGTCGTCGGCTTCGGCAGCGGCTTCCACGAGCTTCTCGTGGTACTCCTGAGCCTTGTCCTTGAGGTCGTCCGGGATTTCAGTGGTGTCGTACTTGGCGCCGAGCTCCTCGGTGCCGTTCCACACGTAAGCCTGCATCTCAACCAGGTCGACAACGCCAGTGAAGTCGTTCTCGGAACCGATCGGCAGCTGCATCACGATCGGAGTAGCACCCAGCTTCTCCTTGATGGTGTCGACGGAGTAGTAGAAGTTCGCGCCCAGCTTGTCCATCTTGTTGATGAAGCAGATACGCGGAACGCCGTACTTGTCAGCCTGACGCCACACGGTTTCGGACTGCGGCTCCACGCCTTCCTTGCCGTCGAACACGGCAACGGCACCATCGAGCACACGCAGGGAGCGCTCCACCTCGGCCGTGAAGTCCACGTGGCCAGGGGTATCGATGATGTTGATCTGGAACTTGTCCTTGGTGTCGTGGGACTGACGGCTCCAGAAGCAGGTGGTAGCAGCGGACTGGATGGTGATACCACGTTCCTGCTCCTGCGCCATGAAGTCCATGGTGGAGGCGCCGTCGTGGGTCTCGCCGATCTTGTAGTTCTTACCGGTGTAGAACAGAATACGCTCGGTAGTGGTGGTCTTGCCGGCATCAATGTGGGCCATGATGCCGATATTGCGGACGTCGTGGAGGTCCGAAATCTCTTCAGCCATCTTTTTCCTTAGTTTTACTCAGGGCGAGTGATTACCAGCGGTAATGAGCGAAGGCCTTGTTAGCCTCTGCCATCTTATGAGTATCCTCGCGGCGCTTGACAGAAGCACCGAGGCCGTTGGAGGCATCCAGGATCTCGTTGGCGAGACGCTCAGCCATGGTCTTCTCACGACGGGCGCGGGAGAAATCGGTCAGCCAGCGCAGCGACAGGGTGTTGGCGCGGTTCGGCTTGACCTCGACCGGCACCTGGTAGGTGGCGCCACCGACACGGCGGGAGCGAACCTCGAGGGACGGACGGATGTTGTCCAGGGCGCGCTTGAGCACAGCCACCGGCTCCTGGTCGGACTTCTCCTTGACCATATCGAGCGCGGAGTAGACGATGTCTTCGGCGATCGACTTCTTGCCGTCAAGCAGAATCTTGTTGATGAGCTGCGCCACCACGGTGGAACCGTAGATCGGATCGGGCAGCACGACGTGCTTCTTGGAAGGTCCCTTACGTGACATATCTCTTACTTCGCCTTCTTTGCTCCATACAGGGAACGACCCTGCTTACGGTCCTTGACACCCTGAGTATCGAGCGCGCCACGCACGATGTGGTAACGCACACCCGGGAGATCCTTCACACGGCCGCCGCGCACGAGCACGATGGAGTGCTCCTGCAGATTGTGGCCTTCGCCCGGAATGTAGGCGGTGACTTCGATGCCCGAGGACAGGCGCACACGAGCAACCTTACGCAGAGCCGAGTTCGGCTTCTTCGGGGTGGTGGTGTAAACACGGGTGCACACGCCGCGACGCAGCGGGCTGCCCTTCAGGGCCAAAGTCTTGGACTTCTTCGGCTTTGCCTGACGTCCCTTACGGACGAGCTGTTCAATAGTAGGCAACTTGAATTCTCCGATTCAGTGGTTTCTCTTGCTTTTGTGTGACCGCCGCACTGCACCCACACTTTTCAGCACACTCGCTTGGTATCCGCCTGTTGGCGGCACCCGACGAATCGGAAAAGATAGCCCAGTCCACCGGCCCGATGGCCTTCGCCCCTCCCGTCGGCGCATTACTGCGTGCGATCAGCGGTTTGAAGGATATCCCAGCATGCTCGCCTGTTACATAAGGCGTGCTGTTGGCACACACGAATATCTATATTACGATTCCTCCGGACAACGACGCGCCGAGCCACAACTCACTGGTTTGGGGACCTCCTGCGCCCCCGTACTTTTCCTCTCCTCCCAACGCAATATTCCAATGCGTCGCAAAACACACACCCAACTATTCTCCCAACGCAATATTCCCGGGAATGCGTCGCAAAAAGGGAACGCCACACAGCAGGTGCCCCCGCGGAGACTATGTCACACGGGGGCACCGCCAAGGAGGTTACATTATGTTTCTTTTCACCACATCCGCTTCTGTGTTATCTGTTTCCAGCACATCCTCGTGCTCTTCCATATCCGATGGGAACCTCTAGCGACCCGGCCTCTTTGCCGTATTACCTTGCCGCTTTCTGCATTACCAATTATAGCAAAACCGCCCTCGCGAAACGCCCGATACCTCAATCGGGAGTAAGCGGGAGCGGCTATGTTATGCGAGGTAGGAAAGGTGGATGACCGACTGACTGGAGTCGTGCCTTACCCGACCTTTCTCACCATTTCAGGATTTCAGGCAGCGACCTTGGCGGCCTTATCGGCGTCGAACGGGTGGGCCGCTGAAACGGTGCTCTTGGCAGAGCCCTTCTCGCCATTGTCGGAATCCCAGTGGATCTCGTGCTTGTCATCGTGGTTGCGCCACCAGCTGGACAGGATAGAGCCGGAGATGTTGTGCCACACGGAGAAGAAGGTGGACGGCACGGCAGCGAGTGGGTTGGTTGCGAAGGAGGTCAGGGCCAGGGTTGCGCCCAGAGCGGAGTCCTGCATGCCGACTTCGAAGGTGATGGCCTTCTGCTGTGCGTAGCGGAAGCCCTTCGGGTAGATCTTGTACATCAGCTTGGAGAAGCCGAAGCCCAGCGAGTAGCCGCACAGGTTGTGCAGGATGACCACCGGGATGGCCATCAGGGAGCTGGCCACGAACAGCTTCGGACCGTTGGCGGCAACGACCACGCCGATGATAAGCAGAATAGCCACCTGAGAAACGATAGGCAGGGCGACCGTAACCTTCTCGATCTTCTTGCCGAAGATCATGTGGCAGATCACACCGAGGGCGATCGGGAAGAGCACCACCTTGACGGCGTTGAGGAACAGGGACTGAGTCGGCACGGACACGTACTGAGAAGCGAGCAGCTGCATCAGCAGCGGAATCATGAACGGGGCGCACAGGGTGGAGAGGATGCCGATGGAGACATCGAGGGCCACGTCACCACGGGACAGGTAGCTCATCACGTTGGAGGAGGTGCCAGACGGGCAGCAGCCGACGAGAATCACGCCCACGGCCAGCGGGCCGGACAGGTGGAAGATCGCGCACAGGGCCACGGCGATGAGCGGCATGATGATGAAGTGAGCTACGGTGCCGATGATGACCATCAGCGGCTGGGTCAGGATGCGCTTGAAGTCGTCCAGCGTCAGAGTCAGGCCCATGCCGAACAGCACGATGCCCAGCATGTAGCCGGTGTACGCCTTGCCCCACAGGCTGGCGGCCGGCACGAAGTAGTTGAAGACGGCCCAGACGATGAC
>ENA-OQIL01000245-OQIL01000245.1-human-gut-metagenome-genome-assembly--contig:-NODE-245-length-23491-cov-5.874251_pt1 | contig 23491 bp, 25 predicted proteins | sample MGYA00242583_ERZ504748 | MGnify/ENA primary metagenome ERZ504748 (study PRJEB26092, sample SAMD00036191) | human gut metagenome | host: Homo sapiens | study: EMG produced TPA metagenomics assembly of...
CTTGACCCATGCGCCCTCTTCGGGGATGGGAGCCGGACCATGCTTAGGACCTTTGGTGATCGGGCACATATTCTGTACTTGCTGCGAATAGGTCATAATCATACTCTCCTTTTGACAAATGTCGCTTTGGCAGCACAAAACCGCCGCCGCGCCCTGCCGGCACAGCTGCTGCTCCATACTGCTTGCATCCGAACCGGGTGCGCTGCTCTCTTTCAGCGCCTGCACCGGTACTACCACGCATGATTTTATTATAGAGAAAACGGACGAATTTTGCAAGTCATTTCCTGCAAAAAGTACAGTCGGCTTTTACGGTCATGCAGAGCTAACTGGCATTTCCACCGCTTTACACAAATCAGTCGTCAAGTTTTTGTCAATTCTGCCGTAAGCACCGGCAAACTTTTTGCACCCTTTTCTTTTTGCGCGTTTCAGCGCGGGTCTTTCTGCACCGGATGCAGCGCCCAGATGGCTGCAAAACCCGCCGCCGCACCGGCCATGGCAAGCAGGTGCCGCCCGTTCTCCAGCGCCAGCAAGTTGGCTGCAAAGGGGAACGCAAGACTGCCCACGCTCTGCCCCAGCGCCAGAAAGCCGTAGTTCACCCCCGCGTGGGGCAGGCCGAACAGGTCGGTGGAAAGGGCGGGCAGCACCGCAGCCAGCGCCGAGTAGCAGAAGGTGAGCCCAGCGTAGCACACCACCACCCACCAGCCCCGCGCCGCCCAGAACGCCGCCGACAGCCCAAGCGAAGCCGCAAACAGCCCAAGGTCGGTGGCGCGGCGGCCGATGTGGTCGCTGAGCATGGGCATCAGCATCCGTCCCGCAGCGCTGCCCACGCTGCCCAGTACGATGCTCCACAGCGCAGCAGTCTCGTCCAGCCCGCGTTCCATGCCCAGCTTTAAGATGATGGGACTGAACAGCAGCACCGCCGGAGTGGAAAAGCATACCGCGCCCGCACACAACCAGTACTGCTTTGTGCGCAGCATCTGCCCCGGAGAAAGGTCGAGGGTGTTTTTGCCGCTTGGCTGCTGTTTTTTCTGCGGCGGGTCGCTGAGCACCGCGCTGCCCGCAAGGCACACCGGCAAAGTAAGCGCACCCAGTGCCCAAAAGGCGCCCCGGATGCCCTGTACCGGGCCAAATCCCCGCAGCGCCGCCCGAACGAACAGGGTAAGGAACGCGCCGGAAAGTCCCACCGCTCCGCCGATGACCCCGGTCGCCAGCCCCTTGCGCCCCGCGTACCACTTTTGGGCGCAGGACTGGATAGAGGGGTACAAAAAGGCTGTGCCCAGCCCCGCCGGGATGCTGAAGGCCAGAAAGAACCCCCACCCTGCCCAGCCCGGCAGAAAGGCCGCTGCAAAAAAACCGCCGCAGAGCAGGGCTGTGCCCCACAATGCTGCGCAGCGCGGGCCCTTTTTATCCTGTAAAAAACCGCCCAGCACACACCCCACCCCAAAGGCGGCAATAAGCAGGGCAAAGGCGTAACCCGCCCCCTGCTCCGAAAGGCCGTATTCCTCCATGACCGGCTGCTGAAAAACGCCCCAAGCCGCCGGTAAGCCGGTAAGCACCTGAATGGCTGCCCCCGCAGCCAGAATGGTCCACGGATGTTTTGCTGCAAACTGCTGCTTCATACTTTCACCTCAAAGATTTGTGCAATTTGCGATAGTGTGCCCATTTGGATTGACAATCCGGCATTATCCTTTATAATGGTAAAGTACTGAGTTAAAAAACGCTCCCGCCCCTTTTCAGGCATCGAGGGCGGGTACAATTTACAGATAGAGAGGAATTACTATTATGAAAACACAGGCTTTGAAGGGTATGCGGGACCTGCTGCCCGCCGAACAGACCCTGCGCGATTACATTCAGGGCAAGATTCTGGAGACCTACCGCTCTGCCGGTTTTGAGCGGATCTCCACCCCCATGCTGGAGGATATGGAAAATCTGGACAAATCCGAGGGCGGCGACAACCTGAACCTGATCTTCAAGGTGCTCAAGCGCGGTGATAAGCTGACCGCTGCCCTGAACACCGGCGACCCCAAGCAGCTGTCCGACATGGGTCTGCGCTACGACCTCACCCTGCCGCTGAGCCGCTACTATGCCGCCAACAAGGATAAGCTGCCCAGCCCCTTCAAGGTGATCCAGACCGACCGTGTGTTCCGCGCCGAGCGCCCGCAGAAGGGCCGTCTGCGCGAGTTCGTACAGTGCGATATCGACATTCTGGGCGATTCTTCCCCCAATGCCGAGGTGGAACTGATCGACGTGACCGACCCGTGCCCCTGCTGAACATCGGCTTCACCGGCTTCACCGTCAACATCAATGACCGCCGCATCCTGCGCGGGATGCTGGAGAGCATGGGTTTTCCGCTGATACGCTGGATTCCGTCTGCATCACCTTTGATAAGATGGACAAGATCGGCGCCGATGGTGTGAAGGCTGAGCTGACCGAAAAGCAACTGCCGGAAAATGCCATCAACGCACTGGCCGACTTCATTGCCGCAGGCGAAGTCACGCTGGATGCCGTGGCTGCCCGCTGCGCAGACCCCGCCATTGCCGACGACCTCAAGTATGTCCTTGCTACCGCCAACGCCATGGCTGCAGGCCGCTATCAGGTAGCCTACTGCCCCAGTCTGGTGCGCGGTCAGGGCTACTACACCGGCATGGTGTTTGAGATCACCTGCCCTCAGTTCAGCGGTGCCGTGGCCGGCGGCGGCCGCTACGACAACATGGTGGGCAAATTCCTGGGCACTCAGGTGCCCGCCGTGGGCTTCTCCATCGGCTTCGAGCGGGTGTGTGGCATCCTGCTGGAGCAGGGCTACCAGATCCCCGGCGCAAAGCAGAAGATCGCCCTGCTGTACGGCAAGGATGCCGACTTCACCGCCGTTCTTGCCAAGGCTGCAGACCTGCGCAGCAGCTACAATGTCACCGTTCTGCAGCAGGCCAAGAAGCTGGGCAAACAGTTGGGCCAGCTGGAAGCTTCCGGTTTTTCCGGTGCCGCCTTTATGGATAAGGATGAGATCAAAATTTTTGCGCAGCAGTAAATAATTGCACACAAAGCCCCTTTACTTTTGATATGCTACCCCTAGAGTAGACAGAGTAAAAACAAAACTCTGAGTGCTCTTGGGGTATTTTTATGTCAAGAAAAAAACCTCAGAAAATCGAGCGATTTTCTGAGGTGTTCTTTCTGGTTTAAAAGCCGGTAGGCGGCACATAGTAACTGGGGATCGAGGCTGTTTTCTGCACATTTGCCTGCTGGCGCAGCGCTGAACGGGTCACCTCTGCCCAAGAATACTGGGTCATATACTCGCCGCGATAGGAATTGGTGGCCGAGCGGCTGCCCCGCAGGAAATTGTAATAATCACAATCCACCTTGCTGGTGTCCAGTGCCAGTGTGCTGCGGCCGCGGATGAGCAGGCCGGTAACACCTGCATCCTCCAGCGTATGGCTCAGGTCAAAGATCAGATTGCGGAGATGGCTGTGCAGCGATGCGGTGTCGGGCTTATCCTCCCACAGCACGGCCAGCATTTCGCCGTTGGTGCAGGTGGCACCATTGCGATCCACCAGATAGGCCAGCAGCTCCTTGCTCTTGCTGCGCTTGAAGGCCAAAGCGCGCCCGCCCACGAAGATCTCAAAATTGCCAAAGCACTGGATCTTGATGCCGACAGGGGCATTCTCCGGCGGGTAGCGCAGATGCTCCAGCACATTGCGCACATCTGCCTCGTTTGCAGGCTTGAGTAAAAAGCCGCTCACGAAGATCTGCAGCGCTTCCAGCGCATACTCCGGGTGCTCTGTTACCACAATGATGTTGCAGCGCGGCTGCAGCTTCTGGATCATGCGCGTCAAAGCAAGCCCGTTCATGCCGGGCATTTCCAGATTGAGGAAAGCCGCGTCCATCGGCCCCTGACGCATCCAGCTCAGTGCATCCTCGGTCGTCATGGCGCTGATATAGTCACAGTCGGGTGCAACGCGGCACAGGATGCGGATCAGCGAGTTGATTGCAAGCTGTCCATCATCGACGACCAGTATCTTCATTCGTACACCCCCGCAAGTTTACCATACATGTTCCCTGTTTCAGTTTAACACTTTGTCCTTTGATTCGCAAGTTTTTTTTGCACAAAAAAGCCAGAAGCTCCACACTTCTTTACAAAAGGACGTTCCTTTCCCATCCGTTTCCTCACGAAGCAGCTGGCTGAAAGAGGCGTCTTTCCCATTTTCATTTCCGGCAGTCAAAGCAACTATACAAGATACTCTGTGCCATCCAGTCCGGTCAGTTTTTGTGCTGTCGTTTGTCCCACACGGGTGCAGAGCCGCTCATACGCCTGCCGCATCCGGGTCGGGCGCGAGGTGCAGTTGTGTGCATCCGAAGAGATTGCATCCACAAGCCCCGCCTTGACCCAGTGCTCCAGCCGCATCCACTGCCAGAAGCCGCTGTCCAGCACAGCCGAACAGTTGATCTGGCAGCGCAGCCGGTACTGCTCATGCAGGCGGGCCAGCAGGCCGTGCTGCGCAAGGCAGGGATACCGCTCAATGTGGGCCACCAGAATGCGGTAACCCGCACCCGTGATCTCCTGCAGAGCCGTTTCCAGCTCCTTTGCCGTTATGTTCGGCACAAATTCCAGCAGCACCCAGCCGGTATCTCCCAAGGTCAGCAGCTGGCGCTGGACTGCCGCATATCCCGTCGCAGGGGTATACAAAAGCTCTGAGCCGTGCTCCAGCTTCAGGTCGTAGCCTTTTTGTGTGCAGTATGCGCGGGCCAGCGCCAGATGCCGGTCATAGACTTCCTGCGGGAAGCGTTCCATGCCCGGCGTACTGTGCGAGGTAGCAAACAGGTGCCGCACACCGTCTGCTGCCGCTGCATCCAGCATGGCATACATTTCTTCTCTGGTCTGCGCACCATCGTCCACGCCGTAGACGAAGTGCGCATGATAATCCGTAAAGCCGCTCATTTCTTTTCCGCTTCGTGGCTTCGTTTATAATACTTTCTGTAATAACCGTACTTTCCATACTTTGAGTAGGATTTGTAGTACTTGCGGCCCATATAGTTGTCGTAGTCCACCTGATTGAGCACGGTGCCCAGAATAGGGCAGCCGGTCTGCTCGATCTGCTGCTTCACGTCCAGCAGCTCCTGACGGCTCACATCGTTGTAGTTCACTGCGATCAGGGTGCCGTCACATGCCTTGGCGATCTCCGCCGCATCGATGACCACGCCCACCGGGGGTGCGTCCACAATGACGTAATCTGCCATTCTGGCCAGCATATCCAGCAGTTCGGCAAAATGGCTGTTGGTCAGCAGCGCCAGCGGGTTGGGCACATCGCGGCCCACCGGCACCATGATCGCGTTGGGGATGTCGGTCTGGTAGATGACCTCATCCATGCCCACCATACCGGCCAGAAAATGGGAGAGGCCCTTGCCGTCGCTGCGGCCATCCTCATATTTCAGGCCGTAGTCACTGTTGACCATGCTGCGGCGCAGGTCCGCGTCCACCAGCGCCACCTTGATGCCGCGCTGTGCCAGCGTGCGCATCAGGTTCATGGACAGATAGCTCTTGCCCTCTGCAGCATGGCAGCTGGTGATCATGATCTTTTTGACACTCGCACCTGCAAAGGAGAGGTTGGTGCTCAGGGTATTAAAGGCTTCATTTCCCGCATAATCCAGAGCCGGAAATTTTGTGATCTTCAGCTGTTTCATGCTTTCCTCCCAGAGCTGCCGCCCACACGGCGGCGGACATCATTGGCAAACCGCTTGGTGCGGCGCTTGAACTCGCTTTTCTCTTTCGGCTGTTCGCCAGCATCGGCCAGCGGGATCGATGCCAGCACCACCATGCCGGTATACTTGCGGATATCATCGGCAGACTTGTAGGTATCGTCCAGCATGGTCCGCAGCACCACCACGGCGCAGGCCAGCACAAAGCCCACTACAAAGCCCAGCAGGATGTTCTTGGCCTTGTTGGGGCTGAACGGGTTCTCCGGCACACGCGCAGAAGACATCAGGGTGGGCTCGTCCGTCTTCATCTTTTCCGAGATGTACTTTGCGCCCACATCCGCATACTCGTTTGCGATCGCTGCTGCTTCTTCCGGGTCCGGGTTCGTGACCGTGATATCCAGCATACGGGTGTCACTGGTGTTGGTGACAGACAGCATACTGGCCATATCGGTGTAGGTGTAATCCAGATCCAGGTTGCTGATGACCTTTTCGTGGACTTCCCACATTTCAAAGACCTTGATGTAATCGCTGGTCAGCTCGCTGCCGACCTGCAGATCGGAGAAGTTCAGCACCGAATCATTGCGGCTGACCACATAAATGGTGGCCGTTGCCTTGTACATCGGCGTTACCAGAAAAAACGTATAAAGCGCCATCAGTACGGCACCCACCACAGCCGTGGCTGCAATGAGCGTCCAATGGGCCAGCAGGCCCATGAACAGTTCCAGCAGATCAATGGTATCTTCTCCCTGTTCCGGCTGTACCGCCAAAGCTGTGCGCTCCTTCACAAAAGTATCTTGCTGCACGATTTCACTCCTTATAACCTTATAATACTGCCGCCCATGCGGCCCGGGCGTTGTGCCCTTTCCTCTATTTTTCTGAATCCTATACGCCAAAAATGCGGCGTTCCCTTTTTCATCAGGGAACACCGCAGAACATTTCTAGTTCTTAGCCCTCAATGGTCTTCACGGCCACCAGAACGAAGTTGGAGCCATAGAGCTTGACCTGACGGCCCTTCAGGTTCACCACGATCTTGCCATTCACGACCTTACCGGGCACAGTATAGTAGGTATAGGTCACAGTGCCGTCTGCCCTCGTCTTGGGCACAGCCACCAGAACGGTAACTTGCTCATTATCCTCGTAAGCAGCCTCAATGACCTTGGACTCAATGGTCAGCTTAACATTTGCAGCATCGAGCAGGTTAGAGGTCTGCATCTCAAAGGCCTGCGTTACAGTAACATCTATAGTCGTCTTCTTTTCTTTCGAAGCGCCCGCAGCCTTCTGCAGGTCTGCATCAGAAGTGATGTCCTGCAGGACTTCCTCGACCTGAGCGGTATCCTCCTTGGCAGTGACCTTCACATCGCTGACAATGCCCAGAACACCGGTGACGGTAGCAGAACCGCTGGCCTTGACCTCATCTGCCACAGTCTTGCTGGGCGTTGCTGCCAGAACAGACACACCCATGCCCACGACCATCGCAGCGGTCAGAACAGCGCTGATAACTTTCTTCATAATGAAGATCTCCTTTCACTTCAAGCCGCACCCCCAAGATGCTGCTTTCTATCGCAAATGCTTTTCAACATTTACATCATTCTTCAACAGGCTCCCAGAACAGCGTCAGAACCGCTTTCTGGATGGAAGCTTCGGTCGGATAGAACTCGGTGAATCCGTCCTCTGCCACCTTATGCTCGCCCTCCAGTGCAATGGCAGGCTCCACAGTATCGTCCTTTGCGGCCCACACCTCATTGACCAGCTGACCCTTTGCAAGGTCGGTGACCAGATAAGGCTGCAGCGCATCGTACACCTGTGCGGTGAACTGCTGATCCTGCTGCACCCTGCTTTCCAGCTGTGCGGAAAGCTGTGCAAGATACTCCTCCTGCCGCACCATGCGGGCTTCGTTGGTGCCTTCGCCAATATCCATGCGCCTACGCACAAAGATCTCAGCCTGATTGCCCTGCAGCGTCAGGGTAGCCCCCTTGGTCATGGCCGGGTCTGCTGCGGAGAAATCATCCTCCAGCGTCACGGTCACACCGCCTGCAAGGTCGTTCAGCACCGAGATGCCGTCCAGACTCATAGCCAGATAGAAATCAATGTTTTCCCCCTGCAGCAGGCGGGACACTGCATCACGGGCATAGCCGCAGCTTTCCTCCTTGCCATCGCCAAAGCCATGTGCAAGGCTGATCTGCATCTGAGTGGTGCCCACCGGATTGCCCAGCATGCCAAGCACCGTAACCTCTGCCATGGTGTCGCGGTCGATCTTGAGCTGACGGACCGTCTTGTCTTTGCTGTCTATCACAATGAGCCGCTGAAAATCCGCCTGACCGCCCTGATAGGAGCCTTCTGCTTCCACCTCGCTGTCATGGTCAATGCCCATAACAAGGATGGTGGTCAGATCTGTGCGCCTGCGGTAGGTCACGCCGTCCACTTCCATGGTCTCGGCGGTCTCCTGCGGCAGCTCCGTCCGGGTCTCCGGCTTTTGGCTGCGCTTTTCCAGCCAGCTTCCGCCCACAAAAAGCAGTACAGCTGCCAGCACCAGCACAGCCAGCGCAGCAGCGGCACCACGATGTTGTTTTTGTCTGTTCAAGCGGGTAAGTTTCCCTCTTTTCTTCGGAATATAGTTTTCTGCGGGAAGGTCTTTCCATTGCCACAGAAAGATATTCCTTGGTCTATTATATCGTCACAGGTGTGCAACTGTCAATGTATTTTCGTTATTTTCCGGCAGGAAATTTCGCATTTTCAGCCTTTAGGGAGCCACAGATAAACACAAACCCCCGGCCATGCAGAGTTCATCCGCACAGCCGGGGCCAATTGGTATTTTATTTGATATCCAGTTCAGGCGGCACATCGATCTGGTCCGAGACATACTTACCGTTCTTTTTGCGCTGCCGCACGCACTCCGTCAGCAGATATTCGATCTGCCCGTTCACCGAGCGGAAGTCATCTTCGGCCCAGGCGGCAAGGGCATCGTAGAGCTTCGCGTTCAGGCGCAGGGGCACCTGCTTTTTGGGCTCTGCCATCAGTACAGGCTGCCGCTGTTCACGATGGGCTGGGCATCCCGGTTGCCGCACAGCACCACCAGCAGGTTGGAGACCATTGCCGCCTTGCGCTCGTCGTCCAGCTCCACCACCTTATTCTCATTCAGGCGTTCAAGGGCCATTTCCACCATGCCCACAGCACCGTCCACGATCATCTTGCGGGCATCGATGATGGCGCTTGCCTGCTGGCGCTGCAGCATCACGGCTGCGATCTCCGGCGCATAGGCCAGATAGGTGATGCGGGCTTCCACTACCTCGATGCCGGCCTCGGCTACATTCTTCTGGATCTCGTCCCGGATGCGGGCGGCTACCACCTCCGAGGAGCCGCGCAGACTGCCCTCGTCGGCCACGCCGTCGCCGGTGGTATCCACATTGGGAGCCACATCATAGGGGTAAATGCGCACCACATTGCGCAGAGCGCTGTCGCACTGCAGGGAGAGGTACTCCTTGTAGTTGTCCACATTGAATACGGCCTTTGCGGTATCGGTCACGCGCCAGATGACCGCAATGCCGATCTCCACCGGGTTGCCCAGACAATCGTTGATCTTCTGGCGGGAGTTGTTGAGGGTCATCATTTTGAGCGAGATCTTCTTGCTGGTCGATTCTGCGGTCTGGGAACTGCTGTTACCAGCCTTAAGCAGGGCCGCCATGCCGGTTTCGCCGCTGTTCACATCGCCGCTCTGGCTCAGTTTGGTGCCAGCTGCCGGGTTCACCGCGGTGCAGAAGGGGTTCACCCAGTAAAAGCCCTGTCCCTTCAAGGTACCGATGTAATCACCGAACAGGGTGAGCACCAGTGCTTCCTGAGGCTTTAACACCTTCAGGCCGCAGAGCAGGAAGATGCCCGCCACCCAGTATGCGATGGACAGGATCGTGAGCAGGATGCCCGGAAACAGGCTTTCGTCCAGCAGAATGATGCTGTAGAAAAACAGCAGGACGGTAACAGCATAGCCCAGCAGGGTGAGCAGCAGCATGACCATGCCGTTCTTTTTGGTCTGCAGAATTTTCTCTTCCATAACAGTTCCCTCCTTCACAGGGTGCGGAAGCGTTTCTTTGTGATATCAAAATCATATCACTTTATATCATTCTTGTCAAGTCCTCCGCAGGCAAAAAAAAGAGCCGCCGCACAAACACTGTGCAGCAGCTCCTTTTTGTTTCTCTTTTTATAATGTAAGGGGCACTTGCTCTCAGGCGAAGGTCAGCATCACCTTGCCAGCGCCGCTGTTGCGGTCTGCAAGGGTATCGAATGCCTTCTGGAAGTCCTCTGCCTTGAACACATGCGTGGTGATCTCATCGACCTCTTTCAGGTGGTCAGGCAGGATCTTGACCACCTCGGGGAACTTCTGGTACTGATGACGGGTACCCAGAATGGTCAGTTCCTTTGCATTGATCTCCTTGAAGTTCACGGGGATCGGCTCCTTGCCAAAGGTCATAGCCACCAGACGGCCTGCGGGAGAAAGCTGGCTGGTTGCATGTGCCAGCAGTGCGGGAACGCCTGCGGCCTCAAAGATCACGTTGACACCCTCGCCGTCGGTCAGTTTGTTGATGAACGCATCCAGATCTTCCTTCATCGGGTTGATGCTGTAATCTGCGCCAAAGTCCTTTGCCATGGCAAGGCGGCTCTCGTTCGGCTCAGACACGATCACGGTAGCGCCGCGCGATTTTGCAATGTTGGCAACGATCAGGCCGATGGGGCCGCCGCCGTGCACCAGCACCACATCGCCGGGGCGCACATCGCCGCGCCAGTTTGCCTGCAGGCCAATCGTGAACGGCTCGCACAGAGCAGCCTGCTGATAAGTCATCTTGGAAGCATCGTACTCATACACCTGGCTGCGCGGCATGACCACATATTCCTGAAAAATGCCGTCCACGATGCAGCCCAGAACCTTCAGTTCACGGCAGACATTGTGGTGGCCGCAGCGGCAGGCATAGCACTTGCCGCAGTAGGTGATCGGCTCAAACACAACACTTGCGCCGGGCTTCAGGTCGGTAACACCCTCGCCCACTGCGATCACCTCACCGGAACCCTCGTGGCCAAGCACCACAGGATACTTTGCATACGGGTTGCTGCCATGATAGACATGCACATCCGAGCCGCAGATGCCGGCAGCGTGCACCTTGACGAGCACCTGATTCGGCTCCTTGATCTCAGGCATGGGACGCTCCACCAGCTGCATATCACCAGGGCCATTTACAACAATTGCTTTCATAATCATGTTCCCCTTTCCAAAGCTTCAGATACCCGGGCAGGACAGGAAACCGCCATCCACGGCAATGACCTGGCCTGTGATGTAGCCAGACATTTCCGGATCAGCAAAGAACCGCAGTGCACCCACCAGTTCCTTCGGGTCGCCAAGGCGGCCCATCGGGGTTCGGTGGATCACGTTCCAGTAGCGCTGGGTGTAGGAACCATCCGGGTTCACATACATGTCATGGTTCAGCGGCGTGAGGAAGTAGCCGGGTGCGACCGCATTCACACGCACCTTGCCTGCCGTGTTGGACAGGTAGTTGGACAGCCACTTGGTAAACATATCCACAGCGGCCTTGCTGCTTGCGTATGCAGGCACCATGCTCAGTGCATCGTAGGCTGCCATGGAGGTAATGTTAATGATGGAGCAGCCATCGCGGCCCACCATGTTCACTGCAAACACCTGACATGCCATCACAGTGCCCAGCCAGTTCACATCCATGACGCGCAGCAGCTTATCGCTGTCGATGTTGAACAGGGTACGGGACGAAGCCAGAACGCGGGCCTTTTCCGCGGCCAGATCTGCTGCCTGCGGATCTACCTTGACGACCTCTGTTGCCTTTTCGTCGCCTGCGGCATAAGCTTCCGAGGTGGTTTTTGCCAGCGGGTCCTGAATGCCTGCGCAGTTGATCAGCACTTCATAGCTGCCAAAGTGCTGCACCACAGCATCGCGGGCCTTTTCCAGCGAAGCTTTGTCCGTAACATCCACCTGGAATGCTGCGGCATCGCCGCCAGCCTGTTCGATCTCGCAGGCCACCTTCTGGCCTGCCTGAATGTTAAAATCAAGAATCGCTACCCGGTATCCGGTCTTTGCAAACTCCTTGGCAAAAATGCTGCCGAGGCCGCCTCCGGCACCGGTAATCACTACAGTACGGCTCATTGTAAGTTCCTCCAATCAATCATACAGTTATCTCAATCATACAGTTATCAGGCAAACAGGCTGGGGATCCACAGGGTGATCGGCTCACAGAAGGAGACCAGCATCAGCACAATCAGGCTGGTGATCAGGAACGGCATATTTGCCTTGAAGGCTTTCCAGCTGGAAACGCCGCCGATCTGGGCACCGGTGCAGATGCACATGCCAACGGGAGGCGTGGTCAGGCCGATCATCAGGTTCAGAATGGCCATCAGAGCAAAGTGGACCGGGTTCATGCCAACAGCCGTTGCCACCGGCAGCAGCACAGGGAAGGTGATCAGGATCGCCGCCAGACTTTCCATGAACATGCCCACAAAGATCAGCACGAGGTTGATCAGCAGGATAACGAGGATGCGGTTCGTGGTCATGCTCAGGATCGCGGTAGCAACCTTCTGCGGGATGCGCTCGTTGGTCAGGATGAATGCGAACACGTTTGCCAGACCAATCAGGATGATGATGGAAGAGCAGGAGCGCATATTGGTGTAAACGATGCGGGGCACATCCGAGAGCTTGATCTCTTTATAGACGAACACGCCCACAATCAGGGAGTAAACGCAGGTCACGATGGAAGCTTCGGTGGGGGTAAAGATACCGGAAAGGATGCCGCCCAGCAGGATAACGGGCATCAGCAGCGCCCAGATAGCATCTTTGGTAACTTCCAAGCGCTTCTTCCAGCTGGAACGCTCGTGCTTGGGGTAGTGGCGCTTGACCGAGATGATGTAGGTGGGTACACACAGTGCCAGACCCAGCAGGACACCGGGGATGATGCCTGCCTGGAACATCTTGCCAACCGAGATGCTCACGCAGGAACCGGCAATGACCATGGGCACACTGGGCGGGATGATGGGGCCGACCACAGAGGAAGCAGCCGTAACTGCAACCGAGAAGTCGTCGTCGTAGCCGTCCTCCACCATGGCGGGGATCAGCATACCGCCCAGAGAGCACACGTCCGCAATGGCCGTACCGGAAATGCCGGCAAAGACCATGGATGCTACGATGTTCACCAGCGCAAGGCTGCCAGTGAAGTGACCCAGGAAGGCGTTGCAGAAGTTCAGGATGCGGCGGGTGATACCGCCGCCGTTCATCAAAGCACCAGCCAGCATGAAGCCGGGGATGCACAGCAGGGTGAACGAGTCGATGCCTGCATAGAATTTCTGTGCCAGGACCGCCGCGTTCATATTGGAGGTCAACAGGTAGAACAGCGACGAAGCACCCAGAGAGAACGCAATGGGCACGTTTAGCAGCAGCAGGACCAGAAACAGAATAAACATGCCACCGATCATTGTGCTTTGTCCCCCTTTCTGATCAGATTTACTTCATTGATCGCATCCAGCACTACGTAAATTGCAGTCAGGATAAAAATGACCAGTGGCACCATATAGAAGATGCCCAGGTTGATCTGCAGAGAGGTGGAAAGCGACTTTGTGCCAACACGGAAATAGGTCCGTGCCTGCGGGATGCCAAAGAGGCACACGATCAGGATGGCCGCATCCGAAACAAGGTTCAGGATGTGACGGCCGGTGCCATGTGTTTGGGCTGCGATCACATCGATGGATGCGTACTCATGGTACTTGATGGCCATGGGGCAGGCAATCATGATCGTATACTGGAAAAACAGGCGTGTCATCTCGTCTGTCCAGGGAGCGGTGACTCCCGGAATATAGCGGGCAAGGATCTGCACCAACACGCAGACTGTGACGCACCCAAAGCCGATGGCTGCCAGATAGTGAAACAGCCTATCCAGCACGTCCAAAACTTTCTTCATTCTGGATATTCCTCCGTACTCAGGTGTGTATTTTCCAAATCAAGCCGCGCCGCCCATCAAGAACGGCGCGGCCACTATTGGAGAACGGTCAGATGAAAATGTACTTTTTTAAAGGGTCTGTTTAGCTGTTGGACAGATCGCAGATTGCCTGATAGGTGGTCCACAAATCGCCCGGCTGGCTCTTCAGGAACTCCTCGATGGCGGGCATCATGGCGTTCTTGATGTCGTCGCGGTCAACGTCCTCGTTCACCTGCATACCGGTTTCCTTCAGCTTTTCGAGGTACTCGTCCTTGTGAGCGAAGTAGTACTCGTTGGTCCAATCCTGCATCTCGTTGGAGGTCTCAGTGATGATGTTCTGCTGATCCTCGGACAGGCCGTTCCAGATATCCACGCTGAGCAGGTTGAAGATGGTGGAGTACACGTGGTTGGTCTGGTTCACGTACTTCTGCACTTCGTAGAAGCTGTTATCGTAGATCATATCGTAGGGGTTTTCCTGCATTTCCACAACGCCCTGGCTCAGTGCGTTGAAGGTCTCGCTCAGTGCGATGGCGGAGGTGATGGCACCTGCGGCAGTCCACATGCTGTTGTGCAGAACATTGCCGCTCATACGCATCTTGCGGCCCTGCAGATCAGAAGCCTTGTTGATGGGCACATTGGAGGTCAGCTCACGGGGACCACGCAGCTGATACCACAGCACCTTGAAGCCTGCATCCTCGAAGTCCTGCATGATGCCCTTGCCGATGTCGCTCTCGCACATGGCCTGAACGTCTTCCTCAGAGTTGTAAGCCCAGGGAGCCTCCAGCAGGGTGGCGCTGGGTGCGTAGCCGTTGAAGGAGCCGCCGGACATGGTCATGGAAGTGGTGCCGACCAGCATACCGGCCAGAGAGTCCGCCTCGGAACCGGAGGTGCTGGAGGGGTAGATCTCAACGGTCATGCTGCCGCCGGACTTCTCCTCGATGCGGTTCTTGAACTCGGTAGCTGCAAGGCCCCAGGGATGCTCCAGAGAAACGGTCAGGTCGAACTTGAGCACCACAGAAGCGTTGCTTGCGGTTGCTGCGGGAGCAGCAGTGGAAGCTGCGGAAGAGGTGGAAGCTGCAGTGGAGCTGCTGGAACCGCCGCATGCGGTCAAGGCTGCGGTAGCAGCTGCTGCGCCAACAACGGTCAGAAAGCTACGGCGAGAAATCTTTTTCATGGTAAATTTCCTCCTTGATTCGTGTGTTCTCGTTCTTTTTATTTTAGGTGCCTTTCCCCGGCACAAAAATCGGTCTTATCAGAAAGTGCGGATGCGGTCGATGCAGGTTGCGTAATCATCCTGCTGGAAGAACAGCTCCTGCTTGCCGAGCACGAAGCCTTCCACATTGCAGTTATGGTACAGGTCGGCAATCACCTCGCGGGTAGCACCGCCATCCAGCATCAGGTGGTAGTTCAGGCCTTTTTCCTTGCGGTAGTTATCCAGCTCAATGAATTTCTGGCGCGTGTAAGGCATGAATTCGCGGCCTGCAAAGCCTGGGTTCACAGCCATGATCATGACGTAATCAGTGATGGGCAGCATGTCCTTCACCGTCTCAAGGCTGGTGCAGGGGTTCAGGATCAGGCCCGTCTTTTTGCCTTCCAGCTGAATCAGCTCCAGCGTAGCGGAGGGGATCAGCTCAGATTCAGGATGAATGTAGATGATGTCGGCACCGGCTTCTGCGATCCTCTTGATGTAGCGGTGCGGGTTCATGACCATCATGTGGCAGTCAACCAGCTTGTGATGGCCCGCGTCGGTGATGCGGCGGATCATTTCCAGCTCACGCACCGACATGCCGAAGTTCGGTACAAATGTGCCATCCATGATGTCCACATGGTAGATGTCCATGTCCGTTGCATCCAGCTTTTCGATCTCTTCCCGCATGTTGTCTGTGGAAAGATTGAGGATCGACGGGCAAAGGATCTTTTTTTGCAAGGTATCCATTTTGTAAAGTCCTCCATATTTTATACTTGTTTATCCGTTCAATCTTTGCGATTCTCGCAAATTGTATACTAGTTTTCTGTGCCATCATCATAGCATATCCTCATCTCAAGAACAATACTTTTCATACAATTTTACTGATTTCACAAATTTTTATGGTTATTTTATGCACATTCTACAGTCTTTCCGTCCATTTCTCGCGATTTAGCTCTTCATGCAATCTAGTATACATCATTGGAATCTTGTATTCTTTCTACCATTTACAGCTTTTTCCACTTTTTGACCAGTATTTATCCTGAAATCTTGATATTTTATATATTGTTATTTTTTTAGATTTTAAAGTATACTAGTTTCAAGAGATATCAAACCTGCTTTAACCTTCTTTGAAAGGACATCATTTATGTCAAATTCTCTCCCTGCCGATATGCTCACCGCTACCGACCAGATCTATCTGAGCCTGTGGAACCAGATCTGCAGTCTGGATCTGCTCCCCGGCGAAAAGCTCAGCGAGGTGCGCCTTGCTGCCGAGTTTGAATGCAGCCGTGTTCCCGTGCGTGAAGTACTACATCGCCTGGCTGCCGATGGTGCTGTGGATGTGTTCCCCAAAAGGGGAAGCTTTGTCAGCCTGATCGACCGCCAGCAGGTGGAGCAGACCCGCTACCTGCGCGAAGTTCTGGAAACCCATGTCTGTCTGGAAGCGTTCGATTCCGGCGCACTTACTGCGATCTATCCTTATCTGTGCTCCATTGTGGAACAGCAGCGGACCGCCCGCGCAATGGATGACATTGCAACCGTGTTCCGTCTGGATGAAGATTTCCACCATATCTTCTATTCGCTGGCCCACCGTGAGTTCGTGCTGGAGCATACCGGTCCGCAGAATGTACATTATCGCCGGGCACGTCTGCTCTCCATCCATCATGAGGCAAAAGAAACGATCATTGAGCAGCACACGGATATTCTGGAAGCGATCCGCGCCAACGACCGTGAGCGCCTGCAAAATGCGATCTTTACCCACCTGAACAACGTGAACGTGGTCATGCAAGGCCCCAACATGGGCGACCATGCTCTCTATTTCAATCCCCCTTATGAGGTATCCAAATGACACAAAATACAATTACACTGATCGTTCTGGCCGTCCTTGTTGTTTTTTCCCTGCCGGCTTTGTACCGAAAAAAGAAAAGCGGTGATCTGACCCTGTGGGGTAAGGGACGCAACATTCTGGGGCAGCTGCCCTCGGAAGAAGCTGCTTGTGCAGCGGTGTCTTCCTCTTCCCGCAACGGCTCCCAGAAGGACATTCTGCAGTTCGTTTCCTCTCTGATGAAGCTGGTGCGCAAAAATCACTGGTACATCGTCATGCCCGGCCAGCTTTCGGACGGCAAGCCCAAAACCAATCTTTCGCTCGTGCTCATCACGCAGCATCGTGTCATCGGCCTGAAATGTTATGGTTATGGCGGTTCCCTTACCAATAACGGAAAAGCCGCCGACTGGACACAGAAGCTGGATAAGACGACCAAGGCGATCCACTCTCCCCTGCCGGATCAGACCGCGCAGCAGGCAGCTCTTGCGTCTCTTCTGCCCCAGCTGAATGCATCTCAGGTCGAGGTCTTTTCCGTTTTTACCACACCGGGCGTGCAGCTGATCAACTGCAGCGGCCTGAACTGCTTCACTTCCGTTTCCCTGCTGGAAAAGCTGCAAAGCTCTTCCGCGGACTGCACCGGCCCTCTTCAGCCGAAGGAGCTGGGCATCGCACTGGAAGCCATGAAGCCGGACCCGCCCGCCAAAAGCAGACAATAACAACCTCCCATATGTGCGGTTGCCGTACAAGCAAAAACACCCTCACGGCTTTTCCATTTCAGCTGTAAGGGTGTTTTTGTTTTGCTTTTTATTATAACCCGTTCACGATATTTTCCGGCCGCTGTCCGCTTTGCACCTCCCGGATCGCCGCGGCGATCATGCGGCAGGCTGAGCAGCGGATTTTCCGTTGTGACCGGTTCCGGCGCAATGGTGTCCAGTCCGGCTCCGGCGATCTTGCCGCTGCACAGGGCTTTGGCAAGGGCGGCGCTGGCCACAAGGTCGCCGCGGGCAGTGTCGACGATGAATGCGCCGTCCTTCATGCCCGCCAGAAAACCTGCGTCCACCATGTTCACGGTCTGAGGTGTGACCGCCAGATGCAGGCTGAGGATATCGCTGCATTTCTGTATCGTTTCAAGAGCTGCATATTCCGCATGGTCTCGTTGACTACCAAATCTTCCAGCCACTGTTTCCGCACGGCCTTTTTATCGCAGGTCTTTTTCTTCTTGGCAGCAGCACACTTGTAATAGGTGTACATCTTCCCGGTGTGGCTGACACCGCTTTCGCCAAACATCAACGCTCCGCAGTAGCCGCAGAACAGCTTGGTGGTGAGCAGATAGTCATCCTCTGCCTTTCTACGGGCAGGGGCTTTCTTGTTTTTGGCGATCTTCTCCTGCACATCCTCAAACAGTTCCAGTGGAATGATGGGCGGGATAGCATCCGGTACGACCACATCCCGGAATTTCAGTTCCCCGATGTACCGCCGATTCTTGAGCATATGTTCAATGCTGTTATAAGTAAACGCACCGCCCACCGGGTTCTTGATGCCGTTTTCATTCAACCAGTCCCGGATTTCCTTCATGGTGGAGCCTTCATTGTACTTTTTGAACGATTCCATTACAAAAGGAGAGGTGAGAGGGTCAATGTGGAACTTCCGCTCCGAATCCAGCGTGTAACCAAAGGTTCCACGGCCACCGTTGCAGCGGCCTTTCAGGATGTTCTCAGTCTGTCCACGCACGACCTTTTCGGCAAGGTCTGCCGAATAATACTCGGCATAACCTTCCAGCACAGACTCTAGAATAATGCCCTCCGGCCCCTCGGAGATGATTTCCGTTGCCGACATGAGCTTGACACCATTCTTCTTCAGCTGAGTCTTATACCGTGCGCTATCGTAGCGGTTCCGGGCAAAGCGGTCGAGCTTCCAGACCAGCACGATATCAAACAGCTTTTTGTCGCTGTCCTTGATCATCTGCTGAAACTCCGGGCGGTTGTCCGTTTTTGCAGAGATGGCACGGTCGATGTAGTGCTTGACGATGGTGATGCCGTTTCTTTTCGGCATAGGCGGTGCATTCACGAATCTGACCTTCAATGGATTCTTCGCGCTGACTGTCAGTAGAATAGCGGGCATAGATCACGGCGGTCATGGCAGGCACCTCCCATTTACACATCATTGAACGGTGGAGTGTTCTTTTTAAAGCAGTGTTTCGTATAATGTATATACCACAGTTTTTAACCGAATGCAATACTTTTTTGCCAAATTAAAATGCCGCCCTCATTCTCAGATCGTCCAATTCTGGCTTGCCGACTGCAGATCCACCATGTGGGCATACAGTCCCTTCCGGGCGTACAGCTCTGCCGGGCTGCCCTGCTCGGCCACGATGCCACCCGACAGCACCACCACCTGATCCGCACCGGCTACGGTGCGCATCCGGTGGGCGATGATGAGGACGGTTTATTTTTTATCAGCCGGGATAGTGCCTCCTGAATGGCAGTTTCGTTCTCCACATCCAGACTGGCGGTTGCTTCGTCCAGCAGGATGATAGGCGCATCCTTCAGGAAGGCGCGGGCAATGGAAATGCGCTGACGCTCACCGCCGGAAAGAGCGCAGCCATTCTCGCCGATGTTGGTGTTCCACTTGTCCGGCAGCTTTTCGGCAAATTCCTCGCAGTTTGCCAGCTTTGCCGCCGCAAGGACCTCCTCGTCGGTGGCCCCCTTGCGTCCCAGACGGATGTTTTCCAGAATTGTGTTGTCAAATAGTGTCACATCCTGAAAGACGATGGAATACAGGTTCATCAGTTTTTCCGGGTCGATTTGGGAAACATCCATGCCACCCACGGTGATACGGCCCTTCTGGTAATCCCAGAACCGTACTGCCAGCCGGGAAACGGTGGTCTTGCCGCCGCCGGATGGGCCCACCAGTGCCGTGACCTCCCCCTGCTTTGCGGTAAAGGAGACATCCCGCAGCACCGTCTCGCCGGAGTTATAGGCAAAGCCCACATGGTCAAACACGATATCACAGCCCTGATTGGTCAGCTGCTCGCTGCCGGTCTGCAGGGGAGCGTCCAGAATCTCGTTCATCCGCCCCACATTGGTGCGCATGGCAATGACCGCCGCCAGATTCTGCAACGCGCCCTGCATAGGGTCGTACATCCGGGATGCCGCCATCAGGAACAGAAACAGGGTCAGTACGTCGATACTGCCCTGCACCAGCAGCACCGAGCCGGTGAGCGCCACCGATGCAATGCCCAGCTTGAGCACCATGGCAGCAGAGGACACAAACAGCGCTGTTTCCAGCTCTGCTGTGATGGACTGCTTTTCCACTGCCCGAATTTTGTCGGAAAGGCCAGACAGATACCGCTGCTCTGCATTGCTGGCTTTCAGGTCCCGGAGGGTCTCGATGTACTCCTGAATACCGTCCGCACAGGCCATTTTCGCCGCCATGGTCTTGGTCTGCACCCGATCCTGCACCCGGTAGCTGCCCACCACAATGGCAACAGATACCGGGATGACCCACAGCGCCGCCAGTGCCATCCGCCAATCGAAGGTGAACAGGCTCAGGGCAATGAGCACCGTAGAGATGAGGGAACCGAACAGACCTGGGATGAAGTGGGAGCAGTCCTTTTCCAGCACCTCGCAGTCCGCCATGATGGTGCTGGTCAAATCGGCAAGATCGCGCTTGCCAAAAAAGGACAGGGGCAGCTTGCGCAGCCGCTCTGCAAGGGTCAGGCGGCGCGTACCGCTCTCTTTATAGGTTGTAAAATAGGTGCCATTGTACTGGAACCATGTGGTCAGTAAAATCAGTGCAAAGCAGGCAACGCACCCCAGAAGATAAAAGGTGCTTCTCCCACTCGTGGAGCCTGCCAGCAGGTCTTTTACCAGAAGATACAGCAGCCCTGTAGGCAGCATGAACGCCATGTTCTGGAACGCACAGGCCAGAACGCCCTTTACGAGTCCCTTTGCGCCCTCCGGGGAGCTGGCCGTTGCGTGTTGAATTTTTTCAATCATTCCTTCCCCTCCTTTGCGACCTTCCACTGCACCGAGGCCTGATACTCCTGCCACATTCGGGCAAACAGGCCATTCTGCGCACACAACTCATCCTTTGTACCGGACTCCGCAATCTGCCCGTCCTGCACCACATAAATGCAGTCGGCGTTGGCTACTGTGGACAGACGGTGTGCGATCATCAGCACCGTTTTGCCCTTGGCAAGCTGGGCGAAAGCGGCCTGTACTTTTGCTTCATTGTCCGGGTCAGCAAAGGCGGTGGCCTCGTCCATGATCAGGATGGGGGCATTTTTCAGCATGGCGCGGGCAATGGCAATGCGCTGCTGCTCGCCGCCGGACAGATACACGCCCTTGGTGCCGATAACGGTATGGATGCCCGCCGGGAACTTTTCTATAATATCCATGCACTGCGCCGCTTTCAACGCTGCCAGAACATCGGCTTCGGCGGCCTGCGGTCTGCCCAACCGGACATCATCCAGAATGCTGCCCTTGAGCAGGCGGCTGTTCTGAAACACAAAGGAGATGGTGTCCATCAGTTCTTCCTTGGGGATATCCCGTACATCAGCTCCGCCCACCCGGACGTTTCCGCTCTGCACATCAAAGAACCGGCAGATAAGGTTGGCCAGCGTGGATTTGCCGCCGCCGGAGGGGCCTACAAAAGCCACGGTCTGCCCCGGCTGAATCTCCAGCGCAACGCCCTTGATGACCTCGGTTTTTCCGTCGTAGCCAAAATGCACGTCCTGCAGTATAACAGAAGCATCCTGCGGGTGCTGAGGAACCTCCCGCACCTGCATCGGCACTGCCTCCAGCACCGAGTCGATGCGTGCCAGCGCATCTTCCACCACCATTTTGTTCTCGCTCATATACATTATGCGGGTCAGCGTCAGGGAGATCACCGGGGTGATGATGATGTAAAACAGTAGATTCAGCAGAAACTCCGGCGTGACACCGTGGGCCGTAAACAGCAGCCCGCCAGCGATCAAAAAGGCGAATACACCGTTGACAGCGGCGGTGTAAAACATCATGGGCAGGCGCAGGTCTTTGGTGTAGGAAACGACCCACTTTTCGTACTCATCAATGGTGGCCTTGAACTTTTTGAAGGAAAACACCGATTGCCCGAAGATCTTGACTACCGGGATGCCCCGGACGTACTCCACCGCCTCGTTGGACATAGACTCCAGTGCGTTGCCGTACTGCCGCATTTTTCTGGCCATCCTCTTGCCGGTCATGGTCGCCATGATGAGGAAGGCCAGCACCACCGGTGCAAGGCTCAATAGCCCCAGCCGCCAGTCGAACGCCAGCAGCAAAACCAGCAGCCCCACCGGAGTAGCAATGGCGTTGTATTGGTCAGGCAGCTGGTGGGCAAGATAGGTCTCGGCGGCTCCGGTGCTCTCGTGGATAATCTTGCGCAGCTTGCCGCTGCCAAAGGTTTCGGTGAAGCCCAACGGCAGCACCGCCAGATGCTCCGACACCGCCAGCCGCAGATTGGTCGCCACCCGGAACGCCGACAGATGGGAGCACATCAGTGCCGCAATGTAAATGAGGTAGGACATCACCGCAAACCCCACCGCCATCCAGCCATAATGGGGAATGTTTACCGCCTGCGCGTAGTCCGGAGCGGTCTTCAACACATCCCGCAGGATTTTCCAAATGTATACGAATGGCATCAGCGCCACCAGTGCACTGATTGCAGACAGCACCCACGAAGCGTAGGTGAAATATCGGTAGATCCCGGCATAGCTCATCAGCCGGGAAAGATCGGACTGTTTTTTCACGGAAAGACCTCCTTCAAATAAATTACCCTTTCTTTTTGTACCCGCAGTCGCAGTAGGGCCCGCCGGAGGCAAGGGTGTACTGCCGCACAAAGTCGGTCACGCCGCCGGCTTCGCTCATGGTGTAGTCCAGATGGCACAGGGCGGGGGTCAGGTCATACAACCCCAGTTCCTTCATCAGCACACAGATGCCGCACTTGGTAAAGCGTCCCTCGTAACCGCTGCCATCCGGGTATTCGTAAAACTCCATGTTCCACGAGTAGGGGTTGCGGTCGGCGGCTTTTAGATCGGCGGTTGCCTTCATAGCGGCAATATCCTTTGGGGGTAAACTTGCTTTTTTCCGCTTTCGCGGCAAAACCACTGCATGGGCTTTTGTCATCATGGATCTTGCGTAGTAATCCGTCAGCCTGTCCACCTCCGGGCGCTGCGGCATAGAAAGAATGAACGCTCCGATCATGGCGCAGTTGACAAGATTCATTTTGAAACGGTCAGCTTTTTCGAACTCCGGCAGCCTGCGGATGATCTGCTGATATTGCGGCTTCGCCTTTTTCGTGATGGCTTTTGCGGTAGCTGCATCATAGCCCAGCACAGCGGTCAGCTGCTTTTGAAAGGAGCCAGCAAACAGCACCCACATTCCAAAGGGCATTCCGGCATACTTCATCGCAGATACCTCCCGGCTTCCGCTTCCAGTGCCTGCCACACCGGGTAGGCTGCGCCGTTCACATCGAAAAATTTCTTGAGATCCCGGTTCAGCGCACTCATTTCGTCGATGGCGTTCATGGCATGGTCGGAGGCGCAGAGCTTGCCCAGCGAAGTGGCACACATCAGCTTGAAAAAGCGCAGGCAGGTCTTGCGGTATTTCTCCCCTTCAAAGTCTACATCCTCCTTGGGTAGAATGGTGTGCCCGGCATCTCGGATGGCGCGGTATCCCTCGATGTTGGCATCCAGCACACGGTTCAGGTACGCGGTATCTCCCCTGAGCTTTTTCAGGTCGCCGTCTGTCTTATAGCAGGCGAAGGCCGCAGGCATCACAAACGCGGCATGGCAGA
>ENA-OQIL01000246-OQIL01000246.1-human-gut-metagenome-genome-assembly--contig:-NODE-246-length-23443-cov-3.896209_pt1 | contig 23443 bp, 21 predicted proteins | sample MGYA00242583_ERZ504748 | MGnify/ENA primary metagenome ERZ504748 (study PRJEB26092, sample SAMD00036191) | human gut metagenome | host: Homo sapiens | study: EMG produced TPA metagenomics assembly of...
ATGGCTGGTGCGCTCGCGCTGTCGAAGAAGGATGCCCTTGCTCCCAAGGCGCGCGTGCTCATGGAGCGGATCGTCGTGGTGCTTGTGCTGGTCGAGATAGCGGTGTTGGCGGCGTTCTTTGCGGTCATGCTGGGAGGCGACGTCCAGACGGCGGTGGGCGCGACGGCTGCGGCTTCTGCGACGCTGCTGCTGACGGGTGATCTCGCAGCCTGCTTTTGGGCTCTGGTGGCAGCATGCGGGTTGGCGATGCCGTTGGCCATGGCCGTGGCGGGGCTTGTGCTACACAAGCGCGGCAAGAAGAAGCCCGGTATGAAGCAGCATGGCGGCGCGCTGATGGCGGCGGGCGCCGTGGGCGCTCTGATAGGCGGGTGTGCGCTCCGCTTCCTGATCCTCGCTGCCGGCATGCATGCCGACCTGGTTGCCGAAACGGTGATGAGCCTGATCGGATAGATGCGAAAGACGGCCCTCCCTCGCCGTCTTTCGCAAGCGGGCCGGCAGCCCTTGGCTGCCGGCCCGTGTTTTCGAGGTCGCCCGCTGCTGCAAGGGGGCGGCCTGTTTGGTTTTGCGCGGGGTGTTTGCTTGTGGTAGGGTGGACGGGCGCGCATCGTTCGCGCGGACGAGGTGGAGTTTGCCGGTGAAAGGGGATGGCGGTGGCGCATCGGGTGGGGGAGCCTCTCGAGTTCGACGGGTACGTGGACGATTTCGAGCGCAATGTGTCCGCGATGCAGTTCTCGTTGGATGGCGGTGCAACCTGGACGACCTATCAGACGGCAGGCGCGGTCATCGACAAAGGCGTGAACTGGCATTTCGTGTATCGTCCGGAACGGCCCGGCCGCTATCTGCTGAAGGTGCGCGCGGTCGACGGCGACGGCACGGTATCGGATATCGTCGCGGAATACGCTTTCGAGGTAGAGTCGTGACGGACGCGAGGGCGGGCGCGCCTGCGGGCGCGGGCGCGCCGGGCGTCGCGTCGTTCGGCGGCATCCGCTTGCGCGCCATCGACGGGGGGCCGCTTGAGGGCGCGCGCCTGTTCCGGTCGGCTTCGCTTTCGCGCATCACCGAGCACGAGGCGGCGTTCGTCGTGGGCGGTTTGGGCGTTCGCTCTATCTACGACCTGCGTAACCGTTGGGAGGTGGCGTCCAGTCCCGAACCGCGTATCGTCGGCGCTAAAACGCTCGCATTCGAACCTTCCACCGATCGTGGACGTTCGGACGCGTCTCGCCGTCTGGTGGCCGGCGTCATCGGCGAGTACGGCCGTCCGGAAGAGCGCATGATCTGCAATTACCGGCGTTATGCGCGCGAGTTTCCCCTTATGGGAACCGTTCTGCGCACGATGGCCGCGGAACGCCTGCCTGCCCTCGTGCACTGCGAGCACGGCAAGGATCGCACGGGCGTGCTGTGCGCCGTGCTGCAACGCATAGCCGGATGCCCCGAAGACGACATAATGGCTGCGTACCTGGCCACCAACGAGGCGAACGCCGAGACGACGGCTCACGAGACGGCTCAGTTGTCGCAGGGGATGTCGGATGACGAGCGCGCGGTGCTGGCGTCGTTTTTAGAGGCGCGGCCGACGTACTTGCGTGCGTTCTTCGACGAAGTCGAGGGGTGCGTCGGCGGGTTTCCGGCATACGTGCGTGACGCGCTGCGCCTGACGCCCGTTCAAGTTGCGAGCCTCCGCGCGCTGTTGGCTCGCTGAGCGCGGGCCGTTGCGGGGCGCCGCGCTCGCACCGGTTCCGCATGAAGCAGGCGCATTCCGGAAAGCGCTCTGGCACGGATCGCATGGTATGCATGATTTCAGGGCATTTTTTCGGGAATGGTTCGAGAAACTCCCAGCTCGCCTTTTTCTGTATGCTCGGCAAATCGTTCATAGCGCGCAATCTCTGCCAACAGCTTCGTGGGGAAAGGCGGGGCGATACGGAAAGCGCCAGGGCGCAATGGCGAGCCGGGCCGCCATTGCGCCCGCACCTCGGGGCCGCCTCGATGTGACGTCCGTCGTCGCGCTTGCGCTTCGGATCAGCCGCCGGCTCGCGCTCGCTCCGCTTGCGCCGTCCGTCGCCGGTTCCCGATCGCAGGGGGTTCCGCTTTTCGGCGGCTGTGCTATACTGTCCCCGCGCTTTAGTACAGTAAAGTAGAAAAGCGGCCGAAGCGAAGGCGCCACCAGGGAAGGGAGCGCATCGGCCGGACTTGAGGATGATGGGAGATGCGATGAAGAAGAAACTCGTAGCGCTCGCGGCGGCTGTCGCCACGTTGGCGCTGTCTGCGGTGATGCTGGCCGGTTGCTCCGGCGGCGGAGATGCGCAGAGCGCCGACAGCGCGGCCACGGACGGCTCGTTCACGCTGGCGGTGGGTTTCGACCAGGGGTATCCGCCGTACGGCTACGTGGGCGACGATGGCCAGTTCACCGGCTTCGACCTGGAGCTTGCCAAAGCCGTGTGCGAGAAGATGGGCTGGGAGCTGAAGCTCGAGCCCATCGACTGGGACGCGAAGGACGCGCTCATCGGCAGCGGCACCATCAACTGCATCTGGAACGGCTTCACCATGGAGAACCGCGAGAACGACTACACGTTCTCTGAGCCGTACATGTACAACGAGCAGGTGGTGGTCGTGAAGAAGGACGGCGACGCGAAGAAGCTCGAGGATCTGGCCGGCAAGACGGTGCTGACGCAGGTCGATTCGGCGGCGCTGCACGTGCTGGAGGACGAGAACGGCCAGAAGGCCCTCGCCGACACGTTCAAGGAGCTGCAGACCATCGGCGACTACAACAACGCGTTCATGCAGCTTGAATCCGGCATGGTGGACGCCGTGGCGTGCGACCTGTCCATCGCCAGCTACCAGATGGCCGCCAAGCCCGACGCGTACGTGAAGCTGGGCGTGCTGGCTCCCGAGAACTACGCGGTGGGCTTCAAGAAGGGCGACACCGAGCTGGCCAAACAGGTGACCGACGCCCTCAAGGCGCTTGACGAGGACGGCACCGTCAAGCAGCTGTGCGACAAGTACGCCGACCAGGGCATCACCTACGACAACTGGGTGCTGTAAGGTACCGCCGGCCTGACGGCCGGCGCACCTGCTCGACGCTGCGGGCCGTTCGCGCACCGAATCTTCGCGCGATCCCGGAAGCTCGCGTACCGCAGTACGCTTCGCCTCCGCGATCCCCCGAATCTTCGGCACGGGAACGGCCTTCGCTGACGTTACTGGACCTGTTATGTTTGAGAAAGGCCGAACATGGAATTCGCGACCATGATGGAGCTTCTGCTCTCGGGCTTGGCGTTCACGTTGCAGATATTCGTCACCACGCTCATCGGCTCGCTGCCGTTGGGCGTGCTGGTGGCGTTCGGGCGCATGAGCCGATTCAAGCCGGTCGCGCTCGTCACGCGCTTCTACATCTCGGTGATGCGCGGCACGCCCCTCATGCTGCAGCTCATGGCGCTCATGTTCGGCCCGTACTACCTGTTCGGCCTGCAAATGGGCAACGATTGGAAGTACTGGGCGTGCTCCATCGGCTTCATCATCAACTACGCGGCCTACTTCGGCGAGATCTACCGCGGCGGCATCCAGTCCATCCCGCGCGGGCAGTACGAGGCGGCCGAGGTGCTGGGCTACTCGCGGTTCCAGACGTTCATGAAGATCGTGCTGCCCCAGGTGGTCAAGCGCATCCTGCCCGCCATGAGCAACGAGATCATCACGCTGGTGAAGGACACCTCGCTCGCGTTCGTGCTGGGCATCATGGAGATGTTCAGCCAGGCGAAGGCCATCGCCGCCTCGCAGGTGAGCATGCTTCCCTACGTCATCGCGGGCGTGATCTACTGGGTGTTCAACTTTATCGTGGAAATCATCCTCACCCGCGTCGAGAAGCGGCTGAACTACTACCATGATTGATAGGTTCCGCTGTTCTGGCGAACAGCGGAACGGCTCGACGCTGCAGAAAGCCTCGCTGACTTTGGCAAACCTGGAAGGAGCACATGTCATGACCAACGAACAACCCGTCGTGCTGCTCGAGCATGCGCAGAAAAGCTTCGGCGGCACGCCGGTGCTCAAGGACATCTCGCTCAAGGTGCAGCCAGGCGAGGTGGTGGCCGTCATCGGGCCGTCGGGCGGCGGCAAGTCGACGCTGCTGCGCTGCATGACGCTGCTGGAGACGCTCGACGCGGGGCGCTTGGCCTACGGCGACCTTGTGGTTGCCGAAAGCGACGGCGCGGGCGCGGCGGCCTATGCGCCAAAGGCCGTGCTCAAGGAAGCGAAGACCCGCTTTGGCCTGGTGTTCCAGAACTTCAACCTGTTCCCGCACTACTCGGTGCTGAAGAACATCACCGACGCGCCCCTGCATGTGCAGAAGCGTCCGAAGGACGAGGTGCTGGCGGCGGCGCGCGGCCTGCTGGCGAAGATGGGCTTGGAAGGCAAGGAGGACATGGTGCCCTGCGAGCTGTCGGGCGGCCAGCAGCAACGCGTGGCCATCGCCCGCGCGCTCGCGCTCGACCCCGACGTGCTGTTCTTCGACGAGCCCACGAGCGCGCTCGACCCAGAGTTGACGAAAGACGTGCTGAAGGTCATCCGCGATCTGGCGGCCGAGAACATGACGATGGTCATCGTGACGCACGAGATGAATTTCGCACGCGACGTGGCCGACCACATCGTGTTCATGGACGGCGGCGTTATCGTGGAGGAAGGCCCGGCCGAGCAGCTGATCAACAACCCCCAGCACCAGCGCACCCAGGCGTTCCTAGCGAAGTTCGAGGGGGAGTAGGGGTAGCTCCGCCTCAGGATGACATCGCCCAGCCTGCTTCCGAACTGGGATCGCGGTATCCGGTCGTCGGCTTCTTCGATTCGGGATGCGGCGCTATACTGGAAGCTGCAACCTATCCGGAAAGCGAGGCGACGATGGCTATCGACAAGGTGAAGGCGTTTCTGCGCGAGCGGGGCATGGAGGAGCGCGTGCTGGAGTTCGAGACGTCGAGCGCCACCGTCGAGCTTGCCGCGCAGGCCGTGGGCTGCGAGCCGGCGCGCATCGCGAAGACGCTGTCGTTCCACGTGGGCGACCGCGTCGCGCTCGTGGTGGCCGCAGGAGATGCGCGCATCGACAACCCCAAGTACAAGGCGCGGTTCGGTTGCAAGGCGAAGATGCTCGCCGCCGACGAGGCCGAGCCGCTGATCGGCCACGGCGTGGGCGGCGTGTGCCCGTTCGCGCTCAACGAGGGCGTGGACGTGTTCCTCGACGAATCTCTGCGGCGCTTCGACACCGTGTATCCGGCGGCGGGCAACGCCGCGAGCGCCGTGCGCCTGACGCCCGACGAGCTGGAACGCTGCGCCGCGCCCTGCACCTGGGTTGACGTCTGCAAGGTCGTCTGATGGAGGCGGGGGAGCGCCGTTCCGGCGAGATGACGTTCTACGTCGTGCGTCACGGGCAGACGCTGTTCAACGTCATGGGCAAGGTGCAGGGCTGGTGCGACACGCCGCTCACGGACGAGGGCGTGCGCGCCGCGCAGTCGCTGGGCCGCGGGCTGGCCGAAGTAGACTTCTCCGCGGCGTACTCAAGCGACAGCGGCCGTGCCGTGCACACGCTCGACGAGCTGCTGCGCGCGCGGGGGAGCAAGGTGCCGTTCGGTCCCTACGATGACATGCGTTTGCGCGAATGGTGCTACGGCGACCTCGAGGGCGAGCCGGGAGAGCTGCTGCACGCCACGCTCGACGCGGGGTTCGGCGCGCCGCTGTCGTTCGAGGAGCACAATCGGCGGCTGCCCGAGGTGGCCGACGTGCTGGCGGATGCGGATTGCTCCGGCCGCGCCGAGCGCTTCGATGCCATCGAACGGCGCCTGCGCGGGTTCTTCCGCGAGGCCGGCGATGATGGGCTGAAGCGCGGCGGCGGTAACGTGCTGGTGGTGACGCATTCGTTCGTCGTGCGCACGCTCGTGTACCTCATCGACCCGGAGCGCGTGAACGATCCGGTGAAGATACCGAACGCCAGCGTCACGCGCATTTCCTACGACGGGTCGGATTTCCGCCTGGGCGAGATAGGCTCCACCGCCTGGCAGCGGCCGTGAACGCGGAGGCGGTCGGAGCAGGCCCGCTCCGACCGCCTCTAAAGGAGCTACCAGCGATCCCAGCTGATGCGGCAGACAGGCGCGGTGCCGCCCATGCCGCCGTGTTCGCGCCGGCCGTGCTGATGGTGGTCGTACCTCCGAGCCTGATCGTCCTCGCGTCCGCGAGGATGCCCGTTCTCATGACCGTCCCCGTGATCGTGCGCATGGCCGCATCCGCAGGCCTCTGTCCCGGCTTGACCCTGCCTCCGGCCGTGCGGATGCTCCTCGTGCGATCCCTCTTCGGTTCCCTCGTGGTCGAGCGGATGCTTGCGCGCGCCCATCAGCCACTCGCCGGCCAGCAGCTGCATGCCCATGGGCATGAGCCGTACCGAGATCGAACCCACTTTGTTGTACCAGCCCGTCACGGCGCAGCGCTCGCCGCGCATGAGCGCGCGGTACACGCGGATGGCCGTCTCGTCGGTATCCATGGAGAAGTACTTCCACGCGGGAGCATCCTCGATGCCGGCGTTCTTCGGGAAGTTCGTGCGCGTGGCGCCGGGGCAGACGGTGGTCACCGACACGCCGGTATGCTTGAGCTCGCGCGCCAGCGCGGTTGAGAACGACAGCACGAACACCTTCGCCGCGCCGTACAGCGCGTTGTAGGGGCACGGCGTTTTCGCCATCATCGAGCTCATGTTGAGGATGCGGCCGTGGCCGCGCTCCAGCATGGGATGCAGGAACACGCTGGTCAGCTCGGCGAGGCTGGTGACGCTGACCTGGATCATCGAGCGGATGTCGGCGATGGGCAGGTCGGAGAACTGGCCGGCGGGGCTGTAGCCCGCGTCGTTGACGAGGATCTCGATCTCCTTGCCCGCCTCCTGGACGCGCTTGAAGATGGTACGCGCGGCATCGGGGTCGGAGAGGTCGCAGGCTATGGGAAGCACGTCGATGTCGAGCCTGCGCAGCTCGTCGGCTTGCTTTTCCAGAGCCTCCTTGTCGCGTGCGACGGTGACCAGATCGAAGTCGTCGCTGGCGAACAGCAGGCAGAGAGCCTCTCCGATGCCGCTCGTCGCGCCGGTGACCAATGCGGTTTGTGCCATGATGGCGCTCCTTTCGTGCCGGACGCGCTGCGCCCGAGTGGTTTTTCCCGTCATGATAGGAGCGGGTGGCGAGTGCCGTTCGGGCGGCTGCGCGGCCGTTGGAAAGGTGCGACTTGCACGCAATCGGGCTGAAATGGCGAGGAGGACGCTTACGAATCGAGTCGCGCCTCCTCGAGGGCGCCCTCCTCCCGCTTCGGGTCGGGCGCGGCGTCGTCGAGGTTGCGCATGCCGCGCGCGACCAGGGCGAAGGCCGTGATGGCCATCCAGCAGCCCACGAGCACGATGGCGGCCACCGAGGTGCCCAGTGCGCTGACGCCCACCGAGGTGGCGAACACGGCCACGGGCACCGCTGCCAGCAGAAGCGAGTTCTGCGTGCCCAGCGCGCTGCCGCGCGACGCTTCGGGAATGCGATCGAGCATGAAGAAGCCCAGCAGCGCCGACGCGGGTCCGGCGCTCACGCCCAGCACGAGCGCGCCCAGCAGCATGAACGGATAGGGAGGCAACGCGCCCAGAATAGCCACGCCCAACAGCATGCCGAACATCGACAGCACGTACCATGTCCGACGCGACAGACGCGGAGCGAACGCGGCATAGGCGAGCGAGCTTGCCAGCAGGCCCAGCGACATGGTCGACAGCACGTAGCCCAGCAGCTCGGGACGGCCGCTGTCCGTGAAGAACACGGGCAGGACGAGGCCCTGGAACGATCCCATGACCATGACGATGCCGAACGTGAGCAGGGTGGAGACCGTCAGCACGCCGTCGGTGCGGAACAGCACGCGGATGCCGGTGCGCAGCGCGCCAACGGCCGATGGCACGACGCCCCGCTGCGCGGTCGCGTCGCCTTCGTTCGCAGGGGCACCCGATCGCACCGCGCCCACGCGGCGCGGGATGGTGGCGGTGGCAAGCGCTGCCGAGAACGAGAGGGCGGCCGTGAACCACAGCGACGGCACGCCGCCGACCAGGCCGATGGACAGCGCCGCCAACGCGGGCCCTACGATGGTGACCAGCGAATCGAGCGACTGCGACAACCCCATGAACCGTTGGAGGTCCACGTCGTCGTGTTTGGTGACGGCTGGCAGCAGCGCGTCGCGCGCGGTCATGCCGGGGATGTCGCCCACGGCTCCCAGCAGGCCCAGTGCGACGAACCACCAGAAGTTCAGCCCCCATACCATGTCCACCACGGGGATGAGCGCGACGCTGGCGGCGGATACGAGGTCGGAGGCGATGGATATGGTGCGGCGGTTGAAGCGGTCGAGCGCCGCACCGCCCACGATGCCGATGGCCATCTGGGGGACGGGCGCAGGATGAGCGCCAGCGTGCCGGCGGCCAGCGCATCGCCGGTGGTAGCCAGCAAGATGAGCGGAAGCGCGACGGCTGCGATGGAGTTTCCCAGCAGGGAAAGCGCGTTCGATACGAGGAAACGGATGGAGGTGCGGCCGAACATGAGGGGGATCCTTTCTGGCGAGTTCCTTCGACTGCGCGCCTGCGGCGCTTCGCTCAGGATGACAATCGTTGCTAGAAAGGAGTAAAAACTACGACGCTGCGTCGGGGTCAAGCGTCCTGTGACGAAGATATGGAGGGGATTCGCTCAAGGATGCGCGCCTTCAGCTCTTCCATGATGCGATCTTCGGCAACAATCTCTGTGGGCGAAAGGTCTTTGCGGAGGAGCTCTTGTATAGGGCTCCATGCGGTTGAATTCTCGAAGTCGGCCTCATCCTCCCAGTTGACCGGCTCGAAGCAGTCCATAACGGGGTCAAGCAGTTCAAGCGACTCCTTGACAAGGCGATCTATGTCCTCCGTCGTTGCATCGGGGCGCAGTTCGTCGTAACGCGCTTGGAGAGCCCGTATCTTATCGACTAGTCCCTTCTCGCTGAGTGCTGCAGTCACTCGCTCGAGCTCGGCGACCTCCCCTTCGTCATAGAGGTGCCCCATGATGAGCATCGCCTGGCGCTCCCCGTCATTAAAGTGTTCTGCAGCAAATAGCGCCTTGGCCGCGCGGGCGAACCGCACCGGCAAGTCGGGGTCCAACTGCTCGCGCTTCAGCAGGGCGATGGTGCGGCGTTGCTCCTGCAGACGCTCGATCTGCAGCGCCAGTTCGCGGTCGAGCTCATCGAGCGCCTCGTCGGCGTTCGGGCCGGCTGCTTCGGCCAGATGAGCGTCCATTTCGTCGAGCACCTCCGAAATGCGCGACAGCGAGAACCCTAGCGACGACAGCCGCTTGATGCGCAGCAGGCGCACGAGGTCCCCTGCGCCGTAGTCGCGGTAGCCGTTCTCGCCGCGCGGCGGCTCGGGCAGCAGGTCGATGGCGTGATAATGGCGCAGCGTGCGCACCGACACCCCCGCCAGCTTCGCTATCTCGCTCGACTTCACCAGGAACTCTCCTTCGCTCGCGCCTACCGCGCCCGGCGGACCATCAGGCGCTCTTCGATGGGGAAGGCGTCGATGCTGCGGCGCTCCACCGTCTCGAAGCCGAAGTGGCCGTACAGCTGCTCGAGCCGTTCGGTGTAGCAATCGAGGTAGCAGGCCAGCCCGTGCTCGTCGGCGTATTCCAGAAACGGCGTGAACAGACGGCGGAATGCTCCGCTGCCGCGCTTCTCGGGATCCACGCCGGCCGAGATGAAGTAGATGAAATCCTCGTCGGCCGCCGCACGCTCGAGCGGCCAGCTCGTGGAGGAGATGGGGTCCATCGCCTCGATGCGCGGTCCCAGCACGTCGATCTCTTCGTCGGTGAGCACCTCGGCCAGAAGCGCGCCCGATTCCTCCTCGAGCTCGGTCCAGTCGACGTCGCCCAGCTCGCTGCGCAGGTAGACGTTCGCGGCCCCCGGCTCGGTCGGGCAGCGCGTACACGCACTGGTACGGTGCGGTGACCTCGTAGTCCGATCGGATGACGGCGCGCGTGATCTCCAGCTTGCGATCGCGTCCGATGCCCAGCTCGTCGAGCGCTTCGAGCCAGGTGACGTGCCGCATCTCCTCGAGGAAGCACGTGCCCACCATGCGGGCGAGCGCGTCGAGCTCCTCGGTTCGGTCGGGTTGGACGGTGATGAGTCCGGGCAGGTTCATAGGACATCCTTTTGCGATTCGGTTTCGGTTCGTCTTCGATTCTCGCACGACCCGCTAGCCTTGTCGAGCGCTTCGGTGATTCGGGTTACAACTGAGGGCAAGGCGCGGCCGTACTGCAATCCGGTCGCGCCGGTTTGTCTTCGCCGCATCGCGCTGGCGCTGCCGCGACGACGGGCTGCCCGTTCAGTTCGCTTTCGAAGGAGGCTTTTCGATGACCGTCAAGGATTTTCTCGATACCAACGATTTCACGAAGGACCAGCTGCTCGACATGATCGAGCTGTCGCGCGTGCTCAAGCGCTGCGTGAAGGCCGGGTACTACCCCGAGCTGCTGAAACATAAGACGCTGGGCATGATCTTCCAGCAGGTGTCCACCCGCACGCGCCTGTCGTTCGAGGGCGCCATGGCCGACCTCGGCGGCACGGGCCAGTTCTACGCGCCCGGCACCATCCAGCTGGGCGGTCACGAGACCATCGAGGACTCGGCCCGCGTCATGAGCCGACTGCTGGACGTTCTCGAAGCGCGCGTCGACCGCCACGAGGACCTCGTCGAGCTGGCGAAGTACGCGACGATCCCCGTGATCAACGGCATGTCCGACTACAACCATCCCACCCAGGAGATGGGCGACCTCCTCACCATGATCGAGCATCTGCCCGAGGGCAAGCGCATCGAGAACTGCAAGATGGTGTTCGTGGGCGATGCCACCCAGGTGTGCGTGTCGGAGATGTTCATCACCTCGAAGATGGGCATGACCTTCGTGCAGTACGGCCCCGAGGGCCATCAGATTCGCGAGGACCTGCTGGAGATCGGTCGTAAGAACTGCGAGGTGTCGGGCGGCAGCGTCAGCGTCACCGACAACCGCGAGGAGGCCATGAAGGACGCCGACTTCGTGTACACCGACGTGTGGTACGGCCTGTACGACAAGGAGCTGTCGAAGGACGAGCGCATGGCCATCTTCTACCCGACGTACCAGGTCACCGAGGAGCTTATGGCCATGGCTGCCCCGGACGCCAAGTTCATGCACTGCCTGCCCGCCTCGCGCGGCGAGGAAGTGACCGACGCGGTGATCGACGGCTCGCAGTCCATCTGCTGGGACGAGGCCGAGAACCGCAAGCACTCCATCCGCGGCTTGCTGGCGTACTTCTGCAAGCAGGCCGAAACCGACCAGCCCGAAGCCGACGAAGCCCACGATCAGCTGAACTACCTGCTGGAAGGCCTCGGCAAGCAAGCGATCAAGTAAGGGTCCGACTGATTTGAAAGAGGCTCCTTATGGCAAAGAATAAGAAATTCCGGTTGGTCGATGCGATCCTGTCGGTCATCACCGTCGTGTTCGTGGCCGAGGCGGCGGCTCCTGCGGCCGCCATCGGCAACTCGCAGTTCTTCTGGTGGATCTTCCTCATCATCGCGTTTCTGCTGCCGTACGGCTTGGTGGTCAGCGAGCTGGGCACCACCTACGACGACGAGGGCGGCCTGTACGACTGGGTTCGCCGCGCGTTCGGCGACAAGTGGGGCAGCCGCGTGAGCTGGTACTACTGGATCAACTTCCCGCTGTGGATGGCGTCGCTCGCTTTCCTGTTCCCCGAGACCATCTCGATGATCACCGGCATGGAAATAGGGCTGGTGCCCTCGCTGGCCATCGAGCTGGCGTTCATCTGGATCGTCGTGTTCCTCAGCTTCTCGAAGGTGTCGGACTCGGCGTGGATCCTCAACCTGGCCGCCGTGCTCAAGGTGGGCATCGCGCTGGTGGTGGGCGGCCTCGGCATTTGGTACGCCGTGAACTTCGGCTTCGCGAACGACATGGCGCCCGAGACGTTCCTGCCGGCGCTCGACTCGAACAGCCTGACGTACTTGTCCATCATCCTGTTCAACTTCATGGGCTTCGAGGTCATCACCACGTACGTGGGCTCGATGGAGAACCCGAACAAGCAGATTCCCCGCGCCATCATCGCGGGCGGCATCGCCATCGCGGCGCTGTACCTGTTCAGCTCGTTCGGCATCGGCGCCGCCATCCCGGCCATGGACATCTCGCTGGACTCCGGCATCATGGACGCCGTGGGCATCATGGCGGGCGTGGGCAGCGTGCTGTTCATCGTGGTGGGCATCGTGTTCCTCATCACGTTGTTCGGCAACATGGTCAGCTGGTCGTTCGGCGTGAACTTCGTGGCCGAGCACGCGGCGCGCAAGAAGAACATGCCGAAGGTGTTCGCGCACGAGAGCAAGAAGAACCAGATGCCCACCGGTGCCGCCATCGTCAACGGCGTGGTGGCCAGCGTGCTGGTGCTGCTGTCGCCCGTGATGGAGCTGGCGGGCTTCGACAGCTTCTTCTGGATCTTCTTCTCCATGAACATCGTGTTCCTACTGATCAGCTACATTCCCATGTTCCCCGCGTTTTTGAAGCTGCGCAAAATCGACCCTGCGGCGAACCGCGTGTTCAAGGTGCCGGGCGGCCACGGCGTGGCGCTGGTGGTGGCGTGGGTGCCGGTGATCCTGCTGGTGCTGGCCATCATCGCCACCATCGTGCCGCTGAACGGCTCGCCCGACGAGATGGGCAAGATTCCCATGCTCATCGGCGTGATCGCGTTCGTCATCCTGGGCGAGATCGTGCGCATCTGGTCGGCGCGCGGGCGCAAGGACGATTACGGCGGCATGGGCTCGAGCGGCGATCCGTTCGAGTTCGACGTGGCGCACGGCTACGAGGAGATGCCCGAATCCGAGAAGATCGCCGTGGAAGAGGATCTGATCATCGGCCGCGAGCCGCGCGATCTGGTGTAACCAATCCCGAAAGGACGTACTTATGGATACCATTTACGAGAACGAATCGACCCCGAAGAAAGACGGCTACCGCATGCCCGGCGAGTTCGAGCCGCAGGAGTGCATCTGGATGCTGTGGCCGCATCGCCCCGACAACTGGCGCGACGGCGCGAAGCCTGCGCAGAAGGCGTACGCCGACGTGGCGCGCGGCATCGCCCAGTACGAGCCGGTCATCGTGGGCGTGAACCCCGAGGACTACGCCGCCGCGCACTACGTGCTAACGGGCGAGGAGAACATCCTGGTCGTGGAGATGACCAGCGACGACTCGTGGATCCGCGACTGCGGCCCCACGTTCGTGGTGAACGACGACGGCGACGTGCGCGCGGTGCACTGGCACTTCAACGCATGGGGAGGGCTGGTGGACGGCCTGTACTTCCCGTGGGACCAGGACGCGCTCGTGGGCCTGAAGGTGGCCGACCTCGCCGGCGTGGACCGCTACCGCCCGGACTCGTTCGTGCTGGAGGGCGGCTCCATCCACGTGGACGGCGAAGGCACCGTGATGACCACGGAGATGTGCCTCTTGTCCGAGGGGCGCAACCCCGAGCTCTCGAAGGAGCAAATCGAGAACTACCTGTGCGAGTACCTGGGCGTCGACAAGGTGATCTGGATCAAGGACGGCATCGACCCCGAGGAGACGAACGGCCACATCGACGACGTGGCCTGCTTCGTGCGCCCGGGCGAGGTGGCCTGCATCTGGACCGACGACGAGGACAACCCGTTCTACGAAGCCGCGCACGCCGCCTACGAGACGCTGTCGAACGCCACCGACGCCAAGGGGCGGGCGCTCAAGGTGCACAAGCTGACCATGCCGAAGGAGCCGGTCTACATGACGCAGGAGGAAGTGGACGCCATCGACGTGGTGGAGGGCACCATCCCGCGCACCACCGAGGACGTGTGCATCGCCTCGTACATGAACTTCCTCATCGGCAACGATTTCGTGCTGGTGCCCCAGTACGACGACGAATACGACGAGATGGCGTTGCAGCAGGTGCAGCAGATGTTCCCCGAACGCGAAGTCGTGGGCGTGCCCACGCGCGAGGTGGTGTACGGCGGCGGCAACATCCACTGCATCACCCAGCAGCAGCCAGTTGGAGTGTAAAGTCCGAAGCCCCAATCAGAAAGGATTTCCCATGTCCTATCAGAAAGGACCCGGCCAGACCGTGGTCATCGCCCTCGGCGGCAACGCCTTGGGCAACACGCCGCAAGAGCAGCTCGAGCTGGTGAAGAACACCGCCTCGCACATCGTCGACATGGTGGGCGAGGGCGTGAACGTCGTCGTGTCCCATGGCAACGGGCCGCAGGTCGGCATGATCCAAAACGCGTTCGACTACGCGAACGCCCATGACGGCAAGACGCCGGCCATGCCGCTGCCCGAGTGCGGCGCCATGAGCCAGGGATACATCGGCTACCAGCTGTCCCAGGCCATCCTGAACGAGCTCAAGCGTCGCGACATCATGCGCTCGTCGGTGGCGCTCATCACCCAGACGGTGGTCGACGCGAACGACCCCGCGTTCCAGGATCCCACGAAGCCCGTGGGCGCGTTTCTGACTGAAGACGAGGCCGTGCGTCTTGCGAACGAGACGGGCGCCACGTTCAAGGAGGACGCCGGCCGCGGCTGGCGCCAGGTGGTCGCATCGCCCGCGCCGGTGCGCATCGTGGAGTTCGATGCCATCAAGGACCTCGTGGACGACGGCTACCTCGTGGTTTCCACGGGAGGCGGCGGCGTGCCCGTCATTGAGGAGGACGGCGGGTATCGCGGTGTGCCGGCCGTCATCGACAAGGACCGTTCCAGCGCCAAGCTGGCGGCCGACTTCAAGGCCGACATGCTGGTCATCCTCACCGCGGTGCCGAAGGTGGCCATCAACTTCAACACGCCGGACCAGCAGGACCTCGACGTGCTGACCGTGGCCGAGGCCGCGCAGTATATCGAGGAAGGCCAGTTCGCTTCCGGCTCCATGCTGCCGAAGGTGGAGGCCTGCATCGCGTACCTGCAAGCCTACCCCGAGGGCAAGGCCATCATCACCAGCCTCGAGAACGCCGCCGAAGCCATCGAGGGCAAGTCCGGCACCCTGATCGTGGCGTAAGCGCCGAAAGCGCGTGGCCCGTCGACGCGCGGGCCACGCGCTTCTCCATCGTGAACGCGCGAGTCGAAATTCTGGCACAAAATAACGGGTAGGGGAACGATTCGGCGCTGTTTCGCATGTACGATAGGGGTGAAAAACAAGAAACCCCAGGTCGAAATCGTCCGCAATCCGAACCAAATTCCCCTACCCGCAAATTTGTGCCAAAAAACAGGCACCCCACGTTCAAACCGCAACCCGACAAACCGATGCTAATCGTGACAAGCGGGAGCGGCTCAACATGGGCGTAAGCTCTCGTCAGGAGGTGCTCGACATTGTGTACGATGCGGGCGCCGAAGGCAAGACGACGCCCGCATCGTGACGAGGTTCTTACTCCGCTTCGAGCAGCGGTTCGGATTCGGGGGCGGGTTTTGTTTCGCATTGCCCCGCCGCCTCAGCTTCCCGCATTCCCGCGCGGCCAGCGGTCCAGCGGTCGAGGGAGGCGGCCGATGAGATCGGCGGGGGCTGCGACCACCAGACGCCGGTCAGGCCCTCGACGGCCGCCAGCACCACGATCATGGGGATGGCGAACAGCAGGTAGCGGCACACTCCCAGCAGAATGGAGATGCGCTCCTGTCCCACGGCCTGGAAGTACGCCGAGGCCACCTGCGCCAGGAACCCGAACGGCGCGCACGCCAGCAGCGGCAGGAAGTGCGAGGCGGTCAGCTCGATCAGCTGGGGATCGTCGCCGATGAAGAAAGCCGAAATGGGCTCAGCGAACGCGATGACCAGCCCGCACACGACGGCCAGCACGGCAAGCGTTCCGCCCAGGCTGACCTTCACCAGCTCGCTCAGGCGGTCGAAGCGGCGCGCGCCGCAGTTGAAGCTGGCGATGGGCTGCAGGCCGTAGGTTGCGCTGAGGCACAGGATGTCCAGGAGGTAGACGACGTAGCCGTTGATCACGGCGAACGCGGCGAGGTCGGCATCGCCGCCCAGCGATCCCAGATAGTTGTTGATCGCGATGGTGTACACGAGGCTGGCTGCCTGCACCAGGAACAGCGGCAAGCCCTGCCAGAGGATCGCGCGGCATATCGCAGGATCCAGCTTCATGCCTCCGAACGTCAACTTGAAGGTGGACTGCTTGTTGAGCTGGAAGTACAGAATGGCGAGGAACCACAGCCCGTGCTCATGCCGTAGTACGCGCCCGCGGCGGCGAAGCCCAGGTCGAGCACGTACACGCACAGATACAGCCATAGCAGCGACGTGGCGGAGGCGATGACGGCAAGCGCCGAGGCCAGCGAAGGCTTCTCGTCGGTGCGCAACAGCGAGCACAGCAGCTGTCCCAGCGTGCAGAACGGGTAGAAGCACATGAGCAGGCGGATGAACGCCGTCACGTCCTCGTGGATGTCGGGCGTGGCGCCCAAAAGCGTGGCTATCTGCGGCGCGAACAGGGCGATGACCGCGGAAAGCGCCACTAGCAGGTAGGCGGCCAGCCAGAACCCCTGGTTGAACACCTTCTGCGCGCCCGCCGTGTCGCCGCTGCCCAGGCGCTGGCCGGCTGCGGCGGCGGTGCCCATGCCCAGCGCCCCGCCCAGCGCCAGGTTCAGCAGCTCCAGCGGAAGGATGACGGTGACGGCGGCCAGGCCGAGCGGTCCCAGGCCGTTGCCGATGATGAGGCCCTCCAGCACCACCATCACCATCTGCGCCAGCATACCGGCGAACGTGATGGCGGCGTAGCGGGCGAACAGCGGCTTGATGGGAGCGGTGCGCAGCTCGCGTTCGGTGGGTTCGGGTTCGATGAGCAGCTCGTCCATTGCCGTCGGCCTCCTTGAGCCTGGTGGCGGTTTTCGTCGTGACGACCTTATCGCGAAGCCGACGCGAGCGGGGGATTATACCGGTCGCGTTTCGAGAGGGCGCGGGATTATATGGGATTAGCGCGCCATGCTGGACGCAGCGGAACAAAAATCCGCGACGTGCGGACCCTGGTTTTCGTCGCCGTCCTTCACGGATTTAAACGGTTCGAAAAGTGCCTGGTCAGGATCATGGGTTTGTTGCGGCGCGCGGCTAAGGGCTCCGATGGGCGTCCTGAAGGTGTTTGCCAAGGGTCTCGAAATCCGCACGTCGGGGGTTTTGTCCGCAACGGGCCGATTCTGCTGCGGTTCGCCGCGCAGTGGGTTCATGCGCAACGAACCGATAGCGGCGCGTTGACTGGGAGCGGATGCCTCAGGATGGCGAAAAAAATGATGGATGAGTCATTGACCCTGTCCCTTTGTCTCACTCTTTCCAGAAGTCGCGCGTGAGGTCCTGGCGGCTTGCGTGGTCGGTCTTCTTCAGGATGTTGTGCACGTGCGCCTTCACGGTTCCCAGCGCCAGCTGCAGCTCGCTCGCGATGTTCTGATTGTCCTTGCCCTGCAGCACGAGGGCGAGGATCTCCCGCTCGCGTGCGGTCATGCCGTGGCGTTCGCAGTACGCGGGCAGCAGGTCGTCGATCTGCCGTCGCACCTCGGGGTTCTCGGATGCGGGCGGCTCCTTGAACCGCAGCCGCAACGTGGCTCCGGCTTCGCGCAGGCTGAAGAACGCGAACGCCAGCATGAGGAAGTTCTCGGAGAAGTTGCGCTCGGATATGTAGAGGGGCAGCATAGAGACCGACGTGGGATCCCGCACTAGCATCATGAACGTGTCTTCCAGGATGATGCACATGGTCAGCACCAACGTGATCAGGAACAAAGGCTCGTGACGGCGCAGTCTCGTCTTCTCGATCTCGCTTTTGGTGGTGCGGTAGCGCATGAGCACGTAGCCGAGGCACCACAGCAGGAACACCTGGCGCATGCTGTAGAACAGCCATTGCTTGTACTGCCCTTCGGGCAGGGCGACGATCACGACGGTGCTGAGCACGACGAAGCCCACGGCTGGAGCGATGCGCATCGACATCCGTTTCTCGCCGAGGAAATCCAAGGCGATCAGCCACAGGGCTTCCAAGATGCCGAGGGCGAAGAATATCCTCAGGGCCGGCTGGTCGATGGCGTAGAACACTTCGAGGGGGAACTCGGTGTTCTGTCCGAGGTATTCGTTCTGGAAAATGAGCGCCAGATCGAGGAAGTAGAACAGGAAGAACGCCACCATGTACAGATGGCTTCGTTTACGGCAGACGAAGTACGCGGAAAGGGAGATCGTTCCCGCCGCGATACAGACGAGCATGACGAGGATCGTGTAGAAGTAGAAGGCGATCTCCAAGGTTTAGTCCCCCTCGCTTTCCCGTTTGCGGGTCGGCCGTTCTTCATGCGGCCATTCTACCTCGTGGGTTTAGCGAGTCGTATCGGGGTTGTAGAGCTTTTGTAAACTGAGACTATAGTGCCTGTTCAGAGGATGGGTTACGGGGGATTATTTCGGTTATAGATTTCTTTTCGTGAAAATAATCTTCATTATTCCTTCACAACGCGGGGTGCCGGTCGCATAGTGGGCGCCAAGAGATGCGGCTGCCGACGGCATGTCGCGGACCACCGATTCCATAGGAGGAACCATGGCAGTGAAGGACTACATCGACACCAACGACTTCACCAAGGAAGAGCTGCTCGACATGATCGAGCTGGCGCAGTCCATGAAGGCTATGATCAAGGAGGGCGGCCGCTACCCGCTGATCCTCAAGAACCAGACGCTCGGCATGATCTTCCAGCAGGTGTCCACCCGTACCCGCATCTCCTTCGAGACGGCCATGACCGACCTGGGCGGCCATGCGCAGTTCTTCGGCCCGGGCACCATCCAGCTGGGCGGCCACGAGACCCTCGAGGACACCGCCCGCGTCATGGGCTCGCTCGTCGACATCCTCATGGCCCGCGTGAACCGCCACCCCGACGTGGTGAACCTGGCGAAGCACTCCGCCGCGCCGGTCATCAACGGCATGTCCGACTTCAACCACCCACGCAGGAGCTGGGCGACCTCTTGACCATGATCGAGAACCTGCCCGAGGGCAAGAAGATCGAGGACTGCAAGCTCGCCTTCATCGGCGACGCCACGCAGGTGTGCGTCTCCCTCATGTTCATCGCCTCGAAGATGGGCATGGACTTCGTGCACTTCGGCCCCAAGGGCAAGCAGGTGACCGACGGCGGCCTCGTGGTCGACTCCGACGTGGACATCATGGCCATCGCCGAGGAGAACTGCAAGGTGTCCGGCGGCACCATCACCGTGTCCGACGACATCGAGTGCATCAAGGGCGCCGACTTCGTCTACACCGACGTGTGGTACGGCCTGTACGACGAGGAAGAGGGCGGCGAGAGCTACATGGACATCTTCTACCCCAAGTACCAGGTGACCATGGAGATGATGGACTTCGCCGGCCCGAACTCCAAGTTCATGCACTGCCTGCCGGCCACCCGCGGCGAGGAAGTGACCGACGAGGTCATGGACCATCCCGAGCGGAGCCTCTGCTGGGTCGAGGCCGAGAACCGCAAGCACTCCATCCGCGCCATCCTGGCCTACCTCTGCCCGAAGACGAAGGAGGACGCCGCCGTCGCCGACGCCGCCGAGGCTCGCATGAACGCGGTGCTCAACAAGATCGCCTAGTTGGGGATTGCGCATCCTGGAGGGGGACGGCCTTCTCCAGGATGCCTGCACTGATCGAACGCTCCACCGGGCCGGGCCCGCGACGTTAGCTGACGCGGCCCGGTGGGGCTGAACCCCTGAAAGGGGACAACCAATGGGTAATAAAGTCAAGAAGTTCTCATTCATCAGCGTTATTCTGTCCGTCATCTGCGTGGTGTTCGTGGCCGAGGCCGCCGCACCCGCCGCCGCTATCGGCAACCAGCAGTTCTTCTGGTGGATCTTCCTCATCATCACGTTCCTTCTGCCTTACGGCATGGTCGTCGCCGAGCTGGGAACCACCTACGATTCCGACGGCGGCCTGTACGACTGGATCCGCGAGGCGTTCGGCGACCGCTGGGGCAGCCGCGTGGCGTGGTACTACTGGATCAACTTCCCGCTGTGGATCGCCTCTCTGGCCACGCTGTTCCCCGACATCCTGGGGATGGTGTTCGGCGTGGAGTTCGAGCTGGCTCCCGTGCTGCTCATCGAGCTGGCGTTCGTGTGGATCGTCGTGTTCATGAGCTTCTCGAAGGTGTCGGACTCCGCTTGGATCCTCAACGGAGGCGCCGTCCTCAAGGTGCTCATCGCGGTGTCCGTGGGCGGCCTCGGCATCTGGTACGCCGTGAACAACGGCTTCGCCAGCGACATGTCGCCGGCCACGTTCATGCCCGACCTCACCAACACCAACGCGCTGACGTACTTGTCCATCATCCTGTTCAACTTCATGGGCTTCGAGGTCATCTGCACCTTCGCCGGCGCCATGAAGAACCCCTCGAAGGACATCCCCAAGGCCATCGTGCTGGGCGGCCTGGCCATCGGCGCCATCTACCTGTTCTGCTCGTTCGGCATCGGCGCGGCCATCCCGGCCGACCAGATCGACCCGGACTTCGGCATGATCTACGCCGTGATGACCATGGTGGGCGAGGCGTCTCCCATCTTCATGCTCATCTGCATCATCTTCCTGGTCACCCTGTTCGCGAACATGGCCTCCTGGTCGTTCGGCGTGAACTTCGTGGCCGACTACGCCGCCAAGCACGGCAACATGCCGAAGGTGTTCTCGCATGAGAACGCGAAGACCGAGATGCCCACCGGCGCGGCTATCGTGAACGGCGTGGTGGCTTCGCTGGCCCTCATGCTGCAGCTGATCCCGATTCCGGCCATCTCCGAGGGCATCTTCTGGATGCTGTTCTCGATGAACGTCGTGTTCCTGCTGATCAGCTACATTCCGATGTTCCCGGCGTTTTTGAAGATGCGCAAGGTGGATCCGAACCGTAAGCGCGTGTTCACGTTCCCCTTCAAGGGCAAGCTCATGTACGTGATGCTGGCCATTCCCGCCATCGAGCTGGTGCTGGCCATCATCGCCACCATCGTGCCGCTGAACGGCACGGAGGAGGAGCTTTCGAAGATCCCCATGCTCATCGGCGTCATCGTGTTCGTGGTGCTGGGCGAAGTGGTGCGCATCTGGTCGAAGCGCGGCCGCACGGAAGAGTACAAGGGCCTGACGCCCGCCTTGGCCGCCGAGCGCTTGGCTGAGGAAGCCGCCGAAGAGGCCGCCGACGAGGCCGAGGCCCCCGAGGCGAAGGGCGACGCGGAACCCGAAGCGGTGCCGGTCACGTAAGCAAGAACCAAGCTGGCGCCGCGCAGGTCGTCATCCCGGCTGTCATCCTGAGCGGAGGCGCGCAGCGCCGGAGTCGCGACGCGAAGCTAGTCCTTTAGGGAAGGATCCGGCGCGGCGCCAGCAGAGCAGCAGAGCAACGCTTGAAGCAAGTACTGCAAACCAAAACAGAAAGGTGTGCATTATGAAGACGATTCACGAGAGCGTTTCCACCCCGAAGGCCGACGGCTACCGCATGCCCGGCGAGTTCGAGCCGCAGACCCGCATCTGGATGGCGTGGCCGCACCGCACCGACACGTGGGCCTGGGGCGCGAAGCCGGCTCAGAAGCAGTACGCCGACGTGGCGCGCGCTATCGCCGAGTTCGAGCCCGTCACCATGTGCGTGAACCAGGTGGACTACGCCAACGCCAAGGCCGTGTTCGAGGACGACGAGAACGTCACCGTCGTCGAGATGACCACCGACGACGCGTGGGTGCGCGACACCGGCGCCACCTGGGTGGTCAACGACGAGGGCGACAAGCGCGCCGTGCATTGGCACTTCAACGCCTACGGCGGCTTCGAGAACGGCCTGTACTTCCCGTGGGACAAAGACGAGCAGATCGCCCTCAAGATGGCCGAGATGAGCGGCTGCCGTCGCTACCGTCCCGAGAGCTTCATCCTCGAGGGCGGCTCCATCCACGTGGACGGCGAGGGCACGGTCATCACCACCGACATGTGCCTGCTCGATCCCGGCCGCAACGCGTCCGTCACCGATTACGAGCCCTGGTCCGAAGAGCTGCGCGCATACTGCGACGAGCAGCTGAAGAAGTACCTGGGCGTGGAGAAGGTCATCTGGGTCAAGGACGGCATCGACCCCGAGGAGACGAACGGCCACATCGACGACGTCGCCCAGATCGTCGCTCCCGGCAAGGTGCTGTGCATCTGGTCCGACGACCCGGACTACCCGTTCTACAACGAGTGCCATGCCGCTTACGAGACGCTGTCCAACGCCGTGGACGCCAAGGGCCGCAAGCTCGAGGTGACCAAGCTCTGCATGCCCGTGAAGCCGCTGTACATGGACCAGGCGTCCTGCGACTCCATCGACACCGAGGAGTACGCCGAGCCGCGCGTGGCCGACGAGCCGCTGATCGCGTCGTACATGAACTTCCTCATCGTCAACGGCGGCGTCATCGTGCCGCAGTACGGCGACGAGAACGACGCGCTGGCCGTCCAGCAGATCCAGGCTGCGTTCGACGAGGCGTGGGGCGAGGGCGCGTACAAGGCCGTGGGCGTGAAGACCGACCAGGTGGTCTTCGGCGGCGGCAACATCCACTGCATCACCCAGCAGGAGCCGGCCGGCAAGTAGGCTGTTCCGGCGGACTCGCGGCCGGCGGGGCGGATCGTCCCGCCGGCGCCGCGAGCGTTCTGCGATTGATTATCCTCTGCCTGACAGTCTCCGGCCGTGGCAACCCCGGCTTTTTCGTCAAGGCATTTTCCAGAAGGCCCCATCCGTCCTCCGGACAACCGGTGCGCACCGGCGGAGGGCGGCGGGCCACGGAGCGGTCCTTTCGCCAGGGGCCGCTCCGCTTTTTCCTCACCTCCCGTCCCTGCGGCGCGCGTTGGGCGCGCCCGAGAGAAGAGAGCATCGCATGCCTTATCAGAAGGGTGAAGGTAAGTCCGTCGTCATCGCGCTGGGCGGCAACGCCCTGGGCAACACGCCCCAGGAGCAGCTCCAGCTGGTGAAGGACACCGCCAAGAACATCGTCGACATGGTCGAGGAGGGCACCAACGTCATCGTGTCACACGGCAACGGCCCCCAGGTCGGCATGATCAACAACGCGTTCGCGTACGCGTCCGCCAACGACGGCAAGACGCCCGAGATGCCGTTCCCCGAGGCCGGCGCCATGAGCCAGGGCTACATCGGCTACCAGCTGTCCCAGGCCATCCTGAACGACATGAAGCTGCGCGGCATCGACCGCTCGACGGCCTGCGTCGTGACGCAGACCGTGGTGGATCCGTCCGACCCGGCGTTCCGGAACCCCACCAAGCCCGTCGGCGCCTTCCTCTCCGAGGAGGAGGCCAAGGCCAAGGCCGCCGAGACCGGCTGGACGTTCAAGGAGGACGCGGGCCGCGGCTGGCGCCAGGTCGTCGCCTCACCGAAGCCGGTGCGCATCGTCGAGTTCGACGCGGTCAAGGACCTCATGGACGGCGGTTACGTGGTCGTGTCCA
>ENA-OQIL01000248-OQIL01000248.1-human-gut-metagenome-genome-assembly--contig:-NODE-248-length-23346-cov-4.407080_pt1 | contig 23346 bp, 21 predicted proteins | sample MGYA00242583_ERZ504748 | MGnify/ENA primary metagenome ERZ504748 (study PRJEB26092, sample SAMD00036191) | human gut metagenome | host: Homo sapiens | study: EMG produced TPA metagenomics assembly of...
GAAGCAAAACGGCAAGGAGGGTGGCCGCGACCCGTTTAAACACCTTAATGCTACAATAGAAACTTCCTCCTTCTCGCTTAATTCAGCCGAAAACACAAAACAAGTTCACTGAAAAGGCCGTCGGTGACAAGCCGCCTTTTTTCAGCTTGTCCCTGCAGCAGAAAAGCCTATGGGTCAACGGTCCTTCTATTTTTCTATCATACCTTGCTTTTTCAAATATGCAAGTGAATTTTGGAGAATACCGTCTAAGCCCTCCTCCTGGTCCACAAAAATCCAATGGATCCTGGCATCCCGCTTAAACCAGGTAAGCTGGCGCTTGGCGTATCTTCGGGTATCCCGCTTGAGCTGCTCCACCGCTTCCTCCAGGGAAGCGGTTCCTTGAAAATAGGGTAAAAACTCTTTATAGCCTATGGGCACCTGAGGCAGTAATCCCTAAATCCTGCAAAACCCGCCCGGCCTCCTCCAGCAAACCTCTTTCCATCATTTGGTCCACTCTTTGCTCAATCCGGGCGTAAAGCTTCTGCCGGTCAGAAAAGCTGAGACCGATCAGCACCGGCTGGAAGGGCAGCTCGCCGGCGCGGGAACGCTTCAATCGTTCCGTCATGGTTTCTCCTGTGAGATAGTAAATCTCAAGCGCTCTGAGCACTCGTTTTTCATTGTTCCGGTCAATTCGCTCCGCCGACGGCGGATCGACCGCCTGCAGCTCCCGAAATAGATCCGCAGCGCCTTTCTCTTCTGCCCGCCGCTCCAGACGGCGCCGGATTTCCGGGTTTTCTGGTTCCTCCTGAAAAAGGATCCCCTCTGTGACTGCCTGCACATACAGGCCGGTGCCTCCTGCCAGTATTGGGAGCCTTCCCCTTTTGTGAATATCCAGTATTGCTTTTCGAGCCATGGCAGCGTAATCCGCCACGCTGAACCGTTCCTTGGGAGATAAAAAATCTATCATATGGTGGGGAATTCCACGCATCTCTTCCACTGCCGGCTTCGCCGTTCCGATGGACATTCCCTGATAGATCTGCATAGAGTCGGCGGACACCACCTCTCCGTCCAGCCTCTGGGCGAGCGCCGCCGCCAGGCCGGTTTTTCCTGAGGCTGTCGGGCCTACCACGCATATCAATGGAAATTTTTCATTGCTCATCATTGAATCCTGCCAAATTGTTTTTCGATTTCCCGCTTTTTCAGCGTGATGGAAACCGGCCTGCCGTGAGGGCAGTACCGGATCTCCGGATTTTCCCGCAGCGCCACCGCCAGAGCGATCAGTTCCTGATCGGAGGTAATCTGTCCCGCCTTGACCGCAGCCCGGCAGGCGATGTTGTGGTACAGCCAATCCAGCTTTTCCGTGGACATATCTGTTTTATTCTCTAAAAGGTGCCCGGCGATTTCCATCAAAGAGGAGGCGATATCCTCCTGCTCCAGGGAAAGCGGCGCGCTTCTTACCAGCACGGAGCCTCCGCCGAAATCCTCGACCTCAAAGCCGGCCTCCCAAAACAGCTTTTGGTTTTCCAGCACCGCCGCGTACTCATTTTTATCCAAGGTTACTGGAATCGGCTCCAGCAAATACTGGGCGCAGCTTTTTCCGCTTTCTTTTTTCAGCTTATCATATAAAATCCGCTCGTGGGCGGCGTGCTTATCGATCAGCAGCAGCTCATCATCGCCGTATTCGATGATCAAATAGGTGCGAAACGCCTCTCCCACCAGACGCTGCCGCTTTTCCCCGAAGGGCTGAAGCCCAGCCTCTTCCCGGGGCGGCTCCGCCGCCGCTGCCTGTCTGCTGCTTTCAGGCTTCTCTCCGGCTGCTTCTTCCGAAAGCTCCTGGGCCTTAGGCTCCGCCTTTCGGCCTCTGTCAGCCGCCGCTGCCTCAAAGCCGGTATCCCCAGGAGCTTCCCCTGCGGCCTTCGGCTTAGACGCTTCATCCGAAAAAGAAAAAGGGCTGGAAATAAAGTCGCGCACAGCGGGTATGGCAGTCTGCCGTTTTACCGGCAGATAAATCTCCGGCTCGTTTTCCCCATAGGGAACCGGTATTCTCCCGGCCGCCCCTATGCCCGGAAGCGAAGAAGGAGGCTTTTTATCGGCTGCATTTTCACCGATATGGGAGGTACCGGCAACAGCCGGTCCGGAAGCGGTTTGAGGAAAGGCCTTATCCGGCGCTTTCCCCAGCGGCGCCTGCTGGGGCTGGGCGAGCCGGCCTGCGGAGCTGCTCACAACTTTCTCATAAGCGCCAAGGGAGGAATTGGGGGCCTGTTCGGTCTGAGACGTTAACAGACGGGCCTCCTTTTCGGCGGCCACCTGAGCCGCAGGCCCGATAGCCGGCTTGGCCGCCAGCCTGATCTGCTCCGGCTGAGACGCCGGCGGATCAAGCTTCGGCCGCGGAAGAATCATTTCCTTTCGCTGGTCGCCGGACAGCAAGGCGCTTTTCACCCCATGGTAAACGGCGTCGAAAATCGGCTTTTCATTGAGAAACCGCACTTCAATTTTTGAGGGATGGACATTGACATCCACCGCCTCCCAGGGCACAGAAAGATGGAGAACGCAGCTTGGAAATTTGCCCGCCATAATCGATCCTTTAAAGGCCTGTTCTAAGGCAACCATGGCGGTTTTGCTTTTAACAAACCGACCGTTTATGAAAAAATGCTGCATACTTCGGTTAGGCCGCGCCGCCGAGGGCTTGGAAATAAAGCCCCGTACCTTAATGCCGTTGTAAGCGTAGTCCACCGGGATCAGGCCGGCGGTAAAATCCTTTCCGTAAACCGCGTAGATACAGGACCTTAGCTGGCGGTCTCCGGGAGTGGACAGGGTTTCCTTATGGTCCCGGACAAAGCGGAAAGAAATTTCCGGATGGGACAAAGCCGCCCGGTCCATTACCCCGGCCACGGCGTTAGCCTCGGAAACATCCTTTTTTTAAAAAATTTCATTCTGGCGGGCGTGTTATAAAACAGATCCCGAACCACGATTGTGCAGCCCTTTGCGCAGCCCGCATCCTCCAAGGCAAGCTCCTCGCCGCCCTCGATCTGATAGCTGGTGCCCGCCAGCTCCTCCTCTGTTCTGGTCAGCAAGGTCACCCTGCTGACAGCGCAGATAGAGGCCAGCGCCTCTCCCCGGAAGCCCAGGGTTCCGATGCCATCCAGATCCTCCGCTGATTCCACCTTACTGGTCGCGTTGCGGAGAAAGGCTTTGGGCACATCCTCTCTGGCGATGCCGCCGCCGTTATCCGTCACCCGCATATAGGCGATGCCGCCGCGCTGGATTTCCACGGAAATCGTGGTGGCGCCGGCGTCAATAGAATTTTCCACCAGCTCCTTGATGACGGAAGAAGGCCGCTCCACGACCTCTCCAGCGGCGATCAGCTCCGCTACGTGTTTCTCCAGCACATGGATCTTCTGCCAGAAACCGACCTCCTTTTCTTTAAGATAAAAATGATCCTCACTGGTATTCATAAAACAATTTTCTATAGGTTTTTCCTCTCCGCACAAGCGGATCAGGCTGTCCGATTTACCCTCAGGCCGCCGAACGCGCCTGATTTTTAAAAGCGAATCCTCTCCGCCTGAACCGCATATGATTCCGCCTATCCGCTCCGGCCTGGCGCTTTCCATGGCGCGAATTCAAATCAGCGAAAGCCAAGCCAGCGTTTTATTTTTCGGCTGAGCCCCTGCGTTCCACTTCTTAACGGCTAAAAAACTGTTGAAGAAGAAAAAACCGAAAGCGGAAAGCTCTGTGTCCCCACACCCCGCTTCTGTCCGGAAAGCCGCGGGCGCACTAGCCTTCCTTGGCCATTTTCGCCAGCTCAAACAGTAAATTCATAGCCTCAATGGGAGTCAGGGTATTGACGTCCACCTTTTTCAGCCGTTCCTCAATTTCCGACTCCGCGCTGGGGAGCAGAGAAATCTGAGGCGCCGGCGGTTCTTCCTTTCGCGCCTTTTTCGGAGCTTTCGTTTTCGGAGTGACCTCCTGGCCTGTTTCCAGCTCCTTCAGCACCTGCTTGGCGCGGTTGATGACCGGCTGAGGAAGGCCCGCCAGCTTTGCTACCTCAATGCCGTAGCTGTCATCCGCCCCTCCCCGGATAATCCGGCGCAGGAAAGTGATATCGTCGCCTCTCTTTTTCACGGCGATGCTGTAATTTTTCACGCCGTCCATCAGTTCTTCCATTTCCGTCAGCTCGTGGTAATGGGTGGCGAACAGGGTTTTCGCTCCCAGCTTTCGCTTATCCACAACAAACTCCAGCACCGCTCTGGCGATGCTCATGCCGTCGAAGGTGGAGGTGCCCCTTCCGATTTCATCCAGCACCAAAAGGCTGTTGGAGGTAGCGCGCTTTAGGATATCCGCCACCTCGTTCATTTCCACCATAAAGGTAGACTGGCCCGACGCCAGGTCATCGGAGGCGCCTACCCGGGTGAAAATCTGATCCACCAGGCCGATCTCCGCCGAAGCCGCCGGCACAAAGCTGCCCAGCTGGGCCATCAGCGCAATCAGGGCGATCTGCCGCATATAGGTGGATTTTCCCGCCATATTCGGGCCGGTAATCACCAGCACTCTGTTTTCGTCCTGATCCAGCAGCGCGTCGTTGGGCACAAAGGGCGATGCGTCGGAAAGCAGCTCCACCACCGGATGGCGGCTTTCCTTCAGTACAATTTTCCCGCTTAAATTGACCTCCGGGCGGCAATACTGGTTTTTTACCGCTACCCGGGCGAAGGAGCATAGAACATCCAGCTGGGCGATGGCGTTTGAGGTTTTCTGCACCCGCTCCTGCTGGGCGGACACCGTAGTGCGGATATCGTCAAACAGACGGTATTCCAACTGTACGCACCGGTCCTTAGCGCCTAAAATCCGGCCCTCCAGGTCTTTCAGCTCCTGAGTCACGTAACGCTCGCAGTTGGTCAGAGTCTGCTTTCTTATGTAGCTGTCCGGCACCTGATCCTTGTAGGAGTTGGTGACCTCCAGATAATAGCCGAACACCCGGTTATAGCCTACCCGAAGCTTGGGAATCCCGGTTTTCTCCCGTTCCCGCTTCTCGATGGCGGCCACATAGTCCTTGCCGCCGGTCATGTCCTTTCTGAGCTCGTCCACCTCCTGATTGTAGCCCTCCCGGATGATGCCGCCTTCCCGTACGGAGAAGGGCGGGTCGTCTACAATCGAGCCTTCAATCAGGTCATGGACATCCTCTAAAGTATCCAAATCCTCGTAAATGCTTTGCAGCAGCTCGGATTTCCGGTTTTCCAGCATTTTTTTCAGCTCCGGCAGCAAGCCGATGGTAGCGGACAGGGAACGAAGCTCCCGGCCGTTGGCGGTGCCGTAAACGATTCTGGTGATCAGGCGCTGCAAATCAAAAACCCCGGTGAGCTGATCCGCCAGGTTTCCGCACAAGAACGGGTCGCAGTAAAGCTCCTCCACCGCGTTCTGCCGGCGGATAATCTTTCCGCAGCTTAACAGCGGCTGCTCGATCCAGGTGCGGAGAAGCCGCTTTCCCATAGCGGTTTTAGTCTGATCCAGCACCCACAGCAGAGAGCCTCTCTTCTCCTTGTTCCGCATGGTTTCCAGCAGCTCCAGATTCCGCCGGGTGTTAAGGTCTATACCCATAAACTGGGCCTGGGTATAATTTTCAATCCGGTTTATTTTTAAGGGCACCTTCCGCTGGGTATCCTTAAGGTAATTGAGCAGGGCTCCCAGAGCGGAAACCGCCTGGTCCTGCCCCTCCATTCCCAGATCATCCAGCGTTTCCTTTTTAAACTGCTCCAGCACGGTCCTGCGGCAGGTTTCCAGCTCGAACTCGGCATCCTCCCGCATTTCCACGCAGGCGGACAGCTTATCCCGGATAAACGGAGCCAGCTTCTTCATATTCACCGTCTCGCCGCCGATCAAAATTTCCCGGGGAGAAAAACGGCCCAGCTCGTTTAAAATCTCATTTTCCAAGTCCTTATCCAGGCTGGTGGAATAAAGCTCGCCGGTGGAAATATCGCAGAAGCAGATGCCCGCATGGTCCCCTATGGCGTAAATAGAGCAGATAAAATTATTTTTGCCCTCGTCCAGCATACTGCCCTCTAAGACAGTACCAGGGGTGACTACACGGATAATATCCCGTTTTACCAGCCCCTTCGCCAGGGCGGGATCCTCCATCTGCTCACAGATGGCCACCTTATAGCCTTTGGAAATCAGCCTGGCGATATAGCTTTCGCTGCTGTGGTAGGGAACGCCGCACATGGGCGCCTTTTTATTTTGTCCGCAGTCTCTCGCGGTAAGGGTCAGTTCCAGTTCCTTCGACGCCAGCACCGCGTCGTCAAAGAACATTTCATAAAAATCTCCAAGGCGGAAAAACAAAATAGCCCCCTGGTTTTCCGCCTTGATTTTCTGATATTGCTGCATCATTGGCGACAGTTCGGCCATGATTGTATTTCTCCCTTCAAAATTCTTTAGGGCGCGGGAAGCGGCTGCTTCCCGCGCTGCTTAATGATACGGCGAATCAGTGGCAGCCGCCGCAGGAGGCGCAGTTGCCGCCGCAGGACTCCTGGTAGTCGGTAGTATCCGGATCTTCTCCCTGGGCGCTTTGCATAATAATGGCGTTCACCCGGTTAAGAAGGGCGTCCAGCTCCTGGCGAGCCATATTGTAAGCCGCCATATTTTCGTTCTTCATGATCGAGGCATAGCAGGCGCGCAGCTCCTGGTTGAGCTTCTGAAGCTTTTCCTCGCTGCGGTCCTCCTTTTGAGCCTCGGTGTTAATATTCATTCTTTTTAAATTGAACTCGCCGATCAGAGCCTGAAGCTCCTTATCGTTATCGCTGTTCTGCTGGGCGATCTGCACCTTCAGATAACGGTCGTCTTTCTGAATCTGCCGTCCCAGTTCTCTCGCTTGCTCAATGATATCCATTTGTTAGTCCTCCAAATTTTTTATTTTCTATATAAATTCGCAGCTGAAATTATATACAGTTTCCCTTTAAAACCCAGTTTCCCGCGTCAGTGACCAAAATATTCCGAAAGCTGCCGATCATTTCCGGACCGCCGGGGATTTCCACCGTAACGTTTTCCTCTGTTCGGGCATTCAGCACGCCAGGCTTGGAGGCTTCCTCCTCCACGAGGCCCCGGACGGTTTTCCCCACCATCGAGGCGCAGCGCCTGACGGAAATTTCCTCCTGAACCTTTAACAGCTCCGCGAACCACCGGGTCTTTTCCTTGTGGGACACCGGGTCCGGCATTCCTGCCGCCGGCGTTCCCTTTCTTGGGGAAAAGATAAAGGTGTACAGCGCGGTAAACCCTACCTCCCGGATCAGGGAAAGCGTGTCCTGAAATTCCTCATAGGTCTCTCCCGGAAAGCCGACGATGACGTCGCTGGTAATGGAAAGGCCGGGCATCTTCTCCCTGGCGTAGCGGATGATTTCCAAATACTGCTCCCGAGTATAGCGACGGTTCATCTCCTTCAGCACCCGGTTGTTGCCCGACTGGAAGGGGAGGTGCAGATGTTTTGCGATATGTCCCGAAGAAGCCATCACGTCGATCAGCTCTTTGGTGCAGTCCTTGGGGTGACTGGTCATAAACCGCAGCCAGTAATCCCCCTCCATATCGCTGATTTCCTTGAGCAGCTTTGCGAAATTCACCGGCTCCGGCAAATTCTTTCCGTAGGAGTTTACATTCTGCCCCAGCAGGGTGATATCCTTATAGCCGCCCTCGATCAGCTGGCGGGCTTCTTTCAGCACCGCCTCAGGCTCCCGGCTCCGCTCCCGCCCCCTGACGTAGGGAACCACGCAGTAGGAGCAAAAATTATCACAGCCGTACATCACTGGAAGCCAGGCCTTGAAGTGTCCATCCCGGCGCACCGGGATATTCTCGTCAATGGTATCCTCCCCGCCCCGCTGAAACACTCTCTTGGCGCCGGTAAGGGTCTCGTAAACCAGCTGAGGAAAGCTCGACAGGGAATGGGTTCCAAACACCAGGCTGACGAAAGGATAGCTTTTCCGGATCCGCTCCACAACATGCTCCTGCTCCATCATGCATCCGCACAGGGCAATGATCAAAGCAGGGATTTCTGCGCTTTGAAATATTTCAGCGCTCCCACGTTGCCGAAAATCCGGTCCTCCGCGTGCTCCCGGATGGCACAGGTATTAAACAAAATAAAATCTGCTTCCTCCTGGTCCTCGGTAAAGCCGAAGCCCATTTGCTGAAGCATTCCCTTGATTTTCTCTCCGTCGGAAACATTCTGCTGACAGCCGTAGGTTCTGACCATCGCCAGAGGCGTTTCCTTCTTCGCCCGGACGGCCATGATTTCCGCCGCGAGCTTTGTATATTCCTTAGGCTCAACTGCCAAAAAAACACACCTCACAGATTTGACATATTTCAATTTTAGTATATCATAACGATTCCATATTTTTCAACGGAAACAAACGTAAAAACAGCCATTTTACAATAAAGCCGAAAGCTTGGGCAGATTCCGCGGCGGTCAGGCGCAGGCAGGCACGCAGAAAGCACCGGTGATCCATATGCAGAATTTTTATCAGTTTGACGCTTCGTACAAAACGCGCGGGATTTACCAGCGCAAACGATTTTACCGCCCGGAAATCTTTCCATGTGCCAGGCCCTCTCAGCGAGGCCGAATCCCGTGTGTCGGAAGGTTAGAAATTCCAGTCTTACCGTGGTGTAAGCCCCCTAAAAAAAACGCTTTTCCGGTAAAGAACACAAAGGCGCTGGCAAGTTCGTTCCTTGTCCTCCCTACCCTACAGCCGCAGACAGGCGCTTCCTGCATAAGCCAAAGCTTTCTGTCCGGTGAAGCCGGGGGTATGCTTTCTTTCATTCTTTTTCTAAAGCAGAAACGCTTTTGCTCTCCCAGGCTGACCAGCCTTTCTGCTGCGGCGGATTATGGCAAAAAGAGAGGGCGGAAGTGCCCTCTCTTTTATCAAATTTCTTTTTTCAGAACCAGTCTTTCGACCATCTCCGCCACGCCATCCTCCAGATTGGTTTTGGCTATGTATTTAGCGATGTTTTTCACATCGTCAATGGCGTTTCCCATAGCCACCGATTCCCCAGCGAACCGCAGCATAGGGCCGTCGTTCAGATTATCCCCGGCAGCCATCACATTCTCCCTGGAAATGGTTAAATATTCGCAAAGATGCAGAAGTCCATCCCCTTTGTCACAGCCGTGGGCGTTGATCTCAATATTGCCGAAGCCGGAGCTGGTGATGGAAACCGCTTGATTCTCTAAGAGCTGCCCCCACATCACCGGGAAATCCTCCCTCCTCTTGGGCCACAGGTTCACCTTCTCCACGCCGCAGCCAGCATCCAGTACAAACCGCCTCAGGCTTTCCACAGGCAGTCTGGTCGATTTGACATGAGCAGCGTAATCGGAAAGTCTTGGATATTCCATCACAAGATCCAGCTGGGAAAGCCGGCAATAGGACCTTCCCTTTAGATAAACCTCCGGGAAGCACTTATATTCATCTCCGAAGCGGAGCATTTCAGCGACAGTTTCATAAGGCATCAAATTTTCATAAATATTACGGTCCGCCCTCACATCGTAAACAGCCGCTCCGTTAGAGCAGATAGCATATTGAATACCCGGCAATTCTCTAATGCAGGAGGGCATTTTTTCAAAGGTGCGGCCTGTGGCGGGTACCACAAGCACTCCCTGAGCCATCGCCTCAAGGAGCGCGTTTCGATTCCGCTCTGAGATCACGTTGTCTCCGGTCAGAGTGGTTCCGTCTAAATCCAAAGCAATCAACTGGATCAATGGGCATCCTCCTGTTTCAATCGGGCCAGCTCGTGAAGCACAGTGAGCTGGCGCTCAAAATTCTGGCGGTGCTGCTTTTTCAGAGTATTTCATAAGAGATTTACAAGTTAATATCCCTCGTTCCTCCGGGCTTTCCGGAGCTGCTGCCGGCGGGCCCCATTTTCAAATTCTTCCTTTTCCTGCTGAGTTTCGCAAATCAGCTGAGGCACCGGCACCGGTTTTTGATTTTCATCCAGCGCCACCAGCACCATATAACAGGTGTTTACCAGTTCCCGTGTCCCGTCCAGCCGCTCCACAAAGGTATCCACTCTGACTTCCATGGAGCTTCTTCCTACATAGGTCATTTTCCCCTTGAGAACCAGGGTGCTGTTAATCGTCACCGCCTTTTTAAACTGTAGATTATCGATACACGCGGTGGTCACCTCATGCTCTGCGTGCCGCCGGGCGATTACTCCCCCCAGCATATCGATCCAGGCCATCAGCTGACCGCCGAACAGCCGCTTATAGCCGTTGATATGGGAGCTCAGCACCAGCTGCACCTGCTCCGCCGCGGATTCGGATACTCTTTTCGCTTCTTTCATAATCAGTCTCCTGCTTTCCTTCTAAAATGGCAAAACAGAGGACGACGAAAACCGCCCTCTGTTTTAGTATCTTCCGAAACATTGAAATCATAGATGAATCCTATTGGAATTGCCGGATTTATTATAGATCGTCCATTTTAATTTTATCAAAGCCATGCTCCAGAACGTTTTCCGTAATGGTGCGCTTATCCGCCTTGGGCAGCAGCTTGGAACGGTTTTTCACCACTTTTTGCAGAGTATCCACCGCGGCGGGGCCATCCAAACAGCCGCCGGGACAGGCCATGCCCTCGATGATATTTTCCGGCATTTTCCCCGCGTTCATGGCAATCAGCGCTTTTTTGCATTCCTTGGCCCCCATGCACTTCCGGCAGGTTACCGGCATCTCAAAGCCTTCCTCATCCAAGACCTCCATCACCGCGCCGGACACGCCGCCGCTTTGGGCGAAGCCCTTGCCGTAAACAGAACCGTCCTGAACGTCGTCCGCCATTTCCATAGGATCCACATTCTGCGCCTTAAACATAGCGGCCAGCTCCTCGAAGGTGAGGACATAGTCGGCGCTGTCCTTTACGTGCTGGATTTCCTGCTTCTTAGCGATACAGGGCCCGATAAACACCGTCAGCGCGTGGGGATGGAGATATTTCACATACCGGGCGGTAGCGGTCATCGGGGATACCGTGCTGCTGATATTGGGAATCAGCTTTGGGAAATGCTTTTTGATCATGGTGAAAAAGGCCGGACAGCAGGAGGTCGTCATTTTTCTGCCGGTCTGGATCGCTTCCTTCAGCTCGTGGGCCTCGTGCTGGGCCACCGCGTCGGCGCCCAGGGCCACCTCAAAGGAATCGTCGAAGCCCAGCTTTTTCAAAGCCGCCTTCAGCATCCCCACCGTAGCGGCACCGAATTGTCCCTCGATCGCCGGGGCGAACATAGCGTAAACCTGCTTTTTCCCCTTGAGCTGCTCGATTACCTCCACAATGGAGGAGGTATCGGAAATAGCGCCGAAGGGACAGTCCATAGTGCAGGCGCCGCATCCGATGCATCGTTCATATTTAATGCTGGCCTGCTTGTTTTCGTCCATGGTGATAGCATCCACCGGACAGGAGCGCAGGCAAGGACGCATGGTATCGGAAATGGCATTATAAGGGCAGGCCGCGGCGCAGCGTCCGCATTCCTTGCATTTAGCGGGGTCAATATAGGCTCCGCTGCCGGTAACGGTAATGGCTCCAAAAGGGCAGGCCGCCACGCATTTTTTTCGCCATACAGCGCTGGCAGTTGGCGGTAACGGTAAAACGGTTGATGGGACAGCCCTCACAGGCCGCCGGAAGCACCGTCACGGTGCCCGAGCCATCCGGATTGGTAGGCAGGTGCTTTCCTCTCGCCAAAATCACGCGTTCTCTCAGAATTTCCCGCTCCCGGTAAACACAACAGCGAAAACGCGCCACCCTCCCCGGAATAATGTCGTAGGGAATTGAATCCGACTTTTCCTCCAGGTCTCCGGCATAGGCCAGCTGGGCAACCCGAAGCAAAACCTCGAATTTCATTTGTTTGGCGTCATTATCGTATCGCATAGGCTCCTCTACTTTCCTTATCGTAACCCTTCCGCCTATTCGGCGGCACCGCGCTCCATACGGCACGGCAAAAGGGTCTTAGTCATTCTCTAAATCTTTCGCGTCTTTTCCTCCGGGATAAGCATCCGCGCGGTCCGGAACCCAAAAGCCAGCGGCAAGCTGCGGCGCTCCAAACAGGCTCCAGACAGGTTCAAGCAACGCTTAATAATATTTTTTCGTCACCCGTTTCCCCAAGCGCTCCATCAGGCCGCACAGCTTGTCGATCAGCTTCAGCTTAATGCTCAAATCGGACGGAAGCCCGGGATTCTGATGGGCCGGGTTGATGGCGGTGCCGATAAACAGGTTTAAGGTGGTACATTCCTCCAGCAGGATTTTCGCCAGCATGGCGGCGCCGTTTTTCTCATCCAGCTTTTTGAAATAGAAGGAATCCGTTTCATGATCCAGGTATTCCTGGAGGATCTCCACCGTGCGGCTCAGGGTCAGGACGCCCTCTGTCACCAGGTCGATCCCCTGGATGGTGGCGATGGGAGGTATCAGCGGATCTACATAATCCAGGCTGGTTTCAATGCTCCGGTTTAAAACACGCGCCACGATATTGGCGCTGGAGCCGCCGCAGATCAGCTTTTTCCCGGATGAAGTCATGAAGTCCCTGACCATTTTCGGGTCGTCATCCTTGTTTTTCGGCGGGCCGGCGAACATATTGACTACTTGGCGCGGAGAAATTCTGGCCACCATCACGGTGGAATCATCCCCCGGCTTATCCATGTACAGCTCCTTTACCGCCTGAGACAAGGCCGCCGCCAGCCGGGGCGCGGATTTTTCCTTTAGGCTTTCCTTGCGCAGCCATTCCGCGACGCTCTCCCAGGTCCAGCCGAAGTTTAAAATGCTTCCCACGCCGGCATACACCACGCCGTCGCTGATCAAGGCCAGCACATCGCCGGGAAATACGGTAAACCGGGATTCATACACGGTTTTTCCCGCATATTCCTTATCGGTCATCTCCAGCTCCATCAGCTCTCCGTTGCGGATAAAGATACAGGCCGGGTTGTCAAATTCCGCCAAATAGGCCTCGCCCGTATCCTTGATCTGCAATACGGAAAAGGTAGAATAAGCAAGCTTTCTCACACTGCAGATCGGCAGCGTGGAGACAATCGTCTCCACCGCCTGCTCCATGGCGGCGCCCTCTGTCAGCATGGTTGAAATTATGGTACTGGTCAGGGTGGAAAGGATATTGGCCTTTACGCCGCTTCCCAAGCCATCCGCCAGCACCGCAAAAACGGAATCCTCCGTGCGGGTGATTCGCACGTTATCGCCGCACAGCTCCTCACCGTACTTGAACAAGCTACGGTAAGCGGTATCCACATGCATTTTCATCATTCATCACCGTCAAACACAATCATATTTTTTAGCTTGGTCAGGGTCACCTTGGTTTCCGCGGTGGTCTCGCCTAACAGGCTTGCGATCTGCTGGGCCGCCACCATCTGCTTGTCGATAACCTTTTGGGCCATCTCCATGGTTTCCACCCGCAGGTCGTATAGATTTTCCTGCTCTCTTTCCTCCTTGGTGATATCCTTAAAAATACCCATGACGATGTTCTGCTTATCTATGTAAATAATAGATTGCTCCGTCGTAATGCCGTATTCCTTGTAATGCACCTTCTTATTGGTGATCGGCTGCTTGGTCTCCAAAACAAACTGGAAATCAGAGCTGTCGATCAGCTCGAACAACCCCTTTTCCAGCGCCTCCCGGCGGGAAATCTTAAAGCATTCCTCGGCAGCCTTATTGAACTCGATAATATTCATCTCGTCGTCCACCATAATGGTGATGTTGGGCGTTTCGGAAAGCACATAGTTGGACAGGGACTCGGCCCGCTCCTTCATATAAGGCACGCACATGGTCAGCTCCGCCTTGTTGAGATAAACGGCGATGGCCTTTTCCCTGCAGGAATTGTAGCCGCAGGCGCCGCAGTTCAGCTCCTGCTCCGGAGACTCCTTGCCGATTTTCGCCAAAATACTGCGGATGGTATCCTCGTCCGGCAGCTTCTCATGGCGGGACCGGTCAAAGAACCGCTTGCCCATGGGGATCTCTTCATCCACAGCGGGATAATCGCCGGCGTCCTCCCTAGCGTAATTTTCCACATCCAAAGCGGCCCTAAAGCGGGTTTCCTCTCCCTTGGTCTTGGCAGGGCCGTTGACGCATCCGCCCTTGCAGGCATTGACCTCCACAAAGCAGTGGTCCAGCTCGCCTTTCGCCATAGAAGAAAACAGAGCGATGCACTCCTGGATGCCGTCTACGGTAATCATCCGGTAATTGTTGCAGTCTCCCCGGGCTTTCAGGCTTTCCAGAATACCGCTGGTCACCGGGTACATTCTCAGAATCTTAGAGCTGGCGTTCAGGAAGGACGCGTCCTCGCACTGACCGGGCACAATGCCCTCTTCCCGGAACCACTGTTCAATATCCTCAAAGGTCAGTACCGCATCCACGTCGGTGTCGTGGCGGATATCCGCCGCCTCGTCGATTTTAGCGATGCACGGGCCTACGAACACTACCTTGACGCCCTTGCCTAGGGCCTGTTTAATCAGCCTGGCGCTGGCAATCATGGGAGACACCACCGGGGCCATATATTCCACAACCTCCGGATGATACAGCTCGATCAGACGGTTGATAGAGGGGCAGCAGGTGGTGATGATGTTCTTCATCTTGTTTTCCACCATCAGGTCGTGATACTGGGCGGTGACGTAAGCCGCGCCCTGGGCGGTTTCGGAAACCGCGCAGAAGCCCAGCTTCTTTAACGCCGCGGCCATCTGGCCCGGCTTTTCCAGAGAGAAAGAGCCTAAAAACGACGGCGCCAGGGAAACCGCCACCTTTTCCCCGGAGGCCAGCATTTCCTTCACCTGATCCAGGCTGCTGGTAAGGGTTTTGGCGTTTTGCGGGCAGTTGGCCAGACAGGTGCCGCACAGCAGGCAGTCGTCGTCGATGATCTGGGCCTGCTCGTTGACCACCCGGATGGATTTCACCGGGCACACCTTTAAGCATTTATAGCAGTTTTTACAATTCGCCTTTTTTAATCCGATGACGCTCATATGGACATCCTCCCCAAAATCTCACGGTTGAAAACTCCTCGGTGGTCGAGGGAGAAACGGAAAATCCTTGCCGTCCACCGTTACGCTGACGCCTCCCTGGCAGCGGCCCATGCAGAAAGAGCCTCTTAAATTCACTTGGTCCTTCAGGCCGTTCAGAGCGATGTTCCGCTCTAAAATCTGGATCACATCTCTGGAGCCCTTCAGATGGCAGGAACTGCCAATACACACTACAACATCCACGCCAAACTCTCCGCCTTTCCATTAATCTCTTGTCACACATAAATCTAAGGGATAATCTCTTCTTTTCGCGCTTCGCCTGCAAGTTTGATAATTTTTTAACGATTAAAAATCCGCAGACAAGCCCCTTGATGCCAAAAAGAATCTAGAGTTATTATACTATGCTTTGTTCAACATTTCAACAAAAACCCCGGAATAATTTCCGGGAATGTTTTGTCCATTTTTTAGAGAAAGGAACGGCACCTTCTTCCAGCGTCCTGCGGTTTTGGAACTAGGTATAGGGTTCGGCTGTTTCAGCCATATTAACAAAAGCAAGACGATAAACTTTCAAGCAGAAAATACATTTTTTTACAAAAACTGAAAATATGTGATATAATACTCTTAAATCTATCATGGAAAAGGGCTCTGACCGGCGGCTGAGCCTGAAAAATGATCATTCCCCCGCCGGAGAAATCAGGTCTAGGATAGTTATGCTGGAATTTAAGCCAATTACCGCCGCAGACGGTGCATGGGCGCGCCCGCTTCTGCTGAAAGCAGACTGTATCAGTTGCGGCTACACCTTTGCGAATCTTTTCGTTTGGAGCCCGGTTTATCATACGGATTTAGCCCGGTTCCAGGATTTTGTCATCGCCCGGTGCTTTGACCACCCCAACACTCCCGACTCTCCTTATCTTTACTTGTTCCCCGAAGGAGACGGCGACAAGCGGGCGGCGATTCGGGAAATCGTCCAGGATGCCGCCGTCCACGGCAAAATGCCCCGGCTGTATTCTCTTTCCCAGCGGGACAAAGCGTGGCTGGAGGAGCAGTTCCCCGGCATCTTTGCCTTTACCTCCTGCCGCGGTACCTTCGATTACATCTACAGCAGCGAGGAGCTGCAAAACCTGCCTGGGAAAAAATTTCAAAAGAAGAGGAACCACGTTTCCCGTTTCCTGCGGGAGCATCCGGACTTTGTATTTGAGCCGATCACTCCGGAAAACCTTGAGGAGGTTCGGGCCTTTAACAACGCCTGGAGTCAGCTTTACGGCAACAGCCAGGATACCGGAATCCAAACGGAGCACCTTGCTGTTGAGATGGGCTTAAAGCACTTTTTCGAGCTTGAGCTGTCTGGCGGCCTCATCCGGGCGGATGGAAAAATCATCGCCTTTTCCTACGGCAGTCCGGTGAGCGGCCGGGTGTTCGACGTACATGTGGAAAAGGCGCTGTACGATGTCAACGGCGCTTATAATATTATAACCGGGAGTTTGCCCGGCGCTTCTGCGGGGGATTATCAATGGACAACCGGGAGGATGACGTTTCAGAGGAAGGCCTGCGGAAGCTAAGCTTCCTATAATCCCGCTTCCTGCAGGAAAATTCTGTGCCGATCTATTAGGAGGAGAAACCGGATGTTTCGGTTAAGCGTTAAGCAGGATTACCCTGATCTGTGCGGGCTGTGGCTGGAGGCCATTTGGGGAAGGCGAGGAAAGCGCAAAATTTGTGTTTGAAGGCTTCAGCGGCTATCAGCATATTTATGTCCTGGAGGAAGAACGCGCGGTGGTTTGCATGGCTTGCGCGGTGCCTTGCTCCCTCCAGGGAAAGGAAGGAATTTACCTTTACGGGGTCGCCACAAAAAAATCTCACCGCGGAAAAGGTCTGATGTCGGCATTATTGGAATATGCTGAACAAGAGGAAAAACGAAAGGGCGCTGAGTTCAGCGTGCTGATTCCCCAAACGCCTGATTTGTTCGCTTTCTACCGCCGTTTTGGTTATGAAACACGGTTTTACCGCCATGCTTTTTCCGTTGAGTCCGTTCCCGCGGCGGCCGAAACGCTCTCCGCTTCCCCAGTGACCGCCGGCGGGCTGGCCAGCCTGCGGAGGGCTAATGCCTCCAGGCCCTTTGTCCAGCTGAATCCGAAAGCCTCTCAGGCCGTAGCCGAGGACTTAACCCTTTTGAAAGCGGAGTGCTTCGCCACCGGCAGGGGCTACGCCGTCGCCCGGAAAGAGAAAAAACAGGTTTTTATCGAGGAATTGTTCGCCCAGAGCCCACAAGCGGCCGCCGAGCTTGTTCGTGGAATCTGCGGGGTTTACGGTTGCCAGCAGGCGAAGGGCTACTGCGGCGGCGGGCTGTTCCAAACGGAACAAACCATGGACTTTGGCATGATAAAGTTTTTATCGAAACCCTTTCCCATGCATGGCGCTTATATGGCGCTGATGCTGAACTGAACATAAAGGAGGGTTCGTTCTGAACGTACTCATTTTATCCTGCAGAACCGGCGAGGGCCATAACGCGGCGGCCCGTGCCGTTGCGGAAACCCTGCGGGAGCAAGGCGATACCTGCGAATTTTTAGATGTCCTGTCCTTGGTCAGCAGCAATGTCTCTAAAAAAGTGGAGAAAACCTATGTGTTGACTACCCGGGTGCCCAGCGTTTTCGGTTTGCTTTATAAAGCCGGCAGAGCTATCAGCACTCCGAAGCACAAGTCTCCCGTTTACTGGGCCAACCGCCTTTACCGGGATAAGCTGTATGAGCATTTAATCTCCCGCTCCTTTGACGCGGTCGTCACCTCCCACCTGTTCCCGGCCGAGGTGCTCACCAGCCTAAAGCGGGAAAACCGTCTGCCGGTAAAAACGCTGGCCATCGCTACTGATTACACCTGCATCCCTTTCTGGGAGGAAACCGAATGCGACTATTACATTCTTCCCCATAAGGATTTAGTGGAAGAATTTCGGAAAAAGCAAATGCCCAAAGAAAAATTGTATCCGCTGGGTATTCCTGTTTCCAAGCCTTTCCGCACGAGAGGAAGCCGGCAGGAAGCGCGGGAAATATTAGGCTTGCCCTCCCGGCTGCCTGTGTTTCTGATTATGACCGGCAGCATGGGCTACGGAAGAATCGAAGACACCATCCAGGAGCTGGTGAACCTATATGGCAGCCGCGCGGTGATCGTAGTGATCTGTGGGAACAACGCAAAGCTGAAGGAATCTCTGGAAAATCAATGCAAGGGCCATCCCAATGTGATAATTCAAGGATTTACCAAAAAAATTCCTCTATACATGGACGCCTGCGACGTACTGTTTTCAAAGCCCGGCGGTTTAACCAGCACAGAGGCCGCTGTGAAAGGCGTTCCCTTGATCCATACCGCTCCCATTCCCGGCTGCGAAAACAGGAACGCTGCCTTTTTCGCAAGACGGGGAATGTCCTATTATTGCCAGGAACCGGCTCAGCAGGCGAAGTACGCTAAGCTTCTGTGTGAAAACCAGTTTCTGCGCTTTCGTATGGCGGAGGCCCAGCGGCGCAATACCAACGCCGGCTCCGCGGAGGAAATCTGCGGTCTGCTGCGGCAAGCGGTAGGCTCAGATGAGGTAACGTCATGCATGTTTTAAGCTATCTGTTTTTTATGTTCGCGGGCTATCTCTCCGGCAGCATCCTATACAGCTATCTGATTCCCCGTTGGTTCTGCCATCTGGACATTACGAAGCTGAGCGACGACGGAAATCCCGGCGCGGCCAACGCGGTGAAATGCGCCGGCTGGAGAGTGGGGCTTGTCTGCGTGGTTTTGGATATCTTAAAGGGTTTTTTTCCGGTCTTTATCGCTATGCATCATCTAGATTTTACCAGCTGGTGGTTTACCCCTGTGATTTCCGCGCCGGTATTCGGCCATGCCTTTTCCCCCTTCTGGAAAGGAAAGGGCGGAAAAGCTATCGCTGTTTCCTTTGGCGTGCTGCTGGGGCTTCTTCCCTGGTACCATGTGGTGTTCGCTTTGGCTACCCTCTATATTTTCCTTTCTATCGGCGTTGTCATCAATCCACATAGGCTCCGTTCCATCGCGACCTATACATTGTTCGCTATTTACTGTGTTTACGCCTATTGGCTTCAGGGGAGATTGGAAACCTCTATTTTCTGCGGCTGCCTTTTGGTGTGCCTTATTGTCGTGGGCAAGCATCTGCGGCCAGAGGAAAAAGAGAAGTTTCAAATTGAGATACTTCCCGCGCTGTTCGATCCTAAAAAGTCCGGTACAGCCGACCGTTAGCTTTTCGGCAGCTCTTCGTAAAAACGATGAAAACCTTGGGCATTCGCCATACTGTTTTTCGACATGAGAAAGGAGGATTCTTATGGAATTTCTTGAGGAAAAAGGAAGATTACGCGTAGACGCCAACGGGAAGCTGTTAGCCGAGGTGACCTTTCCCGACGATGGAAATACCGCTGTTATCGATCACACCTTTGTAGACGAATCCCTGAGAGGTCAGGGGACAGCCTCTAAGCTGCTGCGGCAGGCGGTGGATTCGATCCGGCGTCAAGGCAAAAAAAGCACGGCCGGTATGCTCTTATGCCGCGGCATGGTTTGAAAAGCACCCAGAGGAAAAAGATCTGCTGGAAGAAACCTGATTTGACGCCCTCTCCGGTAAGATATTTTTAGATTGAAAATTAAGTTTGAAATATAGAAAGCGATGTGCGAATCATGGCAGCAAAGTTTTATGCCGTTCGAAAAGGCAGAACCACCGGAATTTTTACCAGCTGGAGCCAATGCCAGCAGCAGGTGACCGGGTATCCGGGAGCGTCGTTTAAAAGCTTTCCAACCCGCGGGGAGGCCCAGCGCTTTTTGGAGACAGGATTTGTGGGCGGGCAGGCGGATGTGCCTCAAAAAGCTGAAGCGGACGCGGAGGCCGTTGCCTACGTAGACGGAAGCTATCATGCGGGTACCGGAGAATTTGCCTGCGGCGCGGTAACTTTTTTATCAAGGGGAAGCCTTTGAAATTTCTCAAAAATTCAATGACCCTGATCTGGCCGCCATGCGCAATGTAGCGGGAGAAATTAAGGGCAGCGAAGCGGCGATTGCTTTCTGTCTGGAACGGGAAATCCAAAGCTTAGAAATCCATCATGATTATGAGGGAATTGCCAAATGGTGCACCGGGGAATGGAAGGCCAATAAGGAAGCCACCAAGGCATACCGGCAGTATTATCTTGCGTCTTCACAAAGGCTGCAAATCACCTTTGTGAAGGTCAAGGGCCATTCCGGCGATCAGTTTAACGACCGCGCGGACCGTTTGGCAAAGGACGCATTAGGAATCCCTTAAACATCCAGCGGTTTCAGCGCTTTCTTTGGCAGTTCTCTCCCCCTTTCTCACCGGCGAGGCGGTATGGCTGGGAAAGGGGCTGAAAAATATCGAAAGACGAAAATAAGATTCCGCATATCTTTTAGCCAGTGATATTCGTAAAAAAGCGGCCCTGGAGCAAACGCTCCGGGCCGCTTTGCTTTTGGTGCTTAAACGAATTTTCGCTGGTCCTATCGGGAAAAAGCTTTGACGGAAGGCTTTTCAAGGGAAAACGGCTTTCGCAAAGCAAAAGTATACGGAATGGCCAAGCAGCAGTGTACCTATCTCACAGGCCGGCGGTACCGGTTATAGCCCGCTTCCAGACAGTAGGGTCAGCAAAGCTGATATTGTTCTATTTCCCTTGAGGAAGCAGCCGGTACCAGGCCCTAGAAGAAATTCCGCATACTGCCCGGCCACCGAAGCCTGAGTGGTTATTGTCAAAAATTCCAAGGAAGCCAGAAATTTTGAAGGCCGTTCCGACAAGCTTAAATATCGCTTCTCTCTTTTAAGCGCTTAAAGTAATCCCTGGTTTCCTTACACACCACGCCGCTCAAGGCGACGATCGCGATTAAGTTCGGGAAGGCCATCAAGCCGTTGAAAATATCCGCGATATTCCAAACCGCCTCCACTGTCATATAGGGACCGAAAAACACTGCCAAAATATAAAGCCAGCGATAAATCAAAACCGCCTTTTGGCTGCCGCCGGAAAAATATTCCAGGCAGCGCTCACCGTAATAATCCCAGCCAAGAATGGTGGTAAAGGCAAAAAACACCAGACAGGCCATTAAGATAAAGGAAGCGATTTTCGGGTCAAAGGGCAAGCCGTTTTGGAACGCCCGTGTGGTAACGGCAACACCCTCCAGGCCCACGTTCCAGGAGCCGGTAATCACAATGCACAGGCCGGTCATGGTGCAGATAACGATAGTGTCAATAAAGGTTCCGGTCATAGACACCAGGCCCTGGCGGACCGGTTCCTTGGTCTTTGCAGCCGCAGCCGCGATCGGCGCGGAGCCTAAGCCAGCCTCATTAGAGAAAATCCCTCTCGCAATTCCCATCTGCATGGCGATGGCGATGCTTCCGACAATACCGCCGGTTACCGCCTGAGGATTGAAAGCGCCCTCCACGATAGCAGCTAAAGCGTTTGGAATGGCCTGATAGTTAAAGCCTAAGAGAAGGACGCAGAACACTACATATATGATGGCCATAAAGGGCACTACGATCTGGGAAACCTGAGCGATTCTTCCCAATCCGCCGAGGATAACCAAAGCGACGCAAACCGCGACGATCACTCCGGCGATGATTACAGTGTAGGAATACTCCGCCCCAAAAAGATTTACTGTATGCCTTGAATCCGCGTCGAAGAAATTTTTCACCGCGGAGGAAATGCCGTTGACCTGGGTAAAGGTGCCGATTCCGAACAGGCCCACGCACATGCCAAAGAAAGCGAACAGCTTAGCAAGCCACTTCCATCGCTTTCCCATGCCTTTTTCAATATAATAAAAGGGTCCGCCCAATACGTGTCCGTCTTCGCAGATATGACGGTATTTGATGGCAAGCACGCCCTCTGAAAATTTAGTGGCCATGCCGAAGAAAGCCGCGATCCACATCCAAAACAGGGCGCCGGGTCCTCCGGCTACCACGGCGGTAGCCACGCCGACAATATTGCCGGTGCCGATGGTCGCGGAAAGCGCGGTGCACAGAGCGCCAAAGCTGCTCACCTCTCCGTGGCCGCCTTCCTCGTTTTTGACCATATACTTCAGCGCCTTAGGCAGCTTTCTGATTTGAAGCCCTCCCAGACGTATGGTCATGAAAATTCCGGCCGCTAAAATAAAAATAATCAGCGGCAGGCCCCAGATCGCACCGTCAAGCCATTTAATCCATTCATTAATTTTTTCAAACATACCCTTCCATTCCCCTTCAAAAAAATGAAAGCCGAACAAGTCCGGCTTTCTGGAGAAAAGACAAAAGCATTTGTGTCCTCTGTCCTTTTGCCTGAGAGATCAGCGGAAGCTCCGCCTTACACCTTCGGCTCCCGAAAACCGGGACTCTCCAGAGAGTCGCCGCGTTTAAAATTTGACGCGGCTCTTACTGACGGTTAATAATTTATCATACATCCCGCGGGGAAACAAGGGATTTCCCCGCATTTCGGCAGAATGTACGGAACTTTTCTCTCCTCGTCCAAAAATATCTGTCGGCGTGACGCGCTGCCAGCAGACGATCATCGATTTTCCATATGAAATCGATAACGGGAAATCACACAGTGTAAATGGAGGATGTCCCGTATTTTTCAGGGGACTGCTGGGAGAGCCGGCTTCTCCGTGCCAAGAGCGGAACCCACATCAGCCTGCGGTGAAAACCTGGCTTTTGCCGGCGGGCCGGTTACAGCCGTCAAGCTTTTCAAATCCTGCGCCGGCGCAGCGGGCTAAGCTCTATCGATAAGAACGGCTTACCTTGAGCCGCTGCGTTCTTTCCAAACGTTATATAAAATATCTTTAAAAACCAGCATTGCGTCTTGTGCGTTAAATTTATATTCTTGCTCTAATTCGTCTAGCATTGTCTTTATTCTGTAGGCGTAGTTTGGAATATTTACTTTATCCTGATAGGTAAGCAGAATCGGATATTTTTTCCCCCACTCATTTGTCCAGTTGATTTTTTCGTCTGCTTTCTCACCGGACTTTTTAATCATTTCCTGAATCTCTGCCGTGTTAATATCAAAGTCAATCAGCTCGTCTAAAGACATCTGGTACAATACCGCCAGCCTTTTACATTGACGAATATCTGGAATCGTTTCGCCTGTCTCCCATTTTGAAATAGTCTGCCGGCTTACTCCCAGCTTTTCCGCTACATCTTCCTGTGATAACCCACGTCTTTTTCTCGCGTGAAATAAACTATTTCCTAAATTCATTATTTTTCCTCCTGTCAGTTCAGTTATGATCTCATTATACTATTTAACAGGATCAAGCTCTATCAAGAATCCCTGGCAAATATGCATGTTTTCTTAGCGAAAAGCCCTACTTTACCTGCGCCCTCTAGCTTTCGAAAATATGAATTCATGCGGAGCTGCAGATTTTGCAGACGCCTGGTTGATTCATAAATTCTCTTTGCAATACAC
>ENA-OQIL01000250-OQIL01000250.1-human-gut-metagenome-genome-assembly--contig:-NODE-250-length-23279-cov-5.687154_pt1 | contig 23279 bp, 23 predicted proteins | sample MGYA00242583_ERZ504748 | MGnify/ENA primary metagenome ERZ504748 (study PRJEB26092, sample SAMD00036191) | human gut metagenome | host: Homo sapiens | study: EMG produced TPA metagenomics assembly of...
AGAAAACAATAATGCCTTAACTTTTTCTAATTGAGTATAATAATTGGCAAAATAAATACTCGTTTTAGGATAGCCAAAACTATAAGTCAAAATACGTTCAAATCTTTCTCCCCAATCTATATTATCCATCTTTATAATTATTAATTAATATTTATTGAGTATATAACAAAAAAAAGGTGCCAAGAAAAAAAGCATGTCAAAAATGTCATAACTATTAGAATCTCATGTTTTTTAGGGTCGTTTTGACATGACTTATTTTCACGCTTTTCTCACATAGCCGTTGTTCACTGCCTGGGGGTAGAACTTCTTCGGGTTCGTCCCGTTATCCTTCCCCATGTTCTTTCTCTCGATTAACTTATACTTCTGTGACATAAAAACAGCGTTTTTAGTTGAGAGTTGACAATTGTTGAGAGTTATCTGTCCGGAACCTAAACTGTCAACTGTCCTTTGTCAACTGGTTCATGGGCAAAGATGGAGGATTGGATGCATACGGAAGTTGTATATGCAGGTTATATTGCATAAATATGCAGGAAATAGGGCGAAGTGTGGGATAAGTTTTGTAATTTTGCGATTAGAAAGATGTTATAGGTTTAGGTTATCGGATATGGGGTATCACAGGAACACGCTGAAGCGTATCGAATTGGTATGCTCAATTGTCAAGGAGCATTACGAACCGGGCAGACGCGACCGTTGCTACAAAGAGGTGTGGCGGCGTTACGTCTGCCCGGTCTATCCCATGTGTTACCGCACGTTCCTGAACTACATCGGGGTGAACATCTCCCAGGAGCGCAACCGCAACGCCGGGCGGCAACTAACCCTCTTCTGATTCCACCCCATACTCGGTCGTGAAGGTCATCGCATATTCACGAATGGTGTCCTCGCGGTTGTAGCGGGTGACCTCCTGCTGCTCGATAGCGTTGAACGCCTCGGTCTCGAACCCGTACAGGCAATTGCCCACCTGCTCCATCAGGTCGAAGATGGCGAACGCCCGTTTGCGGTGTTGTTCCGGAGCCGCCATGTTAGCCATGAGGACGGGACAGTCTGCAATACGGACCAGGAAGGTCAGCCGGGTGCGGCGCACCCCCCACGTCTCCGACTCGAAGCTGATACGGTTCACGCTGATCAACGCGCAGGGGAACTTCACCGGCGGCGCGTCGTTGTAATAATCCATCTGGCCCCAGTCTTCGGCAATGTAGGCCAAATCGGGGACTTGCTCCTTTAGCCGTTGCATGACGGTAAGTAAAATCTCTTTCATTGATTTATAATTTATGATTTGAATACTCGTTTGGCTTCTTCCAACGTCTTTTCTGTATTTTCCCGGACTACACCCGCAGCAATCTCCCTTACCCTGGGATGTTCGCCGATGAAGGGGCGGGCGGGCACGGCAATCGTCCGTTTGATACGTTTGGCCAGTGCCATACGGCGAAACTTCTCTTCGCCGGGCTTGTCGCCCTGTTCCCTCCGTTCGCGGGCTTTCGCCCATGCCCAGCGGCGCATTTTGTCGGAGGGGACGAAGTCCTGCCGTATGGTCCCGCCATAGTTCTGCAATCCGGCATACTTCAGGCTGCTTTCGTAAACCAGCAGCGTGCCGTCTATTCGGCTATGCAGGCTTCGGCGCAAGGCACCTGTACGCATCAATATCGAGCCCTCCGACGGGTTGTAGCCCGGACTGAGCGATCCCCACGGCCGGTCAAAGAAGGCCTTGCGCTCGAAATTGCGGTCGAACTCATCGTCCAGCTCGATTTTGAGGTCGCGCATGACATTATTTAAGAATGTTTTGTCGTCCATGTTTAAATAGTTTGTATATTTGCGAAAAATCAAATGTTAATGAATATTCCCAATCACATATCTGTATTTGCGAATGCGCACGGTTTCAATGATGTCGCTTTGGAAAAGCGAACATCGCAAGAAGCTATATATTCCGTAGGGTGTACTGATATTGATGGGGTTACTTTGCCAATCGGCTTGCCTCATTATATCATAGACCGTGAAGGAGAGCTTCAATTGATATGCGATGAGGATTTTCATATTACTGAACTTTTATAAATAATCCTGCCACTTTGGGATTGACAAGTTTATTATCAATCCTCAATACACCAACACTTGAACCTTTCATATTGGCTATATAGTTTACTACGTTATCCTTGCCTGGCTGTGGATCGAATAATCTTATCACACCCTCTTTTACTTCAGCACAGAATACGTGAGCACCTCTTCTTTTCCAAGCACAATAAATCTCATACAATCCATCATCTTTCATATTGTCAGCAAAGAATCGCTTAATCTCTTTTTCACTAAATCGATTCACCCCGTTTTTTGCGGCCCAATTTCTTGCCCAAACAAATTCCGAATCAGTTCCATCAATATTAGTGAAAAGGTTTTTATGCCATACTACATTCTGTTTTTCCATCAAACTGTAAGCACTATTATTAATGTTAGGAGCAGCTTCAATATTGAAACCACGCCTGCGTAACAAATGGGTAGGAACACAGGTCTGACAATTTATTTGGTAAGATATTGATTCGCTAAATTTTGGGTTTTCCTTTCCCTTATTTGCATCTTCATATACCATTGGTTCCCCTTTTCCGACTCCAAATATTTTTTCCAATTGGGAGTTATTATCCGCAATAGCATTAATCTCTTTATTTGAAAGATTCCCCGGTATTTCTTGCACGATTACCTTGACCTGTTCTTTCGTCAACGCCTCGCACACCTTCTTTTGCTCCAGCTGGCTGACCTGGTAATAGGGATGGTGCGGCGGGAAGATGACCTGTTGCTTGCCGGGGTTGAAGCGGAAGATGGCGGCACGGTTCACACCATTCTTACCGGCTTGGTAGGTCGCCTCGCGTCCCTGCTGGATGGCGGTGGCGCTGTCCGACTCGGGGTATTTCCCCTTGCGTACCTGTACCACCGTGCAGCGGCAGCGCCAGCCGTTGGGCGGGAAGAACTCGTTCCAGAAAGGATCGTCGGCCGGGAGCGTCACGTTGTGCAATGCGGCGTGTTCCGGGCGTACCTTGCCATCGTTCGCCGTGCGGTATTGCAGGTTGTAGCGGTCGCCGTCCGCCTCGAAGTCTTTCCATTTGGCCGCCATTTCCGATGAAGCCTGGGCGAAGATATATTCCGCCTTCAGGTAGTTTTTGTTATAATCCTCCTTGATCGCCGTTATATCGTTGTAAAAACGGTGGAACGGCTTTACTGTCCCGTCATCGTCGCGCAGCAGCCGGGCCACCTCTTTCAATTCCTGATAGGTCTTGAAGCCGGAGAAAATAAAGACATCCTCCTTGAGTTTCTTCGCCATCACCTCCGGAATCACGCCGCTTGCTAAAGATGGGGATATCGCCCCTTCGTAGGCTTTCGTGTAAGCGTCTACCAGCTGCCGCACTTTGGGGTGTGACAGGTCATCGGCGGTAAAGCCTTGATTCCTGAAAATCCTTCGGATGGCGGCCTTGAAGGTGTTTTCGTCAATGCCGGGCAGTTCGTCCCCATTTACCGACAGTTGTACGGAACCGTCCCGGTAAAGCGCTTTCAGTTTAGCTCTCAGCCCCGTCACTCTTCCGGGGCTGACCCGAAAAAACCTTCCTGCCCGTTGGAGCGTTTGCCGGTCACCTCGATGCCGAACTTGTCCTTGATCCAGGCCGGATCGATCTCATAATACTGCATCGCTTGGGCGGTGCGGTTCCAAAGTTCCTTGGTGTCCTCCTCGCTGTTGAACGAGAAGCGCAAGCCGTCCGGAAGGATGCCGAGGCGGTAGAGGGCGGGCAGGACGATCGAGTTCATCCAGTCTTCCAGCTGCCGCTTGTCGCTGTTCACATACTTCTCCAGCTGCTCCACGGCGACTTCCTCTTTCGAGCGGTTGCCGTTCTTGGTGTCTTGCCCGATCTGCGCCCCGCTGATGAGCAGCGACATCTCGGAGTTGCAGAGCGAGATCAGGTTGTTGTAGACATCGCCGTTGGTCGATACGCCCGTGGCGAATTGGAACTCCTCGGTGGTGTCGATGATGAAGTAGGCGGCGGAACCCATGTCGCGCAACATCTGCTCGGCGCGGTCGAGCATCTCCGGGTCCTGCGTATTGGTCTTGATGTAGCGGGGCGGGATGCCGTAGATCTCGCACAGCTCCGACCAGCAGCTATGGGCGAACTTCTTGAAGAGGGCGTGCGGTACCGCCTTGTTCAACAGGCCGTAGTTGCGGGGCGAACCGAACTCCACGACATAGGTGCCGTATTCGCGCATCTCGCGGTAATATTCGCCTTCATCGACCGAGCTGTCATAGAGGAACAGCCCCAGTTCCGGTACCACGTTCTGCCGGGGGAGCAGGAAAACCTCAATACCGTCCGTATCGGACAGGGCGAACTCCACCAGCGAATGGCCGTAGAAGGTCGATTCCAGCATGTAGCGTTGCAGCAACGGATACCAGACCGCTTCGGAAAGCGAGCGTGTCGCCTCCTCGTTCACTTTTCCGGAAACGTTTTTCAGGCTGAAGGACGAAGAGAGTACCCGGCCGATCCGCTGTTCCACCTGGCTGGTTAGGAGCGCGTCCAACATGACATCGGCGTAGAGATCCATCAGTTCGCGACGGCGCGGGCGGTCCACACTGTCGGCTTGCCGTAACGCCCTGCGCCAGCTATCGAGGTCTTTCCGTATCCGGCTGATGGCTTTAGGCACTAATTTTCGCACCAGCCCCTCGCGTTGCCGGGGCGAAGTTGTTTGAGGCTTTTTGCGCCCCTTTTTATTCTTTGGGTTGTAGTTGTTCATTTTCATCTTTATCTTTTGTTAGAATGACGCTCAAACATTGTTCTAACGGTCTACCAGGAGTGTCTGAATTTGGGATTGCTGCCGAAGCGGACCGCCCCGACCGGATGGCCGTCGGTCTCGCGCAGAGGAAGCCCGGAGGGGATATCACCCTTCATCAGCTCTTTCAGGTAGGCCATATCGCGGTCGTAGGCCTCTTTCACCCGGTTGTACAGTATATCCACGTTGCACCGCCGGCAGAGGAACCACAGGGCGATGTTCTTCGTGATCTCCAGCAGTTCCGCGTCGCGTTCGTCGCCGGTGGCGGAGAATATCTTTTCCACATCGTACCGCCCCGACAACAGGCGCGTCACCCGTTGGACGGCGGCCAGTATGCAGGCCTGTACGATCGTGTCGTCATATTCGGCGATCTCCTGAAGGCGGTACTCCATGATGACCGTGCTCATTTCTTGAATCTCTAAAAACATAGGCTTACTGATTGATGATTAATAACGTCTGCTGGGCCTGCGGCCTATGCGATAAGTTCCTGCACAGGCCATGCTGCGTTGGTTCAGCAGAAAGACGGCTCCCTCCAGAGCATCGGGCGCATCGTCGTGCACGCGGCTGCCCTTCTCGAACATCAGGAGTTGTTCGACCAGTTGGCGCATACCGGGACTGTCTTTCTCCTTCTCGTTGAAGATGACCAAACCCCGTTCGAAGAGGGGCTGCATGGCCTCGATACGCGAGAACTTGTCCGGCTTCTTGCGCCCGTCGCCCCGGATGGGGATCTGGTGGCCGACGGTGTCACCTACCTTCTTGAACTCGTCGAGCATGAGGTCCTGGATAAAGTTCGACTCCATGTAGTACAGGACCGGGACACGCCCGGCGATGTAATGGTCGATGTCGTAATGCCAAGCGACCATGGCGGAGACACTGGTCTGGTCGGCGTAGGCTTTCAGGAGGTGGTATTGCCCCTCCTTGGTCTTGCCAACCAGCATGCTCGCCTTGAAGTCGTTCTGCGTGGAGGCCTTGAACGAGGGGTCGGTATAGCAGATCAGGCTGCGGTATTCCTTCAGGGGTAACATCTTGCCGTAACGGATATGCTTGCGCAGGAATACCGCCCCCTCGTTGACGGGGTTGTTCATGTACTCTTTCTGGAACCGGCGTTCGCCCATGTAGTTGCGTAGTTTCAAGATTTCCTCTTTGCTGTACTTCTCTGCCCACGAGGGGTAGCCGGAAGCGTCTATCGCATTTACTATGGTATGGTGCGTTTCCGGCCGTTCGGCAAAGCGGCTCAGGATACTGTCCTTGCCAATGCGGTTGCCCACTAGGACAAACCGCCCGCGCCCCATGTCCATTGCGCCCAACAGGGCGGAGAGGCACCAGTCGAAGGCCTGTGAGATACGGGCCTGGTTGCGCACCATCTCATCGTCATCGATATCATCGATCACGATGTAGTCCGGACGCTGCCCCCGGTTCTTGATACCGCGGGGCGACTGTCCCCGGCCAATGGCCATGAAGAGCATGCCGTCCGCCGTCTTGAACTCGCCGGTGCTCCAGCTCCCCTCGTCTATCTGGATTCCGAAGTCGGCTTTTAGGAGGCTGTTGAACTCCAGCTCGCACTGCAGGTCGGACAACAAACGGTCGGCACTGTCTTCCGACTTCGAGACCAGGATCATCACGTGGATGGAGCGTTTCTCCTGTATCATCAGCCAGATGGGAATCATGAGGCTGATATGCGTACTTTTGGCATGGCCACGGGCCCACTCGAAGACGGCACGGGTATGGGGATGCACCTTCAGATACTTGGCGGCATCGATCTGGAACTTGCCGCACCGGATGATCTGCTTGGTCTCCTTGTCAGTGCAGAGGTGCGGGAAGTAGGTCTCCACGAAGAAAGCATAATCCTTGCGTGCCCGCTCGATACGTGCCTCCTTGACTTCGGAAGTGTCGGCCAGGTGGAAGTCTGCCGACAGGATCAGCTTCTTGCGCTCTTCCCACTGCTTCCATTTCTCTTTGCTCAATCTGTTTTTAGCCATTGTTGATACGGTTTAAGAGGTATTTGTCCTGTAGCTGGGTAAGTTGTTGGACGAACTCGGTGGTAATGGTCTTGTCGCTTGCGCTCTGCTCGATCACCCAGTCGCCAAAGCGGGTCAGGATGTCGGCGATGTCGTCGATGGTACAGCCCTGTTTCAGTTTCGACAGCTGGTTAGCGGCTTTGGAGAACTCGTCGGCGTTGAACTCCTCTTCGCTGTCGAGCATCTCGTTAATCCGGAGCAATACCTTATTAATGATCTGGTCGCGGCTGACAGTCTTGGCCACCCGTTTCAGTTCCCAGCCGCCGTCTTCTTTCCATTTAGAGAGCGTCTGCTGGCTCACGCCCACCCGTTCGGCAATCTCTTTTTGGGGGACCTTCTGCATATACAGCAGGTAGGCGTATTCATACTTCTGCGGGTCTTTCACACGGATGCCCGCCTTTTCCTTGTTCTGTTTTTCTGCCATAAGCGTTCTTTGTTTCCGGCAAAGTTCAAGTAAATTAAAGTGGCCGGAAATAAAAGTGTAAAGGTTTGCAACTCTGTTTCATCCTCCCTCGAATAGAGTGTACGTTTGCCTCAAAAACAGATCGCACATGAACGAAGACGAATATGCATTGAACGATGAGAGTGTGGTGAACAGCCACGGTTTTGTCCTCCTGAATGCCGCCGGGCGGTTCGAGCGTTACAACGCCAACCCGGTCATGCTCTTCAACCACGAGTCGTCCAACCTGATCGGGCAGATGACCGGCCTCCGGGTGGAGGGCACGAAACTGATCGGCAAGGCGGAATATGACGAAGAGGACACCTTGGGGGCCAAATGCAAACGCCAGGCGAAGAAAGGAATCCTGAAGGGATGCAGCCCCGGAATCATCATTAATGCCGTAGAACTGCGCACCACGCCCGATGGCGAAGAGCGCGTGACGGTAACAGACTGGGAACTGTGCGAAGTAAGCCTGGTAAGCGTCCCCAGCAACAGGAACGCCCTGCGCCTGTACAACCAACAAGGCGACATCATCCCCGACGACCAGGTGAAACTAAGCGTCGAGGCATTGTTAAACATCAACAAACCCAACAACGAAATGGACAAACGATCCTGACAGCCGAGGCGTATATCGCGTTAGGCTTAAAAAGCAACGAGGCGGATGGCAAATCGATTTCCGCCGCCATCATGGAATTGCAGTCACGCGCCGAGAAAGCCGAGAAGGAATTGGAAGAGGGCCGCAAGCTGAAAGCGACCGAACTGGTCGCCTTGGCTATCAAGGAGGGCCGTATCACGGCGGATAAGAAAGAGGCGTTCGAGAAGTTGGCCTTGGCCGATTTCGATACCGCCAAAGCCACCTTGGAAGCCATCCCGGCACGCGAATCGCTCTCCGGCAAAGTGGCCCATTCGTCCGGCAAGACCGCCATCGCCGACGAACGCAAGGACTGGACCTATCTGAAATGGGCGAAGGAAGACCCCGAAGGGTTGAAACGCCTGAAGGCGGAAGATCCGGAAGCCTTCGAGGAATTGAAAAAGTGTATTAAATAACCATTAAACAACTATTTTATGGCAATAGAAAAACAAATCTGGATCGCCATGCTGATGGAGGGGTTCTACCCCGACCGCACGTTCCTGACCCGCTCGGTGGACATGACAGCGATGGTGGAATACAACAAAATCAATCTGGCGGAAGCGGGTGTCGCACCGGACGTATTGGTGGACAACACGGAATTTCCCGTGCCGACCATGGGGCGTACCGACATCCCATTGGAACTGCCCCTGCACACCTTCGACACGAAGAACACGGTAGTCCGCAACGTGGAAGAGAAGGAAACAGCCTACGCCAAGATGGATAGCGTCGTGCGGCAGCACCGCAACACCTTGCAGGCAGAAACATCCGCTTACGCCGCCAATAACTGGGCACCGGCAAAGGACGCGAAACTGACACCGGTCAAGACGACTGTTGAGCCGGGCAAGATCTCGTTCGAAGACATCTTGAAGATGGATGCCTGGTTCCGTGCGCAGGACATCGACCCGGCTACATTGGTAGCGGTACTGAACCCGTACCACTTGGCCGATCTCATGCTGGAGGACATGAAGCTCTACAAGACAATGTTGGAAACCGATAAGTTGTTCGGCTTCTCGGTCTATACTTTCTCGCAACTTCCTTACTACAAGGCCGACGGTACCAAGGTGGCATTCGGTACAGCAGCGACGGAGACGGATGCGCAGTGCTCGTTGTTCTATTCCGACCGGGAAGTGATGCGTGCGGATGGCGACATCGAGGTGTTCGCCAAGTACAAGGATCCGGGAGAGCGTGGTGACGTGATCGGTTTCCAGAAACGCTTCACGGCACTTCCGATCCGGAACAAGTACCAGGCGGTCATCTACAACAAGGCGAGCGTATAATGGCACGACTCAAGCAACTGGTCATCCACTGCACCGCCACCCCTCCCGGCCGCGAAGTATCGGCGGACGACATCCGCCGTTGGCACACGGCCCCGCCAAGTGAAGGCGGCCGCGGCTGGAAGCAGGTGGGCTATACCGACATGATCCACCTGGATGGGATGGTGGAACGGCTGGTGGCCAACAACGAGGACGACACGGTCGATCCCTGGGAGATTACCAATGGGGCAAAAGGGCATAACTCGACAGCCCGGCACATCGTGTACGTCGGCGGCGTGGACCGCGACGGCAAGACTCCCAAGGACACCCGCACCCCGGAGCAGCGGGAAGCCCTCGCCGCCTACGTGAGGGACTTCCACCGGAGGTTTCCGGATGTGCGGATCGTCGGCCACAACGAGCTGGCGGCAAAGGCCTGCCCAAGCTTTGATGTGCAGAAGTGGCTGATGGAGCTGACAGTGGACAGTTAAATCATAAATTATAATTCAAAATTCGTAACCCCATGGAATGGAACACGCTCTTGGCCATGATTGGATCCGGCGGACTGGTCGGGTTGGTGAACTGGCTGATCAACCTGAAGGTGAGCCGCCAGAAAGCCCGGATGGACAAGGATGACGTGTCCCGGCACATGGCGGCCCGCGATAACGAGACGATCATTGAGCTATATGACAAGAACAGGGACATACTGGAGCGGTTGGCGGCATTGGAGGAGGCACTGTACAAGCTGGTGCGTTGCAAGCATTATGACACTTGCCCCGCTCGTAACAAGTTGCAAGAGTACAAGGAAAGTTACCGCTACCAACGTAATCGACAATCTCCTATGGAGCAGAAGGGAGTACGTTACCCCCGTGACAATCCCGTCCAGCCTGGCGACGCTGGCGATCCCGGTGGACAGCCTCCGTAGGCTACCCACCGGGGCGGTCTACCAAAAGCGGGACGGACGGGCGACGGTTTCGGCCACGGTGAAGGACGGGACGCTGGTCGTCCATGCCGAATGCGACAGCCTCCAGCAGCTGGTCTATGAGCTGGAGGAGCGACTGTCCGCCCAACGGGAGCAAGCGACCACGAGGGAAGAGATAAAAGCCCCATCGGCAACTCCTGTTCGGACACGCCTCAAATGGTATTCGAGCGGCCTCCTGACAGGACTTATCGCCGCCCTCCTCTGGACACGTAGAAAACGAAAGAAGGGAAACCATCCCCCATAACTCATAATTCATAACTCATAATTCAAAAGATCATGGCAGAAAACAAGACAAGATCCATAGGCCTGAAGGTCGCCCAGTTCGGTGACGTGAACCCGGCCGGAGGTATGCCCAACACGATGAAGCAGTTGGCGCGTACCATGAAAGGGACGGCCTCCTTCACCACCGAGGCCGATACGACCACCGATTTTTACTGCGAGGAGGAGCCCGCCGCCCCGGTGGAGAGCATCGGGAACGAGCCGGGATTGAAGCAGATCAAGCTGAACTTCCTGGAATGGGACAACGACACCTTGAAGGAGACCTTCGGCGGTACGGTATCGGAGCCCGAGGACGTGACCATCGACGGGAAGACCTACAACGTGACGAAATACCAAGCCCCGCGTGACATCGTGACGGTGCGGAAGGCCGTGCGGGCGATCTCCCTGCACAACGTGGTGATCGAGATCCCGAACGCGCAGGTGACCGCCCGGTTCGTATGGAACCTGACCCGCACCGACATCGCCCAGATCGAGGTGACGGCGAAGGCGCTGGCCCCGATCGGAGAGAACGAGGGGCCGTACGCCATCTATAAGTTGGGCGAACCTAAAGCGTAAGCCCGTATGGAGAAGCGAACCATCGAATCCCACGCCGCCGACGCCCTGCTGGACCGGCGGCTGACCGTCAACCTCCCGGCCCCGTGGTTGCTCCGGAAGTTGGGGAAGAAGACGATCCGTTACGGAATACCCTTCCCGAAAGGCGAGACCCTCTGCCGGATGGCAGCGATCTTCTGCCGGATGGATCTCGACCTGAAGGAGCTGAAGGCAGGCGACCTCGGTACCACGCTGGAGTGCATCGCCCGGAACGGAAAACGGGTATCGAGGGTGATTGCCGAGGGGATGGTGGGCAATAGTATCTTTTCCCGCCCTTTGGTCCGTCCTTTGGCGTGGTACATCCGTTGCCATACGACCATGCGTGGAATGGCGGAATTGGCGCAGGTGCTCCTGGTCATGGCCTACCCGGAGGATTTTCTGAATATTATCTTCTCGCTCGCCACGATGAACCTGATGGCGCCGACGGAGAGCCAACCGATGAGAAAAGGGAGTTAAGGGAGGAATACGAGCCTCCCCATAGCCCTTTCGGACGTATCTACGCGCTGATTGCCTCCGGGGCGTTCACCTACGACGAGGTGATGCGAAAGATACCATGGATCGTCATCCTCACGATGATCAACGACCCGGGACAGAGACGGAAAAAGAAGGAGGAAGAGGAAATCATTCAAACGGAGGAGGAAGAGCTTGACTTTCTCGGCCTCTCCTGACTCATAATTCAAAATTCATAATTCACAATTTAACAGTTCATGGCAGACGAACCTTTATACGTGACATTCGAGTTCCGCGGGAACCTCGCCGAGGAGGTCGATCGGGTGAAGTTAGGGATAGCGGGCTTGCGCAACGAGTCCGCACGGACCTACCAACGTCTGATCGCCGACAGCAATGAGGCGTTCGCCTCCATGAGCCGGGGGAACCAGCAACTCGCGGTCAGCATCCAGGAGGACATCAACAGCCTCCGCCAGCTTGACGCGGCCAATAAGGCATTGGACGAGGGGTTCGCCCGCGGTACGGTCACGACCCTCCAGTACGCCGAGGGCAAGGCGAAGCTCGCCATCCAGGAAACCGACCTCCGTACCGGAATCCAAGAAAACATCAAGGTACTCCAGGAGTCCATCGAGCAGGAACGGATGGCCGAGGGGAGCATCGAATCCCTCCACTCCTCCCTCCGGAAGATGGAGGAGGCGTGGCGCAAGATGTCCGCCGCCGAACGGGAATCGGCCGCCGGACAGGAGTTGCAAGAAAAAATACGATCCCTAAAAGAAGAGGTTTCCGGGCTGGAGAGTGGCGCCGGTGGCGCTACCTCCGGCTTGAGACAGTTCCAGACCCAACTGGAGTCCGTTCCCGGCCCGCTCGGCCAAACCGCGGCGGCCATAGGGAAAGTGACCAAGGCGGCTCTCGCCTTTATCGCCACCCCGCTTGGCGTGGTGCTCGCCGCCATCGCCGCTGGCCTTGCCGCCGTAAACAGCTGGTTCCACCGTACCGAGGAGGGCGAGAACGCGTTGGCGGTCGCCACGGCGGCATTCAACCAGGTATTGGGCAGTCTGCTGGACGTTGTGGACAAGGTGGGCGAATGGCTCTACAAGGCCTTTACCGAACCTAAGAAGGCACTATCTGATCTGGCCGATTTCCTCTCCGGGCAACTGATGAACCGCCTCCGTGCCATCGGCAAGGCGGGCGAGGCGGTCTGGAAGATATTGACGGGCGATCTCAAGGGAGGGATCGCCGACTTTTCCAACGCCTGGGCGCAGGGCCTGACCGGTATCGAGGATGCCGGACGGAAGGCCTCCGCGTGGATGGCCGATACCAATGAGAAGATCAAGGAGTCGGTCGAGTTGCGGAAACGCAGGAACGCCCTCGACGTGGCCGAACGGGACCTCTTGGTGGAACGCAGCCGCATGGAGGCCCGTATCGGCGAGCTGCGTGACAAGGCCTACGACATGAGCCTCCCGGAGGCGGAACGCTCCAAGGCGTTGAAGGAGGCGATCCGCTTGACAGATGATCTGTTCGCCAAGGAACAGGCGATCGCCAAGGAGAAATACGAGATCACCAAGGCGCAGAACGCGCTGGCCAACTCCAACAAGGCCGACCTCCGCGCCGAGGCGGAAGCCTTGGCCGAGGTGAACCGCCTGGAGGCGCAACGTTACGCCTCCCGCCGCATGATGCTCCGGCAGAGCAACACGTTAGAGGGAAAAGGTTCCCGCTCTCCGGAGAAGGCCCAAGGCGATGAGCGGAAGGAGATCGAGGCGGCCAACGCCCTCAAGGCGGAGACCGCCCGGCGGGAACGGGAGATCGAGCGGCAAAAGGAGGCCTTGGCCGAAAAGGAGAAGGACGCGGAGCTGGATCTCCGTCAGCGACGGATCGGTCTGATGCGGGAGGGCGCCGACAAGGAGTTGGAGCAGATCCGGCTGGACTACGACCGGAGGATCGACGAGGTCGAGCGGAAGGGACAGGAATACGTGCGGGCCCAACAGGAGATCGAGCGGGCCGTATGGGAGAAGGACAACCCGGACTGGAAAAGACAGGGCCTGTCGTTCCGGCCATCGACCACCTCCGTATCCCAGCTCCCCGAGTCCCAGCGCAAGAAATTAGAAGAGGCCGCCACCATCGCCGCTACCGCCCGGGAGAAGGCGGAGGCCGACCTGTTGGAGAAGACATTGCGGCAATACCAGGACCACACGGCCAAACGGCTGGAATTAGAGAAGAGATACAACGAGGACGTGGCCTACCTCACCGCCCAACGGACGGAGGCGAACGCCGAGGCCATCGACGCGGCCATCGAGGAGGCGAGACGAACCTTAAAAAAGAACCTGTCCGACCTCTCCATGGAGGAGCTGAAAGGATCCGGCCTGTGGGACAGGCTGTTCGGCGACCTTGACAGGATGGCGACGCCCTCGCTGGAAGCCTTGCTCAAGCAGGCCCGGGAGGTCAATACCTCGGCGTGGGATCCCAGGAACGTGAAGGAATACCAGGACGCCATCAAGCGGCTGGAGGAGGCCATCCATTCCCGCTCGCCATTCAAGGCGATCCGGGATGACTGGAAGAAGTTGCTGGAGTCCATCGGGAAAGGTGACAGGGATGGCATGGCCGCCGCGTTAGAGGGCATGGATACCTCCGTACAATCCCTGACATCCAGCCTCGACACGATCGCCGGCGGTATCGGCGACATCCTCGGCGACGAGGCTGGATACGCCGCTGGGCAGGTGGCGGAGCTGACCTCCGCCCTGTCCGGTTTCGTAAGCGGGGCCGCCAAGATCGCCAAGGGGGATATCCTCGGCGGGGTCACCTCCGTGATCGGCGGGATCGGCAAGATCTTCTCCATGGGCAGGCAGGTCAAGGAGATGAACCGGCAGGCCCGGGAGGAGCAACAAAAATATTACGACGAGGCCATCACGGGCGAGCTGGAGTACCAGCGGCTGCTCCGGGAGCGGTTGCGTACCCAGCAAGAGATCGGCGAGACGACGCTGGCCTACAACAAGCGGATCTCCGAGGAGCTGGAGCGGCAGCGGCGGGCATCCGGAAGCGAGTACGACCGGTTGCTGGCACAGATACAGGGAGAACAGTATATCAGCGGCGTAGGCTACCGCCACGGCACTTGGTTCCGGAAGGCGAAGACGTGGAACGAGTACGCCAGCCTCGCCGGGAAGAGCTACGAGGACATCGAGAAACTCTATACCGAGGGCAAGCTGGAGGAGAAGGTGGCCAAGCTGTTCGAGCAGCTGCGCGCGCTGAGGGACGAGGGAGCCGATATCGACCGGATGCTGGATGACCAGGAGGAGTCCATGCGGGAGGTATTGACCGGTACCACCACCGACAGTATCGCTGACAGTATCATACGGGGCTTCGCCGAGGGCAAACGGTCGGCCAAGGATTTCGCCGACGATTTCCAGGAGATGCTGAATAACGCCGTCCTTCAAGGAATAAAGATGAAGGCATTGGAGGAGCCTCTCCGGCAGTGGTACGAGTCGTTCGCCGAGGCGAGCGGCGCGGGGCTTACGGAAAGCGGCATCGCCGACTTGCGGGCGCAGTACGACAAGATCATCGAGGACGCGGCCCGCCAGCTGGAGGACATGGAACGGGTGACGGGTGGCAGGATCGACTCCACCCTCACCCAGCGGGCGAGGGCGGGCGCGTATACCATCGCCAGCCAGGACTCCATCAACGAGACCAACGGCCGGCTTACCTCCATCCAGATAAACGTCGCCGAGACCAAGGAGTGCGCCTACGACATGCGCACCATGCTGTCCCGGGGACTGGAGCTACAGGAGGAGATCGCCCGGAACACCTCCTATTGCAGGAGGCTGGAACGGATCGACAACACGCTGCTGGAGATATTGAGAAACGGAATTAGGACCAAATGACATGAGGGAAGGAAAGCTATTCATCAACGACAAGGACGCCTACACGAACTATGGCGTGTTCCTGGCCAAGGACCGGGGCGGGACGTACGACAACCTGTCGGCGCTCCAGACCCCGCCGCCCGCCAAGCGGCATACCACGGTCGATTACCGGGAACGGGACGGCGAGGAGGCGGACGTATCGGACGTACGTTTCGAGGCAAGGGACATCTCCCTGCGATTGGCCATGATCACGGACAACGAGCAGGAGTTCCGGACAAAATACAAGGGCTTCATAGAGGTCCTGAGATCCGGCCTCCTGAACGTGAGGGTCTCCGAGATCGGGAAGACCTACAAGCTCTATTACCTGAGCTGTCCGGGGACGGTGATGAAGACACGGCTCCGGACGACCGGAAGGCTGGCGGCGATATGGACGGTCAAGTTCCGCGAGCCGAAACCGGATTTCTAACGATGTTGAAGCGGCATTAAAACGACACTTGAATGGAACTGAGGATATACGACAAATCGGGGAACCTGCGCGCGGAAGTCTGTCCGGACGACAACTCCACGCAACAGAAAGCGGTGATGGGAGACAACGCGCTCAGCGTCTCTTTCACCACGTGGGAGGCCATACCCTTCGACATCGGCGATTACGTGGATTACGAGGGGGAGCGATATACGCTTCTCACCGTCCCGTGCCCCAATCAAGCGAGCACGTTGGAGTATGAGTACGCCCCGCGCTTCCAGGGCATCGAGAGCGAGCTGTCGAAGGCCCTCTGCTTCCTCCTGACGGACGGTGACATGGACTCGGACTTCTCGCTGACGGACGGCCCGGCGGCCCACCTGCGACTGATCGTGGACAATATCAACCGTGTCAAGGGAACGACGGACTGGAGGATCGGAAGCGTGATCGCGGCCGACTACAAGGTCGTGACCTACGACGGGATCGATTGCCTCACCGCCCTGAACCGGATCGCCGAGACCTTCGAGACCGAGTGGTGGATCGTCGGCACGACCCTCTACCTGGGCAAGTGCGAGCACGGGGAACCGCTGGTGTTAGGCTACGCAGCCGACGGGACGGCCGTGGGCGGGCTGCTGGGCATGAGCCGGCGGGACGAGGAGAACGAGCGCTTCTTCACCCGGCTCTACGCCAAGGGCAGTACCCGAAACATCGACCGTTCCAGATACGGTTCCGACCGCCTCCGCCTGCCTTCCCCGTTGAGATTCCTGGAGAGGAATACCGAGTACGGCATCGTGGAGCGGGAGGTGATTTTCGAGGGGATCTATCCACGGCGTACCGGGACGTTATCCGGCGTACGCTCCATCGAGCGGGAATCCGAGGGGAAGACGATCCGCGTCTACTACGTGACGGACAAGGACATTCCCTTCGACCCGAACGACCACGAGATCGGCGGCCTGACGAAGCGCGTCGTGTTCCAGACGGGGGAACTATCCGGGTATGACCTCGAGGTCAACTACGACTCGTCCACAAAGGAGTTCGAGCTGATCAACCAATACCCGGACGAGAACACCCAGATCCCGGGCGGGGTGATGTCCCCGGAAGCCGGCGACACCTATATCCTCTACAACATCCGGATGCCGGACGAGTATTACACGCTGGCGGAGGAAGAGCTGCGGGAGACCGCCGATGCCTACCTGTCCAAATATAGCGTGGACAGCGCCGTCTACAGTGGCGACAGCGACCCGATCATCCTCAAGAAAAGGGGGATCCACGTTTCCTTGGGACAGCGTGTCCGGTTGCATAACCCGGTCTTTTTCCCCTCCACCGGCTACCGGGACAGCCGGATCATCGGGTTCACCCGTAAATTGGCCGATCCCTACGACATGCGGATCGACATATCCGACACGGTGACCCCTACATGGCGGGAATCCATCGAACGGAAGGTGGACTCCTTCCTGCCGATGCTCAGCCAGGCCGGGGGAGCGATCAACCTCATCAGGAGCGGCGACGATACGGTACCCACCGACAACAACGTATTCTCGGCCTTGAGGGCGATATCCACCTTCCTGCGCAAGGACAGGCCGGACGAGACCCGGTACCTCATGAGATTCCTGGGCGGGCTGGTCTCCGACGATATCGAGTCACAAGACTTCACCGCCGGGCCGTTCGGCTCCGGGTTCGTGGTGAAAAGAGACCCGAAGACCGGCAAGTCGTATATCGAGGCGGACGAGATCTACATCCGGATGAAGGCCTACTTCGATACGTTGGAGATCAAGCGCCTCTCGCACGTGGGCGGCCGGATCGTCCTGTCGCCGGCCTCGATGGAGTGTATCCGCGTGGAGGAGGTATCGGCCGAGTACGAGGACCTGCACGACAGAGCGGGCTCCATCCTGTACGATTCCGGGAACGACAGGCTGCGTGCCGCCGTGGATGGCGGCGAGCGCGCCTACCGTTGCTATTTCAAGCAAACGGACGGCGAGCGGGAGATCGTGAACGAGTTCGCCGTGGATGACCTGGCGCAATGCCGGGAGTTCAACGTGAAGGAGGGCACCTCCCAGAACGTCAGCAACCAATATTACTGGCGGCGGGTGATCCATGTCGGCGAGGACTACATCGACCTCTCCACCACGGATCGCGACACGGGCAGCATGATCCCGCGGGCCGGCGACACGATCGTCACCGTCGGTAACAAGACGAACGCCGCCCGGCGACACGTGGTGTTCCTCTCCTCGTACGACGATGACGCGCCTTGTATCAAGCTATATTCCGGAATCGACTCCTACTCGATGGCGGGCAAGGAGGTGACGGTGATCTCGCCGAACGCCGACAAGAACGTGTTCACCGGCAAGATGGTGATCAAGCCGGGATCCACGGGCTTCGGGAACCTGACGGACGCACCGGACATGACGGCCATCGACCGGGAGATACGGGAGGCCAAGGACGCGGCGGCCGACGCGAGCAAGGAGGCATCGGACGTGCGTGACAGCGTGGGCAGCCTGAAGGGGTACGTGGACGGGGCCTTCGCCGACGGGCTGGTATCGGAGGCGGAGGCCAAGGCGATCGAGAAGTACGTCAACGTGGTGAGCAACGAGCGGCAACAGGCGTTGGCCACCTACAACGGACTGTACAACAACCCCTATTTGGAGGGCTCTGCGAAGACCTCGCTGTACAACGCCAAGGTTTCCCTCTTCTCCGCCACGGACGCGCTGGTCAACGCCATCAACGCCGCCATCGCCGACGGCAAGGCGACCGCCGCAGAGAAGGCCTACGTGGACAGCAAGTACGCCACGTTCACGACCTGCTACAACAAGTTCCAAACGGCGGTGGAAACGGCCAACCAGTCCATACAGGACAAGCTGAAAGGCTACTCGGACAACGCCCAGAAGGCGGCGGACGAGGCCAACAACACGGCCTCGCAAGCCATGGAGGGTGCGAACGCCGCCAAGGACGCGGTGAGCGACCTGAACAGGTACGTGGACGGGGCCTTCGCCGATGGTTTGGTATCGGAGGCGGAAGCCAAGGCGATCGAGAAGTATATCAACATGGTAAACGCCTCCAAGCGGGAGGCGGACGCGACCTATACGGCCCTGTACGCGAACCCCTTTCTTGCAGGCACGGAGAAATCGGTCCTGTACGCGGCGAAGAACAGCCTCAACACGGCCACGACCAACCTGATAGCCGCCATCAACTCCGCCATCGCGGACGGGAAGGCGACAACAACGGAGAAAAACAACGTGGACAGCAAGTTCGCGGCGTTCAACAACGCCTACGCATCGCTCGCCACGGCCATCGAGAACGCGAACAAGGCGATCCAACGGAAGATCAAGCAGGAGGCGATAGACGAGTCCAAGAGCGACCTGTCCCAACAGATCGGCGAGGTGTCGCTGAAAGACCGGAACGACATCGCCAAGATGATGGGCTACAAGGATTACGAGGAGCTGGTCTATTACGCGGAGCGGGGCATGTCTGTCATCAAGGGCGGCAGCGTCAACACCTCGCTCATCAACGCCGACCTGATAATCACCTCCGCGCTCATCGCCAAGGCGATCCGGACGAACACGCTGAACGTGAACGACCGGTTCAAGATCCACACGGACGGGTCGGTGGAAATGGACGGGGTCTTTCACTCGTTGGGGCCGAACACGGAGCTCATCCTGTCGAACGGGTACGTACGGATCACCCATGACGGGATCGACGTGGCGAGGCTATCCGTCAATAACGGCACGCCGGAGCTTAACCTGTCCAAGGGCGGCAGGAGCGCGGTGGTGACCCCCGGGTCGCTTACCCTGCGAAGCGCAAGCGGCAAGTTCGTCACCTTCTCGGCGGATGACCTGAACCGGAGCGGGAAGGTGTTCACGAACGATGACGGGGTGTTGCGGGTGGCCGAGCAGGATTACGAGATACTCACCTGCTTCGTCTCCGTCTCCCCGACAGGCGGCGGAACGACGGTACCGGAGGCCGGGGGCTACCTGAAACGGATCGGCACGTCCGAGTACATAGAGGCCATACCGGCGGATGGGTACGAGTTCGTCCGCTGGAGCGATAACGGGAGCCGCAGGCACATGATCACGTGGGGGCAGCCCAACAACTCCTTCACGGCCTATTTCAGCAAGATACAGGTCGAGCGGTTCACGCTCTCCCTGTCGGTCAGCCCATCGGGAGGCGGATCCGTCACGGGAGCGGGAAGCTACGAGAAAGGAACCAAGGTGACGGTCAACGCCACGGAGGCCAGCGGTTGGCGGTTTATTCGCTGGTCGGATGGCGGGTACCAGCGACATACGGTCACGATGGACGCGAACAAGAGCCTTACGGCCTATTTCGAGCGGTACACCGTCACCGGGGACGAGATCCTGCAAGGGACGGATCTCACCAGTACGTCCTATTGGAACGCTTACGGGAACTCTTCCGTCCAGTCGGTCAGCGGCGGCGTGGCCACCTTGCGGTTCGGCGGGGAGGCCAATACCGACCAGGTGATGTTCAACAAGGGACGCATGGGCGGCAAGCTGGAGATGGGACACCGGTATCGGCTATCGTTCCAGGCGAGGACATCGTCCGGGACGACGAACATCATATCGGCGATCGGCGACAATAGCTTTGACTTCATCAATACCGACGATGTCATCTATGGCGAGGAGGCGAGCGCGTCCTACAAGACGTTCTCGGTGGAGTTCAGGGCGGATCGGGACAGCACCTCGGGGGATGGACTGCTCTTCACGGCGATCTCGGCGTGCGTACTGCAAATACGGAACATAACATTAAAGGAGGCGTGACAATGAAGAATGAAAGTAACCTGTCGATAACCGGCACGGAGATGAAGTTCGCCCTGGGCCTCGACCTGCCGGGCGGGCTCACGATGGACGACGTGGAATTCGAGGCCCTGTTCTACATCTATTCCAACCGGACGGAGACGATCCCCAAGTCCGGGATGGGCCGGCTTGACGAGAATACCTATATCGTCACGCTCGACACCTCCCGGATCGGGGGAGGTGGACGGATCAGGTGTCAGGTGCGGGTGGAGATCCCGGACGCGAACATGGCGGACGGCGTGAGGACGGAGATCATAGGGATCGAGACGGACGAGACGGTGAGGTATGGCGTGCGTTAGTGGAAAGATCATAAGGGTCGAGACGGTACGGGTGGAGCTGGAACGGGTCGGGAGCGTGAGCGCCACCCTCCGTAGGATGGCCCGGGTCGGCGTGAGGCTCACCAAGGTCTGCGGCGTGGACTATGGGGTGTGGCTGTTGGTATCTCCTGACGAGCCCGTATGGGTGACCGATGAGATGCCCGCGCTGTTCGGGGTGAGGTCGAACACGAAATGGAGAATCGAGTGATTAACAAATAAAAAAGACGAAAGATCATGGCGAAAGCGGCATGGGCGGTGGTCACCCCGCCCCAAGGATCGGGTGACAAGGAGGTGAGCGTAAGGTCGGACGCGGAGCATACCGGCCGGAATGCGCGAAGTACGGTATTGACTTGGAAGGCGGTAAACTGCCCGGACGTGCAGCGGACGGTTATGCAGGCGGGCAAGCCCGAGTATGTGGACATAGCGGACACGGCGGCGAGCGAGAAGACGGGAAAGGTGGTCACCATATCCGGTGTCAGCAACTCGAAGAGGCTGACCTTCTCCCTCGGCATGGGAGACTTGGAGATAGCGCTGCCCGGCAATTATACGGCAAACAGCGTGTTGACGGCCAACGGGGAGGCGATAGCGGGCGATCCCGGTGGATTAGCGGTGTATGACTTCTCCATCGCCGTTACGGTACCGGCGAACACGGAGATCGAGCCGCAGACGAGGCAGGTTATCGTGACGGACGAGGGAGGGCACCAGGACGTATGCCTGTTGACCCTGGCCGCCGGAGACGCCTACCTGCGTGTCTCGGAGGGCGATATCCTGCTGGATTACCAAGGCAACCCGGTGACCGTGAACGTGGAGTCCAACACTGACTGGACGGTGGAGTGATGGGTACCGTTACGATACCCTGGGGGCAAGGGGGTCGGCGAGATCACGGTCGCCGTGACGGGAACCGGTGATGGCGTGGCCACCCTCTCGACCGGAACGGTGAACGAGGGCGTGGACCGTTCCCGGACGGTGACCTTCAGGACCGTACGGGGCGGGAACGTGGAGGTCATGCGGACGGTGCGTCAGGAAGGCCGGCGGGAATACCTCTGCGATGCCTCCGGTGATATATTGACAGATTCGAACGATGTGGAACTTAAAGCATTGAAATAAGATGGGACTATTGAATTACACGACAGCCAAGATCAACGAGCTTTTGACGAAGGTGGCGGCCTTACCCGCCAAGGTGATGGACGGCGACACCAAGATACCGTCCAAGACAAGTGAGCTGGAGAACGACAGCAAGTTTGTCAAGGAGACCGGCCTGAAGACCGTGAACGGGCATTCCCTACTGGGAACCGGAAATATAACCATAGAAGGCGGTTCCGGTGGCGGAACAGCGGATTCCGTGGAATGGGCCAATGTCAATAACAAGCCGGGCTGGGTAAACTCCCCGGACAAGCCCTCCTACACGGCCAGCGAGGTAGGTGCGTTACCTTCCGACACCGCCATCCCCTCCAAGACAAGCGAGTTGGAGAACGACAGCAAGTTTGTCAAGGAGACCAGCCTGAAGACAATCAACGGGCAGTTGATATTTGGTAGTGGCAACATATCCATATCCGGTGGATCCGGAGAAGGCGGCGGGGGCAATGTGAACGTAACGAACGCCGCAGAGCTAAAAACCTTTAGGAATTATGTGTTCAAACCCTCCGCCGATGGATCAGCGGAAGGAACGTTTTCTGCCCTCAATATCGCTACCCTAAATGAATGTAAGCGGTTGAGCAAATACATCTTGTCATAATATCCTTTCCCGTTTATCTTTGTGTGCAAAAAGGATTTATGGCAAAATATATGACAAGGGAGGAGTTTTTCCATATTCTTCTTCGACAACGCCAAAGCAACTTAACGGTAAAGGATTTTTGTGCGAATGAAGGATATAACCGTTCCCAGTTTTACGACTGGCGCTCACGTTTCAATATATCGGACGAGGAGCTTAAATCTGGAAGTGTCCCCACAGCTGGCATGGATGGTTTTGTTCCGATAAGCATAGACAACAACAATGTGTCTGCACCAACGTTCCAGTCCAAACCTGCCTTGTGCCCGCAAAAGACAGAGAAAACTTCCGGTAAATGTACTGACAACTCGGAGATATCCCTGGAGCTTCCCAACGGGATTAAAATGAAATTTAAGGGCACGGGTGGTTGTAAAGCCGCTTTGAGCCTGCTCACTAAACTGTGTGGAACATGTTTTGCCTGAACGACTCCATGCGTTACTTTTTATGCTCCGGCAGTACCGATATGCGTAAGGGCATGTTCAGCTTGAGCGGTCTGATCCGGGAAAAAAATGAACGGGGATGTCCGGAATGGAGATGTGTACATCTTTATCAACAGGCTGAAAAACCGTATAAAGCTTCTGCACGCAGAAACGGGAGGTCTGGTGATGTACGAGAAACTGCTTGAGGAAGGAACTTTTAAAATCCCCGCTTAT
>ENA-OQIL01000251-OQIL01000251.1-human-gut-metagenome-genome-assembly--contig:-NODE-251-length-23209-cov-8.483450_pt1 | contig 23209 bp, 22 predicted proteins | sample MGYA00242583_ERZ504748 | MGnify/ENA primary metagenome ERZ504748 (study PRJEB26092, sample SAMD00036191) | human gut metagenome | host: Homo sapiens | study: EMG produced TPA metagenomics assembly of...
TCTCGTCATTTTTTATTGCTTCACACAGCGTGTCGTGTTGCGGGCGCTCCGGATCAGATGCCTGCGGCAGCGTTCTGACCGGCAAAGCGGCCGAAGGTGGCGCTGCGGCCTGCGGCGGCACCAGCCATCAGGCAGGGATAGCTGCCGGAGAAGTAGTTGCCGCTCATGTCGCCGATGACGTACAGGCCCGGGATGGCCTTGAAGTCGTGGTCCAGTGCGTGCATGTTGTCGTCGATCTGGATGCCGTCCATGGTGCAGATGAGGTAGCCGCCGGACTGGCGCACACCGTAGAAGGGAGCTTCGCTCAGGGTGGACAGACGGTAGTCCTCCTTACCGTAATCCTCGTCCTCGCCCTTGGCAGCCAGCTCATTGTAGCGATTCACCGTTGCGGTGAAGGTGTCCTTGGGCAGGCCCAGCTTGTCGGCCAGCTCCTCCACGGTGTCGGCCTGCACAATGTAACCCTGGTCCTGCAGATCGGCGTTCATGCCCTCGATGTACTCCATGGGGAACACCGGAGCGGTGCCGTTCACATGCGGGTACAGACGGCTGCAGCCGTGGGTGGCAAAGCGCTCCACATCCTCGGGGTACTTGCTGTCCCACACAGTGCAGTAGGTGTGGTAGGGCTGGCTGGCTGCAGCGTGCAGCACCAGATCGTAAGGCATGTACTCGTTCATGAAGCGCTCACCGTTCAGGTTCACCTTCAGGAACGGCTGGCTGCCCATCCAGAACAGGGCACCGTCGTTGGCCTTGCCGTACTCGCCCACCTGGTCGGGCTTGATGGCACCGCGGTCAAAGATCATGGAGGTGTGGGTCTGGTCCATGATGGCACCGGCCCACAGGCAGGCCTTGATACCGTCGCCCTTGGCACCGGGTTTGGAATAGTTGATGCAGGTCTGCTCCACGCTCTGGGGCTGCAGGGCGTTCATCATGGTTTCATTGCCGCTGTAGCCGCCGCAGGCCAGAATGACGCCCTTGGATGCGTTGTAGCGCACATACTCGTCGTTGGCATTCTTGGCGATCAGGCCGGTGACGCGGTTGCCGTCCTTTTCCAGCTTGACCATGGTGATCTCGTACTGCACTTCCAGACCGTCGGCCTCGGCGTGCTTGAGCACGGCGTCCATGGTCAGCTGCTCGCTGTACTCGTCGCCGTACTGGGTACTGTGGCCCACGTCCAGCACCTCGTAGTTGTCGTTGTCGTGCTTTTCGTCGATCTCGTGGCGGAAGTCGATGCCGCTCTCGGCCAGTACGTCGGTGAACCAGTCGATGGTCTCACCGCTGCGGTCTGCCCACACCTGTGCCAAGCTGCGGCGGGTATAGCCCTGGCTCCAATTGCACAGGTAGCGCACAGCGTCCTTCTTGTTCACGTCATCGCCGTCCTCCTGCTGCTGCTTGGAGCCGCAGGCAGCCAGCGTGTCGCGGATGCCGCTGGCCATGTCGTGACCAAACTTCTCGATGAGGATGGTCTTGGCACCTGCCTCGGCGGCTGCCGCAGCCGCAAAGGTACCAGAAGAACCGGCACCCACCACCAGCACCTCACACTCCACGGTCTGCTTGATGTCGCTCTCGGCGATCTCCGGCTCCTCGCCCAGCCAGTCGGCGGTGGAGGCAGTCTCCTCGGTGGTCTGCTCAGCGGGGTTGATGGCACCGCCGCTGGCCTGACGGATGCAGTCGGCCACAGCGTTCTGCACAGCCTTGCTGGTCACAGTGGCACCGGTCACACCGTCGATCTGGCTGGTCTGAGCGTTCATCACCTGCTCGATCAGCTTGTCCTTGGCGGCCTGGCCGATGCTGTCGGTCTCGCCGGACAGGTCCAGCTCCACCTTGGTGATGGTGTTGGCATCAAAGGTAACGGTAGCGGTGATCTCGCTCATGCCCTTGGCGGTGGCGGTGTAGGTGCCGGGGGTGTAGATGCCGGTTGCGCTGGAGGAGCCGCTGGCTGCATTGCAGGCAGCCAGACCGGCAGCGGTAACGCTGCTCATGGCGGCAGCGGCAGCGATTTTCAGAAAGCCTTTGCGGGAGATCTTTTCCATAATAAGGTTCCTTTCTCTTCTTTTTCTTCGTGCTTTGTTCCAGAGTGGCAAAAACGCTTTGCCATTCTTGTTAAAAGTATCACATTTACAACCAAAGAAAAAGAAGTTATAATATCCCTGTAGGTATCAAGAAAAACTTGCGTTTTATTTCTGGAAAGGGACCTCCCATGACCATTCAGCAGCTGCGCTATTTTCTGGCCCTGTGTCAGGACCTGAACTATACCCGCACGGCCGGGCGGATGTATCTGTCCCGGCAGGCGCTGCGCCTCAGCATTGCCGCGCTGGAAAACGAGCTCTGCGGCCCGCTGTTCATCAATGTGCGCAATCACCTTGCCCTGACCGAAAAGGGCCAGCGCTTCCGGGCGCAGGCCGCGCCGGTGGTGGAGCAATTTGACCGGATGTGCGCGCAGGCGTATCAGGATATCCGGTCCCCCGCCCTGCGGCTGGGCATCAGTGTGGCGTTGGTGCCCAACTACCTGCCCATGCTGGGGGATGTGCTGGAGCAGTTCCGGCAGCAATACCCGGGCATCCCGCTGGAAACCACATTGCTCTCCAACGACGCCGTATGTGCACAATTGCAGAACGGCACGCTGGACGCCGGGCTGGTGATGGACCTGGGCGGCTGCGCGGCCGGGCTTGCCCGCACCGCGCTCACCCGGCACACCGCAGCCCTGCTGGTGCCCGCTGCAGCCCGTTCTGGGGGCGCAGCAGCATCGCCCCGGCAGAGCTGGACGGCCAGCTGCTGTTGGTGCCGGGCCTTGCGCCGGAGCCGCTGGCCCCGCTGTGGAATACCCTGCGGCAGGCCGGTGCCCGCCCGAAGGTAGAGATCGGCGAGCAATACTATCAAGTGCTTTACCGCACCCAGGAGCGCAACGGTCTGGCCCTGGACCGGTTGGAGATCACCTCCGACCACTGCATGGACAATGTTCAGGACGTGGCACTGGACGGCATGCCGCCCATCTGCGCCGCCTTTTTGCAGCCGGAGCACGCAGAGCACCCCTGTGTCCGGCTTTTGTGCAGCTTTTTGCAGGAACACCTGCGCAATCTATGAAAGAAGGGACCCCTTATGCATTTTTATGGAACCATCGGCCCGGCCTGCGCCAGTGCCGGAACTCTGCGCCGCCTTGTGGACGCCGGCATGACCGGCCTGCGCATGAACCTTTCCCACGGGGCGCTGGCCGAACACGCTGACTGGCTGGCAATGATCCACGCTGTCGGCATTCCGGACCTGCTCATCGACCTGCAGGGGCCGGAACTGCGTGTCGGGCGGCTGGCCAGCCCGGTCACCCTGCCGGAGGGCGGCACGGTACAGCTGGGTGCAGACGACATCCCCTGCCCTGTCCAGCTGGTACAGGCGGCCCGCCCCGGACAACAGCTTCTGCTGGATGACGGCAAGCTGCTGGTGGAAGTAACTGCCGCCGGGCCGGATGCACTGGTCTGCACCGTACTGCGGGGCGGCGTTCTGCAAAGCCGCAAGAGCATTGCCGCCCCGGGTCTGTCGGTGCCCATGCCCACCCTGACAAGTGAGGACCTTGCCAACCTGCGCATCGCAGCTTCCTGCGGCGTCACCGGGGTCATGCTGCCCTTCGTGCGCGGGAAACAGGATATCCTTGCCCTGCGGCAGGCGCTGGCCGAGGCCGGTGCGCCGCAGATCCGCATCTTTGCAAAGATCGAGAACCTTGCCGGGGTGCAGGCCCTGCCGGAGTTTCTGTCCCTCGTGGACGAGGTGGTCATTGCCCGCGGCGACCTGGGCAACGCCATGCCGCTGTGGGAGCTGCCCCGCTGTCAGAAACAGCTTTCCGCCGCCTGCCGGGCCGCCGGGGTGCCCTTTATGGTGGTCACCCAGATGCTGGACAGCATGTGCACCCGTGCCGTGCCCACCCGCGCCGAGGTGAGCGATATTTACAATGCTGTGTTGGATGGTGCGTCCAGCCTGATGCTCACCGGCGAGACCGCCGCCGGGCAGTACCCCGTGCAGGCCATGGAGTTCCTGGTTCGGACGGCAAATACCGCCCTGTAAGGCAGTTCGGCCTTCTGCACGCTTTTTCGGCCCGAAATGACAAAAAGGATGGATTCTGTCGTAAAGAGTTGGTATAATGAAGGCAAAATATTTTTGCAGGAAGGTTTTTCTATGGGAATCGTAGTCATCGGAGCCGTTTTTGTGGACATCAAGGGGTACCCCCTTTCCACCTACATCCCGGGCGGGCGCAACTCCGGCCGGGTCGAGCAGGTACACGGTGGTGTGAGCCGCAACATCGTGGAGGACATCGCCAATGTGGAGCTGCGCCCCACCTTTGTGGGTCTGGTGGACGATACCGGCATGGGCCAGGATGTCATCGACAAACTGCGCAACCACAAGGTGAACACCCAGTTCATCCGCCGCGTGAAGGACGGCATGGGCACCTGGCTGGCCGTGTTCAACAACGACGGTGACGTATGCGCCTCCATCTCCAAGCGCCCGGACACCACTCCCCTCACCGCTCTGCTGAAAGAGCAGGGAGACGAGATCTTCAAGGACTGCGACAGCATCGCGCTGGAGCTGGATCTGGAAAAAGAGACGGTCAAGCAGGTGCTGCGCTTTGCCAAAAAGTACAACAAGCGGGTCTACGCGGCCATCTCCAACATGAGCATCGCCATGGAGCGCCGCGACTTTTTGCAGCAGGTGGACTGCTTTGTGTGCAACCAGCAGGAAGCCGGGCTGCTCTTCTCGGACGATTACGACCACCTTTCCCCCGCTGCCATGCGGGAGGTGCTGGCCGCCAACGTGCACAGCGCCAACATCCCCTGCATGGTGGTCACCATGGGCGGGCAGGGTGCCGTGTATGCCCGCGCCAACGGCGAAAGCGGCGTTGTGCCCGCCAAGAAGGTGGATGTGATCGACACCACCGGTGCTGGTGACGCCTTCTTTGCCGGTACGGTCATCGGCCTGACCTACGGCAAGAACCTGCCCGCCTCCTGCGAGATTGGCAGCCGTCTGGCCGCCTCGGTGATCTCCATCACCGAAAACGTCTGCCCCCGGTTCCGCCCGCTGGAATTCGGGCTGGACATTCCCGTGCTGGACTGAGTCACACCCAAAAGCGCCGGAGCATTCCCGCAAAAGGGAGCGCTCCGGCGCTTTTTTTGTTTGTCAGAGTTCGTTGATGGCCGCTGTGACGGGCATTGCCTGCAATCGCTTCACCGGGCCGTACACCGCAAGCGCCGCTGCACCTGCCACGAACAGACAGAGCACTGCCAGCAGCCCGAAGGGCACCCGCCACACGACGCCGAAATAGTGGGTGATCAGCCGGGTATACAGTGCACGGTGCAGCGCAAGGCCGGCAGCAACGCCCACCAGCAGGCCGGACGCCGCATAGGTCCCGGCCTCCGCCGCGATCATCCGGCACAGTTGGACGTCCTCCATGCCCACGGCGCGCATGGCACCGTACTGCCGGGCACGGGCGGAAACGCTCATGGAGATGCTGTTGACGATGTTCAGCAGCGAGATGCCGCCGATGATGGCCAGAAAACCGTACAGCACGATGCGCACCGCGTAATAGGTGCCGCGGTCCTGCCGGTTGCTCTCCCGCAGGTCCTGCATGATGACGTCATCCGTGGCAAGGTCCGCCAGCGTGAAGAGGGTGTCCTCGTCGGCGGTGCGGTCCAACTGCACACCTACCATATTATAGTTCTGGTCGCCTGCCACCTGTCGGAACAGCGCCTCCGGTGCAATAAGGGTCACATCATCCGGGAAGGCGCCCTCCGAGAAGGCACCCACGATGGTAAGCGGCACCCCGTTCACTGTGATGACGTCCCCGATCTGCATGGGGTTGTTCTTATTGTAGATGGTCATCACTTCATTGCCTGCGCCGGGCATCCGACCCCGTACCACCACGGAACGGCTGGATTCCAGCATATAATCATCGTAGGAGCAGAAGACAACGTGGTCCACGTTGCCCTTGTCGCTGCTGGCCGGGGTATCCACCAGACCAGTGCAGCCCCACGCATGGGCGACGCCCGGCACTTTCAGCAGTGTCCGGGTCATGCTGCCGGGCAGCACCTGCGCATTGCCGTAGCCGTTGTAAAGCACATCGGGCTGCCACGGTGCCAGACTGGGCAACAGCAGAGAGGCGAACTGCAAGAGCACGGTAAAGCCCAGCGCCAGCACAATGCTCAGCGCAAAGCTGGCGGTCATCAGGGCCCAGTTCTTTTTGCTGGCGGTGGCATGGCGGACGCCCAGTGCCAGTTCCACCCGGCCCTTCCCGGCATGGGCCGCACGGCCCACCGGCACATTCTGGGTGCTGCCGGAGACCGCCGCCATCGGCGAGACCTTTGCTGCCCGCTTTGCCGGGGCCTGCGCAGCCAGCAGCACCGTCACCACACCCACCACGGCACCGGCGCACAGGCCCGCAGGGCTCAGCTGCCAGACTGGCGTTGCCGCAAACTCGCCGCCGATGCCGTACCGCAGCGCGGCGCAGATCGTCCAGCTGGCCAAAGTGCCCAGCACAAGGCCGATGGGCACCGCCGTCCTGCACCAGTTGAGGGCTTCCAGCCGGACGAACCGGATGACCTGCCGTTTGCTCATGCCGATGCAGCGCATCATGCCAAAGAACTGGGTGCGCTGGGCCAGATTGCTGTTCATGCTGCCGGAGATCATCAGCACTCCGGCCAGCAGCACCAGCACGAACAGCACCGCTGCCATCCCGTACACGGTCTGAAAAGCCGTACTGCTGCTCTGCCCTGCCGAACCCATCACCTGCAGGTTTTCCTGCACAGCCGTCTCCCCGTACCGGCTGCGCAGCTTCGGCAGGGCCTTTGCTGCTCTGGCCGCGCTGGTGTATTCCAGCTCATAATGTGTCTGGGGCAGTGCCTCGCCGTTTGCAGTCAGCAGGGCCGCAAAGGCTTCCTGCGGCAGGTAGGCATCCACGATGCTGTACTGCTCGCCGTAAAAATCCTCGTCGATGCCGCCGACGCCGGTGACCGTGAGGGGCTTTTCCGTTCCGTCCGGCAGTGTCAGCGTTACAGTGTCTCCGCTGCCCACATGCAGCGCCCGTGCAGCGGTCTTGCCCAGCAGCACTTCGTTTTCCGTCTGCGGGTAGGTGCCCGCAAAGGCTGCGGCACGGTTCAGGCTCACATAATCTGCATCGGCACCATACAGCACCACCCGCTTGCCGTTCAGGCGGTATGCGCTTTCGCCGTTCTCATTGAATACTGCTCCGGCACCCACCCGCACCACGTCCGGCTGGCCGACCAGCTGCGCAGCCTGCTCCGGCGTGATGCCGGTGACCTCCAGATGCCAGCTGCCGCTTTTTCCGGCTGCACGGCCCGTCTGGGTGCGCAGCATCATGTCCGCCACACTGAAGATGGCCGTGACCAGGAACACTGCCGTGACGATGCACAGGATGGTCAGCCGGTTCTGCCGCCTGCGCACCCTGGCAGAAATGGGGATCAGGCTCAGATAGCTTTTCATTCCGCGCACCTCCCGAAGTCGGTCAGCACGCCGTCCGACACCTGCAGCACCCGGTCTGCCGTCTGGGCGATGCTGCGGCTGTGGGTGATCATGACGATGGTCTGGGCGTATTTGCGGGAAGCCTCCTTCAACAGGGCGATCACCTCGCCGCTGTTGCGGGTGTCCAGATTGCCGGTCGGCTCATCGGCTAAAATCAGCGCCGGACGGGTGATGAGCGCCCGCCCGATGGCCACGCGCTGCTGCTGCCCGCCGGAAAGCTGGCCGGGCAGGTGACTGCGCCGCTTGCGGAGGTCCAGCACATCCAGCAATTCTTCCAGATACGCCGTGTCCGGCTTCTGGTAGTCCAGCAATACCGGGAACAGGATATTCTGCTCCACGGTCAGCTCCGGGATCAGGTTGAACGCCTGAAACACAAAGCCGATGTTCCGGCGGCGGAAGATGGTGCGCTCCCGCTCTTTCATGGCAAACAAATCCCGCCCGTCCAGCAGCACCTTGCCGGAGGTAGGGGTGTCCAGCCCGCCCAGCAGATTGAGCAGAGTGCTCTTGCCGGAACCGCTCTCGCCCACCACGGCCACAAATTCGCCCTTGGGCACCGAGAAGCTCACGTCCTTCAGCGCCTGCACGGCAGTCTCGCCGGTGCCGTAAGTCTTGCAAAGGGCCTGTGCCTGCAACAGATTCATACAAAAACCTTCTTTCATTTTGATCTGTCCACAGCATACCACCCGTTTACTACAGCCCTGTGACTGCAAGACTACAATTTTGTAGGAATCGCCGGAGCGGGCCTGTTCCGCAGCAGGATGGTGAAGGCGGTGCCCCGGCCCAGCTCACTTTCCACTTCCAGTGTGCCGCCGTGGACCTCCACAATGGATTTCGCCAGCGGCAGCCCCAGCCCGATGCCCGGCGTGTCCTGCGCAAAGCGGCTGCGGTAGAATCGCTTGAACAGATGGGGCAGGTCCTCCGGGTGGATGCCGGTGCCGGTGTCCACCACCCGGATGCGCACAAAGTCGGCAAAGCGGCTGCCCTCCACCGTCACGGTGTCCCCGGCGCGGGTGTGGTCCAGTGCATTCTTGATCAGGTTGCCCACGGCCTCGCGCATCCACACCCGGTCACAGCACAGGCACACCCCCTGCTCTGCCGCGACGGCCAGCTGCTTTTGCTCCTGCCGGGCGCGGCAGGCAAAGGGCCGGGCAGTCTGCTCCAGCAGACCTTGCAGATCTTGTTCCGTTTTTTCCAGCTGTACAGTCCCCGCATCCAGCCGGGTGAGCTTGAGCAGACTTTGCACCAGCTGTTCCATCCGGTCCAGCTCCTGTTCGGAAAGTTCGGCCAGCTCCCGCACATTTTCTGCGTCATCCGTTCCGGCCTGCAGCAGACCGTTGTAGATATTCAGAGCGGCCAGCGGCGTCTTGAGCTGGTGAGAGATATCGGCCATGGTGTTCTTCAAAAACTGCTTTTCCCGCTGTTCCCGGTCGGCATGGGCGTTGAGCACTGCCGCCATCTCATTCACTTCATGGAACAGCCGGTACAACTGCCCTTCACGGCCGCTGTCCAGCCGGGCAGTGGCGTCCCCGTCCAGCAGGGCACGCACCTGCGCAGCCGCTTCCTCCAGCCGTTTCTGCCGTCGGGCAAAATAAGCAGCGGCACTGCCCAGCACCCCGGCCGCCAGAAGGACAAACAGCCCCAGCAGCGGCAGGCACAGTGCCGGGCACAGTGCCCACGACGCGCATTCTGCCGCCAGCAGGGCCGCAGCCAGCCCGGTGCACAACCGGGCAAACAGCTGCCGGACATCGTCCTCCACCAGAAATTTCATCTCACACATCCCCGTTCCAGCGGTAGCCCATGCCCCGCACCGTGACCAGCCGCTGCGGGCTGCCGGGGTCATCCTCCACCTTGAGCCGCAGCCGCCGGATGTACACCGTGAGGGTGTTGGTATCTACATAATTGCCCTCGCAATCCCACAGGGCGTTCAGAATGGTCTCTTTGGTCAGCACCTGCCCCGGGCTGCGCAGAAACAGGCACAGCAGCTTGTACTCCGCTGCCGTGAGTTCCAGCGGAACGCCGTTCTTTTCGGCCCGGCCGGCCAGCAGATCTACCCGGATGCCGCCGGAGCACAGCTCGGTGGCCTACTGTGCCCCGAACCCTCCGGCCCGGCGCAGCAGTGCGTGCACCCGGCTCAGCAGCACCCCCAGTTTGAAGGGCTTGGTGATGTAATCGTCACCGCCCAGGTCCAGCCCGGTGATGATGTCCATTTCCTCATCCGACGCGGTCAGAAACAGGATGGGCACCCCGGAAGTGCGGCGCACCTCCCGGCAGAAGTCGAAGCCGGTGCCGTCCGGCAGGGTCACGTCCAGCATCAGCAGGTCGTAGCGGCCCGCCTGCCACAGACGGTTGGCCTCGGCCAGGGTGCGGGCCGTGTCCAGCGCATAACCCGCCCGGCCCAGTGCAAGGGTCAGCCCGGTGACCAGACTTTTGTCATCCTCCAGCAGTAAGATCCGCTCCATGGTGCAGTTTCTCCTTTTTTACAAAAAATGCCGGGTGCTGCCGCAGGTACGGCAGCTGCCCGGCGCGCAGTCACGCATTCTGTTGTTTGTACTGTTCGCCCCACACCCGCATGGCATCCATGATGGGCTTCAGGCTCCGGCCCAGCGGGGTCAGGCTGTACTCCACCCGGGGCGGCACCTCCGGGTAGGCCTTGCGCTCCACCAGACCGTTTTCTTCCATCTCCCGCAGCTGGGAGGTGAGCACCTTCTGGCTCACGCCGGTCAGCGACTTTTTCAGCTCGCCGAAACGCTTGGTTCCGGTGAGCAGGTCCCGCAGGATCAGCACCTTCCACTTGTCACTGATCATGGTGAGGGTGGTTTCCACCGGGCAGGCCGGCAGTTCCTTTTTGGTACACATCTGTCGTTTCTCCCCTCCGGCCCCTCGCGGGCCGTTTTTTCTATTTTACGGCACAGACGCGGTGCTTGTCAAGCAGGGGCCGGACACCCCCGCACATCCGGCTCAAAAAAATTTTTTTGCAGTCCAAATTGCGATAAATCAGCGGTTCACCGCAAAAGTTTCCAAATCGCAACCGGTCAAAAGTCACCCACCGGTAACCAGGTTACCGCATTGTGCGTACTTTACACCGGGCAAAAAGGGGTGTATCATGGCCTCGTCAGCCGGGGCACGCCGAGATGCCCCGCACACCCAATGCAATAATCCTGGAGGTACCAAACCATGTCTCTGAACAAAGTCGTTGAATTCCTGAATGCCAACCCCGTGCAGTATCTGGCCACCGTCGGCCGTGACGGCAAGGCCAAGTGCCGTCCCTTCATGTTCGCCGGTGAGCTGGACGGCAAGCTGTGGTTCTGCACCAACAACCAGAAGGACGTGTACAAGGATCTGCAGACCAACCCCTACACCGAGATCTCGGTGTCCAGCCCGGAGTACGCCTGGATCCGCCTGCACGGCAAAGCTGTGTTTGAAAACAACATGGCTGCCAAGGAGATGAGCATCTCCAACCCCATCGTGAAGGGCCAGTACGGCGAAGCCACCAACCCCATCTTTGAGGTGTTCTACCTGGAGGACGCTCACGGCGCCATCGCCGACTTCTCCGGCAACCCTCCCTACGAGTTCTGATTCCCGTTTCGTGCAGATCGCCTTGGAAACGCTGTTTTCAGGGCGTTTTGCCGTTTGGTACCGCAAAGGAGGTCTTTCTATGACCCAGACCGAACGCCGCCGTTTTTTGCTCAGCCGCCTGCTGGCAGAAGCCCCCGAATACCGGCAGCTGGCCGTCCCGGACGATGCCGCCGGGCAGAAGCAGCTGCTGCGCGCACTGCTCAATGTGCGCCCGCCCCGGGATGCCAGCCCGGAGTTTTTGCAGGTGCAGGACGAATACCTGCGCGCCGAGCTTGCCCAGAAGGGCGTTACCGTCCTTGAAAGCCTGACCCCCGCCGCCCGCTGCGGGGAAGCTGCCCTTTACCTGTGGCAGGGCGACATCACCACGCTGCAGTGCGACGCCATCGTCAACGCCGCCAACAGCGGCATGACCGGCTGCTATGTGCCCGGCCACCGCTGCATCGACAACTGCATCCATACCTTTGCCGGGGTACAGCTGCGCAGCGCCTGTGCCCGCCTGATGGCGCAGCAGGGCCACGAGGAGCCCACCGGGCAGGCCAAACTCACCCCGGCCTTCAACCTGCCCTGCCGGTATGTCCTGCACACGGTAGGGCCCATCGTGACCGGGCGCGTCACCGCACGGGACCGCGCTCTGCTGGCCTCCTGCTACCGCGCCTGCCTGACGAAGGCCGCAGAAGCCGGGCTGGAAAGCATCGCATTCTGCTGCATCTCCACCGGCGTGTTCTGTTTCCCAAATGAGGATGCGGCAGAAATTGCCGTACAGACTGTGAAGGAGTTCCTGCAAACACCCACAACCATCAAAAAGGTGATCTTCAATGTTTTCAAAGATTTGGACAAGGAAATCTACACCCGACTGCTCACAGCCTGAGCAGCTCAAAAAGGCCCTGCACGAGGCTGATGCCGTCATCATCGGCGCAGGAGCCGGGCTGTCCACCTCCGCCGGGTTCACCTACGCCGGGGAACGATTCCGAACATATTTCTCCGATTTTGCCAGCAAATACAGCTTTACGGATATGTATTCCGGCGGGTTCTACCCCTACTCCACCATGGAGGAATACTGGGCGTACTGGAGCCGGTACATTTATATCAACCGCTATCAGAACGCCCCGAAGCCTGTATACGACACGCTGTTCCGGCTGGTGCAGGATAAGGATTACTTTGTAATCACCACCAATGTGGACCACTGCTTCCAGAAAGCAGGGTTCGATAAAAAGCGGCTGTTCTACACGCAGGGCGATTACGGCCTGTTCCAGTGCAGTGAACCATGCTGTCAGGAGACTTTCGACAATGAGGCACTCATCCGGCAGATGGTAGAAGCACAGGGGTATGTCCTCGCACCGGATGGTCAGCTGACCGTGCCGGAGAATACCATCCTGAAAACCTATATCCCGTCCGAGCTTGTCCCCCACTGCCCGCACTGCGGCAAGCTGCTCACGATGAACCTGCGCAGTGATGACAGCTTTGTAGAGGATGCCGGCTGGCACACCGCCGCCGAGCGGTACAGCGAATTTCTGCGCCGCCACGAGGGGCAGAAGACTTTGTTCTTAGAGTTAGGCGTTGGCTATAATACGCCGGTCATTATCAAGTATCCTTTCTGGCGGATGACAACCAGGAACCCCAATGCCACCTACGTCTGCATCAACAAGGGCAAGGCCGTCTGCCCGAATGAGATCGCCAAGCAGTCGCTGCTTTTTGACGGTGACATTGCTGCGGTGCTGGCACAGATCAAATAATTACTTTTTCTATTCCATAGCGCTCTTTCCGTCCTCTCGCTGCAGTCCTGCACCCCGATAAAAAGCTGCCCGCATACCGTGTGATCTTGTCACATCCGGTATGCGGGCAGCTTGTCTTTTCTGATTTTACGCGATTTTGGGGGCTTATTTTGCCACGATCTCGTCGGCCAGAGCGTCCATCTGGGCTTCCGCAGCAGCATTGGCAGCAGAGCGGATGGTGACCACGTTCTCGCAGACCGTGATGTTCTTCATGCCTTCCAGTTCGGCGCGCATGAGTTTGGCAGCCATGGGGGCCCAGGTGCCGTTCTCCATCAGGCCGACGGTACGGTTCTGGAACGCCTTGGTCTTGAGGTGGGTCAGCAGGGACTCCATCGGCGGGAAGAGGAAGCCGTCATAGGTGGCGCAGGCCAGAACGATCTTTCCGCAGCGGAATGCCTCGGTGACGGCGTAGGACACATCGGTGCGGGTCAGGTCCATCTCCACCACCTTTGCGCCCTTGGCACGCAGCTTTTCGGCCATGGTGTGGGCCGCGGCGCGGGTATGGCCGTGGATGGAAGCACTGGCCACCAGGATCTTTTCCGGTTCTTCCGGCTTATAGCTGGACCAGGTATCATAATAGGCCAGATACTTGCCCAGGTCCCCGGTGAGCACCGGGCCGTGCAGCGGGCAGATGGTGGCAATATCCAGTGCGGCTGCCTTTTTGAGCAGTGCCTGCACCTGCGGGCCGTACTTGCCCACGATGTTCAGGTAATACCGGCGGGCTTCGCTGGCCCAGTCGGCCTTTTCGTCAAACTTTGCCACCGCCCCGAAGCGGCCGAAACCGTCGGCGGAGAACAGCACCTTTTCGCTGCTCTCATAGCTGACCATGACCTCCGGCCAGTGCACCATGGGTGCAAACACAAAGGTGAGGGTGTGGCTCCCCAGAGACAAGCTCTCGCCGTCCTTTACCACTACACGGCGCTCCTTGGCCACGGCATCCGGGCCGAAGAACTGCTCCATATACACAAAGGTCTTGGCGTTGCCCACCACCTTCATGTCCGGGTACTTAGCGGCCAGGCGGGCAATGTTGGCACCATGGTCCGGCTCCATGTGGGAGACCACCAGATATTCCGGCATGCGGTCGCCCAGCGCTTCGGTGAGGTTTGCCAGCCAGGCATCCGTGGCACGGTTGTCCACCGTGTCCAGAATGGCGACCTTTTCATCCAGAATGACATAGGAGTTGTAGCTGACGCCGGTAGGCACCGGGTACTGACTTTCAAACAGGTCGATGGTGGTATCGTCCACTCCCACGCCCAGAATGGCATTGCTGATCTTCTGTACGCTCATAAATCCCATGCTCCTTTATTTTTATGCTGTGCCGCAGAAAGCGGCCGATTTTTCTTAAGAACAATTCCTAGTATAGCATATCGTCAGAAATTTAGCAAGAGGAATCTGCGGCTTTTCCTGCCCCCTGACCACAACCGTTATTCATCGTCCCTGCTTTCCGGCAGGCGGGCAGACACGGGGCGGCCCGGCTCGGTGTCCAGCTCCAGCAGGGCCGCAGCGCTGGCGTCGTCCATCGTCTGTACGGCCCGCAATTTGCGGCTGATGGCACGGCTGCGCACGCCGATGAGATGATCCAGCTCTTCGTCGGTCTGGCGCAGACGCTGCTGCAGCTTGGAAAGCCCCTGCCCGAACTTGTCGAACTCAGTCTTGACGGCACCCAGCAGCTGCCACACCTCGCCCGAGCGTTTCTGGATGGCAAGGGTCTTGAAGCCCATCTGCAGGCTGTTGAGCAGGGCCGCCATGGTGCTGGGGCCGGCCACGTTCACCTGATAATCCCGCTGCAGCACCTCCAGCAGGCCCGCATTCACCACCTCGGCGTACAGGCCCTCAAAGGGCAGAAACAGGATGCCGAAGGCTGTGGTATACGGCGGCTCCACATACTTTTCGCGGATGTCCTTGGCCTCGCTGCGCAGCACCAGTTCCAGTGCATGGCGGGCGTTTTCCACAGCCTGCGCATCGCCGGATGCCTGCGCATCCTGCAGGTGGGCGTAGGTATCGCCGGGGAACTTGGAGTCGATCGGCAGCCAGACGCTGCCGCCGTCGGCACCCGGCATTTTGATAGCGTACTCCACCCGCTGGGTGCTGCCGGGGATGGTGGCCACATTGGTGTCGTACTGCTCTGGGGCCAGAATTTCTTCCAGAATGGCTCCCAGCTGGATCTCGCCCAGGATGCCGCGGGTCTTGACGCCCGACAGCACCTGCTTCAGGCCGCCCACATCGGCGGCAAGGCTCTGCATCTCACCCAGGCCCTTGTACACCTGTTCCAGCTGGGCGTTGACCGCCTTGAAGCTCTCGGTCACCCGCTTCTGCAGGGCATCCTGCAGCTGCTCGTCCACCGTGCAGCGGATCTCGTCCAGCTTCTGGGCATTCTGTGCCTGCAGGGCGGCCATGCTTTCGGCCAGCGTTTTGCGCATTTCTTCCAGCTTGCGGGCGTTGGAAGCTTCCAGCCCCTGCAGGCGCTGTTCCATGGTCTGCTGCTGCGCGGCCTGCCCGGCATTCAGGGTGCTGCTCATGCCCTGCACAGCGGTCTGCAGCGTTTCGCTGATGCCGCGCATGGCGTCGTAGTTCTGCCGGGCCAGCTCGGCCTGCTTCTGGGCAAAGAGCTTCGACTGGGCGTCCAGCTGCTGACGCACCCACTCCTTGAGGGCTTCGTCGTCCTGCCGGGGTGCCGGTTTTCCGGATCGGTACAGCAGCAGTGCCTGCTGCAGGCAGATGGCCACCAGCAGAACCGTATACAAAAGCGAAAGAAATTCCATGGGATGTCTCCTTATAAAATCCAAGATCCGGGCCGTGCAGATGCAAAGCCCGGACCTTTTGCTTTTTACAGTGTCTCGTAGCGGCGCAGCGTCTGGTTCCACTGCAGCTGCTCGCCGTACAGACCCACACCGTCGGCTTCCACCTCGCCCACCTGATTGTCACAGGGGTCGGCGCGGAAGGAGCACATGGGCGGGTCAAAGGGTGCGCAGAGGGCACGGTTGGCCACCATGCGCCCGGTGTCCAGATTGCCGAAGTAGTGCAGGCGCATCTTCTCGTTCCCGGCGCGGGCCATGGAGGCACCGGCCGAGCAGTCGGCGTACATCCAGCCGTGGGGCGCGATGTAGAACGCGGCCCAGTCGTGGCAGCCCACCATCTCCCGCCGCACCACCAGACCGCTCTGCCACTGGGCCGGGATGCCGGCCAGGCGGCACAGCACGATGAATGTGGAGGCCATGATGCCGCAGTCGCCCCGGCGGTTGTGGGCACAGCCGTCGGTGATGTTTTCCTGCACGAAGTAGGGCGGCTGGTAGTGGTAGTGGGTGTTGAGGGTCACATAGTCGTAGATGCGCTTTGCCTTCTGCACCGGGTCGGTGAGCCCCTGGGTGAGCTGGGCCGCCAGTGCCCGCAGATAGGGCGTGAACTCCAGATGCGGCAGCTCCTCCTGCGTGTCAAAATCCGGCTGCACGGGGTCCGCCTGCATGTGCAGCGGGTCGGCATAGCGGGCCGTGGTACGGTAACTGTACACCGCGCCAAAGGGCCGGTTCTCGGCAAGGTCGGCCTCCCAGTACGCAGTGCGCTGGGCGGCATCTTCCGGGGCAATGCAGGTGGGCGGCTCGGTGAAGGAATCCAGCGTGATGCCGCTCTGTGCCGGGCAGGCCGCCGGGAGCGGCAGCCACACCCGGACGTGCACGGTGCTGCGGCCCTGCTGCTTTGCAGCCGCAAGGGCAGCGGCAAAGGCCTCGTCGCTCATGCCGATGCTGGTTTCCAGCGTGATGTCCGCGCTGACTGCGCCGGTGCGCACCATCTGCTCGTGCTCCGGCTCATACCGCTCCCAGCTGGGGTGCTGCTGGGGCGGGTCGATCTGACGGGCTGCCAGCTCCGGGTGGGTGGCCAGCAGGGTCTCGGCAAAGGAGCGGATGTACCGCTTTTCCCCTTCCACGAACCGCCAGTCCATAGCCCCGGCGTGGTCCAGTGCCCGGAATTCCTCCGGGGTAAAGCCCCGCACAAGGTCCTGCAGCAGTTCCAGCGCCTGTGCTTCGGGCACCGTATAGTCCAGCGGCAGACGGCGCAGAATCTCCCGCTGGGCCAGCAGTGCATCCCGCATGGCATCCACACCGCGGGGCGTGGGGTTTTCCGGCAGAGGGCCGGCAGGCTGCACCGGCTGGTTCTGGGTCTTTGTCCAGTCCTCCGCCAGGTAGGTGTCAATGCAGGCAATGGCCTCGGTATAATAGCCCGCCTCTTTCAGGCGGCGCACATCGTCCGGCAGGCCGAGGTTCAGGCTTGCCAGACAGGCATTCAGGTTCTTCATTGCATTCCGCTCCTCTTTTGTTCAGATTCAGCCGTTGATCTGGGTCTCCCAGAAGTTCGCAGCGTCCAGCATCCAGCCGTCGGCATCGGTGCCTGCGCCGGTACCCACGCCGTGGGTCGCATTGGGGAACAGCACCTCTTTGCAGGGCACATGGTGCTTTTCCAGTGCGCGGCTCAGCGCCGGGCGCTGAGCCGGGTAGCACAGCAGCGGGAACACATAATCGTTCTCGCCGTACCAGTGATACACCGGCGGGTAATCGTCGGTGACACAGTCAGAGATGTTCAGTTCATAGTACCGGCCCTCCAGCACAAAGGGGTCGATGGCAGCATGATAGACCGGCTTATACTCAAAGAAATTGTTGATGGGATAGCCCAGCAGCAAAGCACCGGGCTTGGGTACCCCATAGTGCTTGTAGCCCAGTTCATCGCCGGAGAACACACCGGCCAGATGGCCGCCGGAGGAATAGCCCAGCAGGGCGTAGTTTTCCGGCTGCACATTGAACTGGCCTGCATGAGTGGTGATGAACCGGACAGCGTTGCCAAGGTCAGCCACCGGGGCGTTGTCCTTTGCCTTGAGGAACACGCGGTAGCGCAGCACGAAGGCTGCGTAGCCCATCTGGTGCAGCCGCCATGCCGTGGCATAGCCCTCGGACATATTGGAAGTCTTGTTGAGCACATTGCCGGACATGACCACCACAAACTTGCTGCCGGGCACTTCCGACGGCCAGTAATACAGTTCCACGCCATCACGGGTGGCGTCTGCGGCGATCTCCTCCGGGGAGTACACTTTATAAGTCACCTGAGTGCCGGCTTCATAGGTATCGGCCAGATAGTTCAGAGCGTCGGCGCTGTCCTGTGCCATGTTGGCGCCCACATAGTCCGACAGCGTGGTGCCTGCTTCCGGGGTGTCCGGGCTGTCCACAGCACTCTGCCAGGTCCACACGCCGCTGGCGGCGAATGTCGGATCGGCACGCAGGTCAGAGACGAGGGTATCCGGCGTAACGGTCAGATGGCCCGATGCGGCAGAGGCCTCCACCGGCAGGCCGGCCAGCAGCAGCGCAGCGGCCGAGGCACCGGTCACCTGCAGAAACTGGCGGCGAGAGATCTTGTTTTGCATAAAAGCATCCCCTTTTTTATAAATTCAAATTCTGATATTTTAGGAAGTGTACTGCTCCCAGAAAGCCACCGCATCCGTCATCCAGCCCTCCGCATCGGTGCCATTGCCGGTGCCGATGGCATGGGGTGCATTTTCATAGACGTGCACCTCACAGGGCACACCGTTTGCCTCCAACGCCTTCCGGACGGCCGGACCCTGGAACGGATATCCCAGAGTCTTCAGGGTAACATCATTCTTGCCGTACCAGAAATAGGTCGGTGGGAAGTCCGGTGTGATGCCGCCTGAGATATCCGACCAGTAATACCTCCAATCATACGATGCCAGATCCGCAAGCACATGATAGACCGGCTTGAGCTCTGCAAAATCGTTGACGGGGTAGCCCATCAGCAGTGCACCGGGCTTTGGCACATCATAGGCCTTGTAGCCATAGCGCTTATCCGAACTGAACAGCCCGCACAGCTGCCCGCCGGAGGAAAAGCCCACGAGGGCATAGTTTTCCGGCTGCACGCCGAACTGCTGTGCATGGTTCGTGATGAACTGCACCGCCCGGCCAAGGTCCTGCAGGGGGCCGTTGTTGCTGATATCCCACCAGATGCGATACCGCAGCACAAAGACGCTATAGCCCATCTTGTTCAGCTGCGCTGCCACAGCAATGCCCTCGTTCAGGTCGCCGCTTTTCATGGCCGCATTGCCGCCCACCACCAGCGCATATTTGCCATCGGCATTCGTGCCGGGGAACCAGAACAGCTGCACACAGCCCAGCGAGGAGTCGGCTGCGACCTCTTCCGGGCTGTACACCTGCCAGGTCACCTGCTTACCGGCTTCGTAGTTCTCAATGACGATGTTCAGGCCGTCGGCGCTGTCCTGTGCCGTGGTCTCACCCACATAGTCCAGAAGGGTCTTGTTTTCATACAGGCGGCGCAGTGCAAGGCTGTCCGCATCCCCTTTGCAATAGGTGGAGACCCCGCTGCCCGCAATGGCCGGGTCGGAGCGGATCTCCTTCATGGTCATATCGGTGGTGATGCGCCCTTCCGCATAGGCCGGCAGAGCCAGAACGGCCGCAAAACACAGCATGGCCGCACCGCGTTTCAGCAGATGTCCGAACATTTCACCCATTCCTTTCCGTTTTGAATCAGCCGGTGGTATGTGCTTCCCAGAAAGCCACCGCATCCGTCATCCAGCCCTCTGCATCGGTGCCGTTGCCGGTGCCGATGCTGTGCGGGGCATTCTGATAAACGACCATCTGATGGGGAATGTTGTTTCGCTCCAAGGTCCGGTCAAAATCCCTGTGCTGGCCAGGCATCTCGGCAGAGCTCAGCACAACATCGTTTTTCCCCCACCAGAAGTACACAGGCGGATAGTCTGCGTCTACCATATTACACAGGTTTGCCCAGTAGTAACGCCAGCCGCAGGTGCCAATGTCATACAGAATGTGGTAAAGCGGCTTCATCACTGTCAGGTCCACCACCGGGTAACCCAACAGCAGTGCACCGGGTCTTTCCACCTGATAGGAGCCATAGCCCCGTTCCTTGTTTGCAAAGATTCCTGCGATCTGTCCGCCAGAGGAATAGCCCACCAGCGCATAATTTTCCGGCTGTACGCCGAACTGCCCGGCATGGGCCGTGATAAACTTTACCGCATTGGCAAGATCCTGAATGGGCGCATTGTCGCCCATGTCGATCCAGGTGCGGTACCGCAGCACGAACACGGTGTAGCCCTGTTCATGCAGCTGGTAGGCCGCAGAGCCGCCCTCTTCCATCTCGGAGGTCATGGTGCTGCCATTGCCGGGCACCACCAGTGCATATTTGCCACCCGGCTCCTTGCCCGGGAAATAATACAGCTGCACACACCCCAGTGAAGAGTTTGCCGCGATCTCTTCCGGGCTGTACACCTGCCAGGTCACCTGTACCCCATTGCGGGTATTTTCCGCCACCAGATTCATGGCCGCCACGCTGTCATCCACCAGCTCCGGGCGCATGTACTGTTCCAGCGTTTTGTTCTTCCAGTATTCGTTGCCAAGGCCGCTCAGCTCACGGCAGTAAGTATAGTAGCCAGACGACTTGATGGCCGGGTCATCCCGCAGCTGCTGCAGGGTGGTCTGCCGGGTGAACGCCGCCGAATTTTGTGCTGCCCATACGGGCAGGCTCAGGCAGGCCAGCTGTGCCAGGCACACTGCCCCGCACAGCAGCTTGTAGTTCCAGGATCTCATTTTTTGTTCCTCCTTTGGTCCGGTTCCAACCGGACGATATAGGTTTATTGTATCACATCCCAGGCTATTGTCAAAACAATTCTGCGGCCCCGCCTGCTGCAAATCCAAGACCAGATCAAACAAAGCAGGTGCCGCACTCCGCTCAGACAATCGTGTCTGACAGAACTGTGCTGCCCCTGCTTTGATCTCGTGCGCAGACCCTCCTGTACCAACAAAAAAGGCTTCCTCCTAGAGGGAGCTGTCGCCGCAGGCGACTGAGGGAGTTGCACGCAAAAATGGGCCCGGAGACTTTCGTCTCCGGGCCCATTCAGAACCTGTTCTTTGGTCTGCCCTCAGGCAAACCAGCTAGTCAGTCACAAGTACCGATTAGGCGACATCGAACTTCAGAACATTCTCATTAACAGTGTTCTTCACGGTGCCGGTAGCCAGGTTGTAGATGGCAGCAGCAGAACCGACCATACGCAGGCCAGCGTTCAGAACGCCGTTAGCACCGTTCAGGAACTTGTCGCCAGCGGTCAGCTCACCCTCATGCTTGCCGAAGCCAGCATCGAAGCCGGTGCCGTAAGCACCCTTGACGCCGGTGAACCATGCATTGCCCAGGTTGCCGGGCTTGTAAGCGCCGCTGAACAGAGTGCCGACAGTGTTGCCGATGTACTTGTCCATGAAGCTGTTGCCGATGATGGTAACCATGTTCTGGTTGAACTTCTGCCAGTTCTCGATCTTCAGCTCGGGGGCCAGGATCTCAGCCAGAGAAGCGCCACCGTTGACGTAGGTCATCTCGTTCTCAGAGATTGCGGAAAAGTTTGCAGGCATCATCATAATGAATTACTCCCTTCAAAATGTAGAAAGATATTTTGCAAGCTCACTTTCGTGTGCTCACCAATCCTTACTAGGATGGCAATAATATACCACACTTTCCAGAAATGTTCAAGTACCTTTTTGCAAAAAGTGTAAAAAATGTGAAACAAGGTCTATAAAAGTATTGCTTTTGTACAGTCCGCAGGCGGTTTTCCGGTTCCGACAAGCTTTGCCGCCGCCGGGCGGTACACTGGCTGCAAGGGGGCTGCGGCATTGAAAAGCGTGATCTACCTCGACGAGCTTCTGCTGACCAATTTTGTCCTTGCTGCCCTGTTTCTCACCGCAGCCGGTCTGCTGTGCGCCACCGTGTGCACCGGGGTGCGGCTGTGCACCGGGGCGGCGCTGGCGGCAGTGTCGGCACTGGTACTGCTGGCCCCGGAGCTGCCGGGAGCCGTGGCAGTTGGTTATAAAATTTTCACAGGTTGCGCGGTGGTGGCCGCCGCCTACGGCCTGCCCGGGCGGGGGCGTTTTGCCCGGTTGTGTGCGTGGTATGCACTGCTCAACCTGCTTTTGTGCGGAGCGGTGGTGCTGCCCGGCGTGCAGAGCCGCAACCTGAGCGTCAGCCTGCCGCTGTCCCCCGGGCGGCTGCTGGCCAGCTGCGCGGGGGTGTATGCCGTACTGCGGGCCCTGCTGTACTGCTTTGGCCGCAGCGGCGCGCCCAGCGTGCCCGCCACGCTGGAGGTGGCCGGGGTGCAGCTGCCGGTACAGGCCTTCCACGACACCGGCTTTGCCCTGCAGGAGCCGTTGAGCGGCAAGGCCGTGGTGCTGGTGCAGTACCCGGCGGTGCGGCACCGCCTGCCGCAGGCAGCCCGGCAGTATCTCGATGGCTGGTTTGCCCACAGCACAGCCCCGCCCCCGCCGGAGCTGGGGGTGCATCTGGTGTCCTGCCGCAGCATCCACGGCCAGAGCATGCTGCCTGCCCTGCCCGCTGCCCTGCAGTTGGGCAAAGACCGCGCAGGCGGGCTGCTGGCGGCGTTCTGCTGCCCCACGCCGCCGGACCCTGCATGGGAGCTGCTGTACGGCGAGGATGCGGCACAGCTGCTCTTATAATACTTATTATAGGGAGGACTGCTCATGTTCCAGTTTTTGCGGCAGCTCTGGCACCGCCTGTGTGCGCGGCTGCGGTTTTGCGGCGGCGTGCAGTATCTGGCCGGTACCGCCAGCCTGCCCTCTCCCCTCTCTCCCGCCGAAGAAAAAGCCCTGCTGGCCCGCATGGCCGCCGGAGAGGCAGACGCCCGCGATGCGCTCATCCTGCACAATCTGCGGCTGGTGGTGTACCTTGCCAAAAAGTACGAGAACAGCGGTGTGCCAGCCGAGGATCTGATCAGCATCGGCACCATCGGGCTGATCAAGGCGGTGAACACCTTCACGCCGGAGCGCAGCATCAAGCTGGCCACCTACGCCAGCCGCTGCATCGGCAACGAGATCCTGATGTACCTGCGCAAGACCTCCAACCGCCGTCAGGAGGCCAGCCTTGACGAGCCGCTGAATGTGGACGGCGACGGCAACGAGCTGCTGCTGTCGGACATCCTCGGCAGCGACGAGAATATGGTGGGCCAGCAGCTGGAGCAGGACGCCGAGCGCGCCGGTCTGCGCCGCGCCGTGAGCAGCCTTTCGGCCCGGGAGCGCCGGATCATGGAGCTGCGCTTCGGCCTGACCGACGGCGTGGAACGCACCCAGAAGGAAGCCGCCGACGCCCTGGGCATCAGCCAGAGTTACATCTCTCGCCTTGAAAGCGCATCATCCAGACCCTGAAGCTCCAACTGGAAGGGCAATAAAAAAGCGCGGCCTTGTCCTTGACAAACCGCGTGGAATCGTCTATACATGAAAATACAAAAGGCGCTGGCCCATACAAACGACTAGCTCCTTACC
>ENA-OQIL01000254-OQIL01000254.1-human-gut-metagenome-genome-assembly--contig:-NODE-254-length-22794-cov-3.977412_pt1 | contig 22794 bp, 24 predicted proteins | sample MGYA00242583_ERZ504748 | MGnify/ENA primary metagenome ERZ504748 (study PRJEB26092, sample SAMD00036191) | human gut metagenome | host: Homo sapiens | study: EMG produced TPA metagenomics assembly of...
GTTGGTCCGCTCCGAGCAGGTGGAGGGAGAAGTCCTCCGCGAGGGCGAGCGGGTCAAGGTCTACGTGGTGGACGTGTTGGCCACCGACCGCGGGCCCAAGATCATGATCTCCCGCACCCACCCCGGCCTGGTCAAGCGGCTGTTCGAGATGGAGGTGCCCGAGATCTACGACGGCACGGTGGAGATCAAGGCGGTCTCCCGCGAGGCGGGCAGCCGCACCAAGATGGCCGTCTGGAGCAAGAACCCTGACGTGGACCCGGTGGGCGCCTGCATCGGCCCCAAGGGCTCCCGGGTGGCGGCCATCGTCGCCGAGCTGGGGGGCGAGAAGGATCGACATCGTCCGCTGGAGCGAGGACCCGGTGGCCTTCATCAGCGAGGCCCTGAGCCCGGCCCAGGTGGTCGGGGTGGAGATCTTGGACGAGGAGCAGCGGACCTGCCGGGTCTCGGTGCCCGACGGACAGCTCTCCCTGGCCATCGGCAACAAGGGGCAGAACGCCCGCCTGGCCGCCAAGCTCACCGGCTGGAAAATCGACATCAAGCCGGAAAGCGGCTTCTACGGCGAGGAACAATAAGGCGGCGCCCCGCCCAATAGAACGGAGGAGAAGACCATGCGGCCAAAGAAAACGCCCATGCGCATGTGCCTGGGCTGCAATGAGATGAAGCCCAAAAAGGAACTGGTGCGGGTGGTAAAGGCCCCTCAGAAGGAGGAGGCGCCCCCCCGGAGATCTCTTTGGACCTGACCGGCAAAAAGCCGGGCCGGGGGGCCTACCTCTGCCGGGACGCCCAGTGCCTGCGGCTGGCCCGCAAGTCCCGGCGGCTGGAGCGAGCCTTCTCCTGCAAGATCCCCGAGGAGGTCTACGACCGTATGGAGGAAGAGATCCAGCGGGCCCAGCAGGCCCAGGAGGAGGCGGCCCAGGCGGCCAGCGTCCCCCGGGACGAGAAGGGGCAGCCCATCATCGTCATCGAAGAGCCGGAAGAGGCCCTTCCCCAGAGGAGAGGGGGCGGCAGCGGTGGATAAGCTGCTCTCTTTGCTGGGCCTGGCCAGAAGGGCCGGGAAGATAGAGCCCGGGTTCGACGCGGCGGCCACCGCCGCCAAAAGCGGGAAAGCGGCCCTGCTGCTGGCTGCCCGGGACATTTCAGAGAAAACGGTAAAGAACCTGCGCTATGAGGGGGACCGGGCCGGCATCCCCACCCTGCGGGTGAGCGCCGGCATGGAAGAGCTGGGCCGGGCCTGCGGCGTGCGGGCCGGGGTGCTGGCCTTGACAGATCCAGGCTTCGCCAGGGCTGTGCAAAAGCTGGCGGGGGCCCCATCGGAAGAGAAGGAGGAACATGCCCATGATGATTAAATACAGAGTGCGGGAAGTGGCCAAGGATTTGAACATCCCCAACAAGGACGTGCTGGACACCCTGGCAAAGTATTTCCCCGAACCCAAAAAGTATATGACCGCCCTGACCGAGGAAGAGCTGGACGTGGTCTTCGAGGCCTTTACCCAGCAGCGGAATATGGAGAGCCTGGACGCCTATTTTGCCCAGCGGGAAGCAGCTGCCCCCGCCCAAGAGGCCGCCCCGGCCCCCAAGGCGCCTCAGAAAGCCCCGGCTTCCAAGGGGGAGGCCTCTCAGAAGGCCCCCGAGGGCCGCAGGCAGGAAAAGGGCCAGGCCCCTGCCCCGCAGCAGGCCGCGCCCCAGGCGCAAAAGCCCGCCGCCCCTGCGCCAGAGGCCCACAAGCAGCCGGTTCGCCGTGTGGTGGACACCCGTTCCTCCAACGTGAATATCGACAAGTACAACGAGAAATATGACCAGCTGGCCGACCAGAAGGTGAAAACCCGCACCGACAACGTGGTGACCAAGCAGAAGTTCCCCAACCGGAACAGCCAGCGCCGTGGCCAGCGCCGCGGCAAGCGGGAGACCGAAGCCGAGCGCTTGAACCGCATCGCCCGGGAGCGGGCCGCCAAGCACATCACCATCGAGGTGCCGGACGAGATCACCGTGGGCGAGTTTGCCCTGCGGCTGAAGGTCTCCGCCCCGGAGGTCATCAAAAAGCTGATGAGCCTGGGCGTGTTCGCCGCCATCAACGACACCATCGACTTTGACACCGCCGTGCTGGTGGCCGACGAGTTCCACGCCAAGGTGGAGAAGGAAGTGGTGGTCACCATCGAGGAGCGCATCATCGACGACAGCGAGGACGATGAGGCCAACCTGGTGCCCCGCGCCCCCGTGGTGGTGGTGATGGGCCACGTGGACCACGGCAAGACCTCCATTCTGGACGTGATCCGCCACTCCCACGTCACCGAGGGCGAGGCCGGCGGCATCACCCAGCACATCGGCGCCTACCGGGTGCAGGTGGACGGCCGGGACATCACCTTCCTGGACACCCCCGGCCACGCGGCCTTTACCGCCATGCGCGCCCGCGGCGCCCAGGTCACCGACGTCATCGTGCTGGTGGTGGCCGCCGACGACGGCATCATGCCCCAGACCATCGAGGCCATCAACCACGCGAAGGCGGCCGAGGTGCCCATCGTGGTGGCCGTCAACAAGATCGATAAGCCCGGCGCCAACCCCGACCGCGTGCGCCAGGAGCTGGTGGAATACGGCGTCATTCCCGAGGAGTGGGGCGGCACCAACATGTTCGTGGAGGTGTCGGCCAAGCAGCGCCTGCACATCGACGACGTGCTGGAGACGATCATCCTCCAGGCCGACGTGCTGGAGCTCAAGGCCAACCCCGACGCCGAGGCCTCCGGCTTCGTCATCGAGGCGAACCTCGACAAGGGTCGCGGTCCCGTGGCCACCGTGCTCGTGCAGCGCGGCACGCTGCACCCGGGCGACGTCGTGGTGGCCGGCACCTCGTACGGCCGTGTCCGCGCGCTGGTGGATCCGCATGGCAAGCACGTCGATTCGGCCGGTCCCGCCGATCCGGTGGAGATCTTGGGCCTGAACAGCGTGCCCACCGCGGGCGACGAGTTCCGCGTGTTCGAGGACGAGCGCGACGCCCGCAAGCTGGCCGAGGAACGCGCGTTGCGCGCCCGCCTGGCCGAGCAGGAATCCAAGAGCCACATGAGCCTGGACGACCTGTTCAACCGCATCGAGGAGGGCAAGCAGACCGACCTGAACCTCATCGTGAAGGCCGACGTGCAGGGCTCCATCGAAGCGCTGCGCGACGCGTTCGAGAAGATGGACCAGTCCGAGGTGCGCATCAACATCGTGCACTCGGCCGTGGGCGGCATCACCGAGACCGACGTCACGCTGGCATCGGCCTCCGACGCCATCATCATCGGCTTCAACGTGCGCCCCACGGGCAAGTCGAAGCAGCAGGCCGAGAAGGAGAAGGTGGACATCCGTCTGTACAGGATCATCTACCAGGCCATCGAGGAGATCAACGCGGCTCGCGTGGGTCTGCTGTCCCCCGACATCGTGGAGGAGGACACCGGCATCGCCGAGGTGCGCGAGACGTTCAAGGTGCCGAAGGTGGGTACGATCGCCGGCTGCTACATCGTGGAAGGCGAGATCCATCGCGACGACAAGGTGCGCATTGTCCGCGACGGCACCATCATCTTCGAGGGCGTCATGGAATCGCTGCGCCGCTTCAAGGACGATGTGAAGTCCGTGAAGCAGGGCTACGAGTGCGGCATCGGCATCGAGAAGTTCCAGGACCTCAAGATCGGCGACCACATCGAAGGTTACACCGTGAAGGAAGTCGAGCGCACCGAGTAAGAAGATGAACCTGCGCCGCGGCGTCGCGGGGTAATGCCCAGTCGCTCAGACAGTCCTGCTCGCTCGGACAGCCCGCAGGGCTGTCCGGCTCGTGCGGAACTCGCTTAGTGGGCACCACCCCGCAACGCCGCTATGGCAACCTTGTGGTTACCGTGGCGGCGTTGCGCTTTTCGGGGAAATCGCCTCGCGATATGCTGAACTTCGGGGCTGATCGGCGGCTGCCGAGGTCACTCGGTTAGCTAGAAGCCCTTTGTTCCACCTGCAAGGTTCGCCTTTATCGGTAAGGAGACGCATCATGAAACAGAGTTCATCGAACCGCAAGGTCAACGAGCAGGCGCGCGAGGTTATCGCGGGAATCCTGCTGTTCGAGATATCCGATCCCCGTCTGGAGTTGGTCACCATCACCGGATGCGAGGTCAGCTACGACCGCAGCGTGTGCAACGTGTTCTACACCACTGAGCCCGATCGCTACGAGGACGTGGCGGCGGCGTTCCAGAAGGCGTCCGGCCGTATCCGCTCGCTCATGGCGCGGAAGCTGTCGTGGCGCATCGCGCCGGAGCTGCGCTTTTTGCTGGACAAGAGCGTGGACGAGGCGGAGCGCATCGCTTCGGCTCTCGAGCGCGACGCGGCGCGCAACAAGGTGGCGGCTCCCACCGACAGCGACGTGCCGGCCGACGCCGATATCATGGCCGACCGCGAGGCACAGGCTCAGCAGGCATCCGAAGGCGAATAGGGAGGCTCCATGGCGGTCACGCCCCAGACGAACACCGACCTCGGCGCGATAGCCGAAGCGCTGAGGTCGCGCGACGACTTCATCATCTGCGGGCATGTGAGCCCTGACGGCGACTGCCTGGGCTCCCAGCTCGGTTTGGCGGCGGCGCTCAAGGGTCTTGGCAAGCGCGTGACCTGCTTGCTCGCGAAAGACGAGCCCATCGACGAGCGTCTTGGCTTCCTGCCGGGCGCGGCCGAGCTGGTTCCGGCGGCTTCGTTCGACGGCATCGCCCGCACGTTCGTCGCGGTGGACGTCCCTACTCGCGAACGCATCGGAGAGGCGGCCGCCGCGCTGCTCGAGGGCTGCGATCTGACGGTTACGGTCGACCACCATGCGGTGGACTCCACTATGACCGACCTCGTATACGTCGATCCCGACGCCGCCTCCACCACGATGCTCGTGTGGGAGCTCGCGGGCCTGTTGGGCGCGGAACGCGCCGGCGACGTGGCGCAGTGCTGCTACACGGGCCTCGTCACCGACACGGGGCGCTTCCAGTACCAGAACACCGATGCGGCTGCCATGCGCGCTGCATCCGAGATGGTGGAGGCGGGCGCCGACCCGGCGTCGGTGTCGCGCGCCATCTTCCAGAACCGGACGCTGCCGTCCGTGCGGCTCGAGGGCATAGCTGTCGAGCGCATGACGTTCGGCGCGGGTGGAGCCTATGCGTTGAGCTGGCTTTCCTGCGACGACTTCGAGGCAACGGGCGCGGTCAAGGCGGACGCCGAGCCCATCATCGACGCGCTGCGCTCGGTTGCGGGCGTGCGCGTGGCCTGCATGCTGCGCGAGCAGGGCGACGTGGTGCGCGGCAGCCTGCGCGCCAAGGACGACACCGACGTGGCGGCCGTCGCGCGCTCGTTCGGCGGGGGAGGGCATGTGGCGGCGGCTGGGTTCACGCTTTCCTGCACCCTCGACGAGGCTCGTCGCTTGGTCGACGAGGCGCTTGCCGCGACGTTCGCCTTGGATGAGGAGGGGGCGTGCCGCGCGTGAAACGGGGGCTATCGGGGCTGTCGCTGGTCGTCGGGGTGAACAAGCCTGCCGGCATGAGCTCCCATGACGTGGTGAACCGCTGTCGCTCCATCTTCGGAGAACGTCGCGTCGGGCACACGGGTACGCTCGATCCGATGGCTACCGGCGTGCTTCCCATCTGCGTGGGTCCGGCGACGCGTCTGGGCGCGTATCTGACCGGGCACGACAAACGCTATCGCGTGTCCATCGCGTTCGGTGCGGGCACCGACACCGACGACGCCGCTGGAACGGTGGTGCGCACGGGCGAGGTGCCCGACCGCGTGCTGGATCCGGAGTTCGCTGCCGCATTCGTGGCGAGCCTCGTGGGCAGACGCAAGCAGATGCCGCCGGCGTACTCGGCCATCAAGGTGAACGGGAAAAAGTCCTACGAGGCCGCGCGCGCCGGCAACATCATCGACCTCGCGCCGCGCGACATCGAGGTGTACGACGCGCGGTTGCTAGGTGTGCACGAAGGGGACGGGGAAGAGCTTCCCCTCGTGGGACGTGTCGTTCGAGGTGTCGAAGGGCACCTACATCCGCTCGCTCGCGCGCGACGCGGGCGTGGCGCTGGGATGCCGGCGCACGTGGCCGCGCTCGAGCGCACCGAGCTGGGCTGCTCACGCTTGAAGAGTGCGTGAGCCTGGAGACCTTGGCCGACCTCAAGGACCGCGCTGCGCTCGATCCGGTGCGCCTGCTGGGCGTGCGGTTCTCCTATGCGCAGGGCGATCTGGCGAAGAAGGTGGCGAACGGGGCGCAGCTTCCGGCTGCGGAGCTTCCGCTGTTCGAGCGCAGGAGGACGACGTCCGCCATCGAGATGTGCGCCTGCACCGCGGGCGTGCGCGAAAGCTGCGAGCCGCCGCGCGACGGCGAGCTCGTGGCCGTGCTGACCGACAACAAGCTCGTCGCGCTGTACGCGTACGACGAGGGGCGCGCTCGGTTCGAGACGCGCTGCGTGTTTCAAACGGGGGTGTCTCGTGGCAGAGATATATAAGGTCGACGCATCGTTCGACCATGGGTTCTTCAAGGGCACGTCGTGCGCGTTCGGCGTGTTCGACGGCGTGCACCGGGGGCATCGCTACCTGCTGGACTGCGCCCGCTCCACCGCGGCCGAAACCGGCGGCGCCAGCGTGGCGCTGACGTTCGACATCGATCCGGACGAGGTGTTCCATCCAACGCGGCTCAAGAAGCTCATGACGAACGAGGAGCGCGTGCGCATGCTCGCGGACAGCGGCGTCGACGTCGTCGCGGTGCTGCCGTTCACCCGCGATTTCGCCGCCTCGTCTCCCGAGGAGTTCCTCGTGCAGACCTTTGACGGCACCGTTCCGTCTTTCCTGCACGTGGGCTACGACTTCAAGTTCGGCGCGCGGGCGGCGGGTACGGTGCGCGATCTCGACTCGTGGGCGGCCGTGGGCGGCACCAGCGTGCAGGCGCACGACCTGAAGAGCGACGACGGCGCGCCCATTACGGCCACGCGCATCCGCCTGCTGTTGGCCGGCGGGGACGTTGAAGAGGCGAACCGTCTGCTGGGACGTCCGTACTTCATGACCGGCGTCGTGGAGCCGGGTCGCGGGAAGGAGCCGATATGGGCTTCCGTACCGCGAACCTCGTCGTGCCCGATCAGATGCGGCCGCTGGGCGACGGCGTGTACGCCGCCTATGCGCACGTCGACGGCGTGCGCTACAAAGCCGCTGTGAACGTGGGCGTGGCCGCCACGTTCGCCGACCGCGCCACCGCCACCTGCGAGGTGCATCTGCTGGACTTCTCGGGCGATCTCTACGGCAAGCCCGTCAAGGTGGAATTTCTCTATTGGCTGCGCCCTATGAGAAAGTTCGACGATCTGGACGAGTTGATAGCCACCGTGAAGGGCAACATAGCCTGGGTGCGCGAGAACCTGTAGCCCTTTACTTCACCGCCCAGGCCGAGTCCTTGTTGAAGAGGTTGTCGTACTGGACGGTTGCGTACGCTTGCAGCGCGTCGAGCACGCCCGCCGCCTCCTCGTTGCCGAATCCGTGCCAAATGCCGTCGGCCGTGAGGAATCCGTTCAGATTGATGGCGGGGACGGCTTCGCGCATGGCCAGCAGGAAGCGCTGATAGCTCGTCGTGGGCAGGCCTGCGGCCTCGACGAGCCTCGACCCCAGGTAGTTAAGGCTCGTGCGCTCGTGCGCGACGCCCTGAGGCTCGTGCGCGCCTTGCGCGCGGGCTGCGTCGTTCGCCCAGATGAGGTATGGCACCGTGTAGCGCTCCTGCACGGCCTCGAGCCCCAGGTCGTCTGCTGCAGCTCCGTCGTGGGTCGCCTCGAACAGCCAATCGCTGAAGCCCGGCTGGTGGTCGCCGAAAAAGCATAGCACCACGGGGCGGTCGAGAGCGTTCAGCCGATCCACGAGGTAGGCGAGGTCGCGATCCGCCTGGCGTATGACGCTGGCGTACTCGTCCAGCTCCGACGACCTGCTGCCGTCGCCTAAGGGCACGCTCACCGCAAGCTCGTCGGACAGGCCTCCTACGTCGTAGCCGCCGTGGTTCTGCAGCGTCACGTCGAACACGAACTGCGGGCCTTCGTCGGCTTCCAGCAGGTCGAGCACGTAGTCGTAGGTGGCGCGGTCGGTGGTGAGCCCGCGCAGCGTGTCGGCGTTCGCGAACGCCCGCTGGTCTGCGAACTCGTCGAAGCCCAGCTGCTCGTACACGCGGTCGCGACGCCAGTTCGTGCTCTCGGCGGGGTGCACGGCATGGGTGGCGTATCCGAGCGACGAGAAGTACGACACGAGGCTCTCCGTTCCGTCAAGGTCGTACAGCACGTAGGGGTACACGCCGCCGCCGAGGTGCCCCATGCTCGATCCCGTGAGGAACTCGAACTCGCTGTTGCACGTGCCCCCGCCGAGCGCCGACGCGTATGCGTCGCCCGCTTCGAGCGCCTCGGCCGCGATATCGTAGTAATGGGCGGGACGCGCGTCGGTGCCGGCCAAGCCCGGGTAGCGCGAGAGGTCGGAGAACGTCTCGTTCATGATCGCGATGACGGTAGGGGCTTCGGCGCCGTCCGGCATGCTCGCGCTATCGTCTGAGAGCGAGCGCAGCAGGTCCGAAACGGCATCGGCATCGTATCCTTCGGGGCGTGCAGGGCTCAGATCCTGCACGCGTTTGAGGAAGCACAACGTCGATCCCTGCTCGGCGTACGACTCCTTCACGCCCCATACATCCACCGTGCAGGCATAGGCTTCCTCGATGTCGTACGTTCCTATCCACCAGCCGAAGCAGCTTGCCAGCGCTAAAGCGCACGCGCCGTTCGCCACCGCGCGACGCGGAGTGGCCGCCACCTTCGGCAGGAAGGCGATGGCCGTCGAGGCGATCGCGAACACGGAGACGGCCTCCAGCAAGCGCGCGTCGAGCGCGAACGTGTAGCCCGCGCCCACCGAGGCCGCCGTCGACAGGGCGAACACGTCGGCGGGCACGATGGGCTGGCCCTTGAACAGGATGACGAAGTGGTTCGCCGTACCGGCGAGGAGGCAGGCGGCCAAGAATGCGACGACGGCGCCGCGGGTGCGCTGCCCGGCCGCGTACACGATGGCGAACAGCGCGCCCAGAACGCACAGGTTCACCGCGGCGTAGAACGGATCCATGGCGAGCAGCTGATCGTTCCAGGGACGTTCCAGAAGGTAGAATCCTATGGGAACCGCTAGCAGCAGCACGATGGGGCGGGCAAGGCGCCAGCGCTCCAAGGCCCGCTGGGAGCGCCGGCCGCGCAGCAGCAGCGCGCAGCCGCAGCCCAGCAGCACGGCCGCAGCGCCCGCCACGGCGAACCAGGGCGCGTCGGAGAAGCCGCTGGCAGCGTACAGAATCAGGAACAGCGCCGCTAAGGCGCACAGAACCGCACCGACGAGGTCGCAGGGCGCGGGGGACAGGCGAGCGCGCAGGTTGGAAAGAAGCGCAGCGGCCGATGCGAGCGCCGTTTCGAGGCGCCGACGTACGGTCATAGATACTCCTATATATGCAATCGTAACGTGTTCGTAAACAAGGGTAAGAAGTGCATGATAGCGGTTTGGGCTCGATCGCGCAGTCCGATCCGCCGACGGTTGTAAAAGTTCTAGGCGCTGACCGGGCGATTCGACCCAACTGACAAAAACCGTGATTTCGACTTCACATTATCTGCAAATATCATACAATAGTGCAGTTGCGTGCGACTTTCCCGCTTAGAATGCCCGGCGAAAAGGTCGCACTATTGTATTGGAACGGAAAAAGGAGGAGACACGTGACTACTGCAGTCGCATGGATGGCTCCCGTGTGTGCCCTGATCGGCATTTGCATGGCGGCCTACCTCGGTTCCTGGGTTCTGAAGCAGGATCCGGGTCCGGACAAGATGAACAGCATCTCCATCAAGATCCAGCAGGGCGCCAAGGCGTTCCTCATGAGCGAGTACAAGCTGCTCGTCATCTTCATGGTGGTCGTCGGCATCATCATGGCGGTCGCCCTGTCGCCCATCACGGCGCTCGCGTTCGCCACGGGCGGCGTGATGTCGGCTGCCGCGGGCTACGCCGGTATGCACGTCGCCACGCGCGCCAACACGCGCACGGCGCATGCCGCCGAGCAGTCGGTTGCCAAGGCTCTGAACGTCAGCTTCAAGTCCGGTCTGACCATGGGCCTGTGCGTTGCTTCGTTCGCGCTGCTGGGCCTGTCGCTGTGGCTGCTCTTGCTGGTGTTCGGCATCGACATCGTCGAAGTCGCGCAGATGCATGAGAACATCGGCATGGTGGAGGGCTTCGCCACCGGTGCTTCGGCTGTGGCTCTGTTCGCCCGTGTGGGCGGCGGCATCTACACGAAGGCGGCCGACGTGGGAGCCGACCTCGTGGGCAAGGTCGAAGCGGGCATTCCGGAGGACGACCCGCGTAACCCGGCCACCATCGCCGACAACGTGGGCGACAACGTGGGCGACGTCGCGGGCATGGGCGCCGACCTGTTCGAGTCCTACACCGGCTCCATCCTGGCTCCCACCATCCTGGCGGCCACGTTCGGCGCGCTGGGCGGTTATTTCGCCACGGGCGACTTGGTTTGGGCTCTCGTGACTCCGCTCCTTATCGCGGGCTGCGGCATCATCACGTCCATCATCGGCCTGTTCGCCGTGCGCGCCAAGGAAGGCGCCGCGTTGCACAAGGCGCTCAACCGCGGCACCTACGTGGCGGCCGGCATCGAGATCGTCGTGATCTTCTGCCTGTTCGCCGTCTGGAATTCCCAGTCGGTCGAGGCTCAGCCGCTGTGGCTGTTCGGCTCGGTGCTGTGCGGCTTGATCGCCGGCCTTGCCATCGGCAAGATCACCGAGTACTTCTGCTCCGACAAGTACAAGCCGGTCCACAAGATCGCCGAAGCCGCCGACACCGGCGCCGCCACGGTCATCATCGAGGGCATCGGCACGGGCATGCTGTCCACCATCGCTCCCATCGTGCTGGTGGCGCTCGCCATCATCGGCGCGTACACCTTCGGCAACATGGCGTTCCCGAACGCCGCTGCCGACGGCGGCATCGCCGTGGGCCTGTTCGGCGTCGGCCTGGCCGCCACCGGCATGCTCTCCAACACCGCCATCACCATCGGCGTGGACGCGTACGGCCCCGTTGCCGACAACGCGGGCGGCATCGCCGAGATGGCGGGCCTGCCCGAAGAGGTGCGCGACCGCACCGACGCCCTCGACGCCGTGGGCAACACGACGGCCGCCATCGCGAAGGGCTTCGCCATCGCGTCCGCGGGCCTGTCGGCCATCTCGCTGTTCGTGTCCTACCAGGCCACGATGCACCATTCCATCCCCGACTTCGCGCTGACGCTCACCGACCCGCTGATCGTGGCCGGTATCTTCATCGGCGCCATGATGCCGTTCATGTTCGCGGCACTCACCATGGGCGCCGTGTCCCGTGCGGCCCATGCCATGGTCGAGGAAGTGCGCCGCCAGTTCCGCGAGATCAAGGGCATCATGGAGTACAAGGCCGAGCCCGAGTACGACAAGTGCGTGGCCATCTCCACCTCTTCCGCCCTGCGCGAGATGATGCTTCCGGGCTGCCTCGCCATCGTGGTGCCGGTCGCCATCGGCTGCTTCAATCCTGCCATGCTGGGCGGCTTCCTTGCGGGCGCCGTCGCCACCGGCATGCTCATGGCCATCTTCATGTCCAACGCCGGCGGCGCGTGGGACAACGCGAAGAAGTACATCGAGCAGGGTCATCATGGCGGCAAGGGCTCCGAGGCCCACAAGGCGGCTGTCGTGGGCGATACCGTGGGCGATCCGTTCAAGGATACCTCCGGCCCGTCCATGAACATCCTCATCAACCTCATGACCATCGTCTCTCTGACGTTCGCCCCGTTGTTCATCATGCTCCAGGGGATGTTCTAAGAGCTTCGCTTCCACGATGCGCATGATTCGGAGGCCCCGGCGATCGCCGGGGCCTCCGTGCGTTGTGTGTCGATTTGGGATGCAGCCAGATGGGCTTCCTCGGCGCGAACCGGCCGAGATTTCCGAATGCAGACGGTCTCGCTTGGACGATGCGCTTTCGAATAATCCCGGCGGAGCGGGCATTCCAGTCTTCGCCCATGCTTCGAAGAAGAGGGCGTATGTTATGATGCCACCATCGGCGCGCATGAGAAAGACGACGTAATGGCGAAAACAACAGGCAAAAACCTGAGAACAACGCGGTTCTCGTTCCGGCGCATGGCCTTGTACGGAGTCGCGCTCGCGTTGGCGCTGCTTATCGCATCCGCTGTGATGGGCGCGGTTCTGGCCGTGCGGGATATGCGCGATCGGGCCGACGTATCGCTGACGAACGCCAAGGCGCGCATCGAGTCGAGCGTCGCGGAGTCTTTCAAGCTGCTGGAATCGTTGGCCGAGCAGCCGACGCTGTACGAACGCTCCGTCTGGGTCATGGACAAAGTGACGATGCTCGACCAGGTGAACGAGCATTTCGGCTACTTCCTGCTATGCTACGTCGATGACGAGATGAACGTGTGGGACGTGACAGGTTCGGCGAGCCTCGCCAGCCGCGATTTCATGCAGAAATGCTATTCCACGGGTCAGGGCTTGGTCACCGACAGCTTCGCGGCCGGCGCCGACGGCGTGACGCTCAACTACGTCGTGCTCGTGCCCCTCTTCGACGGCGGCGAGATGACGGGATCGCTGTTCGTCTCGCTGTACTTCGACGATATGGTGCGCATCCTCGCCGAGAGCGCCGTCGGCCCCGATGTGGGATCGGTGCTCATCGGAAGCCGGGGCCAGACGATGTCGGCCACGTCGGGTTTCGTGTACGACGACATGTTCCTCGACCCGCTTCGCAGCAGCATCGCGTTCGGTATGACCGCCGATGTCGTGGAGCGGGAGCTGATGGCGCTCAACCCGGTGTCCTTCTGGACCGTAGACGGATTGGATGTACGATACTACACGGCCGTTCCTATCGCCGATACCGCATGGGACGCCGTATGCGTGACGAGCTTCTGGGACGCGTACACCAAGGTCATGGCCGCGCTCGCTCCGCTGATCGCCGCCGGTTTGGCGATCGTCGCGGGCGTGTTCCTGTTGCTTCGCCGCGATTTCATGTGTCAAATGGAAAACGCCCGCATGCTTGAGAAGTCCGTCGAGGAGCTGCAGAGGAAAGTGTACGACGATGGGCGATCGGCTGAAGCCGACATCGCCGACATCCTCGAGCTCACCTCGTCGGGCCTGTCCGACGGGCTGACCGGCACCGTCACGCGCTCGGTGTTCTCCAGCAAGCTGGCGAGTGCGCTCGAGAACGCGCGGGACGGCGGATCCCTGTACGCCCCTCTGCTTCATCGACCTCGACGACTTCAAGACGATCAACGACACGTCATGGCCATGCGACCGGCGACGCGGCTTTGAAATCCATCGGCTACGCCCTGCGCGGCTACGAGCGGCGCTACGACGGCATGGTGGGACGTTACGGCGGCGACGAGTTCGTGATGCTCATGACCGACATCGACGACGAAGGCGAGCTGCGCGCCGTGCTCGACGAGATGGTGGGCGACCTTCATGTGGACATCCAGGTGGGCGACGCGTGGTCTCGGTGCATTGCAGCATCGGCGCGGCCGTGTGGGACCGGGTTTCCGACGCCGATGCGCTTTTGGGGCAGGCCGACAACGCTCTGTATCGCGTCAAGCAGCATGGCAAGGAAGGGTATTTCGTGTTCGGCGAAGAGGATGCGCAGTGAGACGCCGCAATGTGGCGACCGTGATCGGCTTCGCCGGGTTCGCGTTGATCGTCGTTGCGCTGGTAGGCTCCTTGGGCGCCTTCGTCTATAGAGAGATGGGCGCTATGCGCCAGCGCGACGCCCTGAATCTGCTGAACTATTTCCAGCAGGCCATGGTTACGAAACTCTACGACGAAGTGAGCCCGGTCGACGACCTCGCGGCCGCCTTCGAGGTCGATCCGGACGACGAGGCCTGGTTCCCTCGCGTGGCGGGCGAGCTGCTCGAGCGCGAGGAAGTGTCCTACGTCGCCTACGTGCGCGGCGACACGATGGCCTACGCCTATCCCGAGGAGGAGTTCGGGGATACCGTCGGCGACGATCTCACCTCGTTCTCGTACGTGTACACGCTGGCCAAGTGGACCGACGGCTTCGTGGTGGAGAGTTCGGTCGAGCTGTCGAGCGGCGAGAACGTCTTCCTGTTCGTCAGACCGGTGAACGTGGGTGGTTCGTACTACGGCGAGGCGGTGGTGGGCGTCAAGGAGTCTTACGTGCTTGAACAGCTCGACTTCGCCTCCCTTGAGGAAGCGGGGTATCTGTACGAGCTATGGTCGGTCAGCCCTCAGGATGGCAGCAAGGACGTGATCGCCGCTTCGGGTGGCTCGCACGATTTCTCCCATGCGGCGAAGTCGACGTTCAACATGCCCACGCAATGGACGCTGTCCATTATGCCCGAGCAGGGTTGGATTCCCCGGGAATGGTCCATCTTCCTGGCCGTGGGCGTGATCGTGGTCGAGGCGCTGATCTTCGGACTGGCCTTCGCCTTGCTCGCCCTTCGACGTGCGCGTCGGTTTCATGCCGAAGCCGTGCGTCGCGACGACGAGACGGGGTTGCTCGCCTATCGCGCGTTCGTCGACGAGCTCGAACGCTCCGCCTGCCGTGATGAGGCCGTTCCGTTGACGATCGTCTGTCTTATGGTGGACGGTTTCGAGCATGCGGCGCTGTCGTTGGGACCGGAGGCTCGCCGTTCGTATCTGGAAAGCGTGAAAGGCGAGATCGACGAGGTGATCCAGGTTCAACACGTGGCTGCGCGCGTGAGCGCGGGCTGCTTCGCGATCGTCATCCGCGATTACGTCGATCGTGGTTCGCTCGTCGATCTCATGCGCGCTCTCGAGCTGGCGTTGCTGTGGAAGGTGCGCATCGACGGCAGGAAGACGTTCTGCGCGGTTCGCTCGGCCGCCGTGCGCTTCCCGGAGGACGGCGACGATCCCGTCGCGCTCGTCGAACGTACGGTGTCGCTGCTGGAGCGTGATCGGCCCGGTCGGTAAGCGGGCGACGGCCGAGTTCGTCCTGCGCATTGCATGGCAAAAAGAACGGGCCCCGTCCTGAGGACGAGACCCGTTTCCGCGCGCGATGCTTTCCGGGCTGCCGCGACTACACGATGCCCTGGGCCATCATGGCGTCGGCGAGCTTCTTGAAGCCCGCGATGTTGGCGCCCATGACGTAGTTGCCCTCGTGGCCGTACTCCTTGGCAGCGTCGTCGGCTGCATGGTAGATGTTCTTCATGATGCCCTGCAGCTTGCTGTCCACTTCCTCGAACGTCCAGGACAGGCGCTCGGAGTTCTGGGACATCTCCAGGCCGGAGGTGGCCACGCCGCCTGCGTTCGCCGCCTTGCCGGGGCAGAACACCACGCCGTTTTCCATGAGGTAGTCGGTGGCGTCCATCGTCGTGGGCATGTTCGCGCCCTCGGCCACGATCTTGCAGCCGTTGGCCACGAGCTGCTTCGCGTCCTCCAGCAAAAGCTCGTTCTGCGTGGCGCAGGGCAGGGCGATGTCCACGGGCACGCTCCACACGCCGCGGCCCTCGTGGTACTCGACGCCCTCCTTGCGCGCGGCGTACTCGGAGATGCGGCCGCGCTCCACTTCCTTGATCTGCTTCACGAGGTCGAGGTCGATGCCCGCCGGGTCGTGGATCCAGCCGGTGGAGTCCGACATGGTGACCACCTTCGCGCCCAGCTGCTGGGCCTTCTGCGTGGCGTAGATGGCCACGTTGCCCGAGCCGGAAACGGCGACGGTCTTGCCTTCGAAGCTGTCGTCGTGGCAGTTGAGGTACTCCTGCACGAAGTAGATCAGGCCGTAGCCGGTGGCCTCGGTGCGGGCCAGCGAGCCGCCGTAGGACAGGCCCTTGCCCGTGAGCACGCCTTCCCACACGTTCTTGATGCGCTTGTACTGGCCGAACATGAAGCCCACCTCGCGCGCGCCCGTGCCGATGTCGCCGGCCGGCACGTCGGTGTCGGCGCCGATGTGGCGGAACAGCTCGGTCATGAAGCTCTGGCAGAAGCGCATGATCTCCATGTCGGACTTGCCCTTGGGGTCGAAGTCGCAGCCGCCCTTGCCGCCGCCCATGGGCAGCGTGGTCAGGCTGTTCTTGAAGATCTGCTCGAAGCCCAGGAACTTGATGATGCCGAGGTTCACCGACGGATGCAGGCGCAGGCCGCCCTTGTAGGGCCCGAGGCAGCTGTTGAACTGCACGCGGTAGCCGCGGTTGACGTGCACGTTGCCCGCGTCGTCCACCCAGGGCACGCGGAACATGACCACGCGCTCCGGCTCGACGATGCGCTCGAGCAGTCCGGCCTTCTCGTAGGCGGGGTTGGACTCGATGACCGGCTTCAGGGATGTGAGCACCTCGGTGACGGCCTGGATGAACTCCGGCTCGTTCGGGTTCTTTTCCTTGACCTGCTCGATGACGTTATCGACGTAACTCATCTTGGCGGACCTCCATTCACGTGTATTCATACTAGGCTCATTATAAAGACCGAATTGCGATGGTTGCGCTTATTTAAACGATTCGAAACAAAACAGCATGTCGAAGGGAAAGGGGTGCGGGAAAGAACGGGGGCAGGGCGGGGGCGACGAAGCGGCCTCGCTGTTGAGCCGACATCGGAATGAGCCCGTTCGGCGCGCGGGGCCGCCTGCGCGCCGTGCTTCCTCGTGCTCGCGTTTCGCGGTGGGGCGCTACGGTGCCAGGTGCGAGAATCGGCGCGACGAAGCCGCCGCGATCCGACGGCACCTGTCGGCGTGCGCGGCAAACAGGCTCGCACGGATCGATGAGGCGAAAACCCGGTCGCAGCGGTAAAATCGGAACGGTTTGGTAATTCAAGAAGCCTGAATCGAGCGCTTTCGAGGCCCTTCTCTTATCGTGACGACGAGATTTTCCGCGAAACCCCTGTTCAGCGCATCGTCCTACCTAATGACCGTATTGAGCGCCATTACCAAACCGTCTCGTTTTTACCGCAGCGCCCGGTTTTTCGGCTCATCTAGCCTGCCCTTCGTGTTGGTATCGAGGAGCCGGCCGTGGAAATAACCGGGTATCGCTTCGGCTGTCCCGAAAGGAGGGCTGGCGGTGCGCGGCGATGGGGTAGAATCGGGGGATACGGGAGAAGGAGCGAGCATGAACGAGATCAAGTGCCCCCATTGCGGCGAGATGTTCACCATCGACGAGGCCGGTTTCGCGGCCATTCTGAAGCAGGTGCGCGACGCCGAGTTCGACAAGGAGGTGCGCCGCCACGAGCAGCTGCTGACCTCCGAGAAGCAGCAAGCCGTGCAGTTGGCCGTGGCCGAGGCTCTTGCGAAAGCGCAGGGCGACGCGGCTCAGAAGGAGGCGCGCATCGCCGAGCTGGAGGCGCGGCTGCAGGCGGAGCAGCGTGAGCGCGAGAGCCAGCAGCGCCTGGCCCACGCCGAGCGCGAGCGCGCGCTGGCCGATGCGGTGGCGACGAAGGACGCGCGCATCGCCGAGCTGGAGCAGCGCGTGGAGGCGCAAGGTCGCGCCTTCGAGGCGGAGAAGAAGCTGGCGGTGGAGCAGGCGCGTTCGGCGCTGGAGCGCGAGCGCGACGCGCTGGCCGCGCAGGTGGCGCTCAAGGACGCTGAGAAAAGCCAAGCGACGAGCGCCCTCAAAGAGCAGCTGGCCATCGAGCTCAAGGCAAAAGACGACATCATCGCCTACAAGGAAGGCGAGATCGAGCGCTACAAGGACATGAAGGCGCGCCTGTCCACCAAGATGGTGGGCGAGTCGCTGGAGCAGCACTGCGAGACCGAGTTCAACAAGATCCGCGCCGCCGCGTTTCCGCGCGCGTACTTCGAGAAGGACAACGACGCGTCCGAGGGCTCGAAGGGCGACTTCATCTTCCGCGAATGCGACGAGGAGGGCAACGAGATCGTCTCCATCATGTTCGAGATGAAGAACGAGTCCGATGATTCGTCGCATCGTCACAAGAACGAGGACTTTTTCAAGAAGCTCGACGCCGACCGCAGGAAGAAGGGGTGCGAGTACGCGGTGCTGGTCACGTTGCTGGAGCCGGAAAGCGAGCTGTACAACCAGGGCATCGTGGACGTGTCGTACCGCTTCGAGAAGATGTACGCCATTCGCCCGCAGTTCTTCCTGCCGATGATCTCCATCCTGCGCAACGCGGCGTTGAACTCGATGGCGTACAAGGCGGAGCTGGCGGTGGTGCGCAACCAGAACATCGACATCACGAACTTCGAGGAGCAGATGGAAACGTTCAAAAGCGGTTTCGCGCGCAACTACGATCTGGCCAGCCGCAAGTTCCAGACGGCCATCGACGAGATCGACAAGACCATCCTGCACTTGCAGAAGACCAAGGACGCCCTCGTGTCGTCCGAGAACAACCTAGCGCCTGGCGAACAACAAGGCCCAAGATCTTACCATCAAGCGCTTGACCAGGAACAACCCTACCATGAAAGCGGCCTTCGAGGCGCTGGCCGAGGAGAAGGATGACGCGCGGCCGTAATTCGTCTATATCGTGAAAATATGCTAGTATATTTTCACGATATAAGGAGGTTTTCATGGCGACACCCGCTGAGCTGCTAGACAACATGGTGCCTGTTTCGGCGTTCAGCCGGGGCAAGGCCGCGCAGGCTTTCTCGTCGGCGTCTAATTCCACGCCCGTCATCGTGTTGAAGAACAATGCACCGTATCGCGTTATCACGACGCCGGACGAGTACGCCTATCTCTCGGAGGTCGAGGCCGACATGGTGCTTATGGCCGAAGCGATGGCGCGGTTGACGGCGAATCAGGATGCAGGATCCGTCCCTGCGGAAGAGGTGTACGCCGAGCTGGGCATCGCGCTTGAGGATGTTGACGCCATCGAAGACGTGGAGCTGGCGTGATGTGGGAGCTGTCGTTCCTTCCCGAAGCTCGGGAGGATCTTCGCGCATTGGACGGATCCCAGCGTATACGCGTGGTGAAGGCGATCGCCAAAGTGCAGTCGAATCCTCTTCCCTCATCCGAAGGGGGATACGGAAAACCTCTTGGGAACAAGCGCTTGTCCCAGTTGAGCGGCCTGATGAAAGTGAAATTGAAGTCGGATGGCATCCGGATCGTGTACAAGCTTGAGCGCATCGAGCATGCCATGCGCATCGTCGTGATTGGGGTTCGCTCCGATGATGCGGTATACCGCGAAGCCCAGAAACGGCGGGAGTCGCACGGATTGTAGACGGGGTGGGCGCTATGCGGGACGATTTCACGACGAAGGAGCGCACGGGCGCGGGGACGGGGGAGGTGCTCGCGCGGCTCGGGTACGCGCTGGCGGGCGCGCTCGTCGCCGTGCTGGTTTCGGCGATGATGTCGCTGGTGCCGTGGCCCGCGGACGACACGCTGTTTCCCGTGTACGTCAACGCGTCGGTCATGGGGGCGACGCTCATGCTGTGGGCGTCGTTCAAGCCTTCGCGCGGTTCGGCCGGCGCGGTAGCTGCCGAGGCGCTCACGGTGTTCGTCACCGTGCTTGTTGTGCAGATGGTCGGCAGCTGCCTGCAGTCGCCGAGCTTGTTCGGCCTCTATTCCAACCCTCTTTCATGGGTATGGGATCATGCGATCTTCATGCTGTACAGCGGGCTTGCCCTCGTTTTGCCGATATCCTGGGCGCTCGGCAGCGACGAGCGGTGGGCGCGGCGCTCGTTCAAACGGGTCCTCGGCGAGCTTGCGTTCGTCCTGGCGGCATGGGCGCTCGCTGCAAGCGGCGTCCTTGATTCGGCTCATTCGCTGATCGGCTTCATGGTGCAAGGCCTCGTCTTCGTCGCGTCCGCGCTTGCCACGGCGGCGGTGTTCCAGCGGCTGGCGTGCGCACTGGTCGGGCGCTACCGTGCGGTAGAGGAGCAGTCTGCGCCCCGGCCGAGACATGCGCCGCCCGTTTCCGAGCCCCGGCGTCCCGCGCCGCGCGCGAACCTGCGTGCGGCGTGCATCGCGTTGCTCGTCGGATCGGTGGGCGTCAGCGTGTGCGCGCTCGCATTCTTCTTCGTTTGCCAGAAGCAGGCGGCGGCTCAGGGTTTGGAGCTGCGCAACATCGTTTACGACATCCCGACCGCTTGCGTGCTGGTCACGTGTTTCGTCGCGATCCCGTTCGTCTTGGCGGGAACGCTGAGAGGATCCGGCAAGGATTATCGCTTGGCGGGGTATGCCGCGCTTTGCGCGATCGTGCTGCTGCCGGTCATGCTGTTATCCACGTTTCGGCTGGAATCTCCCGAAGAAACCGACCTCGGCGGCGGCGCCATCGAAGTGGTCACGCCTGAATGGTTCGATACGCCGCGCGTGGAATACGCGACGTCCGAAGGCCCCTTGTTCATGAGGATGCTGTCGAACGCACGCCTCTCGTCGACATCGGACGAGGGGCAGCCTCTTCCTCCCGTACGATCGGGCTACTCGTACCACAATACGGGCAACATCGTCTCCATCGACCACGAGGCGCTCGTGCTCGTGCTGGCGATAACGCAATCCACCGAGGATATCGCGACGGGAACGCAGGTGTCGGTCGATTGCGCGTCTACCGAGCACTTCGACGTACCGTTCGACGAGCTGGCGGTGGGCGATAGCGTGCAGATCCGCTCCACTGAGGCTCATACCGACGGCGCCATCGTTGCGCAGAAGGTGTTCGGTCCGGCGCGCGATCTGGTGCCCGAGCAGCAGGGGCGCGTCGAGGAAGAAACGCTCGACGACATCCTCGCGTCGTACGACTGCGGCTATACGGTGTCGGGCACGGTGACGTCGGCCGTCGAGGAGAACGGGTTCTCGTTTCGCGTGGACGACGGGGGCGGCTTCATCGAGAACGGCACGGAGCTGCGCGTGTCCACCGCATTCGTCGAGCGCCGCCTGTACGGCATGAAGGGCCTGCAGTGGGGGATGGACGGCGTGATCGTCGGCTTCTCGGACCTGCCGGCCGAGGGCGTGCTGCGCGCGAAGGTGATCGTGGGCAACGACGACACGTCATCCGACTACTGGGAGAACATGCCCGCCTCGTAATGCGCTACAATGGCGAACGTGATCCAGTTCCGAACAGTTGCGAAGGAGGCTTCGTTGACCGCCGATTGTCCAGAAGATTTTCCGTACGAGGCGAAGCCCGAGCTTCGCGACCCCGCTGTGCGCGAGGGCTATTGGCGCGTTGCGATGGGCTTGCAGGAGGTCGACGGGCTGAAGCCTTCTCCGTATCTGCGCGATCTCGCTCGAGAGCACGTGAGCGGCGTGCGCGGGCTGGACGAGACGGGCAGCATGATTCGCGCCTACCACGCGCGACAGAAGGCGGATGGGCGCGACGAGGCTGCGGGGGAGCGCGAAGCCGACCTCGTGAGCCAGCGCATCGTCGAGCTGCTGGCTTCGGGCGCGTTCGCGCTGGTACCCGATATGCTCGCCGTGATCCATGGCGCGTTGTTCCAGGATCTCGATGCGGCGACGTATCGACCCGGCGAGTATAAGACTGAAGCGCTGCAAAAGCGCGAGTTCGTGCTGAACGGCGACAGCGTGGTGTACGCCGATCCCTCGTTGATCGAGCGCTCGCTGGCATTTCTATTCGACGAGGAGCGGTCGCACGTCTACGGCATCGAGTTCGACGAAGCTCAGCTCGAACATCTCGGCCGCTTTATCGCAAGGTTGTGGCAGGTTCATCCTTTCGTCGAGGGCAATACGCGGACGACGGCGGTGTTCGCGGTGCTCTACCTGCACGATCTGGGCTTCGATGTGGACAACGAGCCGTTCGAGCGGCATGCTCGGTACTTTCGCGATGCGCTCGTGCGCGCGAACTACCGCAACGCGAAAGCGGGCGTCCTGCCCGACCTTCGGTTCGTCGTGCGGTTCCTCGACAACCTGCTGAACGAAGCCGAACACGAGTTGCGCTCGCGCGATCTTGCGTGCAAGGCGCTGTTCGACGATCCCTCGTTTTTGCGCAACGTCGATCCGTCGCAAGCGATCAGCTTGTAGGGAAGCCCTCCCGTTTCCCGTCGCGCAGCGTCTCCTCTACGAGGCGCTGGAGGTTCGCGGCGAAGCGCTCGCGATCGTCGTCTTCGAAGGCGGCGGGACCCTTCGTCCGGCCGCCCTGGCGGCGCACTTTCTTCTCCTCGTGGCGGATGTGCATGTCGAGGTCGATGGTGGTCAGCGTGTACACGCGCCCGCGCACGCCGATGGCCCGGGCGTGCCGTCCCAGCGCCATGGCGGCCAGCCCGATGTCCTGCGTCACCACGATGTCTCCGGGTTCCAGCTCCTGCACGATGGCGAAGTCGGCCGCGTCGGCGCCGATGCCCACGGGCAGCGTGTCCACCCAGAACCCGTCGCGGGGCTCGCGCGGATCTCCGCGCCTGATGTGCCGAGCAAGGTTCTGCGTCGCGTTGCCCGCAACGACCGCGGGCAACGCGTTCTTGCGCGCAACGGCCAGGGTTTCGGACGTGACCGGGCAGGCGTCGGCGTCGATGTAGATCGTCGGTCTCATGGGCTCGCTTTCTTTCGGAAGATTCCAGTATACGGTACGGCAGCCTGAACGAGGCGCGATCGTGCGCGTCAACTGCGTCGGAACGGTGTCCGAAATGTGCGCAGACGGTGATCGGCGGGCCCCGTAGACATTTATTGAGAAATGCGTCTTAGATTCTTTCCGTTTGATAGTGGAAGCTGCGGGAGGATCAGCATGAGGAGCGAGAACGAGTTTTTTACGCGCAGTCGAGCAGCAGGTGCGCGAACATTCCGCAAGCGCCTGCCACAAGGCGCCGAACGCCTGACGACCACGTACGCCGAGCGTATGGAGCCTCCGATCGCATTGCCGCCGCCTTGGCGGCCGCACGGAGAAGCGACAGCCGGCGGTGGTGCTCGGCCACAAA
>ENA-OQIL01000255-OQIL01000255.1-human-gut-metagenome-genome-assembly--contig:-NODE-255-length-22734-cov-3.175123_pt1 | contig 22734 bp, 25 predicted proteins | sample MGYA00242583_ERZ504748 | MGnify/ENA primary metagenome ERZ504748 (study PRJEB26092, sample SAMD00036191) | human gut metagenome | host: Homo sapiens | study: EMG produced TPA metagenomics assembly of...
CTGAAAGTGCTGCCGAATCCGCATTTTGCGGGTTGTGAACCGGTTTCGGTGCAGCAGGGTGCGGGCATGGTTGTCACCAAGGGCGATGAGGCGGAGATCAAGGCGAGCGTAATCTTCCTCAAGTATTTCACTGCACCGGAGAACAACATTCAGTTCTCGATCAGCTCGGGTTATCTGCCGGTCACCCGGGAAGCGAATAAAGAAGAAATGCTGGCTGACAGCGAGGTTGCTATGACACCCGAGGTCAAGTCCGTTCTGCAGATGGCGGTCAAGACGGTAAACGAGAATAAGCTGTACACCACCCGTGCCTTCGAGGGCAGCAAGAACGCGCGCAAGGTGCTGGAATACGCGATGAGTGATCTTGCTGTGGCAGACCGCGACACGGTGGAGCAGCGCATTGCAGCCGGGCAGAGCGCGGAGCAGGCCGAGGCGGAATTTCTGACAGATGCATATTTTGACAGCTGGTATCGGGATACGCTGGCGCAGCTTCAGGCACACGAAGGATAAGAGAAACAGCTCGAGAGATCAGGTTTGAACAGGCGGTGCGGTATGAAGGCTTGCAGTAAGCCAACAGAAAAACGGGAAAGATCGGTCTTTTCCACTATATTTATATCGGTACTGGTCATTCTGGCGGTCGAGGTCACACTGCTGATCGGCTCCATCGCGGTAAGCCGCGTGCCGCAGCAGCTGGACCGGAATGCGGAGGATATTTTAGCCAAACAGGTTGAGAACCGCAGCAGATATCTGGAGGATTTTCTCGTGCAGGCGCAGAATCTCGGCGATATGCCGAATCGGATCAACGAGAAGACCGAAGCGCTGCTGACCTCCGGTCAAATCTCAAAGGATACGCTGGGACAGAGCAGCGCTTCGAGCGAGCCGCTGCTTGAAGCGATTGCGGATGATTTGGTGACGCAGCTGCGCAGCTCGTCGGTGACGGGCGTATTCGTGGTGCTCAATACATGCGATCTGGATGCCCGCAAGACCAATGGGCGTCTGCCGGGCATTTATCTGCGCGATCTGGACCCGAATGCGGCGGCTTCCGAGCGCAACGAGGATCTGATGCTGTCGTTTGCACCGGCAGGAATCGTGAAGTCCATGCGTATTACGACGGACTCCTGCTGGCAGCCCGCGCTGGACTATGAAGAGCTTGATGATTTTGTGTATCAGCCGTTCATGACCGCCTATCAGGACGGCGGCAAGCTGCTGATGGCGCAGTACGGCCGCTGGACGACCTCGCCGTATGTTCTGCCGGGAGACAAGCGGGAAGCAATCGCATACGCGCAGCCGCTCATCCTGCCGGACGGCACGGTGTACGGCGTTGTCGGCGTGGAGCTGCTGTGCAGCTATCTGGAGGAGCAGCTGCCGCTGACCGAGCTGCAGAATGACGGCACCGGCGCATACCTGCTCGCCGTAATGACTGATGAAAAGCCGGTCGGCAGCATTCCGCTGCAGCCGGTGACGTTTTCTACGCAGGATCGTTCGCTGAAAAGCGCGCAGAGCATTGTCATGCAGGACAGCAGTGCTGCCGGCACCATTGTCGTCAATAAGACAAAATACTTCGCCTGTGCGGAACCGCTGACGCTGTACGACCGCAACGCACCATTTTCGAATGAGCACTGGCTGCTGCTCGGCATTGTGCCCAACAGCACGCTGTATAAAATATCCAACGATATGCAGAGTCTGCTGCTGGTGGCAGTCGTGCTGACGCTGGGTGTTGGTCTGGTATGCAGCTATCTGGTCAGCCGCGGACTGGCGCATCCGATCCGGCAGCTGTCCGACGAGGTAGCCGCTATACAGGATAAGAGAACGGAAATCCCAAAGCTCTCGCGCACCGGCATCCGCGAGATAGACGGCTTTTCCACCGCAATCACCCAGCTCAGTCAGGATATTCTGGATACCTCCACGAAATTCCTGCGTATTATGGACATGGCAAGTATTGAACTCGGCGGCTATGAAATCCGTGAGGACAGCGATAAAGTATTCGTGACCGACAACTTTTTCTCCATGCTCGGCATGCAGGACGCCAACCCGAATGATGTGACGCGGGAGCGGTTTGAGATGCTGATGGAGGAGCTGGTGCTGCAGAAGGAGAGCTTCAGTCTGCAGGATGGCGGCTGTGTGTTCACCATTCCGCAAAAGGACGGCAGTGAGCGGTTTGTCATGCTGCGCATCACCGGCGAGGACGAGGTGCAGGTCGGTCTGGTCGAGGATGTGACTGCAGCGACACTTGAGCGCCGCCGCATCGAGCATGAGCGCGATTACGATGTGCTGACCGGTCTGTACAACCGCCGTGCCTTTGATGCACGGGCGAAAAAATTGTTCCGTATGCCGGAAAAGCTGGGGCATGCTGCAATGCTGATGATGGATATGGATAACCTCAAGCAGATCAACGACACGTTCGGCCATGACTGGGGCGACCGATATATCAATCTGGCGGGTCAGTGCTTTGCACAGACGCTGCCCCAGAATACCATTTGCGCCCGTATGTCGGGAGATGAATTCATTGTGCTGTTCTATGATTACGATGAACGAGACGAAATCCGTCAGGTGCTGAACAGGCTTTCCGAAGCAATAAAGGAGCGCACGGCGCTTCTGCCGAACGGCGACACCATGCGCATCAGCATTTCCGGCGGTATCGCGTGGTATCCGGAGAACGGCAGGGATCTGGCTACGCTTAAAAAGTATGCGGATTTTGCCATGTATCAGGTGAAGCATGAGTCCAAGGGCGAAATGGGTGAATTTGATATCGGCGCCTATAATCAGGAGGTCTACGCAGCACAGCTGCGCAGGGAATTCCTGCAGATGCTGCGTGAGAACAGCGCGGGCTACCATTTTCAGCCGATTTTCTCGGCGCATACCGGCAGGGTGGCGGCGTATGAGGCGCTGATGCGTGTGAAAATGCAGCTTCTGAATTCGCCGCTGACCGTGATGAAGCTGGCGCGCGAGATGGACAAGCTGTACGAGGTTGAGCGGCTGACCATCTTCAAGGCGACATCCACGTTTGTGATGATGCAGAACAGGGGGCGACTGCATAGGAACACCAAGCTGTTTCTCAACTCGATTGCCAGCAGCAGCCTGACGGATGAGGATGTTGCGGAATTTAAGGCACAGTTTGCCGAGCTGCTGAATAATTTGGTCATCGAGATCACCGAGGAAGAGGAGATCGACCGCGAGGCGCTGGAGCGCAAGCGCAGAGCACTGGGCGATCAGGGCGCGCTCGCGCTGGATGACTGGGGCAGCGGCTACAGCAACAGCAACAGTCTGCTTGAGCTGTCGCCGGACTATATCAAGGTGGATATCACCATTATCTGCGATATTGATACCGATGCGGATAAGCAGCAGCTGGTCAAGGATATTGTGGAATACGCACACGGACGCGGCATGAAGATCGTTGCCGAGGGCATCGAGACCGAAGCTGAGCTGCGCAAGGTTATTGAGTTGGGCGTTGATCTGCTGCAGGGATATTTTCTGGCGAAGCCGGCGGCGTCTCCGAGTGAGATCGCGCCGCAGGCGCTGAGCGTGATTCGGTGGATGAATCGGTGAGCGGGTCGCTTGCAAAGCGGGAGAAGCTGCGGTTTCCATCCGCAATTCCCGATGATGCAACCGGAACGAAAAAATCTTTACAATATGAAAGTTTCCTCTTGACAAAAGAGCCGATATAGGATAGAATAATCACGTTCGATGTAAAGGCAAAACACTTTACACTTCGCAGGGAGGATCACCATGAAGGCAACACCGCTTGAAATGAGCCTGCTGTTTGACTTCTACGGCGAGACCCTCACCGAGAAGCAGCGCGAGCTGTTTGATCTGTATTACAATGAAGATCTTTCGCTTTCCGAGATCGCCGAGCACGCCGGCATCACCCGTCAGGGTGTGCGCGACAGCATCAAGCGAGCGGAGCACGCCCTTCATGAGATGGAGGACAAGCTCGGTCTGGTGGCCCGATACGGCGACACCGAGCGGTGCGCAGAGGAACTTCAGCACGAGGTTGAGCAGCTGCATGAATTGAACGCCGCACAACTGCACAGTGCCGAGGCGGACGAGATCGTTTCCCGCATGACGGCACTGCTCGAACAGCTCAGGCAGGAGGCTTAACATGGCATTTGAAGGGCTTACCGAAAAAATTTCATCTGCTTTTAAGCATCTGCGCAGCAAGGGAAGGCTGACCGAGTCCGATATCAAGGACGCAATGAAGGAAATCCGCATGGCACTGCTCGAGGCGGACGTCAACTTCAAGGTCGCAAAGGACTTCATCAAGACCGTTACCGAAAAGGCAACGGACGCGGAGATCCTCGAAAGCCTGTCTCCGACCCAGCAGGTCATCAAGATCGTAAACGAGGAGCTGGTTTCGCTCTTGGGCGGCCAGACCACTCGTTTGACCATATCGCCGAACCCGCCCACCATCGTGATGATGGCCGGTCTGCAGGGCGCCGGCAAAACCACCAACTGCGCAAAGCTGGCCGCTCTGCTCCGCAAGCAGCAGCAGCGCCGACCGCTGCTCGTAGCCTGTGACGTTTACCGTCCGGCAGCTATCGAACAGTTAAAGGTAGTTGGCAAGCAGCTTAACATCCCCGTTTTTGACGAAGGTCAGGGCGATCCGGTCGAGATCGCAAAGCACGGCATCGACTTTGCCCGCAAGAACGGCTATGATTTGGTTTTCCTCGATACCGCAGGCCGCCTGCACATCGATGAAAAGCTGATGGATGAGCTGAAGAACATCAAAGCAACGGTCAAGCCCACCGAGATCATCCTCGTGGTGGACGCAATGACCGGTCAGGACGCTGTAACGGTCGCACAGACCTTTGACGAGGCTCTCGGCATCGACGGTGTGCTCATGAGCAAGATGGACGGCGACGCACGCGGCGGTGCAGCGCTTTCGGTCAAGGCCGTTACCGGCAAGCCGATCAAGTTCATCGGCACGGGCGAGAAGCTCGGCGATATCGAGCCGTTCCACCCGGACCGTATGGCAAGCCGCATCCTCGGCATGGGCGATGTGCTGACGCTGATCGAAAAGGCGCAGGAGTCCTTTGATCAGAAGCAGGCAGCCGAAACCGCCAAGAAGATGATGGCCGGCAAGCTGACGCTGACCGATTTTTACGATCAGCTGCAGAAAATGAAAAACATGGGCTCGATGGAGGAAATGCTCGGCATGCTGCCGGGTGTGGACGCAAAAGCCCTCGCCGGTGCAAAGATCGACGAAAAGCAGATGGCGCATACCGAAGCCATCATCCAGTCTATGACCCCGAAGGAGAGAGATAATCCCTCCATCATCAACTACTCCCGCAAGAAGCGCATTGCAAACGGCTGCGGATTGTCGGTTGAGCAGGTCAACAAGCTGCTCAAGCAGTTTGAGGCCATGCAGAAGATGACCAAGCAGCTTACCAGCATGGCACGCAGCAAGGGCAAAAAGCGCCGCGGCTTCCCGGGACTGGGCAACTTCAAGCTGCCGTTTTAATCGCTATTCGTTTGTAAAGTAAATTTACAATAGATAAATTTCTATAACAGGAGGTGAAATTTCAATGGTAAAGATCAAGACTGCGTCGCATGGGGCGCTAAGAAGACTCCGTTCTACCGCATCGTTGTCGCTGATTCCCGTTACCCGCGTGACGGGTCGTTTCATCGAGGAGATCGGCACTTACAATCCGCTGGCAGAGCCTGGCTGTTGCTCAACGTAAACGCTGACCGCGCTCAGGAGTAGGATCAAGAACGGCGCTCAGCCGACCGATACCGTTCGCGGTATTCTGAAGAAGGCCGGTGTGCTGAATTGAGTGAGGTCGTCGAAATGAAAGAGTTACTGACTTATATAGTCGAAAATCTGGTTTCCGATCCGGCTGCGATTGCCATTACTGAGGAGATCGACGGCGATAACATCACCTACTCGCTGCGTGTAGCACCGGGAGATATGGGTCGCGTTATCGGTCGCCACGGCCGCATCGCAAAGGAAATCCGCACACTCATGAAAGCGGCAGGCAATCGCGAGAACAAGCGCGTCACAGTTGATATTCTCGACTGAGCCTGCGCGGATCGCGCCGAAGTGTTAATCACTTCAACTTGAATGAAGAGCCGGTGCCGTCAGGCGCTGGCTTTTTCCGAAAATCGCCGCAGCGCGGCGATTTTTTGTTTTATCTGCGATAAGACAAGGGGGAGTACACCCGTTTTTAAAACCACCGGTTATCTGGTGCACACGCGGCGCGTAAGCGCTGCGGCTACGCGCCGCGGGCGCACAAGAGGGTAGACAACCTACGGTTTTCCACCATCTGATTTTCTCCCCTTTTCCCTTAGAGAGCACGGCGACAATCAGAGAACTGAGACTATCGGGGAACGGCAAAGGATTTTTTTCTTCCGTGTCTTTCTCAACCGTTTCGCAGTGCCAGATACCGGACTGCTACACAGGCGGTTTGCTCTCCGCTGAGTGCGGCATAACAGTGCCGCACAAACTCTTAACGTGTTGTGTTGGAAGGCACCTACGCAGTTAAATGTGGTGAATGTCTAAATTCGCAGGTGCCGTGCGTAGTAACAGGCTAAAGAATTGCGCGACCCGTCCGCAGACGGCGAAATCCCCGACAGATAAACGAATCACCATCAATCAAACATCGCAGGAATAAAAACGCTCACAGGCAGGAGGAAAGAACGAATATGCCGAAGAAATTTTTAGAGGCCGGCAAGATCGTCGGCACGCACGGCGTGCGTGGCGACTTGAAGGTGCAGAGCTGGTGCGACAGCCCTGAGGTGCTGTGTGACTTTGACACGCTCTATCTGGACGAAAAAACGCCTGTGACCGTCGAAAAGGCGCAGGTTCACAAGAATGTTGTGCTTATGCATATCAAGGGCATTGACACGGTCGAGGCCGCCGAGGCGATGCGCAACAAGGTGCTCCACCTCGACCGTGAGGACGTAGAGCTGCCCGAGGATCTCGTGTTCATTCAGGATATTCTGGGCTTCAAGGTGTTCGATCTGCGCGTTGACCGCGTAATCGGCCGCATCCGTGACGTACTGACCAGTAATCCGGCGCACGATATGTACGAGATCGCCGGTGAGGACGGCCGTCTGATCTACATTCCGGCCATCAAGCCGTTCCTCAAGGAGATCGACATGGAAGCCGGCGTGATCTACGTTGAGAGCATCGAGGGTCTGATCGAATGAAAATCGACATTATGACGCTGTTTCCGGAGATGATCAACGCGGTTATGCGCGAAAGCATTATCGGACGCGCCCAGGACAAGGGTGTTGTCGAGGTCAAGGCAACCAACATCCGCGATTATGCGCTCGACAAGCACCACAAGGCGGATGACGCGCCCTACGGCGGCGGACGCGGACAGGTCATGCTGGCTGAGCCGCTGTATCTGTGCCATCAGGCGTTGAGTGCCGGCGAGCATGTGCACACGGTGTTCCTCTCTGCACAGGGACAGCCGTTTAATCAGCAGAAAGCGCGTGAGCTGCTCGCAAAGGAGCACTTTATTCTGGTCTGCGGCCATTATGAGGGCATCGACCAGCGCTTTATCGACGAGTGCGTGGACGAGGAGATCTCCATCGGCGACTTTGTGCTGACCGGCGGGGAGATTCCTGCGATGGCTGTCGCGGACGCGGTATGCCGCATGGTGCCGGGCGTTCTGCCGGACGAGGAAGCGTTCACGGCGGAAAGCCACTGGGACGGTCTGCTCGAGCATCCGCAGTACACCCGCCCGGAAAACTGGCGCGGCAGGGAAGTGCCGGAGGTGCTTCTCTCCGGCCACCATGCAAACATCGAAGCATGGAGACGCGAAATGAGCCTGCGCCGCACGAAAAAGGATCGGCCTGCCTGTTTGCGCAGTTTGAGCCGCAGGATAAGCGGGATAAAAAGATTCTCGATAAAATTCACAGCGATGAGCGGTAAAAAGAACCCTTCGGGGTTCTTTTTTGTTGCGCAAACGCGAAAAGAGAGTCTGCTTACACAGACTCTCTTTCCGGACAGCTCCAAAAGGAAAATTATGCGTTTGTATCATTGGACTGCTCGAGTGCGGCCTGTTCGTCCGCAAGAGCAGCTTCGCGCTTTTTCTCCAGACGCGAGCCGATAAAGTAGCCGACAGCGGCCACAACGACCGCCCAGACGGTTGTGCTCGGCGATTTCGCCAGAATATCGCCCAGACCGGTACCCTGCATCTTCTCACTGAGAATACCGACCAGTCCGCACAGGATATAGCCGACAGCGGCGCCCAGACAGGTCAGCTGGAACACATGGCGCTTCATGCCGAAGATCTTCACATCGGCAGGATCAATATCTTCTTCTTCCTCTTCGGGTTCTGCGTCAAGGATGGCGGGTGCATTTTCGTCCTGCGCAGCGGGCAGGGTATCTTCGGCTGCGGCAGGCAGGGTTTCCTGCTCCTGCACATCGGAAACCGCCTGTTCTTCGTCCAGCGGCTGCTGGTTTTCGCTCATAGCGAGCACTTCCTCTCTTTTCCGGAGAAACGGCGATGGGTCACATCATATTGTTATTGCGCGTGCTCTCGGACGGAATGATGATCGCGGCGATAATATACGCCAGGATACCCGAACCGCCGAGGAAGCATACAAGCGCCCATGCAAGACGGATCAAAGTCGGGTCGAGATCAAAATATTCCGCGATGCCGGCACAGACACCGCACAGCATGCGGTTGGATTCACTGCGATACAATTTCTTGCCATTCATCGTAAAGTCTCCTTTTCTTTTATCATACGTTGTTTTGTGGATTTCGTCAAGTTACAGTTCGGTTGGCGGTGTCTGCGCCGGTCGGCGTGACCTGCGTGAGAACGCTGATCCTGCCGGCGCCGGATACCGTAAACTCTGCTGTGTACGGACGATCCACGCGGTAGCTATTGGTTTCGGGATCATAGCTGTTGTCGTACTGCGCGGTGCCGTTTCCGGCTTCATCGAGCTGCACCAGAACCGCACCGTTCAGGCTGACCGGACCGCCGTTAGTGCGCGCCTGCACATGATACCGGTCTGCAGCTTCCGGCAGCAGCGCGGAAAGTGTGCCGTTGTTGGTGTAAAGCTCGATATCTTCCGCAGACAACTCCTTTGCGGTCAGCGTGCCGTTTTCGGTGGAAAGCGTAAGGTCATCCGCACGGAGCACGTCAGGAATGGACAGGCTGGCGGATTGACGGCAGGAAATCTTGATATCATTCCAGCGCTGCACGGAATTCGGCAGGATAATGCTGACTTCATCGTCATTCGCCCAAAGCTCCGCCGTCCATTTACCGTTGCGGAAACGTGCTTTCCGTAACGGTAACGCCATCGGTTAGAGAAAAATCGCCGCCGGACGCAAGCGAAAAGTTACTGCCTTTGAGCGTCAGCTCGATATCGGTGATGTGGTCGAGCGCCTGCATGGCAGGTTATAGTCTTCATGGACGCCTTACGGGTGTCGAGGTAATCCTGCACCAGTCGGTGTCAAAATCGCTGTCATCATCTTCATCGGCGGTGACAATGTGGTCGCTGATGTTCACAAATTTATCGGAAAAATTTTGTGCGGCATCGCTGAACGGATGCAGCGCACCATCGTAGTACACGCTGTAAAACTGTCCGCCGAGCACATGACCGACCGTTGTCAGTCCCAGACCGAGCACCAGCACGGCAGCGCAGGCAATAATGAGCTTTTTCATACATTTCCACCTCCTGTACGGCGGCATCTGTTGCGAATCCAGTTAAACGGCGCACGCAGCACGGCGACAAAGGCGCGGAACACCGGCGGCACAAACAGAATGCTCAGCTTGATGGACAGCAGTCCGAGCAGGATACCGGCGGCAAAGGCAGCCAGTCCGTTGCCGAGTGTGACGAGCGCGTTCGCCGGTGTCGCCCACAGTGTGCAGGACAGCAGGGCAATCACGGCTCCGCCACAAATCAGCGCAAGCGGAATGCCGTACAGAATGAGCAGTACAGCGAAAATCACCGCGAGCACGGTCACAACGATCGCCAGAAGCACGCCAAGCACGGTGGCACCTGCGCCAAACACGAGCGGCAATCCGATCGGGATGGCGAGCAGCACCAGCACAATCAGCAGCAGCGGACTGATACCGCGCCAGCGGCGCTTCTCTTTTATCGGCTGTGCATGCGGTACAGCGGTCAGTTCGCGGTAGTCCGCAAGAATCTGCGCCGCAACCTTTGCCGGCTCGCCGAGTTCCTCAATGGCCTTCGCCTCGTTTTCCGGGCCTGCGTCATCAAAATATTCTTCGTAATAGCGCAGAGCGTTCGCGCGTTCCTCCTCCGGCAAAACCGAAAGCGCACGCCGCAGCGCTGCCATGTAATCTGCTCTGTTCATTCGTTCACCCCTCCAAAAAAGATCGTGTCGATCCCGCTGCGGTAGTTCTGCCAGTCGATGCGGTGCTGCCGCAGAGCGGCTCTGCCGTGCTCGGTGATCTGGTAGTAGCGTCGGTTGCGGCCCGCATAGGCTTGATCGTAGGTGGTCAGGCAGCCGTCCTTCATCAGCCGCCGAAGTACCGGATACAGCGTAGATTCGGAAATATCCAGTACCTTTTGTACGTCCTGCGTGATACGGTAGCCGTAGGTGCTCTCTCGCTCGACTACGGCAAGCACGATGCCGTCCAGCAGGGAGGACGAGATGGGATAGGACATATGGAATCCTCCTCTCCTGTGTTTCTAATAATATTATATGGGATATAATATAGTCCGTCAACAGGTATATCAAAAATAACTATGAAGGAATTGTAAATTTTGTGGGATCAGTGCAGGAAAAACACTGTTTTCACATTGTATTCGCGGAAAAGATAGCGTATAATGATATCTGTATAAGTATGGGCAGAGGAAACGAACGAAAGGGCGAATCTAATAAATGAAACTGGCTGTATTATTCGGCGGTATTTCGAGTGAGCACGACATCTCGTGCCTGTCTGCCGCTTCTATTTTGCGAAACCTGAATAAAGATAAATATGAAATCTATCCGGTCGGCATCACCCGCAGCGGCGAGTGGTTCTACTGCCCGGACTGTGATCCGGACCGTGTAGAGAGCGGTGCGTGGGAGCGCATGACCGGCAAGGTAAAGGTCGTTCTGGCACCTGACCGCGGCATGCATGGCATGGTGCTGCTCCGTGAGGGAGAGATCGAGGTTGTCCGTCTGGACTGCGTATTTCCGGTGCTGCACGGCGTCGGCGGCGAGGACGGCACGATGCAGGGTCTGCTCGAGCTGGCCGGCATTCCGTACGTCGGCTGCGGCGTAGCTGCAAGCGCGAACACAATGGATAAGGCACTGACCAAAAAGGTCGTTGAGGGCACCGGCGTCCGTCAGGCGCGGTACTATCTGGCGCTGAGATATGACTTTGAGCGCAATGCCGAGGCGGTTGTCGCCGCGGCAGCGGAAACGCTGGGCGCGTTCCCGGTATTCGTCAAGCCGTGCTCGCAGGGCTCGTCCGTGGGCGTTGCCAAGGCGAACAATCTGCTCGAGCTGGCCGAGGGCCTGACCGAAGCCTTTAAGCTGGATACCAAGGTGCTCGTCGAGGAGTTCATCGACGGTCACGAGGTCGAGTGTGCTGTGCTCGGCAACCTCGAGCCGCAGGCCTCCACGGTCGGCGAAATCGCTCCGACGCAGGAGTTCTACACCTTTGACGCCAAGTACAAGGATGAAAGCTCGCGTCTGTACATTCCGGCGCACATCACCGAGGAGCAGATTGCGACCGTCCGTCAGGATGCTGTCCGCGTTTACACCGCACTCGGCTGCCGCGGCCTGTCGCGCGTAGACTTCTTTGTCACCCACGACAGCGGCGAGGTCGTTTTCAACGAGCTGAATGCGATTCCGGGCTTTACCTCGATCAGCATGTACCCCAAGCTGTTTGACTACGAGGGCATCGGCTATGCCGAGCTGCTCGACCGCCTGATCTCTCTGGCACTGGAGGAGCACAATGGATAAGCGTGCGATTGGCGTATTTGACTCCGGCTTGGGCGGTCTGACCGCCGTGCGCCGTCTGCACGCCCTGATGCCGCAGGAAAATATCATCTATTTCGGCGATACCGGCCGTGTGCCGTACGGTACGCGCGGCCGCGATATCATCACCAAGTACGCCCGGCAGGATGTGGCGTTTCTGCGCCAGTATGACCTGAAATCCATCATCATTGCCTGCAACACCGTGTCCGCTATCGCGCTTGACCTGCTTTCCAAGGAGAACGACATCCCAATCATCGGCACGGTCGAGCCTGCCTGCCGCCGCGCCATGACCATGACGCAGACCGGCAGAGTCGGCGTGATCGGCACAGCGGCCACCATCCGTTCGGGTGCATACGAGAAGTATCTGCACAAAAAGGACGGCACGCTCGACCTGTTCACGCAGGCGTGTCCGCTGTTCGTGCCGCTGGTCGAGAACGGCCGCGTGCACCGCGGCGATGTGGTCATCGAGACTGTGGTGAAGGAATATCTCACGCCGCTGAAGGACGCAGGTGTGGATACGCTGATTCTCGGCTGCACGCACTATCCGCTGCTCGAGGAGGTCATCGGCGACTTTATGGGTCCGGATGTGACGCTCATAGACTCGGGCGCCGAGGCGGCAAACCTCGCCTCCACGCAGTTTGACCCGAACGAGGGTACGGGCACGACGCAGTATTTCGTTTCGGACGATCCGCAGGGCTTTGACCAGCTCGCTGAGCTGTTCCTGCAGGAAAAAGTCGATGTCGGTGCGGAGCTTGTGGATATTTCCCGCTATTAAGGAGCATAGAAATATGAAGAAGGACGTTTGGCTGACGATTTCCTCCCAGCAGCAGTTTGCGGGCTGTGACGAGGAGAACATCGACCTGCAAACCGCTGCCACGCTGTACGAGCGCGGCGGAAAATATTACATCGCATACGAGGAAAGTGAACTGACCGGACTCGAAGGCACCAAGACCACCGTCAAGCTGGACGGCAAAACGGTTGCCCTCATCCGCACGGGTACGTTTCCCTCGCACATGCTGTTCGCCGAGGACGAGCGCCATGTCGGTCTGTATCAAACGCCGGTCGGCAGCGAAATGGCTATCGCCACCCACACCTCGCGGGTGCACAACACCATCGGCGAGAACGGCGGACACCTTATCATCGACTACACGGTCGAGGTGGACAACTCTCTCATGGGAGAACACCACTTTGAGATGACGGTATCGACCAAACCGAACATTCAGGTCGTTTAACAAAGTAAAAATAAGAGATTTTAGATATAGGAGTGTACACATGAACGCATATGAGATCGCACGCGCCGAAGCAACCCGCGTTGTAGAAGCGGCGTACCGCAAGGCTGTAGCCGCAGGCGAGCTGCCTGAGGGCACCATTCCTCCGGTTGCGGTAGAGACCCCGAAGGATTCCTCCAACGGCGACTGGGCATCCACCTTTGCCATGCAGTGCGCAAAGCCGCTGCATATGGCGCCGCGCAAGATCGCGGAGAGCATCGTAGCCAACCTCGACCTCGAGGGCAGCTGCTTTGACACCGTGACCATCGCAGGCCCGGGCTTTATGAACTTCACGCTGAATCAGGGCTGGTACGAGCAGGCTGTCCGCGGCGTATTCGCCATGGGCGAGAATTACGGCCGTACCGAGAGCAAAAAGCCGGAAAAGGTCATGGTAGAGTTCGTTTCCGCCAACCCGACCGGCCCGATGCACATGGGCAACGCGCGCGGCGGTGTTCTGGGCGACTGCCTGTCCTCGGTTCTGGACTGGTCCGGCAATGATGTTACCCGTGAGTTCTATATCAACGATGCAGGCAATCAGGTAGACAAGTTCGCGCACTCGGTCGAGGGTCGCTATATCCAGGAGATCAAGGGCGAGGATGCGATTGAGTTCGACGCTTCCTGGTATCAGGGCGACGACATTAAAGCGCTGGCGCATGATCTGGTAGAGCAGTACGGCGACAGCCTGCTCGAAAAGACTCCGGAGGAGCGCTTCGCCGTTATCGAGGGCTACGGTCTGCCGACCAACATTGCCCGCATGGAGCGCGACCTCAAGCGTTACAAGATCAACTACGACGTATGGTTCCGTGAGTCCACTCTGCACGAGAGCGGCTACGTTAAGGAGACCATCGACATGCTGACCGCCAAGGGCGCAACCTACGAGACCGAGGACGGCGCACTGTGGCTCCGTTCGACCGACTTCGGCTGCGACAAGGACGACGTTCTGCGCCGTGCAAACGGTTTTTATACCTACTTTGCGGCGGATATCGCCTACCATCGCAACAAGTTTGAAAAGCGCGGATTCGACCGTGTTATCAACATCTGGGGTGCTGACCATCACGGTCATGTAAAGCGTCTGCAGTGCGCTCTGGATGCACTCGGTCTGGATGGCTCGCACCGTCTGGAGATCGTGCTCATGCAGCTTGTCCGCATGATGCAGGGCGGCGAGGTTGTCCGCATGTCCAAGCGTCGACCAGGCAAGGCCTGACCCTGACCGACCTGCTCGACGAGATTCCGGTCGATGCAGCGCGTTTCTTCTTCAACAGCCGCGCCGCTGAGACCCAGATGGAGTTCGACCTTGACCTTGCGATCAAGCAGGATTCCGACAACCCGCTGTACTATGTGCAGTACGCGCACGCGCGTATCTGCTCTGTGCTGAGGAACGCACAGGAGAGCGGCATCGCGCTGCCGGATACCGGCAAGACCGACCTGTCCGTGCTGACCGGCGCAGATGAGCGTCAGCTCATCAAGCAGGTTGCTCTGCTGCCCGAGGAGATCGTGCAGTCCGCTGTCAGCCGCGATCCGTCGCGCCTCAACAAATACGCCGTTGCACTGGCGCAGCAGTTCCATCATTTCTACAATGCCTGCCGCATCAAGGATGCCGAGCCGGCTGTCCGTGATGCGCGTCTGACCCTGTGCCTGGCGGCAAAGCAGACCATTGAGAACGTGCTGAAGCTCATCGGCGTAGACGCACCAGAATCCATGTAATTCGCATACCCTCAATCGAACCGCGTTATTCACGCGAGGAGACCCACATGAAAAAATTAGCGAAAAGAATAGCGGCACTGGCGATGACGGCGGCAATGATGACCGCCTCCGCCGGTGCGATCACGCAGGACGGACAGAGCGAAACGTGGTTTGACGGCGTTTGGGCGCTCATTGATGCTTTCGGCCTCAAGGCGGAGCATGATCCGTACGTTCTGCAGAACTATATCAATAAATATCTGGAAAAGCATCCGGATGAGATGTATGACGTACTCAACGATATTCTCTCGCTGCTCGATACGCATTCCATGTATCTGTCGAGCGAGGAGTATTCGCAGGGCTTTTCGACGCTTGAGGGCTTTGTCGGCATCGGTGTCGGCCTGCAGGAGACAGAAAACGGCGTACAGATCGCTGAGGTCATGCGCTATTCAGCGGCGGAGGAAGCCGGTCTGCAGATTGGCGATCTTATCGTGAAAATCAACGGTGAGAACGCAACCAAGCTGAAAAATGCCGATGTAGCATCTAAGCTGCGCGGCGAGGAAGGCACGTCGGTCAAGCTGACCGTGCGCCGCTACGGACGGGACATTACCGTTACCTGTGAGCGCCGTCAGGTCAACCGCGTGTACGTTTCCAACAAGACGATGGCGGACGGTGTGGAGTACATCAAGGTCAGCGCCATCGGCTCGCAGAACGACTGGTCGGCGTTTTCGGAGATTTGGGACAGCCTGCCGTCCAAGAACACCCGTGCGGTCATTCTCGACCTGCGCGGCAACGGCGGCGGCCTGATCGACGCGGCGCTCAAAATGGCGAATGCTATGACACCGGTCAAGGATGCAGAGCTTGCCGGCGTCCGCTACCGCGACGATATGGGCGGCCTGGAGCAGACCTATTCGACCGGCAATGCGCTGCCGCTTAACAAGATTGTCGTTCTGGTGGACGGCGGCACGGCTTCCGCGGCGGAGCTGCTGGCAGGCAGCCTGCAGGACACCGGCTCGGCGACACTCATCGGCAGCAAGACCTACGGCAAGGGACAGGGGCAGTTCCACATTGATCTGGTAAACGGCGACAAGCTGGTCATCACCACGCTGGAGCTCGAACTGCCCAAGCAGGGCTGCTGGGAAGGCGTCGGCCTGACGCCGGATATCCAGCTGGAAAACCGCAAGGTTACGGTCAATACCAAGGACCTGAAACCGCTCGATACGAGCACAACCCTGCGTTTTGGCGACAGCTCGGACGCGGTTTACGCCATGACCGAGCGTCTGTCACTACTGGGGCTGCTCACCGAAGCAACCGGCAGGTATGACGGCGACGTAGCGGACGCGGTAGCGTCCTTCCGGGCGGCTTACGATCTGCCTGCGGCGCTATATGCGTCTCCGGAGATGCTGAGTGCACTGGACGAAGCGGTTACCGCGCTGAACGGCCAGACCTATCTGGTGGACGATCAGCTGCAGAGCGCACTTGAAATGTGCAGGCTGGCGGCGGCAAAACCGCAGCAGTATACCGTTAAGAGTGACGGCAGCTGGACGAAAAAGTAAACTTTATCAACTGAAATATGAATATTTTTCATCTTCTTAGGAGGAAGAACAACCTTGGATATTCCTTTATGTCAATCCGAGCATAAACCGCAGCTTTTGCTGAACGATCCGGCGGCAATTCCGCTGTATCATACTGCGCCTGAGCGGTTTGCAGGCGCGCTTGCACCGAATGCCGAATTGTGTGATGCATGGTCTGAAGAACTGGCACCGCTGCCGGTCGGCCTGGCGCTCGCGTGTCCGCCCGAACCCGATGCGGAGCACTGCGAACGCCCGATCACCATGCACTACGTTGAGCAGTGCAAGGAGGTCTTCCGTCCTCTGCTGCACGATGATGCGGCGTTCTATTATCTGCATGGTGCGCCGACGTTTCCGGCACTGCGTGCCGCTGTGCTGGCTCTGGGCGATCTGTGCGGCCGAACGGTAATTGCGGAGCTGCATGTGGAGGACGATGAAGGCCATCTGCCGGACGGCACGGATGTGCGGGCGGCTATCGGTGTGCTGCAGCGCATTGGCGTTACGACTGTGCTGATCAGCGCACACGATCCCGAATCGCTGACGCAGGCGCTCGAAATCGCGGCGCCGTATGCGCGGCTGTCGCTCGGCGTGTGCATGCACGCGGACTGGCTGTCTCAAGCCACACTGTACAACACCGAGGTCATTGTGCCTGACAGTACGGAAGCATTTGTCGCAGCGCTGCGCGGTAATCAAGTGGCGTGCAAAACGCTGCCGCGCGATCACGATGATTTTATCTGTGCGCCGGATGGCAAGCACGCGCATTTTATCGCTCCGACCATCGACATTTCGGACGAGATCGAGTGCGGTCCGCATCTGGATGAGGATCTCATCGAAGCCGAGGATGATTCGGGTGCGTTCAAGCTGCTGCTCGAGACCGAAGAGGATGTTGTCACACTGGAGGAATCCCGCTATATGATTTCGCGTCCGCTGTGCCTGTGCGCGGAATCTGCCGACCTGCTCGAGCAGGGTCTGCGGGTTTTTCCGGGACTTGCGCTGTATGACGGCACATGGGAGCAGGAAGACGCGGTCATTTCGTACTTTGAGACGAAATACGGCATGATCCGCTTATAGGGGACTTCAAAAGTCCCCTATATACGAAAGACGGTTCCGGAGAAACCGCCTTTCGATACCCGAATGACGTGCCCCGGGGGCACTGGGGCGGGGAAACAAAACCCACGCACATGTCGCGGGTTTTGTTGCGGCGCAATGCGCCGCGGATTGAATGCTGCCGCAGAGCGGCAGTCGCCTGCGGGCGGCCGCTATCCTTGCGCGACTTCTTGGTCGCGCTGCGGGACCAAAGACTCGGTTTTCTGGACGAAAACCGGTCTTGTAGTTGCAATTATGCAAGCAAATTGTTATTGAATACCGCGCGGAGCGCGGTTATCTGGATAGGAAAGGCAGGGTGGAACCTATGGACTGGAGAGAAGTTACGATCTACACGACGACCGAGGGCATCGGTCCGGTCGAAGCACTGCTCGAGGACAATGGCGTAGAAGGCTATGTGCTTGAGGATGCGGCGGATTTTGAAGAATTTCTCAAGGACACCGAAATATACTGGGACTATGTAGACGAGGATCTGGTGCGCGAGAAGCGTGCACAGGAGACCTGTCTCAAAATCTATCTGCCGGACAGCGACGAGGGTGCAAAGCAGTACGCGGATATCCGTGCCGCGCTGGAAAACCTCAAGGCGCGCGATGAGGAGCACGCCTGGGGCCGACTGTGTACCGAAACCGCGCTGACCCGTCAGGAGGACTGGGAGTGGGGCTGGAAGCAGTATTTCAAGCCGTTCCCGGTGGGACGCGGCTTTATGATCAAGCCCTCGTGGGAGACGGTTGAGGACCCGCAGGGCCGCCGTATTCTTGAATCGACCCGGCGTCGTCCTTCGGCACCGGCAGCCACGACACGACCCAGCTGTGCATGATGGCGCTCGAGGATGCGGTAAGCCGGGCGACAAGCTGCTCGATATGGGCACTGGCTCGGGTATTCTGGCCATTGCGGCGGCTATGCTCGGCGCGGATGTGCAGACCATCGTCGATATCGACGAGAACTGCCTGAAAACTGCACATGAAAATGCGGAAAAAAACCATGTCGAGATCGGCAGAGGTCTGTGCGGCGACGCGCTGCGCGACCCGAAGCTCGTCGAGGACATCGGCGGCGGCTACGACGTGATCGTGGCGAATATCGTGGCTGATGTCATCATCGGCATGTCGCCCATGTTTGCGGATAAGCTGGTCAAGGGCGGTACGCTGATCTGCTCCGGCATCCTCAACGAGCGTGCCGAGGAGGTGCGCGCGGCGCTGGAAAAGAGCGGATTTACGATTCTTTCGCACGCGAAGAGCGATGACTGGAGCGCTTTTGCTGCGAAAAGTGATTTGTTTCAGGATTCACGGAATGTTCACTTGCCAAACGGCTGTTTTTTTGCTAAAATAGGAAAGGTTATTTGATTATTATGCCTCGATTTTTTGTCGATCAGCAGCCGCAGGACGGCGTGCTGACCCTTACCGGAGAAAACGCGCATCACGCGGGACGTGTTCTGCGTCTGCGTGTCGGCGAAGGTGTTACCCTGTGTGACGGTGCCGGAATGGATTTTGACTGCACGGTGGAAGCCGTGGAGAAGGAAGCCGTGACCTGCCGGGTCGTAAGCTGCCACGCGGCGGATACCGAACCGAAGCAGGCTATCACGCTGTTTATGGCGCTGCCCAAGGGCGACAAAATGGAATTTATCGTGCAGAAGGCGGTAGAGCTCGGCGTCAGCCGTATCGTGCCGTATCTGTCCAAGAATTGCGTTTCCCGACCGGATAAGACCGAAAAGAAGGTGGAACGCTGGCGTAAGATTGCTGCCGAGGCAGCAAAGCAGTGCGGCAGAGGACGTCTGCCGGAGGTGGCAGCCGTTGTACCGGTCGCTCAGGCGATCGCGCAGGCGGCGGAAAGCGAAACGGCACTGTTTTTCTACGAAAACGAGAAGCGGACCGGTCTGCACGATGCGCTTGCAGGCGGTGTCAGGGACACGGTTTCGCTGATGGTCGGGCCGGAGGGCGGCTTCGATCCGGCTGAGGCAAAGGCAGCCGTGGACGCGGGACTGCAGAGCGTTTCACTCGGCACACGCATCCTGCGGTGTGAGACTGCGCCGATTGCGGCGCTTGCGGCCGTGCTCTATGCCGGCGGCAACATGTGAGAAGAAATAAAGGGAGTGTTAAACATTGGCAAAAAACAATGTGGGTAAAAAGCCAATTTCTCAGGAAGAGTATACCACCAACAAGGTGCTCGCGGTATTCAGCGTGTGCCTGCTCGGCGTGCTGGTGCTGATGATCCTCGAGCGTCTGCTGGGCTACAGCAACACCTGGAAGACCGGCGTATTGGTAACGCGGGTGCTGCTCGGCGTGGGCATTGTCGGCGCGGTAGCCGGCATCATCATGCTGGGACAGGAGCATGCAGGCAAGCGCAGCAGCGTGCGCCGCATCGTGTGCGGACGCAATATGCTGATTGCAAGCATCGTTGCCATCGTATTCCTGACCGCGATCAACTACTACGGCACCATGCCGATCAAGGCGATGTATGTTGTCCTGCCGGTCCTGGCAGTGTATTATCTGGTGTATCATTCTTATGCGCCGGAATTTTTCCTGATTGCAGTAGATACCGGTGTGGGTGTTGCGGCGATGCTGGTGATTCACCGTGCACTGGTTTCGGCTAACCATACGTGGATGTCCACCGTGGCGGTAGCAGGTACCGCGGTGCTGGCGCTGATCCAGATCGGTGTTACGGCTTCTCTGCGCCGCAAGAAGGGCAAGTTCACCTTCCGCGGCAGCAAGATCGACACCCGGTTCAGCAAGAACGCGTACCTGATGCTCACCATTACGCCGATCGTGATGGTAGCGCTGACGGCAGTCGTTGTACTTGCGGCAAGCCATGTCATGATCGCACTGGGTGCGGCAGCGGCATATCTGTTCATCACTGCGGTATACTATACCGTGAAGCTGATGTGATAATTGCATTTTTTCTGTCGAAGCGCGGCTGCGTTTTGACGGTTAGACAGCGGGCGGCGCAGCCGCCCGCTTTGTCATACCCGAAGGAGGGGACATATGAGACGTTTTTTCGGCTTTCTGCTGACCATGGCTCTGCTTGGCGGCGGTGTATTCTGGCTGCCGTATCTGCAGGCGGAGCCGGTGGATAACGTCTATCAGGCGGCAGATATGCTCCGGCAGGACGCGGAGAACGGCGGACACGGCGTTGCCTTCCGCGAGGACAACGTGGACGCGGACGAGGTGTACCGGGCGCTGGAGGCGCAGTATCCATACGCATTCGCGCTGCACGCGGTAACGCGGCCGAACAAGACCATCGAGCTGAACGCCGAGGTTTCCCGGCAGGCGCGGCAGGAGCAGGCGTGGGAGTATGCCAAGGTGCTGGCAGCTGGTTCGATCTCACAGACCATGACCGCAGAGGAGAAGCTGCGTGCGCTGCACGATACCCTCATCCGTCAGTGTGAGTACGATGTGGATACGGCAGAGGAGGACGCTCCGGACGGCTCGGCACCCGCTTTCGCGGCAGACGGCGCGTTGCTCGATCATAAGGCCGTGTGCGCCGGTTACGGCCGCGCGTATGAGATGCTGTGCAAGGCGGCAGGCATTCAGGTCATCTATGTCGCATCCGAGGAAATGAACCATGGCTGGAATGCCGTGCGGCTGGGCGGCACAACATATTACATCGACTGCACGTTTGACGACCCGATTCCGGACAGAGGCGAATATGTATCCGATCAGTATTTTATGCTCACCGGAGATGAGCTGGCGCAGACGCATACCTGGAATGAGACGTTCTACGAGCAGCTTCTGGACAGTCTGGAGCAGGGCGGAAAATAGCGGGAAAAATCGGTTCCGAAACTTTTTCAAAATTTTTTAAAAAAAGGTGTTGACATTTGATCGATTATGGACTATACTAAACAAGTCGTCAGCGAGCGGGCGATAACAACGGAAAAGGATATGGCGGTATAGCTTAGTTGGCTAGAGCGTCCGGTTCATACCCGGAAGGTCATTGGTTCAAGTCCAATTACCGCTACCATTTTCCCTTGGCCCGTTGGTCAAGCGGTTAAGACACCGCCCTTTCACGGCGGTAACGGGGTTCGATTCCCCACGGGTCACCACTTGGAAGTTTAGCTCAGCTGGGAGAGCATCTGCCTTACAAGCAGAGGGTCAGCGGTTCGAGCCCGTTAACTTCCACCACGAAAACCACTCACGAAAAGTGAGTGGTTTTTCTTTTTGTCTTTAGAAACCGCCGGCTTTCCGGGGCATACGAGGCGCGCAGCGCTACGTTCTGTCCGGGCGGCAGTTTTTCCAGCACCGGCTGAGCGGGGTACTCGAACTGCGTAAGCGTGTTCGTCCCTTTCCGGGCGGGAGGTTTTTCGCTTGAAATCAAGCGAGGAAATGCGCCGTCTGCGGACGGCGGGACGTGCCGCGCCCCGCGGCGGGGCAAGAGGGTAGACACCAAGGTTTCTACCCTCTTAACTCCCACTTCCTTTTGGGAGAGCACGGCGAAATTTGCAGAGCTGAGACTCGCAAAGGAACGGCAGTCGGGTTACCGCAGCGTGTCTTTCGTGAAATATTCGCAGTTCACAGACAGCGTACTGCTACACATACGGTTAAGGCGATACCGCAAGCGCGACACGAGGTGAATCGCCGAAGAGCAAGAGAGAGACCCTGGGTGATAACAGTGCTGCACAACTCGTCAGTCTGGTGGCGATGGACAACACCTGCGAATCTAACAATTAGTACAATCTGCCCCACAGGGTGCGCCGAGGTCGGTACATCATCCGGAATGTCAACGGTCGGCTTGCTGCTGCCGCCGCCACCGCCGGACGATCTGCGGATCCATACGCCGATCAGCTTGACATCCTGCTGAATGTCCTTGATCTCGGTTACAACATCGCCACTACCGTTGATCCGCCAGCCGCTGAACGTGTAGCGGCTCTGCGAGGTGGTCTGTACCGGTGCGACGGTGTAGCTGCCGCCCTTCTTAACCTTGGCTGCCGCCGGAACTGCGCCTGCGTCAGACGGAATGTCGCCGGTTACTTCGTAGGTTACACTGCAGAACCGACCGTGTGCAGCCTTGAGCGCCAGTGCATCGGAAACAGTCTCTTCGCTAACCGTGTATTCATCAGCGTAGTAGGCATCGCCTTCACCATCACCGTTCCAGCGCTTGTAGGCATTGTCCGTCAGCTTTTCCTTGCCGTCGTGATACCAGCCTACGATCGGGTCGTTGCAATCGTCCAGTACCCAGTCCTTGCCGACAGGGGCAAAGTGATGCGGCCATCGTAAGTGTAAGTTTTATACTTAT